>Ga0068714_10004078_pt1 | contig 16702 bp, 14 predicted proteins | sample MTBNYHSulfiMetaG_FD_62988 | JGI IMG/M metagenome (GOLD analysis project Ga0068714, IMG submission 62988) | Enrichment culture microbial communities from rom New York Harbor, USA that are MTBE-degrading - MTBE-NYH (New York Harbor Sulfidogenic)... | ecosystem: Environmental > Aquatic > Marine >...
ATAGGGCTTCGAGCTCAGAGGGGGGATGATTTCCAAGGTAACGGGCGTTTTGGCGTGAGGGGCAACCAGAAGTAAGGCCGAGAGATATTGACTGCTGATTTCACCGGCCACCCTTGTAAAACCTCCCTCCAACCCCCCCCCTTGAACGCGGATCGGAGGGCATCCGTTCCCTTCCAGGGATTCAGCGTGCGCCCCCAAACCATCCAGAGCCTCTAACAAAGGGCTCATCGGCCGCTCTCGCAGCCTCGAATCTCCGTCGAGCAGGGTGATGCCCGGAGCGATGACGGAATAAGCGGTCAGAAAGCGAATTGCAGTGCCCGAGCCGCCAAGATAAATCCTCTTTTCACCGGATAGAAGGGTGCCGCCGGTACCGTCTACAATCCAGTTTCCATATTTATCTGAAATCCTGCAGCCGAACGCCTCGAGTCCTTCTCGCAACCTGCGGGTGTCATCGCTGTCTAGGGGGTTCTCAAGAGTCACCCTTCCGGAAACCAGCGAAGCTGCAAGCAAAGCACGGGCCGTAAAGCTTTTTGATCCTGGAAGCCTGACATCTGAGTTCAGAGGTCCCCGGGATTGAACTCCTATTTCAAGCGCATCGAAATCCGTCATTTGGTAATCCCTCTCAGCGCGGGAATGATCCGTTCAAGGGGTACTTCGTCGGTAACAAACGCCTGGCCGAGGTCGCGAAGCAGTACCCATCGAAGGTTGCCGTCAGAAGCCTTCTTGTCACGAGGCAAACATTCCAGGACGGCTTCGGGCGACACATGCTCCGGCAACACGGTGGGAAGAGCGAAACGTTCTAGAAGACGCTCGATTCGTTTTGAAACGGAATGGTCGATGAGCCCCATGCCTTCGCTGATCCTGCAGGCAGCCGCCATTCCAAAGGCAACCGCTTCTCCGTGAGGCAGTTCGAATCCGGTGACCACTTCAAGAGCGTGTCCGGCCGTATGCCCGAAATTCAGGATCATGCGCTCACCTCGATCGTGTTCATCCCTGGTAACCACGTCGCTCTTCACTTTCAAGCAACGTGCAACCAGGTCGGGCCAAAGATCCGCGAGTCCTTTAAAGCCCTCCGAGCTTTCTTCTTCGAGAAGCGTGAGGATGCTTGCGTCTCTGATAGCGCCGTATTTGATCACTTCCGCCATCCCGCCGGCAAGAGCGGAATCCGGGAGTGTGTTCAGGAACAGGGTATCCACATAGACCGCCCTGGGCTGATGAAAGGTCCCCACGGCGTTCTTGGCCATCGGAAGGTCCACAGCGGTTTTGCCTCCCAGACAACTGTCCACTTGTGCGAGCAGGGTGGTAGGGACCTGGAAGCACGAAATGCCCCTCATGTAGACGGACGCAACAAATCCGCCGAGATCTCCTACAACACCTCCGCCGACGGCGATCAGGCCGGAGTCCCTGTTCAGGTGAAAGGACATCATCTTTCCAAGTACTGTTTGCGCACATTCCCAGCTCTTGCTGCGCTCTCCTTCCGACACACAGGTACATTCGATCTTCAGTCCGGATTCACGGAGCTTTTCAACGAAAGCCGCAGCCCAGATTCCGTGGACATGGTCATCCGTCAATACCATTGATGGACGGGAACCAAGAAAACCCTTGAGTTCACGAACCGCAGTATCCACGATATCGGTACCAATGACAACCGTATAGCTCGAGTCGGCCGACGGGGGTAGATGGACCGAAATATAGCGGAGTCCATGCATGTTACATTCTCTTTTCCATCAACACGGAGAGCTGCCTTATCTCTTCCATCAAGCCCTGAAAGGATTTCGGCTTCAGGGACTGCTCACCGTCGCACAGTGCTTCCTCCGGACGCGGGTGCATTTCCACCATGATGCCGTCGGCGCCTGCAGCTACGGCCGCTTTGGCCATGGAAGGAACATATTTCCAGTTACCCATGGCGTGGCTCGGATCCACAATGACCGGCAAATGCGTTTTTTCTTTCAGTACGGGAATAGCGCTCAAGTCGAGGGTGCTCCGCGTGGCTTTCTCGAACGTGCGAATCCCCCGTTCGCAGAGTATCACCTGGCTGTTGCCTTCGGAAAGGATATACTCGGCGGACATCAGCAATTCCTCGATGGTACTGCTCATGCCACGCTTCAACAGAACCGGTTTGTTCGCCTGACCCAACTCCTTTAATAAGGCGAAATTCTGAGTGTTTCGGGCGCCCACCTGAAGCATATCGGCATACTTAACAACAAGCTCGGCGTCCCTGGGATTGACCACCTCGGTGACAACGGGAAGGCCATAAGCTTTGCCTGCTTCCGCCAGATACTTGAGTCCCTCTTCCTCCAGTCCCTGGAAGCTGTAAGGCGAGGTGCGAGGCTTGAAAGCGCCGCCTCGAAGAATTTTTCCGCCGTGCTCTTTCACAACACGAGCGGATTCCATCATCTGATCGAGGCTTTCTACGGAACAAGGACCGGCGATCACGGTCAACCATCCGTCTCCGACGCAGGACCCATTCACATGAACGATGGAATTTTCGACTTGACTGGTGCGGCTCGCCAATTTGTAGGGGTCGAGAACGGGTACCACCCGGTCGACCCCCGAAAGTGTCTCCATCTGCTGTAACATGAACTTACCCCTTTCATCGCCGACAGCGGCAATAACGGTCCGATTGACGCCGCGAATGACGCTGGTCTTGTACCCCAAATCGTGTATTTTGTGAAGCACACTTTGAATCTTGTCTTCCGACGCGGTTTCTTTCATTACGATAATCATGGTTTTTTACCTCTTAGCCCCATCTGATGCCGATTTATATTGCCGTCCTTGACACGGACGCCCATAACAGAAAAGGGCCGTGGACTTTTCAATTCCACGACCCCCTTCTGCTACCAAACTGAAAGGCCGTGGGCGTTTTGCTTGCGCCCACGGCCTTTATTTACTTAATTTGTTATTCCTCAAGGCAATGAGCGCGATCTAAAATAATAAAAATAAAAGTACGCATAGTACTTGCGCCAATTGCCGAAAAGTCTGGATTTAACTGCAATTTCCATCACTCATTCCATATCTTTCCTTAACTGGATTCTAGCATAAACCTGGCCCGAACCAAAAGTCAAGAAAAAAGTCATTTGCCCGGCATACGTACTTCGCAGCAAAGGCTTTTCGGAGCGAGTGAAGGAGACATCGTTCCGTGTACAGGTCTCCGGAGGAAGTAACGAAACACGGCGTATGGGAAACCATTGCGGCGCGGGTTTCTGTGCGCCATCCGGCTGTACGAAGTGATTTGCGGGCTAGCTTTACCGGCTTCGGGAAGGTGGGCGTCAGTCGGCTCCCAAGGCTCGATCAATATCCAGCAGAATTCGGACGCGATCGCCCATCCTCGCCATGCCGAGTATGTATTCCGTGTCTACCCGGGCCCCTAAAGGAGGCGTCGGTGCTATGTTCGCCCTATCAATGTTCATCACTTCTGAGACCGCGTCCACCACCACGCCGGTGTAGTCCAGCGCGCCGCCATCCATGGCTGCTTCCAAGACGATAATACAAGTGCGTTCCGTATAGTCTTCCGACGGAAGACCGAATTTCAATCTAAGATCAATGACGGGAACCACTTTTCCTCTCAAGTTGATCACGCCTTTGACGTAACGCGGCGCTTGGGGAACAAGAGTGATGTCGTGCAGACCTATGATCTCTTTTACTCTAGTGATTTCAATAGCATAGACTTCGTTAGCCAGAGTGAATGTCAAATATTTCGATGCAGATACTTTTGCGGAGCTGCTGGTATTAGAGTCGTTCTTGTTCACAGATTCCTCCTTTCGCAACCAGCCAGGGCTGCGGCCATGACAAATCGTCTGAACCTGCTATCCATCCTTTTACGGACGAAATGGCTGATCCTCTTCATGAGGTTATATATAGATCCCGATTAAGGTGGTTCGTTCTATTCTTTACCACTGGAAGCCTGGTGTTCCTTGGCCGGCAACACGTGCGTCCGAATGTAATGTCTCATGCGTTCCTGATGTGTTCCACTCCAATAAAATCTATGGCAAGACGGGCACCAGAGGATCTTCTTCTGACTGTGCATCACATATTCCGGCACGTGGCCCTCTGCTTCCAGGTGATTTGCGGCCAGCAACTTCGTATTGCATCGGCTGCATAATAAGAACTTCGACTTACTTTCTATGTCGATGAGGTGCTCATCCATGAGCTGTCGTATTTGTCGATCAACACTATCGTCTTGGATCCACACGACCCCCTGCAACCGTTCTTTCCTGAAGCGTCTGCCTCTAGTAAGAACGATGCGCCCTTCCTTCAAATAGGATAATACGGAATGGGCGTCCATATTTCGATCGTAGACGGTGTCATAACCAAGAATACGGAGCCATTTTGCCAGGCGACCCAACATACGATCCGCAACGAACTTCATGAAGAATCGTCCTCGATACGCCGGCTTTTGGGAATATCAAAACTGAAATTTTCGGGTAAGAGATTAGCATTAATAGAGGTCTGGTCATACTTAATTCGAATCGAAGCCGGCAGGAGCGGAAATTCAATGAATACGGTTTTTGGAATAAAAGTCTCCTTCGCATTTTGCGGGTAGGTGAAGGAGACGGATAGCTCTGTTTTTCCGTCGCGGCGGAGTTGAACGCTTTCAGCTCGAAGATCCGGAGATTCCAGGCGGATGTATTGCGCACGTTCCCTCAGAACTCCGACCCGCAGTACCAGAGTCGTAAGATCTTTTTCCACCCTCTGTCGACAGTTTATCCGATCGAAGGCGATCGGTTCAACATTTCCCGTACAAGCGGCGACAAATTGGGTAATAGGAATTTCCACACCTGCATCCAGTCGGATGATCCCGTCATTCAGCGCCCGTTCAGTGGCCAACTTCTCCTGGAAGTCGTACGACGTGAGGATGCCGCTGCGTACGAGAAACATCATCAGAGGGGTCCCGCTGGGAGCGGAAAGTCTGAGCATTACATAGTCCGGTTTGAGCAACGCGATGAATATCTTGGCCCGATGCTCGGATCTAAAGGAGTTAAAAAGAACCTCACCCTGCCCTACAAAGGACACCAGGCGGTCGTTGCGCTGCTCGAGAGTATCCAGTACGAATTGGGGATCGCAGGCCTGTTCGAGCGTCCCGCGAAATAGAGCGCAACCGCTCGGCGAGCCCGCGATAAACAAAAAGAGAATCAGGAAGGCCGGCCATCGGAACCGCCCCTGATGCTGAAGTCGAAGACACCGTATACCATTGGAGGCTTGGCCTTGTTCGGCGCCAAGGAAGGATGAAAACGTGTTCGGAACTGGAGAAAAGAGATCTTTCATTGGCAGGCATGGGCAGTCAGATGGAAAAGAAGTGGGGTTGACTCTGATTGCAAGGAAATACCACTAAAGATCTATCTGAACTAGATTGACAACTTCTTAATAATCTTGAGTTAAACAGTAACAAGACCTCTACTAAGGGCATAAATTAATGTTATTGCCTTTCCTTCAGTCGGAGTTTCAAGTCATCTATCTTTTTATGGATTTGATCACGGTCTTCTTTTCGTAACTCGAGTGACCTTTCATACGCTATCAGTGCTTTTTCCAATTGATTTAGTGCAAGGTAGGCATCACCTAAGTGCTCAGAAATGATGGGATCATCAGGTAATAACTCAAATGCCTTCTCGAGATACTCAACGGCAGCGGTATATTCACCCTTCTTGAAGTAAACCCAGCCTAGACTGTCTATAATAAAGCCACTATCAGGGCTTAGTGCTAACGCCTTCTTAATCATAGATTCTGCTTCATCCAGTTTTATCCCCTTGTCGGCATAAGTGTATCCAATGAAGTTAAGAGCATTCGCATTGTCGGGTTCAAGCTCCAGAATCCGCCTCATGGGTTTCAGGCTCTTTTCTAAATCATGCATCTTATCGTATACCATACCGATTTGAAACAGAAGATCAATATTGTCAGGATTGGCAATCAATCCTTGGTCCAACACCTCGAGTGCGTCTTCATACCTGCCTCGATCCGTCAGCATGTAAGCCAATCCCAAATAGAGCTTTACCGCGTTTGGCATGGTTTGAATGGACTCGCGGAATAAGGCTTCCGCCTCATCGGTTTTTCCCTGTTTGTCCAAAAGACGGCCTAGTTGGAGGTGGGCGTTTAAGTACGCAGGGGAATCCTCAGGAATGGAGCCGTATAATTTTTGTGCCTCATCGAATTCTCCCTTTGCTTCCAGCACCGCCGCCAGGAAAAGGCGAGCCTCGAAATCATCCGGAGCATCCTCGACGATGCCGGCCAGCTCGCGTTGCGCCTCGACATACTTCTGATACCGGAATAGTTCTATGGCGATCTTTTTTCGGACTTCGATACTACCCTGAGATAGCTCCTTAACGCGTTCAAACGTCTCCATAGCCTCTTTCTCCCGACCGGATTTGAGATAAAGTTCGCCGAGAGAAAGGTACCCTTGAAACTGGTGAGGATTTGAGTCAATCATAGATTTGAACAGGACCTCGGCCTTATCGGACCTCCCCGTTTCGCTGTACACCTCAGCCAAATCCATCACAGCGGGACCAAAACCGGGACGGATTCGTAGAACGCGTTCGAGATTGGCCTCCGCCTGATCATAGTTCTTGAGGTGCAGGTAAATACGGGCCAGAGAATAGGGTCCCGCCACGTCATTGGGGTGGGCTGAGGTCAGCCGGGTCAGCAGCGCTATCGCCTGATCATAGTCTCCATTCTCATGATGGCGATTGGCCGAATAGAGAAGTGCTTCCCGCTGATTGGGGTCCTGTTGCAGTATCTGCTCGTGTTGAGCCAGGGCTTCGTCCTTTCTTCCTTGGGTGGTGTAGAAACCGGCCAGAAAAAGTCTAGCTCTTACGTCCTTGGGATCTTTGCGAACAGCTGCGAGAGCGTGCTGCAAGGTCCCGTTTACATCCCCTTTTCTCCAAAGTCGCCCGGCGAGTTCGATTTCGAGATAGGAAGAGGATTCATCCAGGTCGATGGCCTGCACCAGTTGCTTTTCCGCCTCTTCCATATCGCCCTTTTCCGACGCAAGCGAAGAAAGCAAGTAGTGGTAGTAGGGATCCGGAATGGGATCGAATTCAGCCACCTCGTTTGGAGGGGGCACATACGTGGAGGTTCGAGATGTGATCAGGGGCTGGCAGCCGATAAAGGAAAAAGCACAGAGTAATGTGCCGGACACGGCATAAGATAACCAATTTAAGGCTCTAAAATGCATATTATAATCGTTTCCAAAAAGTAGTTGTTCTAAACGGGATCAATTCAATCATTAAGTTCCGTACTTGGCTTCGCGCACCAGCGAGCGGACTGGAAGTGTGATCTTCCGGAACCTGCTTCCGATATGGAAGACCCCTCTGTACGACGTGCGCACCTGCTGATTCCAGAGCGCCAAAGTGAGGAGTTCTTTGACCGAAACAACTCGATATGGTGTTTTGTAGCAAAAAAATATGTAATCCAATCCGGTGTGGCTGCGCGTTTAGTTGTTTCCGTTTCCGATCTCTGGTGTGCGCCCAGCGGACCCCGTCCCGAAAAGGACAATGCAGACGGTGAGAAGTCCCCCTCCCGAGGAAGCATAAAGGTTGTGTCGTGACCGTCTAAGAATTCCGGCCCTTTCGATCATGTCATGGAATAGTGATCTTCCGCGCGGTTACTTACTCGTATCCATCTCCGGATGGGAGGCCGAAGCTACCCCCATCACGTTCCGACATGGTCGTATGACTGTGACCGATCAAGCGGGCCGGAAAAAATTCGGGATCCTTCATCATTGTATACTGCCCATGAAGTCTTCTCCGATCTCAGGAGCATTTTCATCCAGGTATTTTCGGATCTTTTTGATCAAACGCGCCTGGATCTGACGCACGCGCTCACGGGAAATGTTGTATTTCTCTCCAATTGCCTGGAGTGTCACAGGCTCATCCGAAAGCAGGCGCTCATCCATGATATCCAGCTCCTTGTCCTTGAGCGTCCGGCGGAACGCTTGGAGCTGTTCTTTAAAGATTCTCATGGTCTGCAGTTCGGACAGATCTTCATCCACAGGACGGATCTCAGCCGGAAGAAAATCTTTATGTTCGTCATCCGAATCCGCCCTTACCGGAGATTCCAGGGAAACATCCCATGAGCTCAACCGCTGATCCATCTCGATTACCTGATCCGGGCGAACGTCGAGTGATTCGGCCAACAGCTGCGGCGTGGGATCGAAGCCCAGATAGGAAAGGCGTTCTTTCTCCTTGTTGAGATTAAAAAAGAGTTTCCTCTGCACTTGGGTCGTACCAATCTTGACCAGCTTCCAGTTGTCCATGATAAACCGCAGAATGTACGCCTTTATCCAATAGGACGCATAATAGGAAAACTTGATTTCTCTATAAGGGTCGAACTTCTTAACGGCCTGCATCAACCCGATATTTCCTTCCTGGATCAAGTCCAATAGATTCTGCATCCAATACCTTTGGAAATCCAGGGCAATCTTGACTACCAAGCGTAAGTTGGCGGTAATCAATCCATAAGCCGCATCCATGTCCTTTTTTTCATGGTAACGGGTCGCAAGCTCCTTTTCTTCTTCCGGAGTCAGGAGCTTGTACTGGTTGATCTCCCAGAGGTAGCGGCGAAGCGGATCAAATTGCGCCGGCGACGTCGGATATGTAGACGGCGTGTTAGAAGACTCCGGCTTGGAGCTCGTTTTTCGATCCCGGGAAACATTTTCACTTTTTGGCGTTCCTTTGTTACGCTTCATACCTATCTATATAATCTCCGGACCAAAAAATGGTCAATGAAAATATGAAACAACCCGATCACCTATTCTTGAGGCCTCCGACGACCGGAAGGTTTAGTCCTAGAAACAATGCGTGTGTTATACGTGGGGGGACGGGCGGTAGGAGCTGCCGAGAGGAGGGCAAAACAATACCGACGTGTCAAAGCTGCGTCGGTATTGACCTTACAGGCCGGAAGCACGCGCTGTTGCGGGGTCGCCGAGCGTGTACGTTGTTCCGCTCGACGACTTTTAGCAAACTGCCGGTTATTCCGGAAACTTTCCTGAGAAAGCGACGACTGCGCTGACGCCGTCGGCCCCGAACTGGGCCGCGCCCTCTTTAACATGGATGGGGAACGAGAAGGTTGAAATTCCCGTCCACCAGGACTCCAGCTGATCGAAAATAGAGATATTTTTTTCTTGGAGTTTGAATCCGCCGGTTACACCCAGGCTCATCATGCTTGTTCTGGCATCGAAAACGGCTGGGACCCGAAGCTGGTTCGTCCTGCCGGCCGGGATCCACATGGTCTCATAAGCATTTACGGAGTTCAGCTCGAATTCTTCGAATGCCACAGTGAACCTGAAATCATCCAACTCGACCTCGTACTCATTCGGGTTGGTTATGTCGAATACGAACGCCAACACCAGAGGGGCGCCGCGATTGTCGGCTTTTCCTTTAGTGGGCTCTACCTGGTTGGAGTAATACCACCAGCCCCAGTAGCTGGCAACTTCAATTTGGCTCAAAGTAACCGTGGGCATCTTAAAGTTGTCCTGCGAAGGTTTGACGGGTATGCATCCTGTGGCACAAAGAGCGAATGCGAGAACGATTGACAATCCAAATAGGATTACTCTTCTGATTTGCATGCAGGGTCTCCTCTCATCAAGGCGTTAGGTAAGCCAGCGTTTCCTTCTCTTATAGTGCTTGACCTCACGGAAACTCTTTCTGTTCCCCTTGTCGGTAAGGCCCAGATAGAAATCCTTGATGTCCGGATTTTCTATGAGCTTTTCCGCTGTATCGTCCATTACGATGCGGCCGGTCTCCATGACATAGGCATAAGGAGCTACGTTAAGGGCCAGCTTGGCATTTTGCTCGACCAAAAGAATCGTGATCCGTTGTTCGTGATTGAGCTTCGTTATGATGTTGAAGATCTCGTGAATGAGCATGGGGGCCAATCCCATGGATGGTTCGTCGAGAAGAATCATTTTGGGTTCGGTCATCAGGGCCCGGCCAACAACGGTCATTTGTTGTTCTCCGCCGCTCACAAATCCGGCGGTCTCGTTCTTCTTCTCTCTTAGCCGAGGAAAGTATCGGTACACCATGTCCAATCCGTCTTTTATCGGACTGCCGCTCTTTCGCAGGTGCGCGCCTACCTTTAGATTCTGCTCGACTGTGAGATGCTCGAACACTCTGCGACCCTCGATCACCTGCACGATGCCCTTCTGAGCTATCTTTTCAGCGGATTGCCGATCTATCCGATCACCCAGAAATTCGATACTTCCATCCGTAACGGCTCCATCCTCATGTTTGAGAAGACCGGAAATGGCTTTTAGCGTAGTGCTCTTTCCGGCTCCGTTAGCTCCCAATAGAGCCACGATACCGCCGTCACTTACTTCCACGGATACACCTTTGAGGACGAGTATGACTTCATGATACTTGACCTCAATATTATTGATCTTCAGGATCGATTCAGAGGATTCCGACAAGGACCTAACCTCCTTGGGATTCTTTACGTACGGATAGCGATTTCTCCGTCACTCGGTATACTTGGAACTTCTACCAGCCAAGCCACTCATTTTCCCATTTTTCGGGCCAACGGCCTTTCATATCCACTCGTTCCAGCAGGTTGAACCCGCCTTTCTCCCATCGATATATGTTCACTTGTCCGGCGGGCCTGTGGTCCGTTGCCGTATAAGTGACGGGGGAGGCGCCTAGACCTACGGGCCAATCCGTCATGGTTTCGAAGCCTTTTTTGAGGATATCCTCGCCTTCGAGCGATCCCTCTTTGTCGGCGCGCTTCATGGCCTCGGTAGCGATAAGAACATTGCACCAGCCCTGAATGGTCCGGATGAGGCGTTTTTCCGTCGGGATGCCGGGATTGTACTTTTTTGCGTACTCCATTACCTTATCCATTAAGGGCACGTCTTCACCAAAAAAGGCGCAAGGGGCGGCGCCGATGGCTCCTTCGGCAGCCTCTCCGGCCAGTCGAGGCAGATTTTCGTCAAAGCCCCAGTTATTGATGATGTGGTCGGCTCCCAGACCCAGGGCGTAGGCGTCTCGGAGTGTAGCGGCAACGCTCATCGTGGTGTTTCCATGCCAAACCACGTCCGGCTTGAAATCCTTCATCCCCAGCACCTGACTCTTGGTGTCCAAAGCCAGGAGAGACACGTCCTGATCGGGCCCGATGTCGAAACCCAGCAGAGTGGCCTGGTCTTTGACGGCTTTAATCGGCGCGCTGCAGTATGGAGAAGCGAACATGTAGGAGCACACAAAGCGGGGTTTTCGTTTTTCATAATCCGCTTTGGTGGGCCATACTTTATCGTACCAGGCGGTGAGAGCGGCTCTGGCATTGGTCGAGTAGTCCGTGGAAAAAAACAGGTTGTAGGGTGTCTTCTTGGGATCCGTGAGATGCGCGGAATAGGAGGCGGACACATAGGGCATCTTGTCTTTCGTAACAGTGGGAGACAGCGCCTCGGTGTCACCCGTTCCCCACCCCTGCACCAGCTTACATTTCAGTCGTTTGAACAGGTTGTACTTGGTTAGAGCTTCAGGGATGCGGTAGCCGTAATCAAATTGGTACAATTTGACTTCCTTGCCGTTGATGCCACCGTTATCATTCACGTACCTGTAAGCTTCTGCGATGCCTAAGGCATAGTCCTTTCCAACGTCGGAGGTGGCGCCGGTCATGTCATTCAGTGCCCCAATAATCACCTTTGCGGCCATCGCCGAGGGAACACTAAAGCCGGCCGCCAGTACAACGATCAAAGCTGGAATCAATAGTCTTCTAAAGCAAGTTTCGGATTTCATAGAACCCCCCTTTTTAGCGGATTGCAGGAAAGTTGCCACACTTCTCTACCCAAAGCCGAAGCAATCGTCACCTCCCTCCTTGTTACTTGTTACTAGTAGGAAAAGGGCCATAAGTTAAAGTAGTTTTTAGCCTGCCACCATCGATAAGCCAAACCGTTGGGCTCATAAATGAGAAACCCGCAAATGGCCAACCCGAATAAACCGTCTTTGACGAACATGGATCTCATCAAAAGTGCCGGAAACACATCGGCTGTGATCATAATAAACTGATTCAGAATCTCGAGGATGATGCCCATGAAGATGGCGCCGTAAATGGCGCCGTGCACGGAACCGGCGCCGCCGATGAGGATAATCCCTACCAGCCAGAGGGAAAGGAACCAGGGAAAGTGCTCCGGACTTATAGCGGCCAGATTGCTCACCCAAAAGGCTCCCGCCACGCCGCCCATGAAACCGGCTACAAAAAAAGCATAAAGCTTGTACTTGATGATGTTGATTCCCATGGTCTCCGCGGCGATGTCGTTGTCGCGGATGGCGACCCACGCCCTTCCGACCTTGGAGCGAAGGAGATTCAGAAGAGCGGCGCAGCAAAGAACGATCAGCACGAGCATAAAAAAATAGATCTTGATGTCGGAATCCATGATCCAGGGACCGATCTTAATAGTCCCGGGCGGCAAGGAGAAGGCCTGTCCTCGTCCACCTATTTGGGACACGTACTGTGTCAAGATAAAATCAACGGTGATAAATTGGGCGGCCATGGTGGTCAGGATAAGGTAAAATCCTTTGACCTTAGCCGATGGAAGACCGAAAAGGACACTCCACATACCGGCCGTTACGGCTGCCACGAAGATGCTGACGGGATACGCCAGTCCCCAGTCCAGCATGAATTGCGGCCATGGAAACTGAAGGATCAACAGGGTGCTCGTATAGGCGCCGACCGCGATAAAAGCCGCGTGCCCAAGAGTGACCTGACCGCAATAGCCGATAAGAAGCTGAACACCCAAAGCTCCCAGAACATAGTATCCGATCACGATGAACACGGCAAAGGAAAATATCCCGCCGATGAATTCGAATTCTGCGATGTAAGGTTCAAGGAAAGGGAAGACCACAAACAGAAAGAGGAAAAGGAGGATCATCTTCCCCTTAACGAACTTGGTTTGCCACCAGCCGTGATCCTGGGAATAGTTCTCGTGATAGGTACCGCAAGGCAGGAAGGTCGTCGACATACGATCCGCTCCTTTTAATCAACGATTCTCATGAATGGATGGGAAACGGTCACCGACAGTTGCTCACACACGCTCGATTCGTTCCCAACCCCACAGACCGTAAGGCTTGAACAGCAGAAAGACGGCCATGAATGCAAAGGGCGCAATTTCCTTTACGCCTCCGGGAAAGTATCTATCCAAATAAGCGCCGCATAAGTTCTGAAGCACACCGATGATGATTCCACCTAGGATGGCTCCGGGAACGGAGTTCAGCCCACCCAAGACCACAGCAGGCAACACCAGTAGGCCCAAATATCCGACGGAAATATTCAGCCCGTTGATGTTACCCAGCAGGCTGCCTCCAACACCTGCAGCCATAAACGCAATGGACCAGGCGGCGGCGTAAACAAACCGAGCGCTGACTCCGAGAGAGAGGGCCGCCATCTCGTCGTCCGCGGTGGCCTGCATGGCCAAACCCCATTTCGTGTATTTAAAGAATCCCACGAAAACAACGAGCAACAGCAAAGCTACCACGAAACTCCATAAATACACACGGCCTATGACCAGAAAGCCGATGCGTATCGGCTCCATGGAGAAAACCGGAGGAGTGAAGACCCGGGTGTCCGTTCCCCAGATGATTTCCACTACGGCTCTGAAGAAGAAAGAAAGGCCTACCGTCACCATGATCACCGTCAGCACCGGTTCACCGATGAGCTTGTCAAGGAAGATGCGCTCCGTAAGGATACCCAGCACAAGTCCGATAATCATCGAAATACCCACGGCCAGAATGAAGGGAACTCCTGCTTCATAGAAGCTCAACGATACGTACGCTCCGATCAAGGTGAGCTCACCCATGGCAAGGTTCAAAACACCGGAACACTTGTAGATCAGCACCCAACCCAGCGCGATCAGTGCATAGATGCCGCCCACCATGACGCCCGTCGTAATCGTCATTAGAAATAGTTCCATTGCTTACTCCTCTGAAACGGCCAGTTGGTAACGCGAAGATCAGATTTGATATGCGCCTCACGTCCGTCTTCGTACTTTATGGTGGTGTCGATGTGAATGATTCCCTGATCACCGTAGAGTCCTTCTACAATATTCGCATATCTCTCCTCCACGAAAGCTCGTCGCAGCTTTCTCGTGCGCGTCAGCTCGTCATCATCTGGATCGAATTCCTTGTATAGATTGATGAATTTGCGGATCCGCGCCGGAGCCGGGAGGTCTTTGTTCGCTTCCTCGATCTGGTGGGCAACAAGAGCGCAGACCTCCTCCTTTTGTGACAATTCGTGGTAGGAAGTATAGTTGAGTTTCTTCTCATCAGCCCATCTGCCCACCACTTCATAGTCGATACACGTGACCGCGGTCACAAAGGGTCTCTCGTTTCCGATCACCCAGGCATCTTTGACGTAAGGGCTGAATTTGAGCCTGGTTTCCAGGTATTGAGGGGAGAAGAGTCGACCGTCCGAAAGGGTCATAACATCTTTGCTGCGGTCAAAAACCACCAGATGACCGTCTTCATCGATAAAACCTTTGTCTCCGGAATACAACCAGCCGTCGATTAAGGTGCTCTTAGTGGCTTCGGGATTTTTGTAATACCCGGTGAACACGGAAGGACTCTTCGAAATGATTTCACCATCTTCCGTAATTTTAACTTCCGTGCCGGGAAGGGGAAGTCCTACGGTATCGAACTTGATGTTGCCGTTTCGATGAACCACACTGATTCCCGCGATCTCCGTCTGACCGTATATCTGCTTCAGGTTCACGCCCAAGGCATGAAAAAAACGAAAGTGATCGGGGCCCATGGCCGCCCCGCCGGTGTACGCATTTCGAATGTTGGAAAGCCCGAGATGGTCTCTCAGCTTCTTGTGTACGGTCAAGTGACAAAACTTTTGCAGCAGTTTCCAATGAAAAGGTACGGGTTTCTTTTCGAATCCGAGATTAGCGATTCTATAGCCCACTTTCATGGCAAAAGTGTACAGGTTGCGCTTGATCCATGTGGAATCCAGATGTTTGACTTGCACCGTGCGGGTCATCTGCTCATACATACGGGGGGGAGCAAACATGACGTGGGGTCCGATTTCCCGGATGTTCTCGAGAGCGGTTTCAGGTTCCTCGGGAAAGTTGATCGTATAGCCGATCTGAAGTCCGCATGAAATGGACATCATTTGCTCTCCAATCCATGCGAAAGGCAAATACGAAACAAAATCGTCCGTGGGTTGGCATGGATCCACCGCCATGAGATTGTGCCCCATGGTGAGCATATTATAATGCGTCAGAAGCGCGCCCTTAGGTAATGCGGTTGTGCCCGAAGTATAGAACAGAAGCGCGATATCATCTCCCTGCCCTTCGTTGATGCGATCTTCGAAAAGCCGGGGTTCTTTTCTGTCCAGTTCGCGTCCCAGTTCCATTACTTCTTTGAGACTGATCAACACGTTTTGCTCGTAATTGCGCATTCCTTTCGGGTCGTCCCAGACGATCTTTTCCATCTTCGGGCATTCATCGAGGATGGAAAGTCCTTTGTCCACCTCTTCCTGGCCTTCTCCCAGCAGAAATTTGGTGTCCGAGTGATCGATGATGTATTTGACTTCTTCCATCAGAGAATCCTGGAAGAGCCAGACAGCGATGCCGCCGGCGCAGAGCGCCGCTATTTCCGTCCAGAGGCCCTCCGGCCTATTATCCCCTATAAGCGCTACCTTATCTCCCCGTTCGAGGCCTAAACTGATCAGGCCCAAGGAGATCAATTTCACTCTATCCAGATAGTCCTGCCAAGTGATGGGACGCCAGATGCCGAATTCCTTCTCCCTCATGGCGATTCTGGAAGCGCCGTACTTCCGGCACTGTTGCAGAAAAAGCTTGGGTATGGTCAGGTCTTTACTAATCTCGACGGAAGGACCGGTCATATTATCTCCTCGTAGCATAAAGATCTTCTTCCCCAAGATAGGCTTTAATCACCTCCGGATTGGCCTGCACTTCCTGGGGAGTCCCATCCGTGATCACGTTTCCGAAATTCAACACCAGCACGCGACTCGATATGTCCATTACCACACCCATATCATGCTCTACCAGAACACAGGTCACCTTCCAACGCGCTTCTTCGTTCACATCCAGGATAAAGCGCGCCATGTCCTCGACTTCCTCGAGATTCAATCCGGCGAGCGGTTCGTCCAAAATCAGCAGTTCCGGTTCCAGGGCCAACGCCCGACCGAGTTCGACCCGTTTTTGCAGGCCATAGGGAAGCATTCCTACGGTCTTATGGCGGATGTGTTCGATTTCCAGCAAATCGATGATTTCCTCCTCTATGAATCTACGATGGCTGAGCTCCTCCTTTGCCGTTTTTCCCGCGTAGATACTGCCGGCGGCAATCCCCGACTTCATATGTATGTGACGTCCGAGACGTATATTATCCAAAACCGTCATACCGCTGAACAGTTCTATCTTCTGAAACGTGCGAGCGATACCAAGCTCCGCCCGTCTATGGGGGCTCAACCGGCCGATGTCTTTTCCGGCGTAGCGGACGCTCCCCCGTTGGGGTTTATAGAGACCGTTGATGCAATTCATCATCACGGTTTTCCCCGCACCGTTGGGGCCTATGATGGAATGAATTTCCCCCTTTGCCACCTGCAGCGATACTTCTACAAGCGCGGCCACCCTGCCGAAATACATGTGAACGTCTTCCAGTTCGAGAAGGACGTCTCCCTCCTTGAGGCCACTTTTTGGGACCATCTAGCTAACCTCCGAGTAACCTGGCGTTGCCGGGCAAGGCAACAGTAGGATGTTTGA
>Ga0068714_10004080_pt1 | contig 16694 bp, 11 predicted proteins | sample MTBNYHSulfiMetaG_FD_62988 | JGI IMG/M metagenome (GOLD analysis project Ga0068714, IMG submission 62988) | Enrichment culture microbial communities from rom New York Harbor, USA that are MTBE-degrading - MTBE-NYH (New York Harbor Sulfidogenic)... | ecosystem: Environmental > Aquatic > Marine >...
CGCCACCGCCTCTCGAGCCGCCTCGCCCCGGCCCCGGTCGCGGGCCACGAGCAGGACTCGCGCCCCGCGGCGCGCAAGCTCCCGGGCCGCCTCGAGGCCGATGCCCGAGGTCGACCCGGTCACGAGAACAGTCGTGCTGTCCACGCGCCTACTTGCGAACCGTGCTGAGCTTCAGGGGGCAGTAGGCCGGGCACCAGCGCACCAGGCCGGTGACCAGGGGGACCAGCCCGGCGGCGCCCCACCAGCTCTGGAAGTACACCCCGGCGGCGATGATCGCGACGCCTGCAATGATCCTGATGGCTCGGTCCACGCTTCCGACGTTGGCTTCCACGGTCGCCTCCCTCCGCGCCGAGCCGCCCTCGGGCGACCCGGGTCGTCAACGTCAACGCACCCGAGGTGCCAGGGATTTCTGGCCGTGACCAACTCCGCTACAATCGACTGCAGTGAACGCAGGCGAGGTGATCTCTGGTCGGTTCGAGCTGGAGGCCGTGGCCGGGGCCGGTGGCATGGGCACGGTGTGGCGCTCGACCGACCGGTCGAGTGGGGAGCGGGTCGCGGTCAAGCTCCTGCCGCCGCAACCGGGATGGGAGGGGGAACGGCTGGTGCGCGAGGCCAGGGTGCTCGCCGAGCTCCACCACCCCGCCATCGTCCGCTACGTCACCCACGGTACCACCGACTCCGGCGCTCCCTACCTGGCGATGGAGTGGCTGGACGGCGAGAACCTCGCCGACCGGCTGAGCCGCAGTAGCCTCTCCCTCGAGGAAAGCCTGGAGCTGGCGGTGCGGGTCGCCGACGCCCTCGCTGCCGCCCATGCCCTCGGCGTCGTCCACCGTGACATCAAGCCCAGCAACCTCTTCCTGAGGTCCGCCGACGTGGCCCGGGTCACGGTGCTGGACTTCGGCATCGCACGGCTCGCCGGGGCGACCGTGGCGATGACCCGTACCGGCATGGTGCTCGGCACCCCGATGTACATGGCGCCGGAGCAGGCCAGGGGCGAACGCGACCTCGACAGCCGAGCCGATGTGTTCTCGCTCGGGTGCGTTCTCTTCGAGTGCCTCACGGGCCGGCCGGCCTTCTCGGGGGACCACCCCATGGCGATCTTCGCCAGGATCCTGATCGAGGACCCCCCGCCGGCGAGCTCACTACGGCCCGGCATCCCGAGGGAGGTCGACGACCTCGTCTCCCGGATGCTCGACAAGGACCCCGACCGCCGTCCATCGGATGGCGCGGCGGTCGTCGGCGAGATCACGCGGGTGAGCCTGGCGGCGAGCCTGGAGGCGGCATTTCAAACCGCACCGGCGCGAACGATCACCGCCGGAGAGCAGCGCCTGCTGTCGGTGGTGGTGGCCGCGGTCGAGACGAGCGAGCGTGCCGTTGCCGACGACGGTACCACGATGGCCGAGGCGCCCGGCGACGACACCCTGGCGTTCGCCCGCCGCTCGGCCCTCGCCTTCGGCGCCCACCTCGAGCAGCTGGCGGACGGCACTCTCGTGGCCACCCTCGCCGGAGGAGGAGCCGCCACCGACCGGGCAGCCCAGGCGGCGCGTTGCGCGCTCGCACTGCGCGCCCTGCTGCCCGACCGCGCGGTCGCCCTCGCCACCGGCCGGGGCGAGATCGCGGCCCAGGTGCCGGTCGGCGAGGTGATCGACCGGGCGGTGCTCCTGCTGGAGCCCTCACGCGTGGTGGCGCACCGGACCGTGCGCATCGACGGCGTCACCGCCGGCCTTCTCGACCCGCGGTTCGTGGTGCGCCCCCTCGGCGAGGACTACGAGCTGTTGGCAGAGGAGGAGCCCGAGCTCTCGACCCGCACCCTCCTCGGCCGACCCACCCCCTGCGTCGGGCGGGACCGCGAGCTCGCGACCCTGGAGGCGATCTTCGCCGAGTGCGTCGGCGACCCGGCGGCCAGGGTCGTCGTACTCACGGGCCCCGCGGGCATCGGCAAGTCGCGACTGGTCTCCGAGCTGGTGCAGCGGGTCGAACGACACCCGGCGCGAACAGAGGTGTGGATCGGCCGGGGTGACCCAATCCACGCCAACGAGGCCTTCGGCCTGGTCGCCCCGGCCGTGCGTCGGGCCGCCGGTCTCGCCCAGGGCATGGCGGTGGAGGAGCAGCAAAGGCGGCTGCTGGAGCGGGTCGGCGCCAGCGTCCCCTCGGAGCACCGGGCGCGCGTCAGCGCGTTCCTCGGCGAGATGGTGGGGGTGGAGTTTCCCGAGTCCCACACCCGGCAGCTCAGCGCCGCCCGCCAGAACGCCATGGTGATGGGGGACCAGATCCGCCGCGCCTTCGAGGACTGGGTTGCTGCCGAGTGCCGTCAGGGCCCCCTTCTCCTCGTCCTGGACGGGCTCCAGTGGGGCAGTCTGGCCTCGGTGCAGCTGGTGGACTCCGCCCTGCGCAATCTCCGCGACCTGCCCTTCATGGTCCTCGCAGTTGCCCGCCCCGAGGCGCACGAACGGTTTCCCCGGTTGTTCGTGGAGCGCAGCCGCGAGGAGATCCGGCTCGGCGGGCTGGCGCGGCGCGCCGCCGCGCACCTCGTCCGGGAGATGCTCGGCAGCCGCGCGGACGAGGGCACGACCTCGCGTCTCGTCGAGCAGGCGGCGGGGAGCCCGTTCTTCCTCGAGGAGCTGATCAGGGCCGTGGCGGATGGCAAGCAGGGGGACCTGCCCGAGACGGTCCTGGCCATGCTCGAGACCCGGTTGGAGGCTCTCCCGCCGGAAGCGCGACGGTTGCTGCGAGCGGCAAGCGTGTTCGGCGACCGCTTTCCCCGCCGCGGGGTCGAGACCCTGCTCGGCGAGATGGAGGCGCCCGAGGTGGGGCGATGGCTCGAGCAGCTCGAGGAACGGGAGCTCCTCACCCGCCTGCGTGACGACCGGCTGCCGGACCAGGACGGCTGGGTCTTCCGCCACCCCCTCCTCAGGGACGCGGTCTACGCCACCCTCACCCGCGGCGACCGGGAGCTGGGCCACCGCCTCGCCGGCGGCTTCCTGGCCTCATCCGGCGCCGACGAGCCGCGAGTCCTGGCCGAGCACTTCGACCGCGGAGGGGAGCCCGAACGCGCGCTGCACTGGTACCTCGAAGCTGCGGGTCATGCCCTCAAGGGGCACGACTTCGCCGCCGCCCTCGACATCGAGGGCCGATCGGCCGAGCTCGGCGCCGCCGGGCCGGAGCTGGGGCGGCTGCGGCTGATCGCGGCCGAGGCACGGCACTGGCGGGGCGAGGCCGAGGCGGCCGAGCGCTCCGCGTCGGAAGCCCTCCGCCTCCTGCCCTCCGGCAGCCGCGAGTGGTTCGCCGCGGCGGCCCTGCTGGCGGCAACCGCGGGCCGACGAGCGCACCACGTGGCTCTGGTCGAGCTCGCCGAGACGCTCACCCGCAGCCTGCCGGAGCCGGCCCCCCCGGCGGCCGCGCCGGCCGTCGCCGCCACCGCGGTCGCGCTCCTCCACACCGGACGCTTCGACCTGGCCGACCGGCTCATCGGCCTCCTCGGTGACCCCGAGGAGGGGCGCGACGACCCCTACGCGCAGGCATGGGTGGAGCGCGGGCACGCCATCCGGGCGGCCTACGCCGGCGAGACCTGCGCCTCCCTGCGCTTCATGGAGGCCTCGGCGAGCCACTTCGAGAAGGCCGGCGACCTCCGCACCGCCTGCCAGCAGCAGGGCAACGTCGGGTACCTCCAGCGGGAGCTGGGTCTTTACCGGGAGTCCGAAGCGACCCTGCGCGGCGTGCTCGACGTCGCGGAGCGGCTCGGGCTGGACCACATCGTGCCCACCGCCAAGCACAACCTGGGGATGGCGGTCGCCCTGCTCGGGCGGCTGGAGGAGGCAAGAACCCTCGAGGACGAGGCGGTGCTCGCCTTCGCCCGCCAGGGTGACCGCCGTTTCGAGGGCACCTCGCGCGTGTACCTGACCCGGATCCACCTCGCGGCCGGCGACCTCGCCTCCGCCGAGCGCCAGGCGACCGTGGCGATCGAGGTCCTGGAGCCGGTCCCCCAGTCCCGGGCCGTCGCCCTGGCCGCGCTGGCCCAGGTGCTGCTTCGACAGGGCCGCGCTCGGGCGGCGCTCGCCCGCGCCGAGGAGGCAAGCGAGGCATTGGCCGCGGTGGGCGGCACCGACGAGGGGGAGTCCCTGATCCGCTTGGCCCTCGCCGAGGCCCGGCGCGCCAACGGCGACGTCGAGGGCGCCCGCGCGGCGCTCCGGGTCGCACGGGACGCGCTGCAGAACCGAGCCGACCGTATCACCGACGCCTCGTGGCGCGCGAGCTTCCTCGAGCAGGACCCGGACAACGCCCGCATCCTCGAGCTCGCGCGAGGGTGGCTGTAGCCAGCTCGTGGGGCAAAGAGCCCTTCACAGCGCAGGCGGCGCCCGCAACCCAACATCCTCGACACCGCCAGTGCTCGAGGGGGAACGAACGCAAGGGCGCGAAGGCGCAAAGGCGCAAGGGGGAGGCGCAGGGGCGCTTTCCAGCCCGATCCCGACACCAGGACGCGGAGACGGGGAGAACACTGACGCTGCGGAAGACGTGTCATCCCGAACGCGGACCCGAAGGGGCCGCGGAGGGGTCTTCCTCAACCGTGGCAGATCCCTCCGCTCCCCCTCGCTGACGCTCGGGGTCGCGTTCGGGATGACAGCACGGGGGTAAGCGCTGACGCTCGGGGTCGCGTTCGGGATGACAGCACGGGGGTGAGCGCTGATGCTCGGGGCCGCGTTCGGGATGACTGCACGGGGGTGAGCGCTGACGCTCGGGGCCGCGTTCGGGATGACAGCACGGGGGTGGGCGCTGACGCTCTGGGTCGATCGAGCGGAATCGGTCATAATCGCGCGCGGGAGGGAACGTGGACGTCACCAAGCTGCCGCCGGAAGGCCTTTCCGAGATCCCGGCCGAGGTCCGGCTCGAACGCCTGAGGGAGCGGCTCCTGCCGCCGCCTCCCGCCTGGATGCGGCGCCGGCCGGTGGTGATGCCGGTCATTCTCGGCCTCAACGTGGTGGTGTTCCTCCTCTGGCAGCTCGCCCTGCGCTCGTCGCCCCCGGTGGCGCCGTGGGGACCCGACGCCCTGTCCGCACCCCCGCTACTCCTCGCCCTGGAGCGGAGCTTCTGGACCTCCGCGGTCCACCTCCTCCACGGCCGGGCGTGGACCCTGCTGACGTCGGCCTTCTCCCACATGGACATCCTGCACCTCGCCCTCAACATGATGGTGCTGTGGGGTTTCGGAGGAATCCTCGAGAGGCTCCTCGGCCGTGCCCGCTTCACCGCCCTGTACCTGACCGCCGCCGTCTTCGCCTCTCTCTCCCACTGCGTCGTCAGCACGCTGCTCATGAGCCAGCCGGCCAAGGCCGCCCTCGGCGCTTCGGGCGCCCTGTCGGCGGTGGTGCTGGTGTACGCCCTGCTCTTCCCTCGCCACCGTATCCTGCTGTTCGGGGTGATCCCGCTCCCCGCCCTGACCGCGGCGCTGCTGTTCGTCGCCCTCGACCTGTGGGGGCTGGCCGCCCAGGCCCGTGGCGGGGGGCTTCCCATCGGCCACGGGGCGCACCTCGGGGGCACCCTGATGGGCTTCCTCTGGTGGGCGTTCGACTTGAGGCGGAGGGACCTCGGCCTGCGCCGGCCTGGCCCTCCCGCGCCGCCGCCCGACCGGGTCCCGGGGGCACGTTAGGCCACCTGGTGCGCCGCGAACGAGAAGAAGTTGTCAGGCGGGAAGCTCCGCCCCGGGCGCAACGCACGAGGCCCCCACCCATTTGCTCTCAGGAAGGCAGGAAGCCAGGAAAGGGGAGAGACCTGAGCCTCTCGCGCACGCCGGCTGATTGAAGCGCGGCAACGCCCGCATGCCCGTAGGGGCGCGACATGTCGCGCCCGCGGAGCCGCAACCTCCTCCGACACAGCTCGAAAGCACCAGACGCTCTGTCGCGCGACGCCGGTAGTGTGCGACGGCATTGCGGGCGCGACATGTCGCGCCCCTACGAGGGCTCCGGTCGCCGTAGCCCTGCTACCCGGAAACCGGCACGCAGGTCACCTCGATCCGATGCTCGTCGGTGACCGTCTCGGCGAGGGCCTCGCGCACATCCTCCGCAGTGAAGCTCTCCAGCTGCTCGAGCTTGCCCTTGAGGTCCGCGAGGTCGGTGCCGCGCAGGACCACGTCCGACAGGGCCTGCACCCAGTAGCGTGGGTCGAGGTCCCGCTGCCGCGCCTGCTCCAGCCTTTCCCGCTTCGCCGCTTCGAGCTCGGTCGAGCTGGGACCGCCGGCGGCCGCGCCCTCGACCACCCGCCGCGCCAGCCCCACCCCCTCCGCGAGCCGTTCGGGCGGGGCGAAGAAGGCCGCCGCCAGGAGCGACGCGTCGGGGTAGGCCCGCGACGGGCGGTAGGAGCAGTCGACCACGTACGACAGGTGAGATCGCTCCCGCAGCGACTCGTCCAGACGGGGGCGGAGGATCGCCTCGGCCACCTCGTGCAGGCGACGCCGCCGCACCGCGGACCAGGGCGCCGACCTCCACCCGACCAGGGCCGCACCCCGCTGGTGGTCGCCCGCCACCTCCATGCGCCGGGTCAGCGGGCCCGGGCGGATCGGCAGGGCGCGGAGGGGCTCGAGGTGCTCGGCTCCCACCGGCCGTGCTGGCAGCGAGCCGAGGTACCGGAGCAGGAGCTCGACCGTCGCCTCGACGTCGAAGTCCCCCACCACCGCCACCTCCATCGGCGCCGCCGCCAGGCGCTCCAGCCACCGCTGGGCGCCGTCCAGGGTCACCCTGGCGGCGTCCTCCGGCTCGAGCAGGCGGAAGCGGTGGTCGTCCCCGCCCAGCAGCGCCAGCGAGCCGCGGGCGAGGGCCGCCTCGGGGTTGCCGAGGGACGCCTCGTGCTGAGCCTCGAGTCGGCTTCGCCAGCGGGTGAGGACCGGAGCCTCCAGCCGGGGCGCCGCCAGCAGCGCGTGGACCAGCTCGAGGCCGAACGCGAGGCGTTCGGAGTCGCCGGTGATCCCCACCGACACGCAGTCCTCCTGCACCGAGCCGGAGAAGGTCACCGCCTGGCCGGTGAGCCACTCCCGCACCTCGGGGGAGGACCGTCCGGCGCACGCGGGCTGGCCGACGAACAGGCCCGCGGCGCTGGTCAGGCCGAGGGTCTCCGGGCTCTCCTCGACCCGCCCGCCGGCCAGGGTGATGCGGACGAACACCCGCTGCCGGCGGAAGTCCATCGGCCGCAGGTGCACGTGGGCTCCGTTGCTCAGGGTCAGGGTCAGGACCTGCAGCCCGTCGTTCACGCGGGCGGACAGGACCGATCCCGGCGGGGGGAGACGGTCCACCAGGCGGTCCGGCCTCGAGACCACGGCGGGGGGCCCGAGGGGGGTCGCCTCCACCTCGCGCAGTCGCTCCATGATCCCGATCTCGGTCACCGCGTCCCCGGCGACGCCGCGGGGCACCGCCGCCAGGTGGAGCTGCCGGTCCGGGTCGTAGGACTGCCGCAGCGCGGCCGCCAGGTCGTCGGTGGTGACCCGCTCGAGCAGCTCGGAGAGGAGCTCCCGCCGCTGGGTCCGCGCCATCGGGGGCAACCCGTCGTGGACCGCCTCCACCAGGTCCCGCAGCACCGAGCCCGACGCCCGGTTGGGCTCGGACGTCACGTCCTGGGAGGCGACCACCATGGTGGTCCGCCGCGCCACCTCCAGCTCCTCCGGCAGGAAGCCGTGAAGGCGCGCCCGCCGCACCTCGGCCAGCAGGGCGGTCTGGATCTCGGCGGTGCTCTCCACCGGGCCCGACGCCGTCGCGCTCGCCACCGTGGCCACGTCCAGCAGCGGCTTGACCTGGAGCCGCGGGCCCCGGAACGGCGCTTTCCCCTCCCGCACCAGGTTGGAGAGCCGCCGGCTGACGAGCCAGGTCGCCATCCCCTCCACCAGCTGGGCGGCCAGCTCGCCCACCGTCCGCTGGCGGTCCCGAGGCCGCACCGCGAGTATGGCGACCTGGGCCTCCCCGAGACCGGCGTCGCGCACCACCGCCGCTCGGGGCGCCGCCAGGGGAACGATGCCCGGGTCCGGGCCGAACCTGTCCTGCGAGGGCCTGGGCCAGCCCACGAAGTGACGCTCCACCAGCGGCGCCACCTCGTCGGGCTCGACATCGCCGACCACCAGCAGGCGGCTCGAGTCCGGCCGGTAGTGCCGGCGGTAGAAGCGGTGCAGCTCCTCAACGGTGAGGGCGCTGACGCTGTCGAAGGTCCCGATCGGGTGGCGCCGCGGAGCGAGGGAGCCCGGCACCAGGGCCCGCGCGACCGCGTCGGACACCCGCGTCTGGACCTGGTTGCGAGCCTGCATCTCCTCCAGGATCACCCGCCGTTGCCCTTCCACCTCCGCAGGCAGCAGGCTCAAGCCCCGGGTGATGTCCGCGAGCAGCAGGAGCGCCCGGTCCACGACCTCCGCGGTGGCGGCGGGCAGGGTCAGGGAGACACAGGTCCGCTCCAGCCCGGTGAGGGCGTTGTGGTGGACGCCGAGGCGGGTGCCGAGGTCGGCGAAGAACCGCTCCGCCGCCCCGGGCGGGAACCGCTCCGTCCCCCGGAAGAACAGGTGCTCCAGGAAGTGGGCGGCGCCCCGCTCCTCCTCCTCCTCGAGGAGGGACCCGCAGCCGACGTGCAGCCACATCATCACGGTCCCCTGGGGACGGTGGTGGTGGCGGACCCAGGCCTCGAGGCCGTTGGCGAGGGACAGCACCAGGATGTCGGGGTCGACGGGTCGCGGCGTCGTCTCAGGAGTCATGCCGCAGGGAACAACCGCCGGCCGCCGGGCGTTCCCGGCCGGTCGCGGCCGCGCTCAGCGCGCCGGGATGTCCCAGTGGCGGGACTGGACGGCGCGGATCCGTGGCGCGTACGCGCCGCCCTCGGCGGACGGGAACGGCGGCAGCCGCTCCCTCTCCTTCCCCAGCTCGTCAAGGACCCGGTCGACCGAGGCCACCAGGGCCTGGAGGTCGTAGCCTCCCTCGAGGACCGCTGCCAGCCGACCGCCAGCATGGTCACGCGCCAGGTCCAGCAGCACCCTGGCCATCACCCCGAACGCCTCGGTGGACACCCTCATCCCCCCCAGCGGGTCGCGCACGTGGGCGTCGAAGCCGGCGGAGACGAGCAGGAACTGTGGCTGGAACTGGCGGCCGATGGGGTCGACGAAGCGGGCGAACAGCTCCAGGTAGTCCCCGTCGCCGCAGGTGGCGGGCAGGGGCAGGTTGACCGTGAACCCCTCCCCCGCGCCGGTGCCCGCCTCCTCCGGCGCGCCGGTGCCGGGGAAGAAGGGGTACTGGTGGGTGGAGACGTACAGCACCCCGGGATCGTCGGCGAAGCTGTGTTGGGTGCCGTTGCCGTGGTGCACGTCCCAGTCCACCACCATCACCCGCTCGAGCCCGTGCCGGCGGCGGAGGTGCTCGACCCCGACGGCGAGGTTGTTGAACAGGCAGAACCCCTTGGCGTGGGTTGCCTCGGCGTGGTGCCCGGGGGGGCGGACGGCCGCGAAGCCGTTGTCGACCTCGCCGGCCATGATCGCGTCGAGCAGCTCGAGGACCCCGCCGGCCGCGAGGAGCGCGGTCCCGTAGGAAGCCGCGGACACCTGGGTGTCGGGGTCGAAGGCGAAGAACTGCAGGCCAGCCGTGGCCCCCACCCTGCCGATGTGCTCCGGGCTGTGGACCCGCGCCAGCTCCTCGGGAGTCGCCGGTCGCGGCTCGACCCGCACCAGGCCCGGCCGCGTCGACTTCGCCAGCGACTCCAGGAGGGCCCGCACCCGGGCCGGCCGCTCGGGGTGGCCGAACCCGGCGTCGTGCTCCTGGTACCGAGGGTCGATGACGACACCCGTGCGCAGCATTGCGACTTCGCTCCATCCCCATCCTAACGGGCCGCGCCCCTGCCGGTCGAGACGTGTGCAACGCCCCGGCACCAGCTGCCCCAACCTGGACCTGGTCCTGGACCTGGACTTGGTCCTGGACCTGGACGCGGCCTTCGGCGAGGCGGCCCAAGGGTGGTCCAGGTCGAGGTCCAGGTCGAGGTCCAGGTCCAGGACGAGGACGCGCGCTCCATCCCTCGAAGCCCGACTCATCCGCGAGGCACCTCGCCCCGCCAGCCGACCATGCCATTGACGAGCGACCCTCCGGCCGGGACAATCCACGGGCCGGCACCCCCGGCAGGGAGCGTCCCGTGGACCACGCCTCGAACCCCCTCGCGAGAGCCGAGTTCCCCCTCTCCAACCGGTACGACCAGGCCTGGGTCATGGCCCACCAGATGGGGCCCAACGCGCTCTGGCTGGCGGAGTGGCTGTGCGCGGCCATGCGCCTCGAGCCCGGCATGCGGGTGCTCGACCTGGGCTGCGGCTCCTGCCTGACGAGCATCTTCCTCGCCCGCGAGCTCGACGTCAGGGTCTGGGCCGCGGACCTGTGGGTGGACCCGTCCGCCAACTGGGCGCGGGTGCGGGCGATGGGGGTGGAGGACCGGGTCACGCCGCTGCAGGTGGAGGCCCACGCGCTGCCCTTCGCGGAGGGCTTTTTCGACGCCGTGGTCAGCGTCGACGCCTACCACTACTTCGGCACCGACGACCTCTACCTCGGCTACCTGACCCGGTTCGTGCGCACCGACGGGCAGCTCGGCGTGGTGGTGCCCGGTCTCGCCCGACCGCTGCCCCCCACCGGCCCGCCGCCCCACCTGACCGAGCCGCAGACCAACGGCACGCCGTTCTGGGAGGACGAGTGCGCGAGCTTCCACACCGCGACCTGGTGGCGCGACCTGTGGGCCGCGGCCAACCGCGTCACCGTGGAGACGGCGGACACGATGGAGCGGGGCTGGGAGCTCTGGCGGGACTTCGAACTCGCCCTCGAGGCCGCCGGCGCGAACGCCTTCCCGTCGGTGGCCGAGGCGCTCGAACGGGATGCGGGCCAGTACCTGACCTTCGTGCGGCTGGTCGCGCGACGGACCGACCGCGCGGGCCTCAACCTCTACCAACCCGGGCTGGTACACCTGCTCGAGGGTGGGCCGGCGGAGGGCGCGTGATGTCGGCACGAACGACGCGCCCATGGTTCCCCGCAGCGATCGCCGCCTTGCTCGCACTGGTGACGGGGTGCTCCGTCACCGGCATGGTCGACCGCGCCACCGGCGAGGACGTCAACCGGGAGATCCGGCAGAAGGGTCTTCCCGCCCGCGCCACGGTCGTCGAGATCTGGGACACCGGGGTCACCGTCAACGACGACCCGGTGGTGGGCTTCCGCCTCGAGGTGGAGGCTGTGGGTCGCCCGCAGTGGCGGGCCGAGACCCGCGCCCTGGTCTCCCTCCTCGCCATCCCCCGGGTGCAGCCCGGGGCGGTGCTGCCGGTGCGCTACGACCCCTCCGACCCGAGTCGGGTGGCGATCGACGCCGGTGGCGAGGAGGAGCCCCCGCCGGAGCCCGTGACCGGCCCGATCCAGCTCGCCGACGACCTCACGGTGGAGCCGCTGGCGGACGGGGTCTGGCTCCACGTCTCGTACCAGGACATGCCGGAGTGGGGCCGCGTCGGCGCCAACGGCCTGGTCGTGCTGTCCGGCGGCGAGGCTGCCCTGGTGGACACCCCGTGGACCGACGACCAGACCCGAGCCCTGGTGGACTGGGTGGCCAAACGGTGGGGCGCCCGCGTCAGCACCGTGGTCCCCACCCACTCCCATCAGGACTGCATGGGGGGCCTCCATGCGGCGCACCGGGCCGGCGCGCGCTCCTTCGCCTCGGTCCGGACCGTGGAGCTGGCCCGGGAGAAGGGGCCGGAGCCGCCGCAGGTCGGCTTCACCGACCGGCTGGAGGTCGGGCTCGGGGAGCGCACCCTGGTGCTGCGCGACCTCGGCCCCGGTCACACCGTGGACTGCATCGTCGTCTGGATTCCCGACGTGGAGGTGCTGTTCGGCGGCGACCTGATCCGCTCCGCCGGCTCGAGGTCGCTGGGCTACACCACCGAGGCCGACCTCGAGCGCTGGCCCGCCACCGTCGACGCCGTCGACCGCGAGTACGGGCACGCCCGGCTGATCGTGCCGGGTCACGGCCGCCCCGGCGGCCGCGAGCTGGTCGAGCGCACCCGTGAGCTGCTGCGGCAGCCGCCTACTCGATGATCGGCTCCGGCGCGTCCGGTCGCCACCAGCGCTTGCGCCGGGGCAGGTCCCCCTCGCGGTAGAGCTCCGGCCGCGCCCCTGACCGCCCGGGGCGGACGAGCAGCCCGGTCCGCTCCTGGACCCACCGCTCGACCACGTCGTCGGGCCGCTCGACCTCGTACGGCGGGCGGGCCGGCACCGCCCGGGTCATGATCCCCCGCCACAGCGGCCCCGCCGCGGCCGCGCCGGTGAGCCCCAGACGCCCGCCGTCGTCGAGGCCCACCCACACCACCGCCACCACCGAGCCGGCGTGGCCCGCGAACCACGCGTCGCGGAGGTCCGAGCTCGACCCGGTCTTGGCCGCGACCTCGACGCCCGCGATACTGCCGGCCGCCGCCGTGCCCTCCTCGACCGCGGTCCGCAGCAGGTCGCGGACGATGTACGCTGCCGCCGGGTCCGCCACCCGCTTCGAGCTCGGCCGCCAGCGCTCGAGCGGGCGGCCGTCGGGCGCCGAGGCGCGGGCGACCGGGTGCGGCTCCAGCACCCGACCGGGGGTGGCGAAGACTGTGAAGGCCCTGGCCACCGCGAGGGGGGTCTCCTCCACCGCGCCGAGCACGAACGACGGCGGCGGGGTCGCGGGCAGGTCGAGGCCGGCCCGCCGGAAGCGCGCCGCGGTGGCGTCGAAGCCGCACCAGCGCGCGATCCGCACCGCCGGCACGTTGCGGGACTCCGCCAGCGCCTCGCGGAGCAGGACCGGGCCGAGGAACCGGCCGTCGAAGTTCCGCGGCTCCCACGCGCCGCCCGCAGCGGGGATGGACAGCGGCTCGTCGGCGATCCGGCTCGAGGGGGTGAGGGGGTCTCTCCGGCCGCACTCGTCCATGGCTTCGAGGACCACGAACGGCTTCACCACCGACCCGGGCTGGCGCCGCGCCGACCGCACCCGGTCGAACGCTCCGGGGGGGTCGTCGGCCGGGCCGCCCACCGCGGCGAGGACTGCGCCGGTGCGGGCGTCGAGCAGGACCACCGCCGCGGCGAGGGAGCTGTCGCGGAGCCGGCGGTGGCGGCGGCGCAGGGCCTCGAGGTGCTCCTCGGTGGCTCGCTGCGCCACCGCCTGGAGGAGCGGGTCGACCGTGGTCTCGACGAGGAACCCCCTCCCCTTCTCGGCCCTTCCGCGCGCCCCCCGCTCCACCTCCTCGCGCACCCACGACAGGAGGTGGACCGGCGCCTGGCGACCCGGTGCCGCCGGCCGCGCCCGCAGGGGGGACGCTTTCGCCCGCGCCACCTCCTCGGCCGGCGCCCACCCCAGCTCCTCCATCCGCTCGAGGACCCAGTCCCGGCGCCCCCGCAGCGCGTCCGCGTCCTCGAGCGGCGACAGCCGGTTGGGCCCCTGGATCATGGCGGCCAGCGCCGCCGCCTCGGCCAGGGTCAGGTCGGCGGCGGCGCGGGAGAAGTACACCCGGGCGGCGGTGCCGAGGCCGTGCACGGCCACACCGCCCACGTGTCCCAGGTAGACGGTGTTGAGGTAGGCCTCGAGGATCTCCTCCTTGCTGTGCTCCTTCTCCAGCTCGACCGCCCGCACCGCTTCGGACGCCTTGCGCCCCAGGGTCTTGCGGGGGGAGAGGTCGCGGTTCTTCACCAGCTGCTGGGTGATGGTGCTGCCCCCCTCCACCACCCTGAAGGCGAGCAGGTTCCGCACCACGGCGCGGGCGGTGGCGCGGGCGTCGACGCCGCCGTGCTCGAAGAAGCGGGCGTCCTCGGCGGCGAGTACCGGCCGCCACACCCGCTCCGGCAGCGCGGAGAGGTCGAGCCGCACCCGCTCGGCGCGGTCCCCGGCCAGCGACTCGGAGAGCAGCTGGGGCTCCAGCCAGACCTCGTCCTCCTTCCGGATCGGCTGGGGGGAGCGTCCCTCCCGCCGCAGCCCCACGATCCGGCCCCGGTCGAGGGCGAGGCCGATCAGCTCGGCGTCGTGGTCGTGTCCGGACGCACGGCAGGCCCGCCGGTAGAGCCAGTACACCTCGCGGCCGTGGAAGTACTCCCCCGGGCTGGTCGGGCGTTGGTGGACCCGCCGGTAGCCGGTCGCCTCCAGCCGCTCGTCGAGGGCGAGCTGCTCCACCGTGCAGCCCGCCGGGACCGGGACCGGCGCGGACAGGACCCGGGTCTCGTTGCGGCCCAGGGTGTCCTCGAGGGAAGCCGCGGCGGCGAGCGCGGGCATGAGGATCAGGGTCAAGGGGACGACAGCGAAGCCGCCGACGTACCGAGCAACGTCCCATCGGGTACGGGTACGGGTACGGGTACGGGTGAGGAGAGTCACTCCGGCTGGAGGATGTGGCACATGTAGCCCCCCGGGTTCTTGTCCAGGTAGTCCTGGTGGTACTCCTCGGCGGGGTAGAACGTGGCGGCGGGGGCGATCTCGGTCACCACCGGCTTCGACCAGCGCCCGGAGCGGCCCACCTCGGCCTTGACCCTCTCGGCGACCTGTCGCTGCCCCTCGTCGTGGTAGAAGATCGCCGACCGGTACTGGGTGCCGACGTCGTTGTGTTGGCGATTGAGCGTGGTCGGGTCGTGGAGCCGGAAGAAGAAGCGCAGGACCTCCTCGTAGCTCACGCGGGTAGGGTCGAAGGTGACCTCGACCGCCTCGGCGTGGCCGGTCCTGCCGGTGCAAACCTGCGTGTAGCTCGGGTTCTCCGCCGTGCCGCCGGTGTAACCGACCCGGGTGCTCACCACCCCCGGCAGCTCCTTGAAGAGGTGCTCGACCCCCCAGAAGCAGCCCGCCCCCAGGGTCGCCACCTCCCGCCCGTCGGCCGGGGCCGGGGCCGCGGCCGGGATCACGCCCGCCTCGCGGAACATCCCCAGGTACTGGCCGTACCCTTCAGCCTCCAGCCGCTCCACCGGCACGAAGCGCAGCGCCGCCGAGTTGATGCAGTAGCGCAGGCCGGTGGGCGCCGGGCCGTCGGGGAACACGTGCCCGAGGTGGGAGTCGGCCGCCCGCGAGCGGACCTCGGTGCGGGGCGACCACAGCTTGCGGTCCTCCCGCTTCACGAGCTTGGCGTCCTGGATCGGCCGGGTGAAGCTGGGCCAGCCGCAGCCTGAGTCGTACTTGTCCAGCGAGGAGAACAGCGGCTCCCCAGACACCACGTCGACGTAGACCCCGTGCTCGTGGTGGTCCCAGAACTCGTTGCGGTAGGGGGGCTCGGTGCCTTCGTGCTGGGTCACCTGGTACTGCATCGGGTTCAACCGCTCCTTGAGCTCGTCGTCGCTCGGCTTGACGAATCCGTCCACGGTCCCCGCCTCCTTTCGGTCGCCCGGACCGTTCTCGGCCCCGGCGTGCCCCTTCACGATCTGCGGACCGCCGATGGCCACGACCACCGCCAGACCGACTCCGATCAACGTCATCATGAGTGTGCGCATCGTTCGACCTCCCGACCCTGTACTGGGGCCAGAGACCCCCCGCGGTTACGCGTCGAGGTCGACGATCACCGGCGCGTGGTCCGACGGGGTCAGCCCGAGGCGCTTCTTGCGGAAGTCCCGGTCGACCTCGGCGCCCAGCACCCGGGTCGCCACCTCCGGCGTGCCGAGGACCAGGTCGATCCTCAACCCCAGCCCGCGGTGGAACGCCCCCCCGCGGTAGTCCCACCAGGAGAACGCCCGGGCGGTGGGGTGCTGTTCCCGGTAGAGGTCGCGGTACCCGAGGTCCAGCAGCCGCCGGAACGCCGCCCGTTCCGCCTCGGTGTGGAACAGGGTGCCGGCCAGCCTGGCCTCGTCCCAGGTGTCGAGGGCGGTGGGGCAGACGTTGAAGTCGCCGCACAGCACCCTCGCCGAGGAGCCCGCGGCCCCGGTCTCGCCGAGGTGCGCCGCCAGCCCCTCGAACCACTCCAGCTTGCGGGGGAAGTCCTCGTGGTCGACGTCCTTGCCGTTGGGGCAGTAGACGGTCGTGAAGGAGAGACCGCCGGCGGTGGCCGTGAGCAGGCGAGCCCCCAGCTCCTCCTGCCCCGGCAGGCCGCGCTGGGTGACCACGATCCCCTCGCGGGCGAGGATCGCGACCCCGTTCCAGGCCTTCTGGCCGAAGACCGCGGCCCGGTACCCCGCGGCCCCGAGCTCGTCGTGGGGGAAGTCCTCGTCGGTCGCCTTCAGCTCCTGCAGGCCGACGACGTCGGGCCGGCGCTCCTCGAGCCAGTGCAGCAGGAGGTCCATCCGGGCGCGGAGACCGTTGACGTTCCAGGTGGCGATGCGCATGGGGCGAGTAGAGCACGGACCGGGCGTGCATGTCACTGGCAACTGCCAGCCGCCTGGGGGCCCCGACACTCCACAGCCGAGTCGAGCTTCGGGCGACGGAGCGCGCCACCTCGACCTGGACCTGGTCTTGGACCTGGACCTGGACCGCGCTCGAATCGCACCGTCGAAGACCGGGTCCAGGACCAGGATCAGGCCGAGCCAGGAGCGTCCGGGTTGGCGCGCCTCACCGCAGCCGCTCGTGGAGGCGGTCGTACACGTCGCGCCGGTGGCCGACCGCGACCACGAGAACCTCGAGCCGCTGCTCGACCACCCGGTACACGATGCGCCAGTCCCCGGTGCGCCACGAGCGCAGCCCTTGCTGGGTGAGCTGGAGCGGCATCCCCCGCAGGGGGTCTTCCCGCTAGACCTCGATCGCCGCCCGCACCC
>Ga0068714_10004081_pt1 | contig 16693 bp, 18 predicted proteins | sample MTBNYHSulfiMetaG_FD_62988 | JGI IMG/M metagenome (GOLD analysis project Ga0068714, IMG submission 62988) | Enrichment culture microbial communities from rom New York Harbor, USA that are MTBE-degrading - MTBE-NYH (New York Harbor Sulfidogenic)... | ecosystem: Environmental > Aquatic > Marine >...
GGACTTTCAGATTGGGCCTGTTCACGATGATGTCGCCGGGCAGACGTCCCAAAGGGAGCTTGCCCAGCCATGGCCATAGCAGGCCGGCAACTAAAATAGCGATGCCGATAACGATAAGGGCTCTTTGCATCCTCTGCACCGCTTCGTATGCAGGCACCGCGCGGCTTTGACCCTGACGGTGCGCATGCTACTTGCTCAAAAGAATAAATTTTCGTAGATTGCTCATGTCGTTTTACTTATGGGAAATGAAATCACTCCAGTGAAGTGAAGTCAAGGGATCATATGGCGGGAGCGCCAGCCAATACGGTTTGCTGCCTGCAATGAGCTATAATGGCCGAGGTTGAAATCTTTTGACTGGATGAAGAATTTTACCCGGGGTGGTGGTATGAGCATGGAAATTGAGTGCATGTGTCTCGAGTGTGGAATATCTCTCTATCTGCAAACGAGCTCTCTGGTACTGGGGAGCTTCATCGAAGGAGACAAAAGGCTGGTGGACAACACCTTCTGTTCACAATGCGGCGGCCCACTGCTCGCTGTAGGCAAAGCGGGCGAGCAGCGTAATTACATAGTGAGCAGCGATCATCTCACCGGCCTTAATTCCAGCTAATCACCGGTTGCCGGCTCCATTAGAAGAAGTTCTTTTGATAGAGATGAAATATGTCCGCTTCTTCGTCGGCATGGAGCAGATTCACCGGCCTTGCGCCGAGTCTGCATAAATAGTTGGGAGAAGTCCCGTATAGGCGGCATGTGAATGGCCGCACCGGATATATGGTGCAGCCGGTGTCGGAGACATAAGGACAGGTGGCTCCTTTGGCCGGCTGCGGTTGGAGGCCGCGAGACTGTAGGAATTGCCTGAGGCGTTCGTCCTCAACGGGTGTTCTGCTGGGCACACCGAAGTTGCGGCAGCACTCGGTGCAACCCGGAATGCACTGGAAGTCGGGCAGAAGAGCGTAAATATCTTCAATGTCCATCGATTACCTCGTGTCTATCCGAGGAGCTCCGAAGCGGTGATTTTCCCCTTTTGCTCGCTTCGCAGCCCCTAACTCCTGGCTGTTTCATACTGAGCTCAATGTCGGAAAAATGCGTTATGCGCGATCTCTGTCATCGGCAAATCAATTGGTCGCCGCTTCGAGCCATAAGAGAAAGATGCTTATGGTGTTCGGCCGACCAGATCAAAGAGCTCCTTTGCTGCTCGAGCGAAAGATGTCCCTTGTTTTCATACCGGATGGGACAGCAAGCTCACAGCTCGCATACATTATTGAAAGCTATCCGGTTCAAATGCCTTGACTGTGCTTCCGGTGCGGCCGGCAATGTGGCGCGATGCGACTGTCGGGATTGTCCTCTGTGGGATTTTCGATTCGGTAAGAACCCTTATTGCCTGTAGCACCTACAATATTCCATCAAAACTTACCCTTGCCAAGATACAGCCAGAAAGCCGCGCACAAGCCCCATACGGCATTGTATAAGAAGACAAAAACAGGAGTCAGCTTGCCCAGCGCAAGCCCCATCATGCCTTTGCCGCCCAAAGTCGGGAAGACATATAAGAGTTGAAAGAGAGTCGGAAAAATGCTGAACAAGATGCCTCTGCTGAACACGCCGGTCCAGAAGCCACTCTGCCAAATGGGTAATGTAAAAAGCAGGCCCCATATGCCTCCCCAGGTTACCCGTGAGTAGAGAAATGCAGCACTCCAGGCCGGTGCAATGGCCACTCCGAACTTTTGCGGAATGCCTTTTCTGCCCATATACCATACCAGCCACGAGTTAACCACGGCGCCAATGCACCCTGCAGCGAAAGCGATACTGGCACGGTTTATGACTGAGCTCATCGGCTTGAATCTCCTTGCGTCGTCTTTTTGTGCTTCATGGGAGGCCGTTGGAAAGTTCAAACATCCCACAGGCCGTCTCTTTAAGGCTGCAAAACCGGCACGATTAACTGCAGAGCATATGCCGCGCAAGTATCTGCTTGGCACGAACGCTTGGGCAGCATAACTCTACATCACGAAATCATGGGCAAATTCCTTAGTCTTTGATCCATCGGCTTGTTGATACCATAGTTGGGAAAGTATATAAAGGTGTGTAAGGATCTGTTGAAGATTGAATACGTTAGATACGGTCCAATCAGATATGGTAACTGGAGATTGCACTCCGACTGGTCAAAAACCGATGAAAAAGGTCGCTTTCAACATAACCGCTTGCTGCAGCCTGCTTGTGCTGTTCGGATTCGTGCATCAAGCCGGTGCGACTCAGGTTCACGCAGAACCGGAAGGCCTCTGGGCCCATCAGATTGCACATCTTTTCTTTCTTTTCTCGATGGGCATCCTCATTTTCTGGCTGCGCGAATGGAAGCTGGTCAAGGAGACCGGCTGGCGCCTGGTGCAATATTCGGCTTTTTTCTTTATTCTATGGAATATCGATGCGATCGTTGTGCACTACCTGGATGAGCGGAATGACATTTACAGAACGATCAATGCCGGAACCTGGCATGCCCGCGTTGTATTTGACCAGCAAGCCGATTGGCTCGGTTTTCTCTATTACATTGCCAAGCTGGACCATCTTTTGTGCGTGCCCGCCATCTTGTTGCTTTACGCCGGCCTGCGTCAACTCTTCAAGCAAGCGCAATCAATCAAGCCCGTGGACAAAAGCTCATGACGCTGCCTCTTTCCCCCATCTGGATTGTAGATCTGCTGGGCTCCAGCCTAATGATTCTATTGTCCTTTCTCTGCGTACAGCTGGCCAAAAAGCTGAAAAACCACGATCCAAACAATGTGATTTGGACCTACTTGCTGTGGCTGTGCTATGCCCTGGCAGGCTTTGCCGTATCCCGCTCGGTCGGCCATATTGCAAAGCGCATCCTGCTCACTGCCGGTCACAATGACATTTGGAATTTCCTGCGGCCTTACAGCGGTGCAATCAATACCCTGATGTTTGTGGTGGTGGCTTCCATCACGCTTTTTTTTGAAAGAACCTGGAAGATCTATCAGCAGATTCTGAAGGACCAGAGAGCTCTTCAGAGTGCGCACGGGGAACTGATCTATTTGAACCGGAACTTGGAAGATCTGGTCGCTGCCAGGACCCAGGAGCTTGCTCTTTCTGAAAGAAAGTATCGAAGAATCTTCGAAGTATCGCGCGATGTGATCATGCTGGTAAACGGCGATGCGGAAATAATCGATTTGAACCCAGCCGGCTTCGATTTGCTGGGTCTCTCCGGCTTGAGCGAAGACGGAGCAGGAGGCATTCGCCTGTCCGATTTCTTCCTCAAGCCGCGCGCCTGGACTTGCGTGGAGGAGGCACTCCGAGCCCAGGGATACATATCGGATACCGAAGTTACTTTGAAACGCCGCAACGGCACCCATTTTAGCGCTCTCCTGAGCGGCACCGCCGAAATGGGAAAAGACGGGAAGACCGGTTCCGTTCAATTTCTCATTAAAGACATAAGCTCCCGGAAAGCCATGGAAAGACAGCTGCTGCAAGCCGACAAGCTGGCTTCCATCGGTCAGCTGGCAGCGGGCATCGCGCATGAAATCAATAATCCTTTAAGCATGATCCTGGGCTACACGCAGTTGCTGCTGCGCAGCGAAAAAGAAGGCTCTCAACAGCATGACGATCTCAAAATCATTGAGAAGCACACCCGCAACTGCAAAACCATCGTCGGCGATTTGCTCAGTTTTGCCCGCAGCACTCAAACTGTACAGGAATTCGGCCACTTGCATGGGGCGATCGATGAGGTGCTCAGTGTAGTGCGACATCACTTTGAATTGGACGGAACAACGATCGAAACGCAGTTCGATGCAAGCGTCCCCAGGATGATCCTGGATGAAGAAAAGATGAAGCAGGTATTCATGAATCTCATCATGAATGCTAAGCAGGCCATAGGCAAGAAGGGAGCTATTCGCATTCACACTCAGTATGATCGGTCCAGCTCTCGGGTGATTGTTCAGATCGCTGATACCGGCGCTGGGATCTCCGCGGCTCATCTATCCCGCATTTTTGACCCTTTTTTCACCACCAAGCCCACCGGAGAGGGCACCGGCCTGGGACTTTCCGTCAGTTATGGGATCGTTAAGGACCACGGGGGCGAGATTCTGGTCGAAAGCGAGCCAGGCAAGGGCTCGACTTTTACCCTGATCCTGCCGGTAAGCTCCGTAGAAGCCGAAGAAGAAAGTGACAATGGCAGACGAGACGCTGTTAATTATAGATGACGAACAGGACATGCTGCAGCTCCTTAAAAGAAGCCTCGAACCGGAGATGGGCTGCAGGGTGAAGACGGCTTTAAGCGGTGAAGAGGGCCTCAAGCTGGTCGATTCCGAACCGCTGGATCTTGTCCTGCTCGACATGAAAATGCCCGGGATGGATGGGCTTGAAGTCCTGCAACGGATTCGCAGCAAGCACTCCTGGCTTACGGTCATCATGATGACCGCCCATGGCTGCATCGAACTGGCGGTGCAGGCGATTAAAATGGGAGCCTACGATTTCATCACCAAACCGTTCGATCACGAAGCATTGGTGTGGAGCCTGGGAAAGGCACTGGAAAGAAGTCGGCTGCTGCGGGAAAACCTCAAGCTGCAGCGCCATGTCCAGTGTCATGAGGCGTTCCAGAACTTAGTGGGAAGAAGCGCCCGAATGCAGCGCGTCTATGAGGCCGTCCAGATGGTGGCCAAAACCGATCTTACGGTCTTCATCAGCGGCGAATCTGGAACCGGCAAGGACATGGTTTCGCGCGCCATTCACGCGTTGAGCGACCGCCGGGATCAGGCCTATGTGGCGGTGAACTGCCCTACCGTTCCCGAGCATATCCTGGAAAGCGAGCTGTTCGGGTACAAGAAAGGGGCCTTCACCCACGCCACTCAGAACAAGATCGGTCTATTTCAAGAAGCTCACCGCGGCACCATTTTTCTTGATGAGATCGGCGATATCAGCCCCGCTATTCAAACCAAGCTGCTGCGGGTTCTGCAAGAGAAGGAAATCAAGCCGCTTGGAGACACCAAATCAATCCAGGTTGATGTTCGGGTGATTGCCTCCACCAACCGAAATCTGCCCGAAAAAATAAAACGCTCGGAGTTTAGAGAGGATCTTTTTTATCGTCTGAACGTCCTGCCTATAGAGCTGCCTCCCCTCAGGGAGCGTCGTGAAGATATCCCTCTTTTGGTCGATCATTTTCTGGAAAAACATTGCAGCGACCTTAAAAAAGCTCGTAAAAGAGTTTCCGCTGCGTTGATGGACAAGTTCTTGCGAGCTCCGTGGGAAGGCAATGTGCGGGAGCTGGAAAATGTGATTTTGCGCGGCATTCTGTTTTCTCCGGAAGATGAGATTTGCGCCGAGCATGTGGGCTATCAGACTGCCATTGAAGACCACAAAACTGCGTTTGATCATACCGTGACCAACCTCGATTATCGGGAGGCCAAAGAAGAAGTATTACGACGGTTTCACTCCAGCTACATCGGCAATATCCTCGTTCAAACCCGAGGAAATGTAAGCCAGGCCGCCAGGTTATGCGGGTTGGAGCGTCAGGGGCTGCAACAACTTATGCGCCGTTATGGCATACGGTCCGATGCGTTTCGCGACAATGATTAAAAGGTGATGCATGGATCTTAGCGTCAAACAGGCAGCGCGAATTTTGGCTGTCAGCGAAAGAACCGTTAGAAATCACATTGCTTCCGGCAGACTTCCGGCCAAACGGAAAGGGCGGCAGCTGTTTGTGTCGGAGGAAGAGCTGCAGTTCTTCATGCAGAAGGCGGCGAACGCACCATCAGAGAATTTTGCCGGCGCCACCGCCTTGCCACCCCTTTCCAGCGAAGCACTGGAACCGCTCTTGAAGCGGCTCTCCGGGCTTGAAAAAAGACTCGAGCAGCTTCTTGTGGAGAACCGAAGAATCCTGCAGGAGTCTAGCAGCAAGGACCAGCTGCTGGCCCAAAAGGACCTGGAGATTGAAAAACTACAGCGCGATCTGGTCTACCAAAAACGTCTTCTCGAAAAAGAACTCGAAGATCAGCGCAGGTTTTTCGATGAAAAATGGAGTATATTGCAGAAGGAAAACGAAGAAAGAATAAGCCTGGAGAGGAAACATTCTGAAGAGAAACTGATGCTGGAGCAGCATCGCTATTCTGAAAGGCTGGCCATGCAAAAAGAACAGCACGCACAAATGATGGTGGAAGTCCAGAACCGGGAAGGCTTTTGGTCCAGGCTGATCAAGATGATGACGTGGGGCTGATTAAGGCAGGACGGTTAAAAGAGAGCAGGGCCGGCATCGAGCTTCGGCTGGCTCCTGCTGATAAGGAAGGGATTCACTCATGAGAGAGCGCCTTAGGCAAATGATTCTGCAAGATAGCTTTCAATTTTCCGATGCTCCGATTTTCAAGCTGGTGCATGGAGGAAAGAGCCAGTTTTATTTCAATTGTAAGCGAGTAACCCTCGACCCGGAAGGACAATATCTGATAGGAAATCTGATCTTCGCTTCAGTTAAGAATCTCAATGTACAGGCGATCGGGGGACTCACCCTGGGCGCTGACGCCATTGCCAATGCAGTAGCGTATACTTCCTGGGTAGAACGTAAGCCGATGCAGTCATTTGTGGTTCGCAAAAAGGAAAAAGACCACGGCGCGGTAAACCTGATTGAAGGTAAAGTGAAAGCGGGAGATCGAGTGATTGTTGTCGACGACGTGATCACTACCGGCGGTTCCACACTGCAGGCTATTTCCGCCTGCCGCTTTGCCGAGCTGGAAGTGGTTAAAGTGGTGGTGCTGGTGGATCGGCAGGAAATGAACGGAAAAGATAATATTCTTAAAGAAGTTCCCGATGTGGAAGCTCTTTTCACCAGAGACGAAATCATGTCTCTCTATCAAAAAGGAACTTAAGGGCCGAATCATTTTCACCTGACGCTTGGATGAGAATCTGGTGTCAAACCCGAGAAAGAAGGAAACAAGGATGAGAATCATAAAACTTGCCAGTGACTTGATTCTGCTATCCCTGCTCTGTTTCGCATTCAATGTAACTGACGCCGGTGCTCAGTTCAGTCGCGAGGACAATTCGGGGTTCAGAATTCCGATCCCCATGGGCATGCTGACTGGAGGAGACAACAAGAAATCAGAGAGCCTGCAGCAGGAAACAATCCTCCAGGAGAACTTCATCGGCGATCAGCTGGCCGTTGACGGCAATATGTTCTACTGGATCAATCGAGGCGGCAGCACCACTTTGCGCTTTGGCAAAATCAGAACTGGCCAGCTCGACATTGGTGGATACATTGACAGGAATTTCTCCGGTCATCTGATCGTTGCCGATCAGGGAAAGCTCTACTGGGTGGATTCCGCAGGTAAGCTGCATCAGGGCGATATAGAGGATGGGAGTTTGCGCAATGAAAAGCTGCTGACGGAAAAATTCAACGTAAAGCTGCTGGCAGCCGACAATGGTACCTTGTACTGGCAGGAGGACGGGAGCAACGATCTACACACTGGCGCAGTCTTCGACGGTAAGCTGCAAAATGACGGGGTGATCGTCACCAATTTCCGGGCCAGATTGCTGGCAGCCGACAAGGGGGTCCTTTACTGGGTGGAGCGTAACTCCAGAGCACTACGCAGTGGTCAGGTCAAGGAAGGCAAAATACAGGAGGTTGGCGTGTTGAGCAGCAATTTCACGGGCAAACTGCTGGCCGTCGAAAATGCCAACTTTTTCTGGCTGGATCAGAAACGGGAAGAGTTGTGTTATGGCCGGGTCCGCTAAGAACGAATCGCATAGGCGCAGAGAGGCACGAATTCTCTCTTGTTGCGTTTCATTTCTGTGCAGGCTTCACTTACACCTAGCGGACCAGGTAGTTTCCATCTGTGATGATCAGGCAACCTTCCAGGTTTTCCCTGGAGATCTTGAACAGCAGTGACGCCAGACATCTGTTGACCAGCTCAGGCGAGGCGATAGACAGTTTCAGGCGAATGATTCCGCTGTGGATGCCGGACGGACCGCTGCCCACATCCGCGAGTTCTCGATCGAGAGTGACCAGAGTGCGCTTCTCGCGTATGGCATAAGCCATTATTTCCCGGCTCGATTTTCCCTTCAGCCCGATGTCTCTGACATGTACGGCGTCAAATCCCAGCTCACGCAGAAATTCGACCGATCTTGGCGATATGTTTTCATCCGCTAAAAATCGCACCTTCCGCTCCAGCGCACCCAGATTCTTCTGCGCCAGCCGGGAAGCGTTTTGCAGGCATGCGCGGATATCTTCATTTGTCAAATCCGGATAGTCTGCCAGGATTCTCTCTTCACTCATACCGCCGGCAAGGAGATTCAAAATCAACTCCACTGAGATTCGAGTTCCCTTAATGCACGGCTTGCCATGCATGATATCGGGGTCTACTGTAATTCTTGTTGCATTTTCCATGGGCATTCATCTCGTCTTTTGATGTCGATTTTGGCGGCTTACGTCGTTAAGGCGGCCATCCTCTGCTTGATCCGAAGCGCTCAGAGAATCGTCTGAGTCATCTGCACCGTTCTTTGCCTGTGTCATTGTCCTCAGCAAGGCCTCTTGGCATTCCATGCAGTCGTTTTGTCGGCCGGAAACCTGACACACAGCCGCCAAGGCAAAACCAATCAAAACGCCCAGGAAAAACGCTAGCCAAGCCATGCTCGCCTGATCACCCTCCTTTGTCTATTTAGCCGATCCGCAAGGTTTTGCACATTAGACCTGTGACCTGTATTAGAAGCGGTTGTTGAGTGGAGAGCGTATTTTTGATGTTGAGCCTCATCAGGGCCATACCCGCGTCTTTGCTCTAACCACAAAGGCGCGAAGGATGCCATGTCCTTCCTGGTACGCTTTGCAGCTTCGCAGTGCTGTTTACACTTAAAAGACCAGGTAATTGCCGTCGGTCATGATCAGGCTTCCTTCGAGGTTTTCTCTGGAAACCTTTAACAGCATGGACGCCAGGCACCTGTTTACCAGCTCGGGAGAAGCGACCGCGAGCTTCAAGCGGATTATGCCACTGTGCGTATCCAATGGATAGTTGATCAGATCTGCGAGGTCTCGATCGAGAGTGACCAGAGTGCGCTTCTCGCGTATGGCGTAAGCCATTATTTCCCGACCGGATTTCCCCTTCAGCCCGATGTCCCTGACATGCACGGCATCAAATCCCAGTCCCGTCAAAAACCTGACTGATCTTGGCGATATGTTTTCATCAGCCAGAAACCGCACCTTCCGCTCCAGTGCCTCGTGATTTTCCAGCGCTGCGCAAGAGTCGCCTGCCAGGCATGCCCGTATGTCTTCTCGTGCTAGATCGGGATAGTCCGCCATTATTTCCTCTTCACTCATGCCGCCCGCGAGCAGGTGCAAAATCAGCTTCACTGGTATCCGCGTCCCTTTGATGCAAAACCTGTCCTGCATGATATTGGCATCGACGGCGATTCTCATTGTATTCTCGATAACTTTGTCTTCATCTGTCGGAAAAGAGATTTCAATTCCGCACGAGCTCTTAAAGAGTCTCCTTGGGAAGGAGATTTTCGCTTTTTTCTCCGTATGGCTGGTAGTAGGAGTAATAATATTTGTAATATTTATTGTAGTAAGCGCCGTACTGATGGCGCATATCCAGCTTGTTAATGACGCTGCCGAGCAGATTGCCGCCGACATTATGCAGACTCTTCCTAAAGATCCGCAGGGCTTCACGGTGGGTATGACCCAAGATGCTGATCAAAATGATGCCATGCACATAACTGCACAGTGCCAGGACATCTGCAAAGCCGGTGGCGGGGGGCGCATCAATGATGACATAGTCAAAATGATTGCACAGGGTGTCCAGAAGCTTTCTCATCCGATTGGAGGCCAGCAGCTCCGCTGGGTTGGGCGGAATCGGCCCGGCCGGGATGAAGTACAAATTAGGCACTTCCGATTTTATTACGGCTTCGTCCAGCCTGCACAACCCAGTCAGAATCTGGCTGATGCCTTTGTGCTGTCCGTTATTGCAGAAGACCTTGTGCAAGCGCGGTTTTCTTAAATCCACATCGAGCAGTACCACCTTTTCATCGGAGCTCGCAAAGGCCTGAGCGAGGTTGGCAGAGAGCGTCGATTTGCCCTCCTGCTGGGCAGTGCTGGTTATCAGGAGCGACTTGGGAGCTTGCTCCATATAGCTGGAGAGCTGAACCGATACCTTGGCCGTGCGCACGGCTTCGGAAAAGCCAGCTCTCGGCTTCAACAGCACTAGATTGTCCAGATCCTTCAGTTCATCCTGATTGGCCAGCGGGACGACGCCGAGGACCGGGATGTGGAAACGGTCGGAAATTTCATCCAGCCCCTTGACCGTGTCATCCAAATACTCCAGGAAAAACGCCAGTCCTACTCCTCCCATCAAGCCAACCACCAATGCCAGCAGCAAGTTCAACCGTACATTGGGCTTGTAGGGCGTGAGGGGCAGGTCCGCATAATCTACCACGCGGATGTTGCTAAGATCGGTCCCGACGTTAGCGTCGATCTCTTTCGCCCGCGACAGCAGACTCTGATAGATTTCCTTGTTGGTTTCGACTTCCCGCTCCAGGATTTTGTATTGGGTGGCCCGGTTGTTGAGATCAAGGGCCAGTTCCTTTTTCTCTTCGCTCTCTTTCTTCAAAGAACCCTCTTTACGTAAAGCAACCGAGTAGTCGTTGATTATTGAATCCAAAATGCGTGTTTCTTCATCTTTGATCCTTCTCTGTGTATCGAGCATTTTGGCCTTTAGGCTCTTCAGTGTCGGATAGTCATCTTTAAAGGTGTCACGCATTTGTTCGTATTCGGCTTTGAGCTGAACGTACTGCTCGCGCAGCTTCTGGATCAATGGATTGTCTATGATCTGCGGCAGCGCACCCGAGCTCAGTCTGATCGCTTCGGCATATAGCGCTTCCTTGGATACACGCTCCGCCTGCGCTTCCGCCAAAGCCCTGTTCATCTCCTCAAGCTGGCGGTAGATCAGATTGAGCTTCGAATCGAGCGAGACGATGCCCGCTTTTTGAGCGAATTTGTTGAGCTCGCTTTCTGCTTTTTCCAACTGGATGCGAGACACTTCAATTTGCTTGTGCAGCTGATGTTTGGCCGAACTGGCGGCTTCGATCCTTTTGTCCATCTGCCAACCGATAAATTCACGGATTAGAGTGTTGATTGCATCCTGGGCCAGGGCCGGATCGGTGGCACTGAAAGAGACGTTAATCAGCGTTGTATCGCGTTCCGGCTGAACCTGCAGATTTTGAGCAAACCAGGTTGCCATGGATTTGTCTTTGCGCAATCTGTCAAGATCAAGTCCATGCCCCTCATCTGGCTCGCTCTCATGCGTTGAAGCCATTGCCTGCAGCCATTCTTTGACCGTTCCAGTGATATTCGCCTTCCATTTCTGCAATACGCCGGGCTCCTCGGCCTCATTAAAGATCGAATGCTCCGCTAAATTCAACCTTTCGATGACACGAGTGGCAAGGGAGCCGCTTTGCAGCAGTTTGACCTGCGTCTGGATGAACTCTCTGGTCTGCAGCTGAGTTGCAACTACATCTTCAAATTTGGTTACCCTGGCCTCCTGAGGGCTCAGCTCCAGTCCGCCGGACGTCTTGAACACCGGCTTCATAGTGAGGCTCACAACGAGAGTGGTCACAAATACGCCTACCAGGACGGTGAGTATGAGCCACTTGCGCCTGAGCACCACATCGAGGTAGTCGCGCAGGTCCACCGCATCTTCAAAATCGGGCAACGGCCGACGTAAATCCGTTGTCGGCAAGCCTCCTTCGGAAAAGGTCGCCGGCACATTCTTGTATTGGTCGCCAGGCACTCGATCATCCATCTCGTGCTCCTTTATACAACAGCCCTTGGGCAGTAGCGCCAGAGGTGTGTCACTCGCGCCGTTTTTGGCTGTCAGTTACGGTGATTCAAAGGTCAAGCTATCCTTGCTGCCAAATAGAAAAACCACGAATCTTAGAGCAGCTGGATTGCGAAGCGATCCTTAAGTAGGTTTCTCCAGGCAACCCGGCTATCTTGAAGGGTTCCAAGACCCGTGGTTTTCCGTCCCTACCTCACAGTAGGTTTGGCTTTGTCTGGGCCGATTACATGCCCTAAAATGGAGGAGGTGGCAAAGTAGGCTCTCATCATAGCTTTGCCAACTCGTTTACGTGATTTCTTTTTCCGGTCGTGACACCAGATATTGGTCAAGAAGCTTGCTGCTATGATTGTGCATCAAATCATTTTATTTCACGCCCATTAGGATCTTCTCTTTTAACCGTGGCGCAGACGGGTTATCATATAATCCTTATCAAATTTGCAGCAGCGGAGCTAACGGTGACTGGAAAAGCCCGAAAAGCAGATGACGCTTTGCGTTTCGAGAGGATTTTCCTCGACGTTATTCTCGACTTGATCGAGAAGCGCAATATTGCTCCGGCCACTTTTGCTCAGAGTGCCTTTCCCAAAGAATATCGCTCGGACCCGGTCCGCCGCTTTCGAGCCATGATCACCCAGGGCAGACTAGGCAAACCGCAACGCATTAATTTAGCCGATGCCTATCTGCTGGCGGAAGCTCTTGGCATCGACTTGCCGTATTTGGTTCTCATGGCATGCCAGAAAACGCTCATCGCATCAACCAATCAGAATAAGGTCGAACCGCAGCAGGAGTCTGTTTAAGAAGTTTTGAACCCGCTTCTTCCAAAGAGTTGCTGGAGGTCGCCAGTCGATTCAGCTCCGGCACCATGACGCAGTATTCTGAATCGCTACAGCGCGTTCTGGGATTATAGGTGGTGCGCTCGACCATACAGATCTGATAGGCATTATATTTTTTCTTCAATACTTCTATAGCGGTTGGCATAATTCCTCCCCAAAAGATCCCCGCATCAGGAAATAATCACCTGAAGCGTTCTTCCTATTTACAGAGAGTTACGGGCGAGTGCAATCCGTATATCCACCTATTTTGCAGTAAGTAGAAGTACCTACTCCGTCATGAATGTATAGGTGAAAATACTTATTTTTCTCCATCTCCGGGGAATATCGCATTTTTTTCTTGTACTCGGTTAGGTCGTTAGGTGATAATCGCCTCCAAATGTCATGGCAACTTGTCGATTGCCGGCGTCGTTCACCGAACGATAGTCAACGAAAGGGGGCTCAAATGAACGGGAAAGCTTGGTTTGTAGGCTTTATTTTTATTGCACTCTTTATAGCGTTCTCTACACCGGTCTCTGGCGACGAGCTAAATGCGAGGCTTATCCCTGGCGGCACGGTGAGCATGCTCGCCGATGGAAAGCAGGTACATCAATTCAAGTCCGAAGTGCCGTTGCCGGACGGGTTGCTGATGGTCGGCGAAGGCAGTTGCGTAGTCCAGACCAAAGGCCTCCAGCTGATGGTTAGCGATAGATCGATTTTCGCCCTGGCTGAAGGGGAGAAAAACTGGGATCTAACGGTGAAGAAGGGGCATGTAGATTTTGTTTTGCGCACCAACGCAAAACCCATCACCTTCAGCACTCCCCACGATGTTATTGAGAGTAGGCAGTCGATGGTGAAGGCAAGTTCAGCAGGCTTGGTCAGAGGCTACATTGAAGTAACCGAAGATGAAACAAAGCTGGTAGTCACCGAAGGAGCACTGCAAGCATCAAGCGCCAAAGGAAATCAGGTGATTGAGGAAGGCCGTGGGATTCGGCTGGCCATAGCAGATCCTCCCGGAGCTTCGAGTCCCCCCGTGGGCGGTGGTGCCAAGCCCCCAGCACCTGCCGGTGCCGGTCCCAAGTGGATGCCGTTTGCGGCGCTGGGAACTGTGGGAGCCGGTGGCGGCATGGGAGCCTTTTTGGCCACTCAAAGTGGGGGGGATGAAATAAGTCCACCCTAGTTCCAGCTTTTGAGATTTGCATGAAGAAGGCGGTGCTCCTTACGCTGGAGTCCCTTCAGAAACTCTGACTTTCTACGGTGCAGCCATCAAGAGCTTCGCTCACGCCGAACCACCGGTAGGATGGCGATTTGCAGCAAAGCCTTGGCACAGCAGAGTTTGGGACAGCCATTAACCGGGAGTGCCGCCGTTGTTTTTCATCAATATAATATCGCGCAAGAGCGGAGGCGGGCAATGGAATCGCGGGACAAACCATGGCAGTGTAAAAACTTGTTGTCGTTGCTTCACACCTTCATAGCCATTGTACTGCTATTGACAATAAGCTGTGCAGCTCCCGGCCCCAAGCCCACAGCCAGTCTTGACGAAGTGATGGCAAAGGAATCGGTTGCCCAGCAAAGCAACAAGGAACTCAACGACCAGTTGTTCGCAGCTGCAGCCAGCGCTCCGCAGACAGGGGATTATATCATCGGTGAAGGCGATCTGCTGCAGGTGACGGTTTTCGAGGCGGAAGAGCTCAGCCGGGAAGCACGCGTCGGAGCCCGCGGTGCCGTCACCTTGCCGCTGGTCGGTGCGGTTGAGGTGCAGGGACTCACCACCCGTGAGGCCGAGCAAAGAATACAGGACGCGTATCAGCAAAGGTATATCCAAAATCCGCACGTCAACATTTTTGTCAAAGAACAGCACGGGAGTAAGATCACCCTGCTCGGACAATTGGAAAAGCCGGGAACTTACGATTACTTCGGCAGCAAGCACCTGTTGGATGTGCTGGCGATGGCCGGAGGGCTCAAAGAGGAAGCCGGCAGAACGGTCCAGGTGCGCAGAGCCGGTGCAGAATCCGATCAGCCGGCCACATTCATGGTCGATCTTGACGAGTTGGTAAAAAAAGGTCGAACCGAGCTCAACGTGCCGATATTTGGGGGTGATGTCATCTTTGTACCGGAGGCTGGAACCGTTTATGTTGACGGGGCCGTTGTCAAATCCGGCGCCTACCCGATCAAACAGGATATGTCGATTCAGGAGGCGATTGTGGCGGCCGGCGGATTCTCTCCCGCAGCCAGTGACACCATTAAGCTTGTGAGGCATACCGATGCAGGCGCAAGGGACGTCATAGAGCTTAGCGCCAAAAATGTTGCCACCGGCGGCCTGGGAGTCCAGGACCGAGACATTATTTTTGTCGAGACCAATCCATTAAAAGCAGCAGCCTACGGATTACGAATCCAGCTTTTCGGCACTGGCGTCGCTATTTCGCCTCCTAAATAGGATAGCAGCGAGCCGTTTCATTTCCAAAACGAAACCAATTTCCTCCATACGGAAGCCCGGTTATCGAGAGGTAGCGGAGCTTCCGTAGGCACCGGGACGCCCTGCACGATACACTTAGGTGTTTCGCAAACCAGCCGAGCTGCGTATTCTTTCCCCATGATTTGTTCAGCCAGGTGGTGAGCTGCAGAAAGCACCGGAGGCCGGTTCTGCATTCCATGCGCGTCTGTCGCCAGGACATGCACCATATGATGCTCTATGAGCAACTGTGCAAATTCCTGAGCCGACCTTCCAAAGTGGCCCAGCAGACTGGCGCCTGTAATCTGTACAAGAGCACCTCTTTTTATCCAGTTTGCCAATTTCGTCGGCTGCCGCTGCAAAAAGAAATTTCTTTCCGGATGACCGAGAATGGGCGTTATTCCCTGTGAGCACAGCTCCCACAGAAAGCGCTCAACGTGCTCCGATATAACCACCGGTGGAAGCTCTAATAATGCATAACGACCGTTGTCGTTCAGCGTAAGTATTTCGCGCGATTTGATTTTATTCAGCAGGGCAGTATCGAGCCTGAGCTCAGAGCCGGGATAAATCTCAAGTGGTATTTTTCGGTCCTGCAGCTTTTCTCTAAGCAGCGCTGCTTTCTCCAATACGACCGATCTCGAAGTTTCGTACGCACCTCGCAACCAGTGCGGCGTACAGACTACTCCCCTGATGCCGTCCCGGACGGCCAAGCGCGCCATGGCAAGGCTCTCTTCCCAGTCTACAGCACCGTCATCCAATCCGGGAAGCATATGGTTGTGCAAATCAATCATGACACAGCAGGTTGGTGATTTATTGCAATTAAGGCTTTTAATGGAAATAGGTGGCATTGGTGGTGCCGAAGGCCGGACTCGAACCGGCACGGGTCTCCCCACCACCCCCTCAAGATGGCGTGTCTACCAAGTTCCACCACTTCGGCATTGGAAGGCTATTATATCAAATCAAAGGCTTTGGCAAGTCTCTCGTTACTGTTTGGGATCACCTGTGGGAGCTTTTTCCTGCGGTTCGGTTTCTGTCCCAACCGCCGGCGACGATTGAGCAGGTGAATTTGCCTCACGATCTGCTGGCGTTTGTGCCGCCGATTTCTTTGCTGCACTCTGTCCGGTATCGCCGACAGCCTGGGATGACGGCTGCGGCCGCGCAGCAGACGGTTGCACCGGCTTAGCTTCAGGCAGTGCAGGTCCTTGAGGTTGTTCGACCGGTACATTTTCCATGATGGATTTGGTCGGAGGTCCACCCGACAAATAGGTGAGGCCAAGGCAAGTGAGCACAAAAACAACGGCAGCACCGGTGGTCAGCTTGCCAAAAAACGTACCGCCTCCAGATCCTCCGAACAAAGTTTGTGATGCTCCTCCGAACGCGGCTCCTATTTCAGCCCCTTTTCCGGTCTGCAGAAGAACAATTAAAATGAGCGCCAAACATGCCAGGATGTGTACTACTACAACCGCTGCATACATCAGTTAGTTATTTCCTCCACGAACTTGATATTGGATGATACGCTTAAAGGAGTCGACTTCAAGACTGGCCCCGCCGACCAGCAGGCCGTCGATATCGGGCTCGGCCATAAGCGCATCCACATTGTCAGGCTTAACCGAACCTCCATACAATATTCT
>Ga0068714_10004083_pt1 | contig 16681 bp, 11 predicted proteins | sample MTBNYHSulfiMetaG_FD_62988 | JGI IMG/M metagenome (GOLD analysis project Ga0068714, IMG submission 62988) | Enrichment culture microbial communities from rom New York Harbor, USA that are MTBE-degrading - MTBE-NYH (New York Harbor Sulfidogenic)... | ecosystem: Environmental > Aquatic > Marine >...
CACAAGGCCTGGAAGAGCTTCCTCGAAATTCTGCACCGAGCCGGCCTCCACTACTGCGGTTGGCCCGAGGCAAATGCGGTTTTGGCCACCTGCGCCGGCACCCTCAAGACCACCTGGCAGGTGCCGCGAACCATGTGGCCAGGAGTGCTCGGGTTGCAGGATAAGCGATCCGCATTGATCATTGACTTCGAAGGGATGAAAGAATTCAGCGCTGTGCAAGTCGTGGAAACGCTCAGAGATCGATGGCCGGGCTTGCGAGCCCAAAGACTCGAGTTTCCGTGCACATTCCCTGGCGTAGATCGGCAGAATATTTTTCTGGCCGAAGCTTTGGAATCCCAGCACGTCCGCAAGGCACTGGCGGAAGCCATCCTCCCTTTCATTCAGAATGCCGAATTGATAGGCATGCCTGCCATTCTCGGGATGCACCAATCTGAGGCAGTGGCCGCTGATCTCGGGAAAGAGCTTGGAAGGCCGGTCTTCGAGATACCCACCATGCCGCTTTCAGTACCGGGCCTGCGTCTCATGGGGGCTATTGAGAAGCAGGCGCTGCGCGCAGGAGCCGTGATCATGCACGGCGTGCGGGCCACGGCGGTAAAGAGCAGTCGAGACCGGATCTTCAGCGTTTCGGTCGAAGCCGATCACGGCAAAATGAGTATTGAGAGCGAAGGCGTCATTCTTGCCACCGGCAGATTTCTTGGCGGCGGCCTTGCTGCGAGCCGCAACGGGATTCGGGAGACTCTCTTGGAGTTACCCGTCTACCAGCCGAAGTTAAGAGATGACTGGCATCGCACCAGATTCCTGGATTCTCGCGGCCATCCGATCAACCAGGCTGGACTGGAGATTGACGGCTTTTTCCGGCCCCTCGGTCGAAACAATGAGATCGCCTATGAGAACCTTTTTGCCGCCGGCTCACTTCTGGCGCACCAGGATTGGGTCAGAATGAAGTGTGGTGCCGGACTCGCCATAACGACAGCCTTTGCAGCTGTGCAATCCTTCCTTGAGCTGCGTTGATGGAAGTCTAATCGGTCAGTAACGACAATCTCAGCTAGCTTGTGAACGAATCTATGGTGCCGCCGTCGAGTCGTTCGACCAGGGCCACAATCAATCGCAGAGCCCGGTCGTAATCGTCTCGGCGGATGTACCCGACGTGGCTGTGTATGTGACGGGCGGGTACACCCAAAACAATCGTGGGAACTCCAATGCCGTGCAAGTGAATCTGCCCGCCATCGGTGGAGCCGCCCAGTCCGGCCGAAAATTGCAGTGGTATATCCAGCTCCCGTGCGGTTTCGATCGCCAGATCCCGAAAGCGCAGATTGGGAATCATTCTTGCCTCCAGCAAAACCAGTGCAGGCCCGCCGCCAAGTTTTATGCTGGATTCCTCGGCCTTGATGCCCGGCACATCCCCGCAGATGTCCACCTCCAGGATAATTGCCGCATCAGGATTGACCATTCCGGCACTGGTTTTGGCCCCACGCAGGCCAACTTCTTCCATCACGGTACCGACTCCGTAAAGGATATTGGGGTGATAAATCGATGAAAAATAGTGCATTGCTTCAATCATCAGGGCGACCCCTACCCTGTCGTCAAAGGCCTTGCCCATATAGACTTCGTTGCTCAGGATAGACTGGAACGGCGCATCGGGCACCACCGGATCGCCCAGTCGGGCTCCCGCCTCTTCTGCTTGGGCTTTAGAGGTCACCCCGATGTCGATGTACATGTCTTTAACTTCAACCAGTTTCTTACGTTCATCCTGAGAAAGCACATGCGGAGGCTTAGCCCCGAGAACGCCCGGCAAATCTCCCCTATGGCTTTTCACAACCACCCTTTGTCCGAGCAGCACCTGATCCCACCAGCCGCCCAACGGAAGGAACTTGAGAAATCCTTCCTCGGTAATGTGCTTCACCATGAAACCGATCTCATCCATATGCGCGGCAAGCATCACGCGCGGCCCGCTATCTCCGCTTGAACATACCAGGCTGCCGACACGATCTTGATCGATGGTCCCCGCCCCTTGCAGACGGCGGCGCACGACCGAGCGAATCTCGGCTTCGTAGCCGGGTATGCCATGGGTCTCAGAAAGTTCTTTGAGCAATTGTTCAGTTTGGTCCATAATTCTGTCCTCCAAGCTCGTTCAGCTCCTGAAGCTCCAGTTGAAATTGTTCGGCCTGCACCCTCGCCGGAAAAATGCAAAAAGTCAGAATGGGACTGATTTTCCTTCCCGTCTGCTATGTTATCCAGAAGGAGGCAGGCATTGCATATGATTATTCGTACAGCTTTTCACCAGCCATTATGATGCGACCGATTACCCAAAAAATCTAGTGACTAGCCAACCAATGCGAACTCCATTTTCCACCGGATTATGCATGCAGAATTTGGCTGCAGCGGGAGGGATTTACATGGAAGAAAAGGCAAAAATTATTATGGAAACACGTAAATACCTGGGTCTTCTGGATGATGAAGAATCTCTGGCAGCACTGCCGGATGAGGCTCTGCAAGATCTTTATCAGGCCGTCAAGAAAGCCGGCCGCTACATCTGGGGTATGGGCAGCCACACAAACAAAAAGTGAAAACGGCCGCGAGGAGACTGGCTAATGAACAATAATACAGATTTTGATGTGATTATCATAGGTGCGGGACCCGCGGGGCTTAGTGTAGGCTCCGAGCTCAGTAAGGAATTCAAGGTGCTGGTGGTCGATTCCAAGGATGTCAATGCGCATCTTGTTTGGAATACCACAAAGTCCTGGTTTGTGCCTTACGATACGGTAGAGTCCAAGCCGGAATTGTGGGAGCCCCGGCCGGAGTGTCCGGATGGTCTCGCCTACCCGGGGGTGAGGCGATTTCTTGCCAAAACGCCGACCGGATCTAGGCACGCCGGTGAATACGACCTGGCCTGGCAGGCGAAGCTCTTTCCCAATTCACCGTATTATCCCTATTTGCGCGAACACGAGATCATCGAGTACTGGAAAGACGTAATCAAGGAAAACGGCAAAACAAACGGCTCTCTTATTGCCGGGCAGCGTTTCTACCGCGATCATCTGGTTAACCGTCATCAAGTCAAGATTCGGTTCCTCAGTGCCGACCCCGACGCAGAAAATCCGGACAACACCATACCGGAAGAAGCCACAGCTCGTCTTGTCATCGATGCCTCCGGAACGAACTCGCATATCCTGAAAGCCTACGGGATCAGACATAACAGATACTACTGGTGGTCCATTTTCGGCTGCATCATCCGCCACCCAAACGGACTCGGCACTATGAAGGTCGGCGATTACATGCTTTGGCAGACTTTTCAAGACACCAACCTCGATCCGGAAAAATCGTTCCTGAACGGACGACCGGTGTTTGAATACGAGATCTTGGATGAAGATTACTCCTTTGCTCTCATTATGTACCTCAGGAGGGATAAGGTTGAGTACGACCACATGAAGGCCGAATTCCTGCAAATTCTAAGACACGAAGAAGAGACGGCGAGCTTCCGGGACGAACAGGGGGTTGTTCACATGGAAGAGCTAAAATGGGGATGGTATCCGTCCGGCGGGCTTACCTTGCGGGTTTCACGCGATCGTGTCGACTTCATCGGTGATGCCGGCTCCTGGACTACCCCTTGCGGCTGGGGAATGGGATTTATCATGGCGAATTACAGAGACTACGTGAGAAAGCTGACGTACCTTCTCAGGCAAGACAAACTGAACCGGAGACGCCTGCAGCGGCTTGTCAGGCCCAAACGCTACCAGCGCGCCGAGATTCTGGCGAACCGGATCGCCATGCATTTTCTTGCCAATGCTAAAGCGTCTCAGCTGGATAAATTCATCGAAATCTTCAACACCGTAGATCCACTCCTTTGTGAAAAGATGTTTACTCTCCAGATTACTCCGCGCGAAACTTTCACTTTTCTTAAGGCGGCACTTAGGCAATTTTCATTTTCAGAAATATGGAGTGTGATACCCACAAGGGATTATCCTAATCTATTGGGCGACGTGCTTTCCGTCTCTTGGGAATTCGGCAGGGAATGCATCCATGAATTGTTCGGCAGGCCCATTCGGAGAAGAAGCTTTAACGTATTCGGCCGCTAGCGGTCAGAGATCTTGTTCATGTAATCGGGCTGATGGCAATGAAGCTCGTAACCTTAACAGATATAAAAAGCCTCATGAAAACCAGAATACATTTTATCGAACAAAGCCTCGCATGATATTAATGAAACACCGAACCGGCAGAAATACTCACCTTATTGGGGCACATTGTAAAGATCGCAGTAACATGGCAGCAATCAGCGAAATAGCTAATTACTTTACCGAATGCTCTATAGACTACCGGCGCTTCTGGACTGACGGAAAAAATCTCGCCATGCATTACGGCTACTGGGATTCCGAAACGTCCGAGCTGCAGGACGCCATCAGCAATATGAACAAGGTCCTCTGCCGAAAGGCGTCCATCCGGCCCGGCGAAGCGGTGCTCGATGCCGGCTGTGGACTCGGTGGAAGCGCAATATGGATTGCTGAGCACATCGGCGCAAGAGTCGTGGGTGTAAACGTATGCGAAAAAGATCTACAGACTGCTGCTCGCTCCGCCAAAGAACGGAAGGTCGATCAGCTTGCGGAATTCCGCTACGGGGATATGCGTGCTACCGGATTGGCCGCCGCGTCGTTCGACGTGGTCTGGGCGGTAGAAAGCATCGTCCATACGGATGATAAAGCGGTCTTTTTTCACGAGGCGCATCGCTTATTGAAAGAAGGCGGTAGATTGATAATCGCCGACGGCTTCCTGGGAAAAGAAAGGTTCGCATTCTCGAAACATCAAACCGCCGCTTTGAATACCATCGAAAAAGGCTGGGCCATAAGCATCGCCATGCCGGATGAATACCTGCAGGCAATAGGAAAGGCCGGCTTTAGGAACATCGAGTTCAAAGACATCACCCCAAACATCATGCGAACCTCGCGGCACATATATGTGCGCGGCATCCTGCTTCATCCCGTTGCACTGCTGCTGCGCGCACTGAGGGTCAGAACCTGGCGAGGACTGTACAACTGCGCAGCATGCACAGCGCAATACACGATGTTCGCTCAAGGCTGCTGGCGTTATGGAATTATCTATGCGCAGAAGTAACCCTCTCCCGCTCTTCGCCGCGCTTATCTCATGTCGGTCGCGAGCTTTGAAAAATCCGGGTGCAATCGATGTTGAAGCAAAAGTTCAGAGCTCTTTCCACTTCTTTGCCTCGTCGGATGCCTCCTCCGTTTCGATCGCTTTGCTGATGTTGGCGAGCTCTTTCATCACCTCGTCGTAGCGTTCAATCTCTTTATCAAGAACTTTTCGCAATTGAAGGAATCGCCGCAGTTCTTTTTCCTTAGATGTTTTCCGCTGCATGTCACCCGCCTCGAGAAAGTGAAAGATATATGCTTCATATAAAATCTTTCAGGCAGCTTTTTCAATAGTAACAATGACCTATTTTCACCCTGTCATTTTTGCCTATTACTTTGGAAGGTCAGCTATAGCGGCAAGTTTGAAAATTTCAATTTTGTCTCCTCACTTTTCCCCCAGGAGCCGCATCCCAGCTTGATGGTGGGCTCATTGCGGCAGCATGCATCTCCTCCAAACCCGAAGCCCTTGACCATTGACAGGTATATTGAATGGCAAAGTGCCCGGTCGATCCACCTGAGGAGTAATCCGGCTGGCGTTTCTCCAGGCCGACTTGATCCTCCGTCAAACTCTCAAGATACCAGGCAGCAAAATCCGTGTCAGGGTTTCCAGAAAGGTTCTCAGACGCTAGCCGTTACGGTTTGCCGGTTACCGAACAGAGTTTGCGAGTTTTGGAACTTTAAAACGATGAGTTTCAGGAGGAAGGCGGTGAAATCCGAAATCCAGGATTCATTTCATGATTCAGGCATCTTCAGGCCGGGCAAGAGCTGAGCTGAAAAAGAGCTTCGTGCACCCAGCCAATCATCGACGGTTTTCCCGAACAAGGCCTGCCAGCTTTGCAGAGAGCTGCAAATGTTAAACGACAAGATCGGGCGCGACATTTGCATTCGTTTGCTCCTACCAGATCGATTGCTGAACGGCAGCACATGGAAGACAACCGAGGGAGAGCGAAGAGCCATGACAAACAATCGGAATCTCAACATCGATATCTTCACTTTTTGGATCTTCCTGTCAGTCCTGGTGTTCAGCCTGTCCTCACCCGGGTGTGACAGACAAAGGCCCAAGGTCTATCGTGTCGGCATCTTGTGCGGGCTTCATGTTTTTACTTCCACAGTGGATGGATTCAAGGCCCGGATGAGCGAACTGGGCTACCTGGAGGGCAAGAATATCGCTTACGACTTGCACAAAACCAATTTTGACGCAGCGACCGAAGCGCGAATTCTGCAAAAATTCGTAGCGGACAGGGTCGATATGATGCTCGTTTTTCCTTCGGAGGTAGCCGTAGCGGCAAAAGCGACCACCAGCGGGACCAATATACCCGTGGTGTTCTGCCAAGCCAATATAGAAGGTACCAACCTGATCCAGAGCGTGCCTGAGCCTGGGGGGAATATGACCGGAGTGCGCTATCCAGGTCCCGACCTGGCCCTCAAACGATTCGAAATACTGCACGAACTGGTGCCGCAGGCCAAACGCTTTTGGGTGCCTTATGCAAAGAATTCCCCCATTGTGCCCGTGCAGTTGGCGGCGCTACGTCCGGCGGCCGCGGAAGCGGATATCACGCTCGTAGAAGCTCCCGCTGAGAGCGGCGCCGAACTGCTTGCCGATCTAGCCGGACGCGCCGAAGCCGACGATATCGGCATTGATGCTATTTTATTCATATCCGAGCCTTTGGCCAGGACACCGGCTGTTTTCCCGAAAATAGGCAAATTTGCCTGGGAGCACAGAATACCCATAGGAGGTGTTCTATACTCGCTGGAAGGCTATTCAACAGTATTTGGTGTGGCCACGGACAACATAGCTGTGGGAAGGTTGGCGGCAGAGCAGGCGAACAAAGTCCTGAGGGGCATTCCCGTAGGTACGATTCCTGTGGCTTCGGCGGAGAGCTATTTCCAGCTCAATTTCGGGGCCGCCCAGAAACTGAGTATACCTGTTTCTGAAGGGCTTTTGAAGCAGGCGGACGAAGTCATTCGCTAAGCACCGGAGAACAAGCTCATGGAGACATCGATGGAGACATCCCGACCGGCCCCGAAGTTGAGCACAACCCTGGCGGTCGGTTTTTTTGCTCTGAGCGTCTTGACGCTCCTCTTTTATAGCGGCCTGGACATATTTTATGACTTTAGAACCCAGCAGTCCGTCATCATAAGTCGGCAGCAGCTCACGGCACGAGAGGCGGCAGGCAAGGTAAGCAGCTTTATCAGCGAGCACTTTGATGTCCTGGAAATGTCCATCTGGCTGACCGATATCTACGCACATACGGAAGCCGAACAAAGGCAGGTTCTGCAGAACCTGTTGGGGCTTAAACCCGGCCTGAGACGGTTGGTATTGTTGGATGCCCGAAATAAGGTACGGGCGCAGGTCTCCCGCCATTCAACCCAGGCCTTGAAGACATTCTCTGAGGGGCTTGAATCTGAGATCCCTGAGCGACATTCGCAGATCGACAGGGAAATCAGCCCGGTTTACATCGATCCTGTTACCAGCGAGCCCCTGGTGACCATGTCGGTGCCTGTGACCGATGTTTTCCGGAATATCAAAGGAAGATTGACCGCCGAGCTCAATCTCAAGTCCATGTGGGATGCTGTTGATAATCTTAAAATCGGCAAAACCGGCTATGCCTACGTATGCGATAGAAAGGGCAATCTGCTTGCTTTTCACGATACGGCCAGGGTGTTGAAGGGTGAAAATGTTTCCTCCTTAACCGCAGTAGCCGACTTCATCCGGAATTCTCCACCAGCGGAACCCGGTACCGCGAGCAGGTACCGGGGGATAATGGGATCCGTGGTGGTTGGAACCTTTACCGCTTTGAAAGCTCCTGACTGGGCGGTTATAACCGAACTGCCATGGGAAGAAGCATACCGTGAGATCCTCTGGGACATTGCAAGGGCCGTTGGCATCACGCTCGTCATGGCAAGCCTGGCCGGCTTGTTCGGACTATATGTGGCGCGACGGCTGGCAATGCCCGTAGCGAGTCTAACTGAGACCGCTTCCCGGATAGCTGGAGGCGAGAGGTATTTGCAGGCGACCGTTGCCGGGCCCAGGGAAATCGCTCAACTGGCCGTTGCCTTTAATAGCATGACAGCCCAGTTGCGGCAGAGTCTGCATGATTTGAAAGAGGGCTTTGATGAGCTGAAACGAACTGAAGAGGAATACCGCCTGAGTGAAGAACGACTTCGACTGGTTCTCGAAGGAGCTTCAGACGGCTTTTGGGACTGGAATGTGGCATCCGGACAGACCTATTTCAGCTCTCGCTATTACACCATGCTCGGGTATGCTCCCGACGAATTCCCGGCAAGCTACGACAATTGGCGAAACATGATCCACCCGGAAGATCTTGCGATTACTGAAGAGAGGCTCAGACAGCATTTTAAAGAGAGACTTCCCACTTTTGGCATCGAGCTCCGCCTCAAAGCGAAAAGCGGTGAATATCGGTGGATTTTGGCCCGCGGCAAGGTGGTTGAACGTGATGCCGCAGGCAAGATGATCCGTATGGCCGGGACACATTCGGATATTTCCGACCGCAAGAAGGCTGACGAGGCGTTGCGCCGGGAGAAGTACTTCTCGGACGCCATCATTGACGGCATGCCCGGGCTTTTCTATGTCTTGGACGAACAGTCGCGGCTTGTCCGTTGGAACAAACGACTGGAGAGCACTACCGGCTATGAGCCGGACGAAATCAGAGAGATGCACCCTGCGGACTTCTTCGCTGAAGAAGAAAAGGAGCATATTGCACGGAAATTCCAGGAGGTACCGAGCACGGGCGTAACAGAATTCGAAGCCGACCTGATCACCAGAGACGGCCGCTCAATTCCACACTATTTCACAGGAATAGGCATTCTAATCGACGGCCGGCCGCATATCTTTGGCGTCGGTCTCGACATAAGTGCCCGCAAGCTGGCGGAGAGCGAGTCCGCAAGGCTGCACGTGCTGCTCAGATCGGTCATCCTGCAATCGCCGGTGCCCATGGCCCTGGCACTCCCGGATGGAACTGTCGAGCTGTTCAACGACAGCTGTCGAAACGCTCTCGGGGCTGAAAACGAACTTTACCTCCAACCGGGCTTAAACCTCTTCACTCTTGAACCGAGCTGGAAGGAATATGATGACCAGGGTGTTTTCATTCCTCTGACAGAGAGCCCTCTGGCGCAAGCGATCGCGGGAAAGACCGTGAGAGGACGTGAAACAAGAGTAGTGCGCAAAGACGGGAGCGAACGATGGATCCTCACCGATACCGTGCCGGTTCACGGTGAAAAGGGTAAGGTTATAGCGGGCTTTCTCATTTTCTTGGACATAACCGACAGAAAGCTTGCGGAAATTGCGCTGCAGGAAAGCGAGCAGAAATTTCGTGCCGTCGTGGAAAATGCCCAGGCAGTCATCTTTATCCTGGACGAGAATGGCGTCATCCAGCTAGTGGGAGGCCGGGAGCTGGTCAAGCTCGGAATGGCCCCCAATGAGCTGATCGGGAAACCAGCGCTGGAGCTCTTGAAGGATGTTCCATCCCTGGTAGAAGGGATCAGACTGGCCCTTGACGGCCAGACCAGCCGAATAGTCAATTACTGGGGCGACTTGATTTTCGATACGGTTTATTCACCCTATGTATTGCCCCAAGGACGGAAGAGTGGAGTTGTCGGCATTGCCATCGACATAACCGAACGTACGCGCGCCGAAGCCGCCGCCAAAGATCACCAGGAAAAATTGGCGACTGCGCTGCAGGGTGCGGATCTTGGAAGCTGGAACTGGAACGTCCAAAGCGGCGAGCTTAATTTTGACGAGCGCTGGGCCGGGATGATCGGTTATCGGGTGGACGAGATCGAGCCGCATGTGCACAGCTGGGAGGCCATGGTTCATCCGGAGGACTTGCCCCGGGCGCTGGAGGCTTTAACCGATCATCTGGAGAGCAGGACACCGATGTATGAGACGGAGCATCGGCTGCGGCACAAGTCCGGTACCTGGGTATGGGTGCTGGACCGAGGCAGGATCACCGAGTATGACAGTGAAGGCAAACCTTTGCGGGCGGCGGGAACCCACTTGAACATCAGCGACCGCAAACGGGCCGAAGAGGCGCTGGAGAAACGGATCGTGGCATTAACTCGGCCGTTGGACTCCTCTGAAGATGTCTCCTTTCAGGACTTGTTCAACATGGACGAGATACAGCGCCTCCAGGATCTATTTGCCGAAGCATTTGACGTCGCCGTTCTCATGACCACTCCGGACGGCATTCCCATCACGAGACCAAGCAACTTCTCCGATCTATGTCTGGAGATCATCCGGAAGAACCCGAAAGGAGTGAAAAACTGCAACTACTCCGATGCAATGATCGGCCGCCACAATCCCACCGGACCCAATATTCAACCATGTCTGAGCGCCGGACTCTGCAATGCAGGTGTCAGTATCACTGTAGGCGGCCGCCACATCGCCAACTGGTTGATCGGCCAAGTCCGCAACGAAGCCCAAAAAGAAGAAGAGATCATGGCATACGCCCGTGAAATCGGCGCCGATGAAGAAGCGTTTCGGACCGCTTATCGGAAAGTCCCCGTCATGTCTCAACAGCAGTTTGACAAAACAGCACGCATCCTTTTCGAACTGGCCAACCGAATCTCCACCATAGCCTATCAAAACGTTCAACAGGCCCGTTTTATCTCGGAGCGCAAGAATGCCGAGGAGGCGCTTCGAAGGTACGAGCGCATTGTTGCCACCTCCCTCGACCTTATTGCCCTGATCAATCGCGACTATATTCATGAGGCGGTAAACAATAGCATATTGAAGGCCTACAACAAGCCGCGCAAAGAGGTGGTGGGCAGTACTGTGGCTGAATGCATCGGAGAGAAAGTATTCCGGAAGAAGATTCAGCCCAGGATGGATCAGGCTTTCTCCGGTCAACCCGTCCACTTTCAAGAGACTCTCGATTTTGCGGGTCTCGGCCGAAGAATCATGGAGATCAGGTATTTTCCCTTCTTTGATGAACGCGGGAAAGTAGGAGGCGTCGTATTGAACGCCCGCGATATCACTGAACGGCGAAAACTTGAAGAGCAGTTGCTGCAGTCGCAAAAAATCGAATCCATCGGCACCCTGGCAGGCGGTGTTGCTCATGAGATCAACAATCCCATCAACGGCATTATGAACTACGCACAATTAATAGCCGATGGTCTGGAAGACGAGAGCCCCGCCAAGGAGTATGCCAATGAGATCATTCACGAAACCCAGCGCATTGCCAAGATTGTCCGAAATCTGCTGACCTTTGCCAGGGACGAAAAACAGTGTCACAGCTCGGCTTTGCTTTCGGATATCGTAGCGTCGGTGCTTTCCTTGATTCAGACCGTCCTGCGCCGCGACCAGATCGAGATTCAGTTGGAAATTCCCGAGGACCTACCCAAGATCAAATGCCGTAGCCAGCAGATCCAGCAGGTCCTGATGAATCTCATGACCAACGCTCGAGATGCCCTTAATGAAAAGTACTCCGGCTATAGCGAGGAAAAAAGACTGCGCGTCTTTGCCGAGCTGATCGCAAAGCAGGACCGCCGTTTTATCCGAACCACCGTGGAGGATTCGGGCAAAGGAATCCCGCTGGATATCCTGGACCAAATCTTCGACCCTTTTTTCACCACTAAGCCCAAGGAAATCGGCACCGGTCTCGGGCTTTCCATCAGCTACGGCATCGTCAAAGACCATGGCGGGGAGTTGAGCGTTGAAAGCGAACCGGGCAAGTGCACCCGCTTTCATATGGATCTTCCCGTGGATAATGGCTGGAACCTCTCGATAACCTAGCAGGCGGGGCAAAAGTTTGCGCCTGCAGGTATTGGAAAAAATAATTTGGCTTCCCGTTATGCCACACTTGACATAATAGATGGTTCAGGTTAAACAGGTAATCACTGCAACATCATAACATGTCCCATTACCTTGAGATCGGGCTGCCGGCAGTGGCCCGATTCTCTATTTGGGCACTGGAGCTATTTTGCCATGATTCTATCGGGGGTAACTTCTTTCATGGTAAGAACTTCGCCGCCTTCTTTTGCAGCGAAAGATTTGGCTTCTTCGAGCCTGTCAAAGACAAATGCCTCCGGCCCCATTGGACCCTGCGTTTTGGAGCCGACCACATAGTAGGCGGTCTTAGAGCCAATCCAGGTCCCCGTGGGATAATCCACCGTCCATACCATCGCGGGCTTCACCTCGGTTGTTGCATATTTTGCGCTGTTGCTCAAGAATGCAAACAGGCACTGGGTTGAACAGAAGTGATAGACCTCTCCATCCTGGGTCTGCAATTGACATTTGTTGTTGGGATAGCGGGCCGGATACATCTTACAGACAATGCATTCGTCCTTGTTGTCGACCGGCTCTACGATCTTTCCCGTCTTGATGCGTCGTTCATTGATCGCCTTATTTTCCTTGCTGATCGATTCCTTTGCAAGCGCCAGGACTTCGCTATAGGTCATCACTTTGCCGTCGCAGGTTTGCGCAAATTTCTGCGCCTCTTCAGCCGATACAAAGGCAATCTTACTGGTCATAGTCATGGTTCCTTTGGCTTTCGAGCCCACCACAAAGCTGGCGTTTTCCGCCGGAGTCATCCGGCCGGGCTCCGTGTATTCGGCAACCATGACGTTTCTCGGATCCTCTCCCGATTTGATGGCGATATCAGCCAAACAATGGAATGAGCACACCTCCGATGCCCCTTGTGAATTCTCATAGGTCATCCAGGTGCGCGCCCACATGGGACGCCCCATGCCGCAGTTAAGACACTGCCCCTGCAGCTCTTTATCGGGCGGGTCCAAAGGATGTTGCAGCGCACATGGATCAGCAGCTGCCAGGCAGAGTGCAGGAACAGCGGAAAAGAGCACTGAAAAACCGAACACAGCCACAAAAGATCCTACCAGCAATCTTCGCAACATAGATTCCTCCTTTGTGAAATAAATCTGTATCAGGTTAGGCGGCTCACTTGAACGGCCTTTATTAAACCCCTGTGCAATATGTTTGTAAATGATTAAGTTTGAGGGCGGTCGAACATCGCAGTATGAATGATCTGGCTTCCGATCGGCAAAACCAGCCGATCGGCCTTGAAGAAATCCACAGAACCACTCGCTTGAAGGGATAAGCAACCCCATGCAACCACAAATCGGCGCATTAACAACCGAAAGACCCGTATCGGAAAAGGCAGATCGTTTACATCGTGCAGTGCAGCCATTGCTCAAGTTCTTTTTTGAGTCAGCCTGGTCCGAGCATTTCGGAAGGCCCGATATTTGCGACTTTACCATAGGGAATCCTCATGATGCGCCTATGACTGATTTAATAGCAATTCTCAAGCGCTGGACTCCACCGCAGGACAAATACTGGTATGCTTATAAGATGAACGAAGAGTATGCAAGGCAAGCGGTCGCCGCGTCTCTGCGAAGCTCGCACGGATTGCCGTACCAGCCGGAAGACGTTTTCTTAACCAATGGGTCTATCGCTGCTCTGGCTGTGCTTTTTGGAGCCATTGTCAATCCCGGAGACGAAGTGATCTTCATCACTCCCCCATGGCTTCTATACGAAGCCATGATACTGGACGCGGGCGGATTGCCCGTGCGCGTCGGCATGGACAAGGAAACCTTCGATCTGGATATGGCGGGCATCTGTTCGGCGATTACCGCCAAAACACGCGCCGTCATCATCAATTCCCCGCACAATCCAACCGGCAAAATTTACCCCGAAAATACCCTGCGCGAGCTTGCAAAGATGCTTGAGGAGGCATCCATCCTCAACGGACGCACCATTTACATAATTTCTGATGAAGCGTACCGGCGCATCATCTTTGACGGCAGAAAATATGTCAGCCCATCCCTCTTCTACCGGAATACTTTCCTGATTTACACTTATGGCAAAGTCCTGCTCGCTCCGGGCCAAAGGATCGGCTACGCCGCCTTGCATCCGGACATGGCATCATCTGACATATTGCGGGAAGTCATTCAAACGATACAGATGGTAAACGGCTGGTGCTTCCCCAACGCTTTGATGCAACGGGCTCTGGCTGATCTCGAGGGGATTTCGGTCGACATTGGACATCTGCAAGAAAAGCGCAATCGACTGGTGGAGTCCCTGCGTCAGCAGGGCTACCAGGCCTGCCTGCCGGAGGGTACATTCTATGTGATGGTGCGCTCGCCCTGGGGAAATGATGAAGCTTTCGTCGATCTGCTGAACAGCTACAATATTTTTTGCATTCCCGGCTCACTGATGGATTTCCCAGGTTTCTTTCGGCTTTCCATAACCGCAAGCGACGAGATGCTCGATCGAGCCATCCCGAAATTTGCTGCGGCTCTCAAGCAGGCGCGCAGCCGCTAGCATGGCTCTTCCGCCTGCCCGGGTCGACTACTGAACCGGGAACCAGTACCGCTGCAATGTCCCTATCCGCTCAATCCCGAGCGCCGTCTATTCCAGGGTCGAGAAGAGCCACGGCATTGGTCTGAAAGAGTTGCATATTGCCGCGGCTTTCGTCGTCTGATCGGGCGTGGATTGGCATGCAAAACCACACGTCTTTCTTCCTCGGTCGCATACTTCATCCAGCCTGCCGAAGGTCCCCCATCAGCTGTGCCGTTGGCAAGTTCCGATCCGAAGTTGCAGCACCTCTTATTGTGGGTCAGCTGAGTTTTTCTTTGACATTTTAAAAAACAGCTTATAAATATTTTTTTGATGTTTTTATCCCCGCAAATGGTTCTTACCGAAAGTGCGGAGAACCGGCCGCAGGAGAAATTGCAGAACCGCCATCGGGTGAAACAATGAGATGAGGATACGATGAGCTCCAAAATCAAGCCTCTCTACTGCAAAATATTCCATGAGCTCAGAGACCGCATAGTTTTCGGAGCATATCCTCCGGGATTGAACCTGCCGGAAAAGGAGCTCTGCGAGGAGTTCAAGGTCAGCCGAACCCCGTTAAGAGAGGCATTTCTCAAACTTCAGGATATGAAGCTGGTAACGGTCATCCCGCGTTTCGGGACTACGGTTACCCCCGTCGACATCAACGAGATACGCTGTTCTTTCGAGGTCAAAATAGAACTTGAAGGGCTTGCCGGTAAGCTGGCGGCCGAGCGAATCAAGCCCGATAAGCTTGAAGAGCTCGATGCCGTCATAAACGAAGCGGCCCTGCTGCTCAGAACCGGTGGAAGCCAGAGACACCATCGTCTGATTGAGATTGAGGGCCGCTTTCATGAAATTATCAGGCAAGCTGCCCGGAATCCCGTGTTGCAGGAAATGCTCGACAATCTCCATTACCGTTGCGCACGCCTCTGGAGCTCGGCTCTGAGCGAAGTGGTGCCCGATGAAGAGATCATAGACCAAATGAGAAAGGTATCTGTGGCGCTGAAGGAGTGCAACTCCGATGCAGCCAGAGTCCATATGGAAGAGCATGTCCAATATTTCATCGAAAAAATCAAGAAAGTCTTGCTCTGACCTGGGGGAGTACAGACCTTATTGCTGCTGGGAAGTGACGGTTGCGGTTCTTCCGCAGGATGCAGGGCTGAAGCCTTGCGCTACCTATCTCGGACAGCCGCCATGGGTAAGGGAGAAGCGTTCAATTTCAAATCGTGGGGCCTTGAAGTGGAGGAAAAATAATGGCTGAGCAAAATCTGCGCGAATTGCTTTACGCTCAAATCAAGAATCGGGGCATGATGTACTACTACATTTTCAAGGAATTGCGGGAAGAGGTCGGCGAGAAGAGAGCGGTGGAAATTATGAAGCGAGCCATCTACAAACGCGGCCTTGAGGTCGGCAAAGCACTTGCCCGGTACGCACCCGACGATCTGGAAGGCCTCAAGAATGCCTTCCTCACCCGTGTTGTGCCGGATGACGACAAGATGTTTGCTCCTGAAGTTCTGCGCTGCGACAAGGAGGAGTTGGAGATTAAGCTGCGTCAATGTCCGCTTAAAGACGCTTATCGGGAAGCCGGCCTGAGCGAGGAGGAAATGGCAACCATGCTCGGCATCGCAGCTCAAGTGGATTACGGCACCTTCGAGGGAGCCGGCTTCGCCTTTTCCGCGGAAACCTGGCAGCCAGGCAAGAAGGGATGCTGCCACCTCCACATACGCCCCAAGAATTGAACAACCGCGAACAGAATGGCATAGATGAGTTGTTCGTCGCGAGCCTGGTGTAACGGATGGTATGCACGGATTCGAGAGTCGAAAAAACAAACGGGTACCCAATCGACAAAAGGAGAAGCTTATGAGAAGGGCGTTGATTCTTTCGTTGACATTGATCGTCGGAGTATCGCTGGCGCTCGTGGGGACGTCTACCCGGTTTGAGCCGGCGGCGGCGGCAGAAAAAACGGTCAAGATAGGCCTATCCGCCCCTCTGACCGGCGACTGGGCCGAGTACGGCAATGATTTCAAGCGCAGCGTCGAATTGGTCATTGACCAGACTAACAAGGCAAGCGGCGTGCACGGGCATCAGGTTGAACTGGTCGTCGCCGACAGCCGTGGAGACCCAAAGGAAGCGGTTCTGATCGCAGAGAAATTTGTGGCAGATCAAGACATAATTGCAGAAATAGGCGATTTCAGCAGTTCGGCCTGCATGGCGGCAGCCGCGGTTTACCAAAAAG
>Ga0068714_10004084_pt1 | contig 16671 bp, 12 predicted proteins | sample MTBNYHSulfiMetaG_FD_62988 | JGI IMG/M metagenome (GOLD analysis project Ga0068714, IMG submission 62988) | Enrichment culture microbial communities from rom New York Harbor, USA that are MTBE-degrading - MTBE-NYH (New York Harbor Sulfidogenic)... | ecosystem: Environmental > Aquatic > Marine >...
CAAAATCTTGTAAACATTGCACAACTCATTGTTCAGACAGGGTTGATTATTCTTCTCTTTAACTGGCTTGGTCCGAATCTTTCTTTTGTTGGTGCTGCGTATTTTATTGGGGCGATTGTTGCATCGGTGCTTTCTATTGGTTTTGCACGAAAGATCTGTCCATCCCTTCATGTTTCTATACACGACTTTGACCGTAAAAGAATAAAGGATTTATTAGGAATGGGAGGCTGGGTGGTGGTCAATCAGATAGGGGCTCTCTTCTTCCTGCATATTGATCTTATTGTTGTGAATTTACTCTTTGGAGCAACATTGGCTGGAGAGTACGCAATAGCTCTTCAGCTGGCTGTTCTTCTCCGTGCTGTTGCAGGGGTGTTTTCCGGTGTTTTGACACCAACGATCCTGACCTACTATGCCCAGAAAAAGACTGATACCCTGATCACAGTCTCAAAGAGTGCCGTCAAACTCATGGGGCTTCTCATGGCTCTTCCAATCGGTCTGATGTGTGGGCTTGCGCCTCAGCTTCTCAACGTCTGGGTGGGGGCAGAGTTTGCTTTTCTCTGGCCATTGATCGTTCTTCTGACAATACATCTTGCGGTTAACCTGGCTGTGCTGCCGCTTTTCTCAATTAATGTCGCCTATAATCGGGTGCGTGTACCTGGACTTGTAACGTTTTTCATGGGAATCGGTAACCTAGGGCTTGCGGTCGCTATCCCGCTTTTAGCTGGCGTGGGGTACTACGGCGTCGCGTTAGCAGGGGCAGTTGTCCTTACCTTAAAAAACACTGTTTTCACTCCGTGGTATGCGACAAGGATTTTAGGTATTAGTGCTCATACGTTCACACGATCAATGCTGCCAGGGATCGTTGCGACTGTTCTGGTTGGAATCGTGGTCGCAACGCTAGGGATGGTACTTCCGTTTTCTGCTCTCGTTACTCTTTCAGTGGTTGGCATAGTCGTGACAATAACATTCCTTCTAGCGGTCTGGGTTTTCTGTCTTAATAGGTTTGAACGCTTGTTGTTTGCATCGTATCTTCCGAAAGCATTTAAGAGAAAGATCATATGAAATCATCTGTCATCACTGAAATTGTGAAGCATGATCTCTGCATCGGTTGCGGGATGTGTGCTGCTCTGTGCCCAAAGAGTATCCTTGGCATACAATGGAATTGTTACGGTGAATATAATCCAAGTGAAGTGACATTATGTAATACGGAATGTAGTCTTTGCCTTGGAGTCTGCCCGTTTGCTGATTCAGACGAGAATGAGGACACGTTGGCAAAAGCACTTTATTGGAGTGTGCCTGGTATCCAGCATCGCCCTGAAACTGGTTACTTCCTTGCTTCCTATGTGGGGTACTCTGAGAAACATCGAGCGACGAGCGCCTCAGGGGAGATGGCGACCTGGTTACTTGAAACCTTGCTTACGAAGGGTGTTGTCGACCATATTATATGCGTCGTCTTGACAGGTGATCCAGATAACCTCTTCACTTTTCGAATCGTTGATACCATCGAGGGAGTGCGTTCTGGAGCTGGCTCGGTGTACTATCCGATGGAAATGTCGGAGGTTATTAAGAAGATTCTTGAGATGCCAGGGCGATACGCTATTGTCGGTCTTCCCTGTTTCATCAAGGCAGTCAGGCTTGCCCAAAAGAGGAATAAAAAGCTTCAGGAGCGGATTGTTGTCTGTGTCGGACTTGTTTGCGGGCAATTGAAAAGCAAGCATTTCACCTGTTATACTGCTACACTTGCAGGGGTGAAGGGGATACTGACGGCTGTAAACTACCGTGGAAAGAGCAAGAATCAACCCGCGAGTAATTTTTTCTTCTCTTTTACGACTGCAGAAGGTGTGAAGAAAAAAGTCTTTTGGAATGAGGGGGTTAATGAAGCTTGGACGAACCGATGGTTCACCCCTACTGCATGCAATTATTGCGATGATGTTTTTGCGGAATGTGCTGATGCAACCTGTATGGATGCGTGGTTGCCGAAATATTCGCAGGACAGCCAAGCTATGAATCTCGTCTTAGTACGATCACCGACTATTCATAAAATTGTTACGCAGGGCGGGGGGGTTTATCTTGACCCAATTCCAGTTGAGTATATAGTTAAGCGTCAGGCAGAGGTCGTAGCATTTAAAAGGCATTATCTAGCAAATCAGTTATATCTTGATATGCAAGAGGGATTAAAAAAACTAAGAAAACCGGTACCACCAAAAAAACCAAAAAATTCCTTTGTTTCACAAAAAATCATTTTACAGTATCAAATGCAGAGGATATGTAAAGAGAAATACGTGAACAGCAATACAAATGAAAAAAATTTTCAAAAAAATATGCATCCCTATCTAAAAAAAATTCAGAGAAATGAAAAGATATTAAAGATTATTACCTACCCTCATAAAACAATAAAGGTCCATTTTGGGAGAAATCAGCATGAGTGAAGAAGAATCGCTGTTTATTCTCGCTGGAAATGGCCCATATGAAAACAGAGGCTGCGAGGCGATCGTAAGAGGGACAGTAAAAATAATAAGAAAATATTTCAGAAATCCCTCTTTTTTATGTTTGAGTCATTTTTTATCTGAACAAAGGTATATACAACAGGTTCAAAGAGAGAACGACCCAAAAATTATTCACAAACCAATATACAATTATGTAAAAATTTTTAGCCGAGAACATCTAAATCGTATTTATTTTCGTTTATTTAATTCGAATAAGAAAAAATATCATCTATATCAAGAAATGTTACCTTACCTTGATGACGTTCGAGCTGTTCTCTCCATTGGTGGAGATAATTATTCTCTAGATTACGGTGTTCCAAAATTATATACCGATCTCGATGATATTATTTTAGAAAAGAGAAAACCTTTAGTGCTGTGGGGAGTATCAGTCGGTCCTTTTGATTCATTACCCAGGTACAAACCTTATATGATAAATCATTTGAAGAAAATCCAAGGAATTTTTACACGAGAGTCTGTTACTGAGGAATATCTCAAACGAAATAATATTGAAAGTAATGTATATCCGGTTGCTGATCCAGCATTTCTTCTTGATCCAAAGCAACCAAGAAATATGAACGAAAATATCACAATTGAAAAAGATGCAATTGGACTAAATTTCAGTCCACTAATGGCTAAGTACGTCTGCAAAGGGGATGTAAAATTATGGGAGAAAATTGTTGCAAATATTGTAAATTTACTTATAAAAAAAATGGAGAGAACTATATATTTGATTCCTCATGTTACAAGAGGATCCAATGATAATGATTTTCTGTTTATGCAAAATATGCTAACTCACATTACGAAAAGTGATGAGATTGTTCTTATAAAACCAATATTTAATGCTGCAGAAACAAAATGGATTATTAGCAAAATGTCTTTTTTTGCAGGTGCACGTACACATTCAACCCTAGCATCGATATCGACCTATGTACCTACATTAAGTTTTACATATAGCATAAAGGCTATAGGTATTAATAGGGATATTTTTAATCATGAATCGTATTGTTTATCTCCAAATAACTTAAATCCAGATGTAGTAATCAAAAAGATGGAATCCTTGTTTTCATCAAGGGAAGATATAAGAAATATACTTCGAGAGAAGATACCAATGATGGAAAAAAGAGCTCTAGACGCCGGAAAATATTTACGTCATCTCATTGATGAGTGTGAAATTCAATGCCAAAATTTTCGGTGATTATTCCACTATACAATAAGGGTCTATATATAAAAAGAGCAATTGAGTCAATACGTAATCAAACTATTCAAAACTTTGAAATAATTGTAATTGATGGTGGGTCAACTGATAATGGTCCAAATATAGTTAAAGAGTTAGATGACCCACGAATACATTTTTTTCAACAGATTGGAACTGGAGTTTCGGTTGCTAGAAACCAAGGGGTAAATAAAAGCAAAAGTGATTTCATTGCATTTCTAGATGCTGATGATGAGTGGATGCCTCATCATCTAGAAACAATCCAAAAGTTAAAAGAAAAGTTTTCACAAGCAGGAGCCTATACGACTGCATATAAATTTAAAGAAGTTAATGGTAAGTTTCGAAAAGTTAAATATCGAGCCATACCGTCTGCTCCTTGGGAGGGTCTTATTCCAAACTATTTTAAATCAGGTGCACTTGGAGAACCTCCTGTGTGGACGTCAGTGGTCTGTATTCCCAAAAAAATATTCATTGAAATGAATGGATTCCCCGAAGATTCATGGTTTGGAGAAGATCATGACCTATTTGGTAAAATTGCGTTGAAATATCCTATCGCTTTCAGTTGGTACACGGGAGCAGTCTATCATAGAGAGGCGGCTAATAGAATCGGCAATCAACAACTTCCCCTCACTCCTGAACCATTTGTTGAAACTGCATCAAAATCGATAGAAAATGGAATGATTCCAAAAGATATGTTAAACGATTTAAAAGAATATATCGCGAAGAAAGAGATAAAGAGAGCAGAAAGAAATCTTTATGCTGAAAAAATAAAAGAAGCTACTGAAATTCTGAAGATATGCAAAACACATTATAATTGGCTCCATAGATTGAAATTACTTGTAATCGTTACTATACCTTTTCCGCTATTAAAACAAGCCCTTAAAATTAAAAAAAAATTAAATTAAATCAATTAATGTCATTATAATCTCTTTTCCCCAATCAAAAATGAAATCAGATTTAATATTTTTACATAATTTAAGATGTTTTTTGTATTCTTCCTCGTCATTTAACAATTTTAAAAGTTTTTGGATAACCTCATTTTCATTTCCATAATCAAATAACAAATCATCATATTTTAAAATCTCAGGAACACCCCCAACATTTGAGGCAATAACAGGAGTGTCAACATATAATGCTTCTAAGATTACCAGAGGGAATGCTTCCATTCTTGATGGAAGAATCATAATGTCAAAAGATTTTATATATTTAATAGGATTCTCAACAAATCCAACAAATACAACATCATTCTGTAAATTAAGTTTGTTTGTTAAAGATATTAATTTATTATAATCTGGTCCAATCCCAATTATGATAAGTAAAATATCTGATTTTTTTTGTTTTAACTTATAAAATACATTTAAAAGAAATTTCAATCCTTTACCTTCTGAATATAGATTTCCTACAAATCCGATTATCTTCTTTTTTTCATCAAAAATAAAAGGTTTTTCTTTACTTAATTCAATTACTCTATTTGTATCTATATTATTATAAATCACTTTTGTTTTATCAATTACTTTATAATTTAAACGTTTACAAATATTCTTTCTAAGATATTCAGATACAAAAATTATCTTATCAACTCTTTTCAGAACATATTTACTAATAATTTTTAATAAATTCATCATAAAATATTTATTAATTTTATTTTCTTTTTCAATTTCAATACCACTGATTTCATCAGCATGATAACAAATAATTACTTTCGTGTTTGAACTAAAAAATTTAAAAAATACTGCTATCAATGCCTCAATTGTAGAAAAAACAACTATAAAGTCTATATTTTTCTTTTTTTTTATTAATAACATAAAAATCAATGTTTGGAAAAAAAAAGTAACATAGCTATGAGCATGAAAGGGATCATATATACCTAAATGATAAAAATTTTTATGATTAATGTTTTGAAAACCTTTGGGTGAAATGTGAAAAACGTTCCAATTTGATTCGAGTAATTTTTCAATCAGCTCTATATATCTTCTGTATGCCCCACCAAAAATGATATCTTGATTTTTAATTTGCATTGTTATTACATTCATTATACTCACTAAGATTTAATTTATAAATTAATTTTTTGAAATTGATAATTTTAACTTAGGTAAGATAATGAAACACTTGATAATCACCATCTGAATAAATTTGATTAAAGTAACTAGAATAAACCACTAGAGGATGATAATATTTTCTGCCAACAAATGTTTTACCCTTTTCAGAATTTTCTAGTATAATCATATCGCCAATAGTGAATTTATCTAGAAATGTAGCATTCTCAGGTAATATTTTTACGATAGGTCGTTTGTTTTGATCTAATAAACTCATGAACATATGTCTTTTCATAACCATATGTAAATGTAAAGTTTTATTAAATATATAATTCATCGAAAAACTAGCTGGAGCGTAATCAAGGCTATCTACATTCCAATAGTTATAATCATCGATATTTGTAACGCCTCGTATAGGCTGTGTTTCACCGATTATACTACGTGGAAATTTTGCTAGAGAAGTAGAAATTATTAGTATTATGAAAAATGTTGAAAGTAATTTTATGAATATTTTATAGCGTTTTAGTTTGATTTTTGAAAGGAGCTTAAAAATACAAAAAGCAATAACCGTCCCAATTAGAATTAGGGTAACTGTGTATACTCTTGCGGTGTTAAGAGTTCCTGACATTGTAGAAAGGATAAAGCCGAATAGAAAAAGTGTTGAAAAACTAATAAAAAAAGCTGTTTTAAGTACATCAAGTTTTTTAAACAATATTTCTATTAAAATATAAACCGATCCAATTATGAATGCACCCCAAAAACAGTACATAAACCACGTTATAAAATTTCCGTAAATAACTTGACCAAATTGAGGGGAAGATAATTCATTTGCGAAAGAAGTTCCTAAAAGATTGATCATGGACATCACTGTAATTTTTAATGATAATCCAATATATAATAGATAAGAAAGGAAGAATACACAAAAAATTATTATCATTAAAGGTGTTATTAAAATATTATTCTTTCGTTCAAAAATAAGAGTTGTTCCTAAAATAGATATAAATAAAATTAATGCAAAAACCCATGAAACAAATGAAGTTATTACCAATGCACCAAAGAGTAATAAAATAATTATCGTCTTTCTAAATGATTTAATCTCTCTACTAAAATAAAATATTGCAATTATAAGAAGAATTCCAAAAAGGAAAAATGTACCTAAAGTTTGTGTTCTAAACTCCTGACCAAATAGTAAAACTTGATCGGACCATCCGAATATCATTGTCGCAATTATCGCAACTCTAAAAGAAAAAAGACGGTTAATCAATAAATATACTATCAGAGTTATTATTATGTTGATAAACGGAGGTACTATGATTGCGAGCCATATGATATCCATATTAGATATTATCTCAATGAACTTTTGAAGAATGTAAAAACCAACAAAATTAAAAGAAATATTCTGCACCTCGGAAAACAGAATTGTTCCGTTATAAAATAAATGCTCGTATTGATAAATGTTGGCGTGAACGTCTTGAAAACCAACCGGTAAACCATTTTTTAAAAAATATATATAATTAATTAAAATAAGAGGAAAAAAAACCGATATTAGCAAAAGTTTTTTATTAATCTCGCTTTCGTTCTCTAAAAAAACGATTAATATAATTGGTATTGACAATAGTGCAACTGCAACTATAAGAATACCATAAAAATTGATTAAATTTTTTATATTAGTAAATAATAACAATGTTCCACAAACAACCGATAAAACTAATAATTCTGAAATGTGCTGTCGAACTATTGACATAGGTTATTCCTCAAGAGATTTTAAATAGATTTCTATAGATTTTCTAGCAATAATTTCCCAAGAGAGTTCCTTTTCTACTAACTTTAAAGCTTGCGTGCTAATCTTTTCCCTTTTTTCTGTATCTTCAATCAATATATTGATTTTTTCAAACAAAGAATGAAAATCTCCTTCTTCAAATCCCAATACTGATTGATTATTCAATAATATAGAATATGGAGAATTTTGCGATGGAATGATTATAGGTAAACCTGTTGCTATCGCTTCGATTATCGTAATCGTAGGAGATCCAGGCCAGACACCAATATCAGCCGCATTGTAAAATTTTGGTAATTCAGTATTAACAACAAAATCATGAAAAATAACCTTTTCTTTTATCATCAATGCTTCAGCTAAATCCCTTAGATATGTCATATACTCTAACGGACCATTTCCAATTAATAATAATTTTGAGTTTGGATATTTTTTATACACATCTTCAAATGTTCTAATCAAAATATGGATGTCTTTTTTTTGAGTGAATTTTCCTGATGAAATTATAAGGATTTCATCATCTTTAATATCTAATTCTTTTCTACCTTTTTTTCGTAGGTCTTTAGATTCTTTGAAAATATTTACATCTACTCCTAGATGTAACAATTCTATTTTGTCTTCCGGAATCCTAAGTAAAGATTTAATTATGTTTTTTGAAGAATAGGTAACCGGAAGGAAACGAGAAACATTTTTATTATAACGTTTATAAAATTGTTTAACAACCTCCAAATAACTTTTAGCTAGAATAGAATTTGGTAAAAAATTATAACTATCACTATGGTCATCAATAACTACTTTATATTTATTTTTTCTACCATGAAAAACAATTTGCAACGTTGAAGGGGTGAAAACACCATGAGCATGGACGATATCGGGTTTTAATTCCATTAATTTTTTCTTCAATCCTAGGTATACTATCTGTCCATGCCTTTTGTGTTCTAAAATACAAGGTAAACGATAAATTGATATCTCCCTATCAGAAAATACACCAATTCCTATTTTTCTATCACCAATAAGTCTTCCAATATGATTATGATATCCCTCATAGGACGGTAAGCGATCTGATGTTATTATTGACACATCGTATCCAAGTTTTTTTTGTTCTGCAGGTAGTACATTCTCTTGATATCCTAGTCTAGGGATAAACCAATCCATAACGTGAACTATTTTCATTTTCTCAAAATTTAACACAATCGCTATATATTTTTTCTAATCCTTCAATAATCACATCATAATTGAATTTTTCTTCCAATAATTTTTTAGCATTTAATCTAAAATTCTTTTTTACCGCATCATATTCCAAAATTTTATAAATCATGTTATTTAATTGATTTTGATTGTAATCAGTCACATATCCAACTTTATCATCAATCCAATCAAGATTATCTCCATTTTCCGTAGTAATAATGGGGATACCACATGCTATTGCTTCAAGAAATGTTATAGGAAATCCCGAAAATCGTGGAGTAATAAAAACATCAGAATCAATAAATATCTCAATTTTGTCAGTATGAGAAACAAACCCGGTAAAAAGAACTTTATCCTTTATATTTAACATTTCTATAAGCTCTACTAATTTTGATTTATAACTATCATCTGGACCAACTATTACTAATTTAGCATTAGATAATTTCTTCAAAATATCTGAAAATGCTCTAATAAGCAAATCAATGCCTTTACTTTCGTGTAATCTACCAACGTATAATACAATTTTTTCGCCGTCACTTATTCTGTATTTTTTTCTAAAAGAACCTGGGTTAGGTAGATTTTCATACATACGTAAATCAATACCATTTGGTACAATTTTAATTATATTTGATTTCACCCCCATCTTCTTATATTGTTCCACTTCTGTGTTCGTCAAAGCAATAACTTTTGATGCATTCCTCAATATTTCATATCCCCATATCGAGTCATAAATATTCTTTAATCTTTGTTTAGCAAAAAAGGGCAATACGGAACCGTGAGACTGTACAATGTAGGGAACCTTATTTTTTCTAGCATAGTAGGAAGTTATTACTGATAAAGGCGTTCTATGAGCGTGAATATGTATAACATCAAAATCCTTGATTTTATTTTTAGCGATAAAGGGGAAATAATATGGAGACGTTGTGCCAAAAATTTTTATCAAAGAAGTAGAGATATTTCTAAAATAATAAACTTCTACCCCATCAACATCAACGGATTTATTTTTTTCAACAGGTAACCGGGACGTATAACCATCCGTAGTAAACACAGTGACTTCGTGTCCGCGGTCTATTAATCGTTTTGTTTGCTCATAACAAACTCTAGCCATACCTCCTGAATCCCACGCAGGTTTAAACTGCTCAATTACATGTAGTATCTTCATTTTAATCCCGTTTGGTCATCCTAAATCCCTTAACCAAATCATGTATCAGGATTTTAGGATGCTTGACATAATTGTTTCTTCTACTAATTGCTCTTCGAGCAAGGTTACTAATTTTTTTATTATGGAGATCGAACGCTTCTTGTATCTTTATCTCAATTTTCTTGAATTCATCTGGTTCGATATCTGACACTCTTTTAGTCGGATCTTTAAAATAGTAATCCTTTGGATTTGTTTTAAAAAAATAATCAATATCAACATTTTCTTCAAGTAGACCTAGTTTGATGCCTTGGTCAAATAACTCTGTTCTTGGAAAAGGATTATACAAGCCAAGACCTGCATAGTTTGGATTTAACTCCTGCATAAAAGTATAAGTACTTTGTATATCTTCAACTGTTTCTGAGGGTAAACCATACATAAAGTATCCTGTCCACATCATTCTATTTTTGTTAAGTTTTTTTGTAATAGATTTTACTTGATTAAAGGTAATACCTTTCTTTGTTTCATCTAAAATTCGTTGACTTCCAGTTTCTATACCAATTCGAATATCATTACAGCCAGCTTTTTTCATTAATTTTATAAGTGTTTCATCAACGGTATCAACCCTTGTTGTGCAATCCCAATTAATACCACAATCAATCTCAATTAACTTATGACATAACTCGGTAGTCCATTCCTTATCAACTGTAAACGTGTCGTCCTTAAAGGAGATTTGAATAGCACCGTATTTCTTCTTTAGAAGAAGCATCTCATCTAGCACATTCTCGACAGAGCGTTTTCTTACCCGCCGCCCAAACATATGGGCACAATATGTACACCCATAGGGGCAGCCTCTTGTCGCCATAATTATACCAAGATCCTCTGATGAGTAGTTGGGTAAATACAGTAAAGACTCACGATCCGGAAAGGGTATTTCATCAAGCGTCTCAATAAGTTTTTCTGGTTCATTATGTACAATTTTTCCTAATGAGTCTCTATAGGAAAGATTATTGACCTTTTTTATATCAAGGGCACCAGCTATAAAAGAGAGAAACGACAAAATAGTCCTTTCAGATTCACCCTGCATAACATAATCAATGGAATCGACCTTAAAACACTGTTCAGGAATCAGCGTTGCATGAGGACCTCCAACAATAATCGGAATATCGGAAAAATTTTCTTTCAATATACGTACAGTGCGTATGGCTGAAGCAATTTTTGTCGTCATTATCGTTATCCCAATTACATCTGGTTTCTGACCCTGAACTGTCTGAATTATTTCTTCCCAAATTGGATTTGTAACATCATTTACTGCTTGTTTATATAACTCGAGTTTTTGATGCTCATGAGAAAAATCCATATCAATCGTTTTTGTTTTCTCCTGTGCATCAACCTCGTACACAACAGCAGAATGCCCATTCTGATTACATACCGCAGATAAATATGCTAAACCCACAGGAAAATAAGGATTACTAAATCCTGTAAACCTCTTAAATGGCGGGTCGATAAACAGAATGTTCATTATATGTTCACCACAAATTATTATCCTCTTTTCATTTCGACTTATTCTTTTAAATGAGATTGAAAAATTCTTTTAGTCACCATCCATTTTTCTAGTAAAGATTTCCTCATATTTTCGTATATTGTTTTCCAGATTCATGTTCTCCTCAAGAAATCTCCTACCATGTTCCCCAACATTCTCTTTGTCTCTTATAGTCTTTCTTAGATGTAACACGGTATTAACGAGATGTTCATCATCACCTGGTGGAACCACAATACCACTTCGTGTTTTTCTAAGGATTTTTGCTGTCTCACTCTTCAAAGGAACTGCTGCTATAACCGGTTGTCTCACCGCCATGAGATTGATCAACTTCCCAGGAAGACACGGTGCCTTCATCCGCTCATCCAAAGAGACCAACGAAACATCAGAAGAATTGATGATATTAAAATAGTCCTCCCGGGACTGAAACGGAAGGATCCTGACATTGCTGATGTTTTCCTCCTTGACCCGTGTCTCTAACTGCTGTTTCATCATCCCGTCACCAACCAGATAAAAAACGATATCATCATGACCCTCCATCTTCTTCGCAGCATCCAAGATTAAATCAACACCCTGGAACGGTGATAAGATCCCAGCGTACGACACCAAGAACTTCTCTTCAATCCCCTCCTTCTTCTTAAAATCCTTCCTAGCAACCAACGGCTCAAGCTCAGAGAGAAGCACCCCATTGTACACATGAGAAATCCTCTGAGGATCACCCCCCCGCTTCACAATATACTCTATTCCACCCTGAGAAAGAACCGTAATGTAGTCCGCGTTCTTGTACGCCTGTCTCTCAATATGTTTCATGATTGTAATCAAAAGCGGATTCCGAAGCACTCCAACATCGGTTAGCTCCTGAGGATGGAAATCCTGGAAATTAAGCACCGACTTCGTCCCATCATACCGCTTGATCTTCCGAGCCAGATAATACAAGGGAAGCGGTGGAATATACATTAGACATCCGTCAAACTTCTTTCCCAGTTTCTTATATCTTTTAAAATAGTAACGAGGCAAAATGAAATGCTCAAGACCACGTAACACTACATTATCCCGTTGCGTAGGATGAACACACCGATGAATCACGATACCATCCAAGGTCTCCTCAAGCGGAAACTCCTTTCCTTTATCCTCCCTACTTAAGTTAAACTTCCGTGGATACGACGTGATAACATCAACACTATGACCTCTTTTCACAAAGGCTTTCGCCAAATCAAAATACACATGTGCCGCGCTGCCGATCTCAGGCGGAAAATACGCAACAACAAGAAGAAGCTTCATACAAACACGCGTTCTTTAGGAAATTCCGCGCTTTCTTGAATCTGGTCCCAATGATTGATGAACCACCGATAAACCTGCTGTAAACCATCCTCAAATGATGTCTGCGGCTGATACCCAAGCAACCGCTTCGCCTTATCAATCGAAGATAACAACCGTTTCTTCACATCCCAGTCCCGGCGTTCCGTAAACCGAATACCAGCCTCATTACCAGTCAACTCATTCACCATCTGTGCCATGTCAATAACCCGTGTCTCTGAAGCAGACCCTAGGTTGATCGCCTCACCAACCGCCTCCTGACGAACCCCCATCGCAAGCAAGCCATTGACAATATCACCAACATACGTCCAATCCCGCGTCTCACTCCCATCACCGGTGATAGGCAACGGTTGTTTATGCATCGCCCAGTAGAAGAAATTCGGAATAACATTGCGATACCGACCAGGCACCTCCCCGGGTCCAAACACGTTAAAGAACCGCGCATTCACGATAGGTACCTTATAGAGGTTATGGAAATAGTTCGTATAAAGCTCCCCAAGCAGTTTCGTCACCTGATACGGCGTATGCAGACGAATGGAGATATCATCCTCCTGAAACGGCATCGTAGAATCCAAACCATATACGCCACACCCAGACGACGAGTACACAAACCGCTGCACCTTGTTTTTCTGCGCATGCTGAAGCACCCGGAGGATCCCCATCCCATTCACCATCAGGTCAAGCTCCGGGTGATCCACGGAGTTCTGATTTGCGAAATGCGCAGCAAGATGAAACACATACTCCGGTCGTTCCTTGAATACCAACGTAAGCATCTCCTCATCAAGGATATCGCCCTTTACAAACCGGATGTTCTCCGCCTGTGGGATGTTCCATTCGTACGCCGAGGAAAGATTATCAAGAATAATGACCCTCTTTGCCCCAAGGGTCGATAACCGTTTACATAAGGAACTACCGATGCACCCAGCACCACCAGTAACAAGCACCGTCTTGCCTACATATTCTTCGCTGTCACCCATGACTTCTTTGCCTCCATTTTATAATACTCTTTCATCCATTCCACCGTCCTGGTAATCCCTTCCTTCGGACCAACCTTCGGGTCATGAGAAAGGTCACGGACCGCCTTTGAGAAATCCATGGTTTTCACCTTGGTCGTCTGCGGCTCCGCCTCCTGATACGTCACCAGGGAATCATCCCTGCCACACGCAGCAAGCACCAGATCCGAGTACTCCTTGATATCCATCTCCCATTCCACCCGACCACCCACGTTATACACCTCACCAGCAACAAAATGATCAACGATATTTGCAAATGTCCGACACGTATCCTCGACATAATCAATAATCCGTTTATGACCCCTGTACACCGTGTAGGGTTTGTTACACAACGCATGGTAGATGAACTTCGGGATAAACCCACGATAGGGAGTATACACCTCATGGGGACCATAGCAGTTCACCGGACGGACCCGCACGGTCTGCGTCCCAAACATCGTCGCAGAGTTCAGACACATCAGCTCCCCGGCCCATTTCGTAATCGCATAATCATTCATCTGATACACGTCTTTGATGGGGGTATCCTCCATCACGCTCTCCGTCATCGTCCCAGCGAAATCCCCATAGACCTCTGCACTTGAGAAAAATATCATCTGGAATTTCTTCTGCTCCTGCAGACGAATCAGATGCTTGGTCCCAATCACATTCGTCTCCCAGAGGTTCTCATAGTACTCCTCACCGTTCCACCGGCCGTACTCCGCAGCAAGATGATACACACAGTCAAACGGACCAAACGATTCAAACACCTTCTCCAGCTGCCGGTACTCCCGCACATCCGCACGGACATACCCCGGCAGCTCATGGTTCAATAAATCACACACCACAACATGATGACCACGACCTCGAAGCTCCGCAACAAGGTTTGTCCCGATGAACCCAGCGCCACCCGTCACCAAGATGGTTTTCCCATCAGATGTCTTCCTCATAACTTCTCCTGCAAAATATTCATTATCTTTTTCCCAGACGTCCCATCACCAAACGGATTAACCCAGTCTTTCTTCTTTTCGAACATCTCTGTCGTACAGTTCAGAATGTTCTCCGGGTACGTCCCTGCAAGCAGGTTCGCACCAACCGCAAGGGTCTCCGGCCGCTCCGTATTCTGCCGTAGCGTCACACAGGGCGTGCCTAGGATGCAGGATTCCTCCTGCACACCCCCGGAGTCTGTTAACACCACCCGTGCATGCTGCTCCAGTTCCAAGAACCCGAGAAAATCCATCGGCTCCACCAGCTGCACCCCAGGAACCTCCAGCCCAAACTCCTTGATTTTCTTACTGGATCGCGGATGCACCGGGTAGACCACCGGGAGATCAAACTTCATATGAACATCACGCAACCCGCGAAGCACATTCTGAAGCGACTCTACATCATCGACGTTCTCCTGCCGATGCATCGTCACCAGGAAATACTCTTGTTTCCGAAGCCCCAGGTCCTCAAGCACATGCGTATGGTTCCTAGCAAGCATTCTACTGTGGAACACCGCATCCACAATCGTGTTGCCCGTCACAAATATCTTATCCTTCGAAATCCCCTCCTCGCGTAGGATCTGCTCCGCCTGGGTGGTCGGCGCAAACAGAAAATCAGAGCAATGATCAGTCAGCACCCGGTTGACCTCCTCAGGCATCCGCCGATCGTAGCTTCGCAACCCCGCCTCCACATGACCAACCCGGAGATGCAGTTTTGCGGAAGCCAAAGCCCCGGCAAGCACCGTGTTGGTGTCACCCTCCACCAGCACCACATCCGGCTGTTCCTTCAGAAGCACCGGTTCGATACCCATGAGAATTTTGCCAGTCTGCTCCGCATGCGACCCAGAGCCCACATTCAGGTTATACTGCGGCGGGGGCAACTCAAGTTGCTTGAAGAACACCCCGTCCATCGCATAGGAATAATGCTGACCGGTATGAATCAACACATAGGGAAGACCCATCCGACGACACTCCCGGATGATCGGAGACATCTTGATGATTTCCGGACGAGTACCAACGACTATTCCTATCTTCATAGATTCCTACCTGTATTGCCCCATGAATTATAATTGTTAATGATACGTATCACCATTCATTTCCGATGACCTGCGTTGATCACCGCATGCAAAATAAGCCCAGTCATCCCAAGCAGCATCCCCAGCACCACCAGCGCAACCGTAATAAGCGCACTGCCAACCGCAAGCACCTTCGACGCCAAATACTCCATATACACGGTCCATCCAAACGCCAACCCCAAACAAAACAACACAACCCCAGGCACCCCGAAGAACAGCAACGCATGCTCCACCTCCATGTACTTCAGGATTGAGACGATCACCCCTAGACCGTGTCCAACAGGTCGTTTCGTCGAACAATCCCCGGTGTAATCCACAGAGATCGGCACCTCCGTATACGACAGGTTCCTCTTCCGCCCCTGCATCAAAATCTCCGCGGACACCCCCATATCAACATCCTTCGGATCAAGAGCCTCAATAGCTTTCCGTGAATACGCACGAAACCCGCTCTGCCCATCAACCACCCGATGATTCACCGTAGAGCCTGCGTTGGTAAACCGCGTCAGAACCCAGATGCCAAACCGCCGGTACAACGGCACACTGTTCTTACTCGTATCCAGGAACCGGGACCCAATCGCGATATCCACAGAATCATCAATCACCGGCCGCATCACGCTCTGTATCTCATCGGCATCATGCTGCCCGTCCCCATCAAGGATCGTCATCACATCAAACCCATGCGCCCGGGCATACGAAAACGCACTCTGAATCGCGGCACCATACCCCTTGTTGCCGCCATGACGCAGCACCGTCGCCCCGGCACGCTGCGCGATGCTTACAGTACCATCCGTGCACCCGTCATCGATCACCACGACCTCATCGACATGCTCCAGCGCCTTCAGAATCACCGAACCAATGGTCTTCTCCTCGTTAAAACACGGGATCGCCGCAAGCGTCCGTTTCCCACTATCATCGATAGACGAACCAT
>Ga0068714_10004086_pt1 | contig 16668 bp, 10 predicted proteins | sample MTBNYHSulfiMetaG_FD_62988 | JGI IMG/M metagenome (GOLD analysis project Ga0068714, IMG submission 62988) | Enrichment culture microbial communities from rom New York Harbor, USA that are MTBE-degrading - MTBE-NYH (New York Harbor Sulfidogenic)... | ecosystem: Environmental > Aquatic > Marine >...
TATGTGTTCCAGAAGTCGAACCTTATTCCCTTTTTATCTGCCATAGAAAATGTTCGGATTGCACTGGAGTTAAATGGATGGACCTCTCGTGATGCCAAGAAAAGGGCAATGGAACTTCTTGAATATCTTGGAATGGCCGACAGGGCTGACAATTTCCCGACCATGTTATCCGGAGGACAGCAGCAGAGGGTTGCAGTAGCGCGGGCTCTTGCCAACCGCCCCAGCGTCATCCTTGCCGACGAGCCCACGGCGGCTCTTGACAGCCAGAGAGGGCGGCAGGTGATGGAACTCTTCCGAAAAGTCGCCCATGAGCAAAATGGTGCAGTTATAGTTGTCACCCATGATCATCGTGCGCTTGATATTTTTGATACGATTTATGAAATGGAAGATGGAAAAATTCAGCTCACGTCCGACAGGCGGAATTAAATACCTCGCAGCTCGTATTTTAATAACGCCTGAATGCGTCCCAAGGGGCTTCCTGAGGCAGGGTTCACATGGGCGCCAAAACGAAACTTACCGCCCCCCGGACCCGTCATTACCTGCTCAAGTTTTTTTTGGCGTATCCCATTAGTCCGCGGATTTTCATGTTTTCCGTCTGAGATCGGGAGGTTTCACAATTCAAGGTTTGGTTCGCATAGTCGGTACGAGTCTGTGCTTTTCGGGCGATCCGGAGCAATACCAGATGTTATGTTCATGTCCATTTTGGATATGCTGGAACATGTGTACATACGAGCTTGGGGCAGGGGCTTCCTTATAACCTGAAAGCCCCAGACCTCTATGGTTCAACAGAGCAATGACCTCGTGGCCTAGTCCACCGCATCCTCTACTTCGTCCGCGGCGTCTTCGACGGCGTCACCCGCCCTTTCCATTCCCTGGTCGATCTCCTCACCGGCTCGTTCGGCCGGGCCTTCCTTTTCGCAGGCACTCAAGGTCAACATCATCGCCATGGCGCACATAACAAACAGGCTCAGTATACGTTTCATGTGTCTCTCTCCTTTCTTTTTGCCTCTATCTTTTAGAATGAGATGTCCTTGAAACTTCTACTATAAAACCAAAGCCCGGACAAGCTGAGCATAGCCGGATAAGGATTCATCCTGTCACTCTATTTTCAGAGAGCGTACAATCGCATCGAAATCTTCGCTCATCTCATCAAACTCTCTCTCCATCGAATTGGCGGTAATAAACAGGACCTCGTCCTTATTTCTTTGGATCTGATATTGGATGTATTTTTTATCCTTCCTGTAATCATCCGCGACCAGGTGGATCGCATTGTGACCGTTCATATCTCTGACATCGCATTGATGAAGTTTTATCTTCTTATTGCTCTGGTTGTCAAATTCTTCCTTTAATGATCGGCATAAATCTTCAACCTTATCCAATGAGCTCGGAAGATTTCCCGATCCTTTGTAAACCGAAATAGTGAATCGTGGTTTTGGGCTGTAATAATAGTCTATTTTCTCTCCGATCAGTAACTCCTTGACCTGACTCAGGACATTCTCGGGTATCGCGCTGAGCCCCTTGTCGTCCTTCGCCTTGTCCATTGCGGCTTGAACAATTTCAGGCTTTTCCTTGCCATTTCCCTTACTCAAGACAGTCCAACTCTCGGGTACATCGATGGAATAGCCCAGATCGCTTTGATACATCGCTCCATCTGCAGGCTGATACAAAAGGCATAGAGACAGCAGGGAAATCAGTATGGCAAAAGACTTCATATCCGGCACCTCCTTACGGTTTGGTCAATTTACCGCCGTTGTGATTTATCATAGAGGAATCCACCCAACGCACCCGCAGCCGCGCCAATTGCAGAGCCCCCGACTATATTTCCACCGGTCAACGCAGATACCCCCGCGCCGGCCCCGGCGCCGATCGCTCCTCCGCTCAGCATGCGTTGATCCCTCGTACTCATGCCCGAGCATGAAAAGATGAAGGCCAACAAGGCCAAAGACAACACGATGATTCTAATTTTCATCACTCACTACCTCCGGATTTTTTCGTTGGACTCGGTGCACATTTTGTATGGCATCCTATTGTCCTTGTTGATTTCTATATTTCAGATACGTGCTGGTACATGGTTCTTGTCTATTGTATCCCCCGCCCTATCTTTCGCATAAAGATAGCCAGCACGTCTCGCTCCCTCACCATAGGTTCTCCAAATGTGGTCCTGGGGAGTGCAACCAGTTCTTTCCATGCCTCTTGAGTCTGAAAAGCTTCCAGAGAGACGCCCTCTTCTCTTTGCATGAATTCGAAAGGAATGATATGCACTCTGCCGGTATTACGAGCATGCTCCTTTGCTTCACCCAACCGTCGTTCTCCCGGACGACCCTCTGCGCTCAACACGAAAACCTCCTTATGGGCTGCCTCGATGCTGTCGGCGAAATTCACCAGTAATGTTTCATGGGATTGATTGGCGACATCCCCGGGAGCCATGATGATCGTCGTAACCCCAGGTGCGATTTCCGAGTTCAAAGCCCGAACCATCGGTTCTACATCCAGTGTTGAATGGATCACCGGCTCTCCAAGGACAACCTTCATGTCCGGGTAGTCCAGTCTTTCAAGGGACTGCATTTCTTCGGAAGGCAGCAGCAAAAGGGGCTGCAATAATACTTTGTTATAACCTTCCGTCCTGAGTGCGCTGACTATATCGACGGGTTCTCGGCCGTCGGCGCGTTGGGTGAAGTATATGATTCGGTCTTCGCGAATCCGCTTGATCGCCGTCTTATCGGTGAAAGCCCAACGAACGATGTGTCCCGGAAATTCTCTTTTTACTTCCCTTTCCAGCATTTCGAAAGCCGAGAGATCTTCAGTGCGCCTGCATCTAGTCTGCATCCGACTACTCAAAATGTCTTCGTAGGATCTCAAGAAAACACTTCCGATCAAATACACGCTACGATGTATTTAGGCGGAATTTGAGCCGTATATGGAGCCGGCGCATTTCGAATCTTAACACTCCTCAACTTTCTGCTTCCAATCAGGCTTTGGGTGCGCGTCGGGTTAGAATTCCCGTAGATCGCTTTCATCCAGAGGGATCACATTCTCCGGCTTAATTTCATGCGAGCCTGCAGGAGCAGGCAGAATGTCTGTATTTTCAGGCCGTTTGTGGATCGGTTTCTCGGCTTTTTTGCCACGCCGGAATAGGCTCCTCTTTGGAGTCTCATTTCTCGGTCCGAGTGCGCTGCCGCCGCGCACCATCAAAACCAGTTCGTTGACGAAAGCCTTCATCTGTTCAGCCTGTGCGCTTAATTCCTCGGCTGCCGAAGCAGACTCCTCTGCATTGGATGCAACCTGCTGAACCACTCTGTCCATTTCGTTGGCTGCCGTATTGATTTGTGCGATGCCTGTAGCTTGCTCCTTGGAAGCCACGGCCACTTCTCCGATCAAATCACCCACTTTCTCGGTGCTCGCCGCCACCTCCGCGAACGCCTCGTTCGTATTGGAAAGCATGTGCGAGCCTTCCTGCACGGATTTAAGCGTTCCATCAATCAGGATCGCCGTATTTTTAGCCGCTTCAGCAGCGCGCATGGCAAGATTTCGCACTTCATCGGCAACCACGGCGAAGCCCGCCCCGGCCTCCCCCGCCCTGGCCGCTTCTACAGCGGCATTCAACGCAAGAAGGTTTGTCTGGAAAGCTATCTCATCGATCGTTCTGATGATCTTTGACGTTTCTTCACCGGATTTGCTGATCTCAGCCATCGAACGAGTCAGCTCCTTCATTGTATGGTTGGCCTTGCCAACGATCTGATTGGTCGTCCTGGTTAATCGATCCGCCTCCTCCGAATTCCTGGCATTTTGCTTCGTCATCGAAGACATTTCCTCCAATGACGAGGAGGTTTCCTCGATGGAGGCCGCCTGCCGGGAAGCATCTTCAGCCAAAGACTGGCTCGAGGAAGAAACTTGTCCGGAGGCGGAGGACACCTGCTCGGCGGCGTCCGTAAGCCCGGCTATAATGCGTTTAATCGATTTGGTGATATTACGCGTCATGAACAGAGCCACCGCGATGCCGGTGACCAAGGCGATCAGTAATCCGACAATCACCGCAGTGGTGGACGTGTTCAAACGCGACGCAACGTCATCTGCGACCGCATTGGTATCCGAAATACCGGTTTGCGCAATGTGTCTAGATTCCGCAATTACACTCTCGCCTTTTTCGTCTCGCTGCTTGCCGATTTCATCTCGAGCCACCCATTGCTCGTAAAGCAGGGTGCCCGCTGTCTGATAATCTTTGGCGGCCGCCTGGATGTTTTCAATTTGTTGCCGACCTATGTCTTCAAAGGTCGTGAACCTGATCTCTTCCAGTTTAAGATCGACCGTGTTGAAATTCGCCAGCGTATTCTTCAACAATTGAGGGTTTCTAGTTGCCTGTGCTCTGTAAACATTCGATAGCGTGTCGTTGGCAAGGTCCACTACTTCCTTCATGGCTTCGGTTTTCATCAGACCTTCCGACAACGTCGCCGCCTCGGCATTTTCCCGAATTCCCCGGTGGATGGCGGAAAACTGATCACTCATATAGCCTTCGGCGTTGGTCATGAATGATTTGGCGGCTTCATTTAAGGCCTCCCGACTCCCGGCCAGTTCATTGGTTTTTGCCGCTGTCTGCTGCACGAGCGCTTCAAGGCCCTCGATATCGTCTTTGATCCGTTTGACGCCTTCATTGAGCTCGACCAGATTCGGATTGTTAATCGCCAGCTCGTTGGCTTTGGCAAGGTTGCTCTTCAGGCCGGAGAGCATTTTGGCGCCCTCCTCGAGGTACCGGCTCTCCTCGCTCAACGCGTATCCTCGAACAGCGAACATGGTCAGCAGGGCGTCTTGCCGCAAATCTCCCGCGACACCGGCCTCTGCAACGTATTCGTTCGCCACCTGGTTCATGCCGGTCTGGACGCTTTTCATGCTCCAAATCGAGAAGCCGCCGATTATCATTATGATTACCAGAAGGATGCCAAAACCGTAACCGATCTTTGTTCCCATTTTGACTACTCGCACTACATTCTCCTGTCTTGTCCTATGAGTTAGCAAAAACTGTCATAAGTCGCATCTCAGCTCGTAAGGCCGGTCGGGTCGCCTCATGCGCGCCTCCTATTAGGTTTCCCGGGAAGGACAACCTACCTGATCCACACGCCAGGCGCCAACGTATGTTAGCCGAGCCACTTTAAGTGCGGAGCGACTCAGTGAACCGAAAGCATTTTTTGTGCCAACGCCCATAACAACCTGATTTTACAAAGATCGGTTCTTTCAAGGGAAGGCGACGGCAACCAAAATCGTTAAAAAACCGGGCAATGGTACCATGGGCGTTGCCCAATAATTGAGCAATCCGGGCGGATGGCCCGGCGAGGGTTTCATCTTTACGGGGATGCTATGAAACCACGGCAATAACGTTCGTTGGGAAGGATCGTGCATGAGAAAGGTGGTTTCGCCGAGGGGTTTACTTCACACCACCCTCCGATACAACACCACCCGTCTATAATCCACGACGGCGTCGAAACCCGTCCGCAACGGATCCACATAGGGACTGCGGTACGCCTCTTCGTCATTGATGGTCTCGATGATGATTTGTCTAAGGGGCTGAAACGATCGATGCAGGAGATGATGGAGAAATCCGAGATATTCCTGCATGCGCGGATCGTCCGGGAGCACGTGAAACGTGAGGATCTTGCCGTTCCGCTGGGAAATCATTTTTTGTTCTTTTCCCTTGTACACCAGATGCGTGCTTCCGATACGTCTCGACAGCCTACCCTTTAGCCCTGCCAAGGGCACTCCGCACAAAGACGCTGGGTCCATGGCATTGATCCAGAAGATCCGATCGTCCGCGAGATCCCGTTCCAATACACGAAAAGCCCTGTGCGATATAAATTGCGGGCCGGGGATGCCCTCGAAGAAGCACCCGGACAGCAGCTCTCCGGAGAGTTCCATCAATCGCAGAGACCGAAACAGTTGGGACCATCTAAACGGAGGGATTTCGTCGAGCAAGAGTTCCCTGAAGAGAATTCCATACCGGTCCAGCAGCAGGCGAATGCGATCTTTGTTGCGTTCCTCGGATTCCACCGGATCGCTCTCCTCGTTGGAGTTCGGAATGCGAAACCAGCTTCCCGCCATGGGCAAAGCACTTTTCCAGCGAGAAAAGGCACTGCGTCTTCCTATGGCATGGCGTCTTCGGGGTTGCTTGGCGGTTTCCGATAGTGCGGGCTCCGGCTCGAATTGATGCTCGATGCCCTTCCTCAGGACGGAGAAGGTATCGTTGGACACTCGCCCCTCCCACACTTCCTGCCACAGATACCGCACCAACTCGCCGGGAGAACGCCCGGACGTGCGCAGCATGGTCGAGAAATCATAGCGGCCCATGGGATCCGGAAACAGTGCTTTCGGACCGGCGGGGGCCGAAGTATCGCCGTTCTTTGGCCCCCGATCCGTGTCCCCTAAATCCTGTGTTCCCGAAAGCGCATACTCCTCGTGCATCAGATCGAGATCGGGATCGAAATAGAACGCGATCTTGCGACCGTTGCCGCCCATCCAAGCCAGTTCCGTTTCACGCAGCATCTTGTCCAGCGTCTCAGTCCGGTAGGGATGCACACGCGCCGGAAAAATCTCCGTTTCCCACAACTCGGCCGGCATGAAACAGCACAGGAGCTGCTCGACGCGTTCGCACAGAGCTTCGGAATCCCTCGACGGCTTCGCCACACCCTGAAAAGCGGCCAGAAACACCGGCAGCCACTCCAGTTCCAACGGATTAAAAGCAGGGATGTTTTCGGATCGGGCCATCCGGAGCAGGATCTCGAAATTCTCACTGTCGCAGACCAGGTCGTCATCGCGATCCGTTATTAAAATTCCCGAAATGATCTGCTTCGAATCGAAGAGCTCCTCCAGAACGAGGGAGACTCGTTCCTGGCGGACGCCGAGGGCACTCGCAATGAATTCCACAGTCACCGGACCGTAAAACCGCAACCATTCTCCCAGCAGGGTCGTAAGGAGTTCGTCCGGGTCTCCGTCAGGAGACGAAAACCGCTCTCCCTTTACAGGCCATGTCGAACCGCCGGGCGCCAACGCTTCCACCGGCACCTGATCCGATTCCGGAGACAAGGCGTGCAACACGGTGGGAACGAGTTCCAGCGCCGCCACAAGCGGCTGCGAAGCTTCAGGCGGAAAAAGCCGAACCAGCTTTCCGGCAACGGGCTCGAACACAGGGTCCGAATTCAGACCATGGTCCCGGCGCACGGCTTCGAGTAACCGTTCCCACTCCGACTCCGGCAGAACCCAACGTTCTTTCACCCAATCCAGAAGATCCCGCGGCGTATCCGGAGCATATCCCGGACTGAGCCGCCGGCGTTTCATTTCGAACCGCTCAATCAACTCCGGCGCAATCGAAGGCCTCATGTCCGGCGAGAACACCACATCCCGAATCAAATCGTCGCGAAGTTTCGAAACCCGGCCCGAGTCGGCCTCATCACCCATGTACATGTATTCATTGACTTGCCGCCGGCTCACGCTGCGGGCCATGGGACTCGGACGATCGGTTCTCGCAACGGACCAGGTGATGGCGCCGGTTTCCAGCTCCGCCAGAAGCTTCTTGAGGTTTTCGAGATCGAACTCGTCCTTGAGACAGGTCCGCCAGGTCTCGAGGAGCACGGGAAAGTCTTCGTACGCCAGAACGGAATCCAGAAGCCTCTGTGATCGAAGCCGACTCATCCAGAGGGGCATTCGTTCACTAAATTTATCGCGCGTCAGCAGAAGAGCCCGCCCGCTGCATTCCCTGAAGCGAGCACTGAAAAAACCGGAATTCTCGAGCCGGCTCCTCAGCCATGTTTCGACCGTCGCAACGGTTACCAGGCTGAGAAGTTCCTCTGCGCTCAGTTCGTGCGGCAACACCAGGGCAACGCAGTCGTTGCTGGTGAACAGCTCGACACGCCGCCCGAAACGAGCTTCCCACGCTGCGCCCAGAGCCATGCCAAAAGGTCGGTTCACCCGCCCGCCCCAGATTGTATGCATCACCACCTGATTTCCGGGCGCCCCTCCCGGTCCGGAATGAACGAACTCGAGCAACAGGTGATGCCGGTGAGGCAAGGCGCATCCGGTAGTTTCTTTCTGCTCTTTGAGGAAGTCGATCAGCTGCCCGGCCGACGAGGCGTCCATACGGTTTTCCTGCTTCAGGATATGGGTATAGTCGGGATCATCAAGATTCGAATCGGCCTTCTCCAGAAAACGGGCGATACGGTCTGAAAAATGAAAATGCCGATTGTTTTCTTCTCCCCTCCAGAACGGGGTGGCCATAGCTTTTGGATGCGCCGGCACCACGAACACGTCGTTGTGGGTAATGCGCTCGATTTTCCAATTCTGAGTGCCGATGGTGATCGTCTGTCCGATCCGGGCTTCCCAAACGAACTCCTCGTCCAGTTCCCCAATACGCGCATCGGTGTCCTGCCGCCGCAAGTGGAAATACCCCCGGTCCGGTATCATGCCCCCTGAGCCGTAGAGAGATAACAAAGCCCCCTTTCTCGCAGTCACCGTGTTGTCCAGTCGGTCGATAGAAACCCGGGGTTTGAGTTCCCGAATCCGGGTGTCCGCGTATCTTCCGGCCAGCATGTTCAACACCAGGTCGAAGTGGTCCCGGCTGAGTGTTCGGTAGGGATAACTGGTGCGCAGTTGTGCATAGAGGGCGTCCAGATCCCAGGTTTCGGCGCCCACCATGGAAACGATCATTTGAGCGAGCACATCCAGAGGGCACTCGACCGGCCGTACCGCCTCGATGTCCTGATCGATCACCGCCTGCGCCAACACCGCGGCTTCCAGGAAATCCTGCGAGTGAGTGGGAAAAAGGGTTCCCCGGCTGACCTGCCCCACTTGGTGTCCCGCCCGCCCGATCCTTTGGATGGCCGATGAAATCGAGGGCGGAGACTGGATCAGCACGACCTCATCAAGCACGCCGATGTCAATGCCCAGCTCGAGGGAATTTGTAGCCACGATCGCTTTCAGCTCACCGGCTTTGAGCCTCCGTTCCACTTCTCCCCGAATTTCCCGAGACAAAGATCCATGATGGGAATAGGCAATGGGACGATCCTCTCCAAGGTTGATCTTATACGTGATCTTTTCGCACAAACGCCGGCTATTGACGAACAAAAGCGTGGATCGATTTCTGCCGATGATGCTCTTGAACTCGCCTGTCAACGAGTCCCACACCGATTGTTTATTCCATGGATCCACGGTCTCCTGGGGAAACCGTACCTGAATGTCGTAGTCCTTTGATTCATTGGAACAAATGGTTGTGACAGGTCTCGGAACATACTTCGGATGGGCCGGGTCCCCTTCAAGCCGATACCCGCCTATGAACCCGGAAACCGCTTCGAGCGGCCGAATCGTCGCAGACAGAGCGATTCGCTGGAATTCGCCCGACAGTCGTACCAGGCGATCCACAGCCGTAATGAGATGAACGTCCCGTTTGGTCCCGATCACCGCATGAATTTCATCCAGAATCACGGTGGACAGGCCCGCCGGCACGTTTCGTCCACCCAATGAACTGAGCAGAAGATTGAGGCTTTCCGGAGTCGTAATAAGGATCTCAGGTGGATGCCGCTGCATGCTCCGGCGTTCGGACTGGGGGGTATCACCGCTTCGGGTAAGCACACGAATAGGGGGAAACGTTTCTCCGACGGATTCGAAGGCCTTCCTCAATCGGTCCAAAGGTCCCAGCAGGTTTCTTTGAACGTCATTGTTCAGGGCCTTTAGAGGAGAGACATACAGAACGTTGAGGTGCCCGGTGTCCCAAGTTCCGGTGATGAGCTGATTCAGGGCCCATAAAAAGGCGGCGAGCGTCTTGCCGCTGCCGGTTGGAGCGCTGACAAGAAGGTGTTTCCCAGCGGCAATGGCCGGCCAGGCCTGTTTCTGAACCTCCGTAGGAGTGCCCACGTTTTCGGAGAACCACTGCGAAATTCTGGGATGAAACAGGGATAGTGGATCCGTTGTCAACCCTATGACCTCATTTCAGTAAAGCCGAGTCCATGCACAGGACAAAATAGCGTTTGTTTTCGAAACATTTGAGATCCGGCGGTGCTTTGTGCAAGACAAAGGCCTTGTTTTCTCCGATCCGTTCTTTCACGGCCTTGTTGAAAGGCTCATCAAAAATCCGTCCCTTCAGGAAGGCCGGCTCGAAGTCCGACTTCCGGATCACCCATACGTTTACTCCGTACGTCTTCGAAAAACGATCCACTTCCTGGGGGTTGATGCCGTAATAGGCTTCGAACAGGTCGAACAACCGTTTACGAACCCGGATGTAGTAACCCGTGTAATAAGGTAGCGCCAACTCCCGGTTCGCGAGTACCTGACGCCTGGATATCAGGGGTACATTGTCCATGACGCAAGGATGTCCGGCAATCACGACGTCCTTGGGAAGCGTGGCGAGGAAGGCCAGCATTTCCTGCTCCTGCCCATCCAGAACAGCCACCTCGGAATCCGCGCGTACGATAACATGTCCCTGCACATAAGCATACACGATCGCCGTCACCAACACGACCATCCACCCGATCCAACGCGCACGGTCCCTTTCAGGCAGGAAGCGTCGCCACTTTTCCAGAAGCGGCCTCAGAGCCTCCCTGAATGGATCCATGTTCGCTCCGATGACGATCATGAGGGCCAACGGTATGGTGAATGTCGTGTATCTCGATGGGAGATAGAGCTTAAACAGCACCAGGTGAGCCAAAACGAACAAAGCCAGGGACGTCCAGATGAGGTGGAACGCGGTTGATGGAAACCGCAGCTTACGGAACCCGATAAGTGCCGTCATACCTCCCAGGATCGCCAAAAACCCCACCATTTCATACAGACCGATGCCGCTTCGCCCCAAAAGCAAGTAGGCGAACATATTGTCCCGAAAAAACTCGGTCCTCCCGTTCTCGTGAAATTCCGGTTCGGCTTTAGCCTGCTCCACGGTGATTTGCGGCCCCCAGACCTCGCCATCGCCTCCCGAGTAAATCGAGACCAGAAAAAGGGCCGCCGCCAGGGTAACCAGGACCAAGCTACTCGCATCCCATACCCATTTGCGGCCGCGCTCCCCCTGATAGAAGCGTGAAACGAGCGCCCAAGCTCCAAGTGCCAGTGAGTTGGGCAACATGGGAGGGTATAGGACCGTTTCCAGACCCACCATAACCGCTGCGCCCCAATAAGCGCGTTCTTGAAGAAACAACAGGAATCCGAGCAACAGAGGATAGGCGAACGCCCTAGGCATACCACCCGAGTTGCCGTATAGGGAATAGAACAGGAAAAGAAGCCCGCAAAAGAGACGTCCCCCAGGATCGGGAATCCATGATCGATTTAAGAGATCCAGGAGCCACAATGAGCAGAGCAGCAGGGCCAGGGTAAGGATGCGGCTGAACATGATCGGGTCCATGAAACTCACGCCGAGTCGGTATAGTACCTTGTAGCCCACGGGATCTAATATGTTTGACGATACGAAACGCGTCAGCAGGTCGTCGGGGAACAGTTCGGGGTCCTGTAATTTGGCGGTCCAGTACACATGCTGGCGAGCGTCGTCATCAATCACGGTCCACGGGACACCCGGCGGGTGGTACCGGACCCACCAGCAAAAAAGGGTCAGACACCATAGAAAAACGATCCCTTTTCCGCCCCTGCTCACGTTGCCGGATTCTCTATAGGAATGAAGTTCATGGATGGAAATGGAAAGGCGGATCAATGCCTTTCCCTGTAGTATTGTTTCGAAACGTTCTCCGCCCCCTTGGAAGCGATTCGTCTATTCCCGGTCGTTTCGTTCTCGATCCCATCTACCGCTTCGCAAAATCGGCTCCTGATGCGCGATTCACATCGACCCGGCCTGCTTCCATAGAACGTTCGAACATCATGAGGACAATCGCAGCAGCACTTCTTCGATCGACCGGGCCTTTTGCTGAATCTCTTCAGCGGTCTGTGGTTTTCCTTCCGGTGAAATCAAGTCGAACAGAACCTTGTCCAAACCTGCCGCCCCCACTTTACGCCACACCGGGTCCATGTTTTCGAACTCGATCTTACCGTTCGGATAGATCCACATCGAGTCGGCAATCATGATTTGACCCTGGCCGAACCGGATCAGTATACGCTGATATTGATAGTAATCCTTTTTCTGAATGTTTCGGCTGACCCAAACAGACGCCTCCCGTCTTTTGAATTCTATTCGGGAAACATCCAGATAGGTCTCCTGATCCTGAGTATCCCTATAGACCAAAACCCAGGGCGAACGTTCCTCCTGGCCTCCGCATCCCCCGGTCAGGACACAAAGGAGGGCTAAGAATATCAGACTGCGGCTCGCGGCCTTTACGCCTGGTTGAATGCGTATGATACCGGTCGACATTCCGTTCACCGAAAGCACCTCTCCTATACACGGTCCGACTATTTGGTCCAAAACCCATGGGGGTCATACGTTCGAATAATGTTCAGTTCCTCCGTCGTCGGTTCCGGTGTGCAAGTGATTTCAGAGGCAACTTTCAAATCCCATCCGGTTTCCTGCTTAACCTGGTCCAGTGAAATCGATGGGTGCACCTGGGTGAGCATCGCTTCCTTTGTGACCGAATCGAAACGCAGCACACCCAGTGTAGTGATGACGGCTTGCGGACCTCCTCCGACAAGGCCGATATCCCTCCGCCAGCTACTTCCTGAACCGTATCCCGGCGAAGTAACGTAATCGACCTTCTCGACAAAACGACGCTTCTGATGAGTCATGATTACCAGAAGTTTATGACTCAATGAAGCAATATCCGCCGCACCGCCGCTGCCGGGCAAACGAATCCGACGATCTTTCTCCGGTCCGATCCAGGTCGTGTTCAAGTTACCGAAACGGTCGATTTGGGCTCCTCCGATAAAACCTACATCCACTCGACCCTTCTGCAGATATCCCATGACCTCCATCATATCGCCGCACAGAAGGGCGTGCGACAGGTTGGGAGGATCGCCCATGGTAACGATGGGAGCCAGGGCCGGGATGTCCCGAACAACCCCGTTCTCGAAAAGGCCAATGGCATTCGGGGCATGAGTTTCTTTGGCCAACAGAAAAGCCAACAAAGGCAGTCGCATACCCACGAACACCACGTTCCCGTCCGAAATCATCCGGGCGGCCGTGGTAACCATCAGTTCACCGGCCGTATACTCCATGATTTCCTTGTCTTCCGCTAGGATTGGCGCTTTGAAAAAACCAGAATCCATTCTTGGTTAGTTGGGGCGGGAGTGTCAATCTTTTTCAATAAACAACGACTCCGTACTCCTATTTCGATCTTGGTTGTGCTAATGTGATATAGTATAAATGTATCTTGAAAACGAGGTATAGCCAATGCAGGAATTCACACAGGCGCATACCGGGACTCTATCCGGCTTTGTGGAGCCCGAGCGTTTCTCCGTTGGAAAGTCCTACCGGGAGCTTCACCTTCATGATATCTCTCCCCACCGGGGCGAATTGCCGGCAGGCATCATCTGGCCTATAAGCACGGAGGAGGTCTCGAACATCCTAGCATGGACGTACCGGAACGACATCCCCGTCACGCCCTGGGGAGTCGGTACCAGTACCGAAGGAAATCCCGTTCCCACGCGGGGCGGCCTTGTGATGGATCTCTCCAAGATGGATCGCGTACTCGAGGTTCGTCCCCAGGACCTTCAGGCGGACGTTCAACCCGGCGTACTGAGAAAGGAACTGAACCGGCAAACGGGCAGATACGGCCTGTTTTTCCCGCCGGATCCAGGGGCGGACGCCACCATCGGCGGTATGATCGCCAATAATGCATCCGGAGTGCAGACCATCAAATACGGGGCCACCAGGGATTACGTATTGAGACTCAGCGTAGTCCTTCCGCACGGAGAGGTCATTCAAACAGGATGCGCGGCCCGCAAGTCCTCTTCCGGTTACGATCTTACTCGGCTTTTTGTAGGCTCTGAAGGCACCCTCGGAGTCATTACGGAAGCCACTCTAAGGCTGGCGGGAATTCCTGCATATCACTTGGCCGTCACCGTAGTTTTTCCGGATCTTAGGAGCGCTTCGGAAGCCGTGGCCATGATCATCGGTTCCGGTCTGGAACCCGCCGCTTTGGAACTTCTGACCCCCGGACTCATAGGACTGATGAATCGGGAAAAAGGGCTTGGGCTGGTGGAACAGCCCTCGCTTTTCTGTGAATTTCACGGCATCAGCAACATCACGTTAAAGGAAACGTCGGATCTGGCGAAGGAAATCTGCGAGAATTGCGGCGCCACGGATTTCCGGCACGGATTCGAAGAAGGCGAGCGTAAAGATCTCTGGCGCGCACGGCACGAGGCCTGGGAAACGATCCACCGGGCCCACCCGAACAGGGAAACACTGATCGTGGATGCCGCCGTTCCCATTTCGAAGTATCCGGAAATGACGGTTTTTTCTCAGCTTCTTGTGGATGAACGCAACGTCTCCGGATACGTTTTCGGTCACGCCGGAGACGGAAACCTGCACGTGGTCATGGCTGCTGACCCCAACAACGCAGACGAATGGTCCAAACTGGAAGAGATCAACGATCGGATCGTTCGAAGGGCCGTAAAACTGGGGGGGACATGCACGGGCGAGCATGGCGTGGGGATCGGAAAACGAAAATTCATGGAACTGGAACACGGCCGCAGTTACGAGCTGATGAAGCGCATCAAGGATCTCCTGGACCCCAAAGGATTGATGAACCCGGGCAAGATTTTCATGTAAACAACGGACGAAACGCCGGCCGCCTGTCGTCGCCGTGCCGGTTTGTAAGCCGAAAAAGTCTACCATCGTCCGGAGGAATCCCGCTCGCTGCTTTTTATCCAATCTTGACAATGCATAAGCGGCTCAAGGATAATGGGAATCGCATAATATTCACCGGGTAATCCGGAAGACCTCTCGATCGGAATTTTCCGGAAAGCCCTCCCTGACATCCAACCCACATTATTTACAGGTTCCTCGAAAAAGAATATAACCATCGAAACTGAGAGCAAAGGAGCCCAAAGCCATCCGGAGAGGTCCCCGTTTGGGATGAATTGCCATCATGATCCGAGTCCCGCCGTCCTGCAGGACCCTTCACGGCTCCATTCGTCAACCCATGCCTTACGGAGGAAGGCTTTCATGAAACGAGATTCCCTATACTGTTGCCTAATTGCCGTCGTTCTGGCGTGCGGCATGTGTCTGACTTCGGCATCAGCCCACGGCGCCATTGACGGCATTTACAAACCCACGGTAAATCCGGAATCCATGAATGTATACGTCCAGACGTACACCACCGGTTCCGCGGTCATTATTCTCACCCCGGACGCTATTTCCACCTGGTACGCCTTTCTGGATACGGATTGGAAAAGCGGCATCACCAATCCGCAAGATCTCACCAATTTGGGGCATTCCCTTTCCATGGACTTCACATCGGACACCGAGGCTGCGGCAACCCTGACCCCCGCTGGTGGGAACCCCGTTCAATACACCCTTTCGAAGGACTTTTCAGCTCCTGACGGCTCCAGCACGCTGGATGGTATCTACAAGGGTATCCCGACCACCAATCTCTACCTGCAAACGTACTCGACCAAAGCGGCGATCTTGATTTTCAGCCCGGATGCCCAATCCTGGATGGTGTTTCTGGACACGAACTGGACGGACGGAATTGACGTGGCGAACGACCTGGCCGATTACGGTCACAGCCTGAGCATGACGGCCGTGGACTCCGACTCCTACACCGCCGTCATGCAATTGGGTGGGGGCGGGTCTGTGAGCTACGTCCTGGACAAGCAATTCTCGGCGCCGGATACGTCTCAACCGCCGGCGGCAGACTGGACGTTCATGGTGTTCATCGCGGGAGACAATAACCTTTCCCAGGCCCTGTACTCGGATATGAACGAAATGGAAGCCGTGGGCTCCACCGACAAAGTGAATGTGGTGATTCAATTCGAAGTCAGTCAAAACTACACTTCCTCACTCAAAGCGCAATTTCCGAATACGTATCGGGCGCGCGTGGTAAAGGACAACGACACGTCCAATTTCACCAGTCCTGTGACCGACGTGGGCAGCCTGGACATGGGGAGTCCCCAGGTCCTGGCCGACTTTATAAAATGGGCGGTCCAAACCTATCCCGCGAAACGATACGCTTTAACCCTCGAGGACCATGGTTCCGGATGGAAAGACCGGGGAACCATAATGGGTGGTTTCCGGGGGCTGCTTCAGGACGAAAGTTCCGGTTCCTACATGAGTGTACCCGAATTGGCCACGGCCCTCGAGAGCGCCGGCGTACACCTGGCGGTCCTTGATTTCGATCTGTGTCTCATGGCCATGTACGAAGTCGCTTACGAACTGACGGGACTCGCGGACTACCTCGTATTTTCCGAGGAAACGGAGCCCGGGGCCGGAAATCCGTATGACACTATACTTTCGGACCTGGTGGGCAATCCATCCATGTCCGCAATGGCTTTGGCCCAGCTTATACCTGACAAGTTTCACAATTTTTACGAACGGGAAGGGCGGTCCGTCAGTACGAAATCCGCCTTTGATATGTCAAAGATCATCAGCCTGGACAGTGCAATGAACGCGCTGGCCCAGACGTTGAATCAAAACATCAACACGGTCCGGCCCGACGTGCAGCAGGCTCGTGGAAACTCCATAGCCTACGAATTCAAGGAGAACCACGACCTGGGCGACTTCCTTGTCAAGTTGGACGCCCAAACTTTCAACCAGGAGGTCAAAAA
>Ga0068714_10004087_pt1 | contig 16666 bp, 9 predicted proteins | sample MTBNYHSulfiMetaG_FD_62988 | JGI IMG/M metagenome (GOLD analysis project Ga0068714, IMG submission 62988) | Enrichment culture microbial communities from rom New York Harbor, USA that are MTBE-degrading - MTBE-NYH (New York Harbor Sulfidogenic)... | ecosystem: Environmental > Aquatic > Marine >...
GTGACCGTCAGATCGGCACCGAATCCCCAGGGATGGAAGAACCGGATGCCGAGGGGCACCCGGAGCGTCTCGAGTGAGGTGAAACTTCCCCCGCCTAGATATTCCGGGTCCGCCGTGAGCTTTTCCTGCCTGAACTCCACCGTTGCCGAAATCCTTTTGTGCGGCGCCCAGTACAGATATCCACGCAGGAGATCCTCCTCCCAGTCCGTCTCCTCGATGGTGGCCGGTTGACAAAACTCCTGAAAATGCTGGTAGGCGAAGTCGATCTTTCGCTTCGAGGCCTCGACCCCCGCAAAGAGCCGCTTGGCCAGACGCTGATCCATCGCCAGGCCGAAGCGCCAGGAATCCGCGCCATTCGCGTCGTCGAAGAATTGATTGAACCCTGCTATCTGCGTCGGTTCGACGGTCTGGTTCGCGATCAGGGTCCTCTTGAGCGTCCTGAAAACCGCACCCCGCAGGGTCGTATCCGCAAAAGGCCTATAGGTCACGCCCAGTTTCGGATTCAACCGCGTCTTGTCGTCCAGATCCCCCTCGTACCGATCGATGCTCGCCCCAATGACCCATGCGACATCCCTGGGATAGCGTAAAGTGGCATAGGAATAGGCGTTCGAATGCCGGATGTCCGCTTTTTCGGAATATGCACAGCCCCAGGGAGGAAAAGGGAGGCATTCGAAGGCGGTGTTCACCGCCAGCCGGCTGCTGCCGCTGAAATGGCCCAGTCCGCTCACCAGATTCAAGGCCGATCTCCGGTACAGATGCTGCACCTCGCCGATGGTTCCCCGGCTGTCGCCCGATGATTGATCGAAGAAATCGACTCCCGGCATGACCGGCTCCCTGAAACCCAGATTCCAATCCAGATGCTGAAAGATCAGCGACGCAATCAGATCCGAGCCGGGCTTCAGGGTGTGACGCAGACCGAACCGAACAAAAAGGGCCTCTTCGTCCTGCCTCAGGCTTCCGAGATAGGCATCGGGTTCAAACCGGAGGGCGAGATCCCCCGAATCCGTATTTCGGATGCGCCATTCCATCTGGACGCTCGTGTCCGGCGAGAGGCTTGTCTGAAGAAACACGTTTGTGAGGTTCTCCATGAAATCATTATTGGGCCTGTATCCCGAGGTCTGGTAGTGATATTGGCCCACGCTGTAGGAAAACGCGTCGGAGATGCCGGATTGGATCACCTCGCTGCCCCAGGTCCTGTTTCCGGCCGCGATCCCGCTTGCCTGGAGGGCCAGGCGATTCCTGGCAAAGAGCGGGTTGAACTCATTGTAGCCGCCATTGGCCGGACCAGCCCCCTCCAGTACATAGAGATCACTCTCGGCCAATCGCGGGGAGACCGGGGTGATATTCAAAGGCTGGAGCAGCTGCGCTTGAAGCCATTCGCTTACCCGGGCGATCTCGTGATTCGAAAGCGCGGCATAGCTGTCAGCGAGGAACCGGTGGGCGGAATAATCGGCCGGATCGGCGTCGACCGACCGCCATCCTTCCACCAGTCCGAGTTGTTCGAAACCGAGGTCGCTGTAAATGCGGGCCAGACCCGCACTGCGCGCCGCCAGATCCTGGTCGAGCAGCAAACGTGAGCGATAGACCGCCCGGTGGTCATTCAGATCGATGGAGCGCTGCAGGTCATCCATCGCCTCCACCGGCCGATTGAGGCTCTGTTTGCGAAGCGCATCGTAAAACCAAGGCGTCGGATCGAGCGGATCGAGCGCCTTTGCAGCTTGCAGCTGCCCGGCCGCCGGCCCGTCCCGCTTTTCGTCATAGTAGGCCTTTGCGAGACAACTCCTGTAAAGGGCGTTCCCGGGATCCAAACCGACGGCGATCTCGAGTTCCGCCCTTCCACCCTCGAGGTTTCCTCCGCGGATTTTCCCGAGACCCAGCCCGAGCCTTGGAAGCGGGTCGGCCGGATCGAGGCTTATGGCCCGCTCGAAGGCATCCACCGCCTTCTCCAGGGCTGTTTCGTTCAGGAAGGCAAACCCCAGAACCGTCTGGTGCCGCGCCGTATCCGGACGCAGAGCGACCGACCTCTCCGCGGCGTCGAGCGCACCGCTGTGATCGCCTGTCATCAGCCGCAGCTCCGCGACACGCGACCACACCAACCCGCTCGAAGGGGCCGTGGCGGCGGCATTCTCGGCGCTCTTCAAGGCATCCTCGATCTCGAATCCCGCCTGCTGCACATAGGATTTTGCCATCAGCACCGTCGGCGACCGCGGATCGGCATCGATGGCCCGCTCAACCCACTGGACAGCGGCATCGCGGTCGTTCTGTACGAGAGCGATCAGCGCCCGCAAGGCCAGGGCCGGGGCAAAGCTGGAATCCCGTTGCAGCACCTCCGTCAGATCGCGCAGCGCTTCATCCGAGCGACCGACCTCCAGCGCGAGGGAGGCGCGCCGGGTCACCTTTCCACCCGATTCGGATTCCTCCAGGATCGGAGGATAGTAGAGGGACCAGTGCACCGCATCCCTGGGACGCACCAGAAACCGTCTGACGGGCGCCGCCCCGCCAGGCGCCGCCGCCGATTGACCGTCGGCGAGATCGAGCCCGCCCGCCTGATTGGTCAGTCTGACCCTGCCTGCGAAAACCGTCACCACGCTCTCCTGATCCCTGACCTGAACAAGAAACTCGGTCCCTTCCACCCCTCCGTTGACGAACGGCGTAAGAAACGTGAGGCTGCGAGGGACACGGCTGAAGAAATAGACGACCCCGCTGATCAGATCGATGATCGACGGTTCTTCATCCTCGAGGGACATCAGCGTGATGGTGGTGTTTTGATCGAGGCGCAGGAATGTTTCGTTCGTCAGGAGCAGGGCCGCGCGGCTATGCCGTTCGACTCTGATCATGTCACCGGAGCAGCAAAGATCATTCATCACGACAGGAGACCAGATGGACTCTCCCCGCCGGCGGATCTCCACCCGGCCCTGCACGGACACGACCCTGGCCGACACTCCGTCGCAGCGCTCCCGCGCTTCCCCTGCCGCCGCACAAGTGGCGCCAGGGATTAGGAAAAACCACAACACCGATGTCGTCATGGCAAGACATTTCAAAAAGCGCATCGGTTCCCGCCTTTCCACCCTGGTGATGCTTGCAAGGGAGCGCAAGCTCAGTCACGGAGACAAAGGAAATCAAGCGTTTGCACTGAGGCGACCTGCAGCTCGCTGCACAAGCGGCGCAGACTGACGTCGAGACTGGCCAAAACGATCCCATCCGGATCGAAGCTACTTGCGGTCCAGACTGATCTCCCCTTTCCAACCCTCGGCCGGCGGTGAAGCGATGCACCCAGGAATGATTCCCATGTAATAGCGGCTTGGGCCGTCTTCGCCTCGCATGCCTATGCATTCCGCGAAAAGCCGCAGCGCCTCTTCCCAGTCCCGTCTTCGAAAGGCCTTTAATCCCCTTTCAAAAACATTGCACAGACTCAAAACCAGGTCATCAGCTTCCCCCCTTCGGCCGAGCAGCTCGAACACTCGAACGGGCTGCGACTTTCCCGCAAAGACAAACGAACCTACCTCCCGGGCGATGACGGCCTCAACCTCGCCCAACACCGCTTCGGAAACCAGCCTTTTGGTCGACAGGAACTTGTTGAGACCCTCGATCCGCGAGGCCGTATTGACGATGTCCCCCACCGGGCGGTATGCATAGCGCCCTCTGGCACCAACATTGCCGAGGTAAATGTAGCCACCGTGAAGACCGATCCGGGTCGGCATCGCCACCCCTTCAGGAGAACAACCGAAAGACTCGACCGCTTCGTTGATCTCGAGCACAGCCAGGCAGGCCTCCTCGCAGACATCGGCCTCCGGCCGGGCGGTAGTCCACATGGCGAGCATCCCGTCCCCGATGACTTCGACCACCAGCCCGCCATGACGCCTGACAGGCTCGAACAGGGCATCGAAATATCGGTTCATGAAGCGATTGAGCGATTGAGGATCCATGGATTCCGAGAGGCTGGTATAGCTTTCAGCGTCCGTGAACAGGCATATCCCGTAAACCACCCCGCTGGATACCTCGTCCACTGAGAGATCCTGGAGCAACCCGTCTACAACCCCATCGGGCAAATAGTATCCGAACGCCTCCCGCATCCTGCGCCTCTCTTTTTGCACCCTCCCGTATTTCCAAAGGACACTGCCGAAGAAAGCGACCGGCAACTGGATTCCGAGAGGAATCATCAGCGGCCACCACACCGCTGCATGATCGAAGCGGTACCACGCGAAAAGCAGGTAGACACCCCCGAAAGCCAGAGCTCCGGCGGCGGCGGGAAACGCAGGCAGCAAAAAACAGATCAACCCCAGCACAACTCCGGAGCAGGTGATGACGAGCAGGCGCAGAAGCATTGGCAAGGGTTCGACGCTGTTGCCCTGCAGGAGGTTTGCAAAGGACGTAGCCGCGATCTCGACCCCGCTCACGTCTTCGCCGCTCGACAAGGAAAAGACCGTATCGAAACCATCCTTTCGCTGAGGCCGAAGGCTTTCGCTCATTCCGACAAAGAAGGCGGTTCGTGACTCGGGAAGGCCGAAATTCAAAGGGTCGGCCAACGTCTGGATCATTTTGTAGAAGGAGATGGTCCGAAAAGTACCTGCCGGACCGTAATGATTGAGATAGCAGTCAGGAGGCTGGCCGTACATCCTGATGAGCGATCTGAGGCCCTGCAGGCGGGCTTGGTCCAACGTTCCATTCGAAAGGCGATAAGACTCCGACTCCAATGCCTCCAGCATCCGTCCCGAAAGGGATGGATCCAGTAAGAAGAGCCTCCTGACATCCCTGATTCGATCGGCGAATTCGCCGGCTTTCTGCGGCCTGGCAAGGCCCGCTTTGAATCGCTCGGCCTCATCCGGGCAAAACCGGACGAGAAGTTCCAGGAATTCAGGGTAGACATCCTTTGCAAAGATTTGAAAAGCCGCCACCGGCAGCGTCGGCACATCCCCTGCAGTTTCTTTGACAGTCCAGAAGCGATTCAAGCGGAGCGGTATTCTCGGCAACGGAAACGGTGCCACCGCAGCGGCAGAAATAGCCAGGGCATCGACGGGGGTCTTCAGCGTCTCGAGATTTGCAAAGCCGATTTCCTTCCCCTCTGCACTCCTGATCGGCACGGACAACTGTTGGATGGAATGGCACAGAACAACGTTGCAGCCCTTTTCCATCGCCGAGGCAAATACCCTGTCCTCCTCCGGCCTGGACTCCTCGAAGAAAAGATCGAAGACGATCACCGCCGCACCCAGGGCATTGAGTTTATCCACGAGCAGTCCGTAAAGCGAGCGTGGCCAAAGGTAGGGTTTATCCGGAAGTCCCATGGCGTTTGCCGAGGCCTTGTCGAGGGCGACGATGCAGACTTGGGCGGGTGGGCATTTGGCACCCCTGAGTCTGAACAGCAGGGCAAGCCCCATATCTTCCTCCACCCGGAGTAGCCATGGAAAAAGAAGAACGCCCACTGCGGCGATAAACAGGGCTGCGACGAGTGCCTTTTTGACTGCCAAGGGCTGCCCCTGTCCTGCCAGGTATCGTTTGACCTGTTATAGAATTGACCTGTGAGTCGGGCTTTGGTTAAGAAGCCATATGAATGAAAGACTTTGCCAAAAGGCGGTTGGCTGCGAGTTGTGCCACGTAGACGCGCTTCCCCGGGCGGCGCTCCGGGTTCAGAAACGGCTGAAAGCTGAGGAGTGGTTTGAATCGGGAAAAATGTTTATTCGGGCTCGAAAATCGAATTCACAGAAAAATCAATGGGCGTCACCTGCCCCTTATTCCGCTTTTGAAAGACCTTGAAGTATCTTGGCGCTGCAGGGCCGAAAGGACCGGTATTTCGCGAAATCAACACGGCTGCGCTTCATCCCGGGACCCATCGCCCGCAGAACGACGCCCGGCACGCAACCCGGCCGCATCGCCGCAACAAGCTCCTCGCGCCGTATATCAGTCCAAGGGTGCCCTGTAGAGGCGGATGTCATCCACCCAGACCGTTCCCGCACCTTCGATGACGAGATTCAGCCGGATATTGTCGGGATTCTGACCAGATTGAAGCATGAACGGTGTTTCAACAGTGACCCAACCGTTCGTCCCGCTCAGAGTTGACTGAAGCCCCTTCGAAAAATATTCGCCGCCGTCGGGGAAATGACACCACATTTCGAGGTAGGTCTTTCCCTCGAGGGCCTCTGTGCTGAGCTTTGCCTGATATACCACCCGGGCATTCTCCACATCCATGTCCCCGGTCTCATAAAGCCTGACGGACCGCCGACCTCCCGCATCGATGCGGATCGACCCGTTCCCGTCACTGCTCCTGTCTGTATCCAGGCGGACGCCGTCTCGGGAGATCACTCCTTCCAAACGGTCCACCGGGAAATGCTTCAGTTCCACAGGCTCATCCGAGGGCCCCGAACAGCCGTGAAAACATCCCGCGAAGAGCATCGCCGCGATCACGCAGAGGATTCTGCCCGAAATCATCCTCTTCCTCCAGTCACATAAGGTTGCTGCTTCACTGCAAGACCCTGGCGCTACCGTCGGGCCGCCGCAAAACCGTCACCCGGTCGCCCTTTGCAAAGGGCACATCATTCGCCTGGACGATCGACACCACCTCGCCATTGTCCAGTTTCACCGTAATCTCCAGACCGTTCTGCCTTGTGGCGCCCTCCTCGGCAGCTCCACCGGCCAAGGCGCCGGCCACCGTTCCGGCGGCTCTGGCCAGGGTTTGTCCGCTTCCACCGCCGATCGTGCTTCCAATCCCGTAGCCCAGGATTCCACCGGCGATGGCCCCGATACCGGAATGCGTCCCTTCGATCTGCACACTGCGAACCATGACCACGGTCCCTTCGTGGGCTACCTGGACCTGTCTCGCTTCATCGCGGGAGTAAACGTCGCTCGACAAACTCGGGGCGCACCCCACCCCTGTCAGGGCCATGACCAGCCCCATGCAGACGGTCGCTGCAAAGCGGATCCTTTTCATTCTATACCCTCCTCAGGAATCTTCAGCAGACCAACAGACATGCGTATTCGGGTGGAGCTCTTCTCCAAGAATCGCAGCCGCTCCCGGTGGATCATCATTTCCAGAGAGATTTCGTTTATTTGAAATCATATCAAAAACCTTGCCGCCCTGCAATCACCAATTCATCCTGAGGGCCATCTCTTTGGTCCACCCCCCGCATGGAACCCTTGAGCATCGAACCTCCGCCCGAGTCCGTATTATTCACACAGTAAGCAACAACCCGATGGCCCCACGAACCTTGTGGTCCGCGAATGACTTGGACTACCATTGACATAGACCGTAATCATCGCATAGCCCTCGGGAACCCCCTCGACACTCGCGGAGAGAAATTCACGATCTGCAAATGAGGCCTCGGGGTCTGGGAGAAGCCACTTTACCACCCCGCTCGCCATGTGCCGCAGTTGGACCAATGGGTAGTTGGTCGGCGATCCTCTATAATCTCCTCCGGATGCCTCTGTAAAGCCTGCGCCCCTGAAGCCTTCACCCGTGAGAGACAGTGCACATCCCCATTCAAGGGGCGATTCGACCGGCTCGACGTAAGGCCGGAAGGCGCCGTTGACGGGAGATTCTGCGTGCAGCCTCTCTGCGGTTCCCGAAAGGCGATCCGGACCGGAATATCCCCCGCAGAACATAACCTCTCCGTTGAGGAGCAGGGTCGCGGTGCAGCCGATGCGGCGATCGCTCGTTGTGCCCGCCCGGACCCAGGAATCGGTGGCGGGTCTCATCATTTCCACCCATACGGCGGGGCCTCTGGCGCTTGTACCACCCAGAACAAGGGCCCTGCCGTCGCGCAACACGAGGCTGGAATGGCCCATGCGTGGAACCGAGAGTACGCCCGCACTGCGCCAGAGACCTGTCGCCGGATCGAATCGTTCGACTGCAGCTACAAGGCCTTCCTGATTGACACCCCCGGTAACCAGCACACTTCCGTCGGCGAGCAGGACCGCGCTGTGGCCCATGCGTGGAAAGGCCATCGAGTTCGTCTCGACCCAGGAACCCGTCTCCGGATCATAAAGTTCGGCTTCCCCAGCAGGACCCCAAAGGCCGGCCCCACCTGCAACCAGCACCCTGCCGTCGTGCAGGAGTGTCGCAGTATGCAGGCACCGCGGCTGTGACATCTCCCCCGCTGGCATCCAGACGCCCCTGTCCGGATCGAATATCTCCGTCTCGCAAAGGATGCCGCTGGCACTCAGACCGCCTGAGACAAGGATGCCGCCGTGCGAAAGGGCCGTTCCCGCAAAATCCATTCTCGCCATCCGCATATCCTCGACCGTGTGCCAGATTTTCGACAAGGGGTGGAACACCTCCGTGCTTGCCGTCGGCCAATTCCCAGTACGCCCTCCGCATACGAGAAGATCTCCATCAGGAAGAAGGAAAGCACTGTGGGAAGTTCGGGCACAGGCCATCGGAGCCGCCGCGAACCAGAGCCTGCTTGCCGGATCGTAGACTTCGACGTGGTTCAACGGGCGTCGGGACAAGCCCTCTCCCCCCGCCACAAGGACCTGTCCCTGCGGAAGAAGGGTCGCCGTATGGTGCGCCCTTGCCTGCAAAAGACTCCTGGATCTTTGCACCTTCGGCCGGCCTTCCGGGGCATAGATCTCGGCCGAAGGCAAGACCTCTTTTCCGCACGCCCCGCCGGCCACCAGAACGGTCCCGTCGGGCAGCAGGGTCGCCGTATGCAGTTTGCGATTCATATTCATCGGGCCGATGGAACGCCATCCCTTGCTCGACGACACATAGACCTCCGAATCCGGAAACCCTTCTCTGTTGCTGCCTCCCGCCGCCAAAACAGATCCATCCGGCAGGAGGGACAAAGAAAACTGGCTGCGCTGGTAAACGGTCGGGGCTCCGCTGTCGATCCACTGGTCGTTGCCCGGGTCGTAAATCCGAGGCTGGAGCAGATACCCTGCGCTGCCCGCCCCGCCGACCACCATGACCTGCCCCCCCGAGTCCGGAAGTTGGACGGCGCAGGCTCCGGCAACCGGACAGCCGGCAAGGGGGGCGCTCGGGGTCCATGTCTCCGATTCCGGATCGTAAAGGTCCCCGGTCTCATCCGAAAATTTTCTCTCGCCCGTCGCGCCCCCGAAGATGAACACCCGCCCGCCCGAAAGGAGCGTCGCCGTGTGCGACGCGCGCGGAATCGTCAAATCAGCCGTGCGGCTCCAGGCGTTCTCTCTGGGATCGAAGATCTCCGCAGCGGCGACGGGCAGCATGGAGTCGATGGAACCCCCGGCCACGAGGACACGCCCGTCCGGTAGAAGCGTCGCCGTATGCTCCAGTCTGTGCTGTTCCAAAGCGCCTGCATCGCTCCAGGTCCTTGTGGCCGGGTCGTAAAGCTCCGCCGACCGGAGCGTTTCATTGTAGTCTCCAGCCTTCCGCCCGCCTGCGACCAAGACCCGGCCGTCCGGTAGAAGCGTTGCCGTGTGGTGGGAACGACGAGTTTTCATATCGCCCGTGCGCTCCCAGATGCCGCTTGAAGGATCATAAATCTCCGCGCTGCAAATGACCCCTGCGAATTCCTCGTTGTCCTGCATTCCACCCGCCACCAGGACCGTCCCATCGGACAGAAGGGTCGCCGTGTGGGCGAAACGTTTGTCGTGCATGGAACCGACGGGCTTCCACGGCCCGGCTGCATGGGTCAGGCCGGGAACAACCGCAAGAAAATAGAAAAGCAAAACGCTTATGGCAACGAAGCAAAAGCACCTCAAACTGTGAAACACAGTTTTAAACTTCATAACATACCTCCTTTGTTGAATTCTTTTGGTACCCCTCGGGCCCTTTTCACCATCGATCCGCTGCCCCTGGACATTCCCGGCCCGAAAGAGCAAGCAGCGTGCCATGAGTTGCAGCCGCCGGGGTTGACCCCACGGTGTCAGGTGCACACCTCCCACGGAAAAGAGACGATTGGAGAAAACGCCTGTTTTTTTGCCCTTCCTTTTGGGCATCACTGCCATGAACCATAGGCACCGGGTTGAAACGTCCGATGCTGCAGACGCCTTTCGCATTCGTTGACTGCTGGATGCGCTTTCCATGTTGCCCCTCGCTTTACAGGGCCCGTTCGATCCGATAGAATGGTCCCGTCAACCCGCCGAAAAGGAGCGACGAGGATGCCGACCCCGTTCCGATTCAGAGCGGACCGCTGGGCGGAAACGCTCAGGGAAGCGTCCCGCTCGGCGCTCGATGGAGCGCTGCCGTGCCGATCGAGTTCTGAAGGCTGGGCCCGGTGAAGACACCCTGGAAAGATATTTGAATGGAAGCCCTGAGATGAGCTATGCGGGAGAGATGCGGAAGTTGGTCGGACCCCGCAGGATCTTCGTGCCCGGCGTGCGGGCGGTCATCGTGAACGCCGCTGGAGAGATCCTGCTGCAGCGCCGCAATGACAACGGCCTGTGGGGTTTACCCGGCGGGTCTGTCGAATTGGATGAATCCCCCCTCACAGCGCTCCGCCGAGAGGTGGCGGAGGAGACCTCCCTGGAGGTGATCAGCGCCGAGCCTATGGGCCTATACTGCGGCCCTCGCCAGAAATTCACCTACCCGAACGGCGACGAGGTGCAGTGTTTCGCCTTGGCCTTCATCGTGAAAAGCTGGCGCGGCACTCCTCGTGCAGACGGCATCGAAGGCTCAATACTTCGTTTTTTCACGCTTTTCGACCAACCCAAAGACATCGTACCGGTGCATTTGGCGACGATCGAAGACTACCGGAAATACGACGGGAGATTTCTCTTGTCTCATTAGATCCGTCCGGGAATGGTCTTTTTGGCCAATCTGGGCGCCAATCTGCACTTTTATTTGTGTGGGGCGACCTGTAGGTCGCTTTCGCGCAAGCGCTTGATTCCTTGATATGGGCCGGACATGAACCCGCCCCGCAGGGGTGGGACCGAACACCCGAAGGGTGTGAAGAAACCGGGACCCGCCCCGCAGGGGTGGGACTGAGCACCCGAAGGGTGTGAAGAAAATTCCTCATTTCCGAATTGGAAACGGGGTTCTGCCGGGATGTCATTTCCGGCCTGGAAACCATTTCGTTTTCAACATGTTATTTCCGGAAGGACACGCATGGGCAGATGGTTGAAGGACGCTTGGCAGCCGGGCCGGAAAATGGCGACCCGCTGCATATAGGCTTGACAAATAGCTGAAAAAGCCGATAAAAGATGGTCCTATAAGCTGATATCAACCTTTCACTCGTCCAAGTATCCTGGCCGGGATGGGCGGCCTCAGCAGGATCGGGATGCGGCGATTTCCGGCACCTCTGGGGCCACGCACCTTGCTTGAGATGATCTTTATGGTCGGACCGGCTCCCTTCAAGGATTCTTGATCCCTGGAAAACCCTGAATGCCGGTAAAGGCGGCCTCCACCGGAGACCCGAAGCGAGAGGGGCGACTTGCGCGTTTTTCACCTTCTGCTGACAGCGATCATCCTCCCCCCGGGTGCGTGGATGTTTGCCTCCTGCGACATCAAGATCCCCATCCCGAAGGAAACCGTTCCGGCAATCCATTATTCCGGATCCTTCGCCGCGGAACCGGAAACCTGGGGAGACCATTCTCCTGATACTCCCCTTCTCTGGTTGGCGGGGGTGGCGTTCTCCGCTTCAATTCAGCGAACTGACCACGCCGACGGTGTTTGATCCGGTGGAGCCGGTCCTTGCCGTCCTGATTCATCGACTTGGAGGTTCTATGAAAACCGGGGTTCCCAGACGTTGGTTCGCACTGACGCTTCTCGCTCTTCTCCTCACCAGCCTGCTCTTTTCCGCAACGGCGCTCCTCGCTATGGTGTCCTGCAAGGATCCGCTTCCTTCCTGGAACGCCGGTGAAGCCAAGGATCGGATCCTGGCCTTCGTCCGGAACGTCACCCAACCCGGAAGCCCTGCCTTCGTCCCGGTACAGGAACGTATCGCCGTCTTCGACAACGACGGCACCCTCTGCCTCGAAAAACCCGTCCCCTTCCAGTTCGCTTTCAGCTTCGAGCGCATCCGTGCCCTCGCGGAAATCGACACCGAACTGGCAGAACAGCAGCCATACAAAGCCGTGATCGATGGCGACGAGGTCACTTTGCACAACCTGGATCCGGCTGAACTCGAGCAGACGCTCATGATCAGTTTCGCAGGCACCACGATCGAATCCTTCCAGGAAGCTGTGAACTACTGGATGGGGAGGGCGCGTCATCCGCGTTACCAGCGATTTTACACCGAGCTTGTCTATCAACCGATGATGGAACTGCTCGACTACCTGCGCACCAACGATTTCCGGATCTTTGTCGTTTCGGGGAGTGGCGCCGACTTCATCCGCGTCTTTTCGGGGACCCTGTACGGGATCCCCGTCGAGAGGGTCGTCGGCAGCAGCCTGGTCTATGAACTCGAAAAGACGGCTGGAGGCCAGCGGATCATCAAGACGGACAAGCTCAATTCCTATAACGTCGACGGGGAAAAGGTGCTCAATATCGCCTTGCACATCGGGCGAAGACCCATTCTGGCCTTCGGCAATTCCGACGGCGACCTCGCCATGCTCGAATACGCCGACAACGGCAAAGGGCCCGGACTTTCGCTGCTCCTCCACCATGACGACGAGACCCGCGAATACCTCTATGCCCAGGGCGCGGAAAAGGCCATCGAGACCGCCCGGAGCCGCGGTTGGCAGATTGTCGGGATGGCCCGGGACTTCAAGTACGTATTTCCTTTCGAGCTGTCTCAGCCTCGTTGATGTCCATACTTGACAATGATTACCTGCTGGCACAACCGGGTTCCCGTGCGGAAACCCGTCCAATGAAGAGTGTTTTGTGGTGCGGTCGGCCGTTGCATCCGCTGGTATCGGATGGGATGGAGCCGGACCGGTGATTGGAACCTTTTGAGACAAGAAAGGAGAAGATGCCATGCATTCGAGAGGAAGAAGGAAGGTTTGGATCATCGCGGCCCTGGCCTTTGTGCTAACAGCCGGGTTCAGCGCCCCGGCAGCGGCGGAAACCGTCGAAGAAACCGGCCTGGTCGATAAATCCGCCATCACCGTCAGGTCATTCATGGCAGACTCCCAGATGGAATGGCTGCAGCAACACCTGAAAGGGGCCAAAGCGGTCCTGATCATCCCGAGCCTCGTCAAATTGGGCTTTGTGCTCGGGGGGTCCGGAGGGAGCGGCGTTCTCCTCGTTCGGGACGAAAAAACGGGCAGTTGGAGCCAACCCGCCTTTTACATGATCGGCAGTGTCACCTTCGGCCTTCAGATCGGCGGTGAAGCCGCGGAAGTCATCATGCTGATCCAAAACCAGAAGGCTCTCGACCAGTTTTACGCCACCGAATTCAAGTTGGGCGGAGACGTTTCGGTGGCCGCCGGGCCCGTCGGCGCCGGCGCCAAATCGAACATCATGGCAGACGTCCTTTCCTTCGCCAAATCCAAAGGGCTTTATGCCGGCTTGAACCTCGAGGGATCGATCATCAAGGTCAGCGACAGCTCAAACCACGCGTATTACGGACGAGCGGTGCGCCCCATCGATATTCTGGTGCGCAATGCCGTCTCCAATCCCGGGTCGGCCGAACTGCGCCAGGAGCTCGCCAACGCTGTACGCTAGCCCGTGTCCGCCGGTGGCCCTTCCCACAGGATGCCTGCGCCCTCGAGGAGCTTATCCGCTTATGAAATGGATCATGAGCCGCTGCCGTGCTACGGTTCGAGTCTCCATCCCCGACGGAGCGGCCTCCGCCCCGAAAAGCTTTTTTTATTTGCGATTGAAGGCCCTGTTCGCCCGAAATAACCCTAACCGGAAGGCCACTCATCGGTATTCTCACGATGGGGCCGGCTTGCAACCGGCATGCCGTGCAACCCCATTCGGGACGGGCACCCTCCTTAACCCCCGTCCCACATCGAGCCAGTCCTATGGATGAGACCTTCAACGAGCTCTACAAATTCGGCGATCTGCTGGTGGTTCACGGCAGGGACATTGTGGCCGCCCTGGCGATCCTGGTCATCGGGCTTATCGCGACCCAGTGGCTCATCAGACGCATTCGACAGGCGCTTCAGAAAAAAATCGCCAAGCCGCCGCTGATCAACCCTCTGATCATGAGCCTCAACATCCTGATGATCGCGCTGGTGGCCGCCCTCGCCCTGTCTTTCATCGGCGTGCCGGCCATCGTTATCCGCCGTATCCTGGTCGCTACGCTCCTGGGAGGGATCGGCCTCATCGTCCTGTTCAGACCCTACCTGCCAACGCTTCCCTACAAAGTAGGCAACACGGTCGAGATGGGCGGGTTGCTCGGAAAAGTGGAAGCCACCACCTTTCTCTACACACGCCTGCGGACCTTCGACGGCAGAACGCTCTTCATCCCCAACCGGATGGTTTTCAATGACGTCGTTTCAAACTATCACTATACCCCCACGCGGCAGATACGGCTTTATGTAACCATAGGCTACCGGGAAGACCTGCTCAAGGCCAAGACCCTTCTTAAACGCGTCCTGACAGCGGATCCCCGAATCCAGGAAAAACCCGCCCCCACGGTCTATGTCCTTTCGCTGACCGAAAACGGCGTATATCTGTCGGCCCGCGGGTGGGTGGAAAACCAGAAATTTTTCAAGGCCCGTTGTGAACTCTATGAAAGGGTCAAGCTCCTCTTCGATGACGAAGGGATTGCCTTTGCGCATCCGCAGCGGGACGTGCACCTCGATGGGCACGGCGGTGGTTGGACGGAGCAAAACGCCCCGTATCGGGAAAACCCGGGGGAAGAGCGCAGATGATAGAAGCAACGACGGCTTCGAAGGAAACGAAATACACGCTCCACGAACTGGTGGACATCGATCAGCTCGACCGGTTGATGGGGCTTTTCAACCAAGCCACGGGCCTTGCCATCGCGGTCATTGACAATGAAGGAACCATTCTCGTCGCCAAAGGGTGGCAGAGGATCTGCACGGATTTTCACCGGCAGAACCCACAGACCAACGATCGATGCGTGGAGAGCGATTTATATATCAACCGGTGCATCGGTCAGGGGAAATACGTGGAGTACCGGTGCAAGAACGGACTGGTCGACATGGCTGCCCCCATCATCATCGCCGGCAGCCATCTGGCGACCATTTATTACGGCCAATTCTTCATCGAAGGAGAAGAGCCGCCACGGACATTCTTCGAGACGCAGGCGAAAACGTTCGGCTTCGATCTGGATCGATACCTGGAAGCGCTGGATCTCGTTCCTGTCATAAGCCGCGAAAAAGCGCATTGGATTATGGACTATTACGTAGCCCTGGTCCACTTCATCGCCGAGACAGGGCTTGCCCGTTACAGGCAGATCGAGGCCGAAAAAGCGCTGCGCGAGAGCGAAGCGCGGTTCCGAATTTTCGCCGATTTTACCTGGGACTGGGAAAGCTGGATGGGGTCCGACGGGAGCTATGTGTACGTAACGCCCTCCGTCGAGCGGATCACCGGCTACAGAGCAGAAGAGTTCATTCGTGAACGGAAACTCTTGATCAACATCGTGCATCCGGAAGACCGATCCGCATTTGCCGAGCACCTCCAGAAAGAAATCCTGGAGCGTAAGGAAGGAAACATCGAATTCAGGATCATTACCCGCGACGGGGAGGAAAGATGGATCAGCCATTACTGCCAGCCCGTCTATGACCAGGGCGGCGCCTGGCTGGGTGTCCGTGCCAGTAATCGTGATGTCAGCAAACATAAACATGTCGAAAGGGAGCTGCGAAAGAGCGAAACACGTTACAGGGCTATCGTCGAAGACCAAACCGAGCTGATCTGCCGTTTCACCCTCGACGGCGTCCTGACCTACGTCAATGGCGCCTATTGCCGGTACTTCGGAATAGAGCAGGAAGAGCTGGTAGGGAACAGCTTCCAGCCTATGATCCCCGAGGAAGAGCGCGATCATGTCATCGCGACATTCAGGTCTCTCAGCCCGCAAAAACCGCTGATAACGGTTGAGCATCGTGTCATCACACCCGGCGGGGACATCCGATGGCAAAGCTGGACGAACCGCCTGATTCTGGATCAAAATGGCAACCCTTACGAACTGCAGGCCGTGGGTCGGGACATCACCGACCGGAAACTGGCCGAAGCGGCGCTGAAGGAACACAGCGAAAAGACCAGACTGTTCGCGTACTCCGTCTCGCACGACCTGAAAAGCCCCGCCATAGCCATCCACGGCCTGACCAAACTGCTCCGGGACAAATATGGAAAAGTGCTCGACGAGAAAGGCGTCGAATACTGCGATAAGGTGTTGCAGGCATCCGAACACCTCGTCTCCCTGGTCCAGAAAATCAATATGTACATCTCCGCCAAAGAGGTGCCGCTCCATCTGGAAAACTGCCGGTTGAAGGAGGTAGTGCGTTTCGTGCGGGACAATTTCGAGATCCAGTTCAACCTGAGGAACATCCGGTTCGTCGAACCGCCCGATCTTCCCGCCATTCACGCGGATCGGACGGCTTTGCTCAGGATCATCAGCAATATCGTAGACAACGCCTTGAAGTACGGCGGGTCGAAGCTGAGCACGATCACCTTGTCGAACTGCGAGGATGAGGAATTTCACATCATTGCCGTGGAGGATGACGGCGTCGGCATGTCCGGCAGTGATTCCAATGATCTTTTCGAAATCTTCACCCGCAGAAAAACCTCGACCGGAATCGAAGGGACCGGTCTTGGGTTGGCTATCATCAAGGAGCTTGCCGAAAAGCATGGCGGCACAGCCTGGATGGAGGTCAACCCAAAAGGGGGCGTCACCGTCTCGTTCTC
>Ga0068714_10004088_pt1 | contig 16662 bp, 12 predicted proteins | sample MTBNYHSulfiMetaG_FD_62988 | JGI IMG/M metagenome (GOLD analysis project Ga0068714, IMG submission 62988) | Enrichment culture microbial communities from rom New York Harbor, USA that are MTBE-degrading - MTBE-NYH (New York Harbor Sulfidogenic)... | ecosystem: Environmental > Aquatic > Marine >...
GCGGTTCACCCGGGCCTCACCTACGTGAAGGTAAGATACAGGGACGAGGTGCTGTACCTGAGCAAGGGGGCCCTCAAGTCGGCCATACAGGACCAGAGGAACGTGGAGGTCCTGGAGGAGCTCAAGGGCTCAGAGATGGACGGCTGGAGGTACCATGGGCCCTACGATGAATTGCCGGTGATCCAGAGAATGGGGGTTCCCGACGCCCACAGGGTCATCATGTGGGACGAGGTGGGCGAAGAGGAGGGTACAGGCATAGTCCACATAGCCCCCGGCGCAGGCAAGGAGGACCTGGAGCTGGGTAAGCTCTACAGGTTGCCAGCCCCAGCGCCCCTGGACGAGTTCGGCGTCATAATAGACAGCTTCGGCTGGCTCACGGGCACCCACGTCTACGAGTCGGCTGAGCCCATATTCGAGGACCTTCGCAGGAAGGGCCTTCTATACAGGACCCAGAAGTACACTCACAGGTACCCTGTGTGTTGGAGGTGCGACAGCGAGCTTGTGTTCAGGTACGTGAGCGAGTGGTTCATAAACATGGGGGAGAAGCTGGACAAGCCCGAGGAGGAGGTCACCCCCGAGGAGAAGGACCGGAACCTCAGGTACCAGATAATAGACTCGGCCAAGCAGGTGAGGTGGATACCCGAGTTCGGGTTGAAGCGGGAGCTGGACTGGCTCCGCAACATGGATGACTGGATGATAAGCAAGAAACGGTACTACGGCCTCGCCCTGCCCATCTGGAGGTGCGGCTGCGGCTGGTTCGACGTCATAGGGAGCAAGGAGGAGCTAAAGGAGCGCGCCGTGGAGGGCTGGGACGTGTTTGAGGGCCACAGCCCCCACAGGCCCTACGTGGACGCCGTGAAGATCAGGTGCGAGAAATGCGGTGGTTTAGCGTCAAGGATACCTGACGTGGGAAACCCGTGGCTGGACGCCGGCATAGTGGGGTTCAGCACAATCCAGTACCGGCAGGACAGGGAGTACTGGGAGAAGTGGTTCCCTGCAGACTTCATAGTTGAGTCGTTCCCGGGCCAGTTCAGGAACTGGTTCTACGCCATGCTAGCTGAGAGCACCATACTGGAGCGGAGGACCCCCTACATGACGTGTCTGGGCCACGGCCAGGTGTTGGCCGAGGACGGCCGGGAGATGCATAAGAGCTGGGGGAATGCCATCTGGTTCGAGGAGGCCGCGGAGAACATGGGGACCGACGTGGTTCGGTGGATATACATGGGCAGCAAGCCGGAAAACAACGTCCTCTTCGGGTATACGAGGGCTAGCGAGGTGAGGCGCCTCTTCTTCATGACCCTGCTCAACGTGTACAACTTCTTCTACCAGTACGCGTCCCTGGACCGGTGGACACCGGGCCAGCAGCCGGAAGAGTTGTCGCCTCTTGATCGGTGGATACTCTCCAGGCTCCAGCAGACCCTCACGCGGGTCTCGGAGGCGCTGGACAGCTACGACGCCATGACGGCGTGCAACGAGATAGACCGGTTCGTGGACGCCCTCAGTAAGTGGTACGTGCGCCGCAGCCGCCGCAGGTTCTGGAAGACGGAGGCCGACGACGAGAAGAGGGCGGCCTACAGCACCCTGTACAGGTGCCTGAAGACGGTGTTCTACATGATGGCGCCGGTCACCCCTCACCTGTCTGAGGCCCTGTACCAGAGGATGGTTCGGCCGGTTGAGCCGGGTCTACCTGAGAGCGTCCACCACTGCCGGTGGCCTGAGGCTGATCCTGGTATGCTGGACGCTGAGCTGATGGCGGAGATGGACCTGGCCATGAGCCTCAGCAGCATGGGCAGGGCGGCCAGGAGCCAGGCTAATGTGAAGCTCCGGCAGCCCCTATCTGAGGCCGTCATCGTGGTACCCGAGGCTCAGCTGGCCCGCCTGGACCGGGTGTCAGCCCTGGTCCGGGAGGAGCTGAACGTCAAGAAGCTGAGGGCCTCCACAGACCGGGGCCTCCTGCAGAGCCTGACTGCGAACCCGCTGCCCGCCAAGCTGGGCAGGAAGCATGGCCGCGTCTACCCCGTGGTGGCCGCCGCCATAAAGGCGTTGGGCTCGGTGGAGGCGAGAGCCTTCAGCCAGGGTAAGCCTGTGACCGTGTTGGTGGATGGCGGGCCCGTCGAGGTGCTGCCTGATGAGGTGGAGCTGGTCTCGGTGCCTCACGGCGAGTACTCGGTGGTGGATGATAACGGTGTGCTGGTGGGCGTCCACACGGTGATCTCGGGGGACCTGGAGTCCGAGGGCCTGGCCAGGGACGTAGTGCGTAGGGTGCAGGCGCTGAGGAAGGAGGCTGACTTCGACATCGATGACCACATTGTCACTTATTTCAGGGGTAGCCCGGAGGTGGAGGAGGTGTTCGAGGATGAGGCCGAGTACATCATGGCTGAGACTCTGAGCGATGAGCTTGTGAGGGGTGATGCCCCGGAGGGCTCGGCGGCTCAGGACTTTGAGATCGGTGGTCTGTCGGTGAGGCTGGGGGTTGTGAAGAGGTAGCCTCGTTTTTAATAACAGCCTAGTTGCTAATTTGGTGTTTTTTGTGGGTTGCTGACAGCTGTGTGGTAGAATTTTTTTTCGGGTTGGTTTTAGCTAAAAAATGTTGAGGGGTTGGTGGGGGCTAGTAGTTTTCAGCCATCAGCTCGTAGTAGCTTTGGGGGTGTTTGCAAGCTGGGCAGGTTTCGGGGGCCTCTTTGCCGTGGTGGACGTATCCGCAGTTGCGGCACTTCCACTTGGTTTCCTTGTTTCTCTTGAAGACTGTACCTTTCTTCACGTTGTCCAGGAGCTTCCTGTATCGTTTTTCGTGTTCCTCCTCCACGTCCCCTATCTCGGTGAAGGACTCGGCTACGTCGTCGTAGCCTTCCTCTTTGGCGGTCTTGGCGAAGCCGGGGTACAGGGTTCCCCACTCGAGTTTCTCGCCGTCGGCCGCGGCAAGGAGGTTCTCCTCTGTGGTGCCTATCTTACCGGCGGGGTAGGTGGCTGTGATCTCCACTTCGCCGCCTTCAAGGTGTTTGAAGAAGACTTTGGCGTGCTCCTTCTCGTTCTCGGCGGTCTCCAGGAAGATGCCGCATATCTGCTCGTAGCCGTCCTTCTTGGCTTGGCTGGCGAAGTAGGTGTACCGGTTTCGGGCCTGGCTTTCGCCGGCGAAGGCCTTCAGCAGGTTCTTCTCGGTTTTTGATCCTTTTAGCTGCTTCATGGGTTATCGAGTCTATATTCCTGCTTTGAACGTATTAAAAGAATAGCACAGCGGCTCTGGGTGTGGTCTTTTCTGTGTTGCCTGCTGATTAACGCTATATACGCCGTAGCTTGCGATGATTATTCATGTTTGAGCGACTTTCCCGTCAGAGGCTGCGGGCCGCTATAGTTTATTTCCCACTTGTGGTGGGGATCGTGTTCACGGCCCTCGGGGTGATGTACTCCATGGAGGTCTCGCAGGTGCACCGGGCGGTCACCCTCCCCTACTACGGTGTTCCGCCCTTCGCGTCGCGGGACTTTGAGGCTGATGAGATGACCTTTGAGGCGACATCGATCTCGCTGGAGGAGGGGTACGTGGACTGCATGCTGGCGGGTGAGGTCGCCGTACAGGGCGAGGGGGAGATCATGTTCGGCCTGCAGGTGCCCCACAGGGTCGAGGGCGCCTTCTTCAAGGTGATGGGGCTCGACGACGAGAAGTCCCGGGAGGTATACTACACGGGGGACGCGGTCATAGAGTGGGTGCCCGAAGAGGACGTCTCAGTCATGTACTATTAGTTCAAGCCGGAGTCGAAGTACCCGGTGTTCACGGTCATGGTGAGCTTCCGGTGGTTCGGCGCGGTCTCCAGGGTCGGGTACACGAGCTACGAGCTGGCCGTGCCCTTCAGCAACAGCGACTCGGAGGCGGCGCTGGATGTGAGGCCCGACGCCTGCTGGATGGGCGGCGAGCCGCTGGTCAGCCTGAGGGTGGACCTGCCCGTTGAAAGCAGGGTCGTGGAGTCAATTCCTCAGCCGGTGGGCGAGTCGATCTACTGGCGCGAGTGGGCGGCGGGTCACAGGTCTCTCATCTTGGAGAGCAGCGTCAGGTTCGGTAGCCCTCACGGGTATCCTCTGCTGCAGTCTTTCAGGGTCGTCTTTGAGTTGCCGGGGCTGAGGGAGAGGTATGATAGGCTGGTGTTCGACTCGGGGCTGTTCCTGGGTGTGGGGGTTCAGTTTCTGTTGGCGGGGGTCTACGACGCTGTGAAGCTGAGAGACCGAGAGTAGACCAGTTCATCTATGAAGAATTCAGAAAATGGAATGTTAGCCACATTGTTCCATGTGACAAAGATATTTAATTTCTCATTATAACTATAGTTAATGGAAATAAAAACCCTTACATATATGCATGGATGCGACTTTGGTTTTCCTTTATAGTTGGTAACTACTATGTTAGTGTAGATGTATATGACATATCATATTTCATTAACTTATGCTGAGTGTTGGGGATGGATATCAAACACATATTTTCGAGGTCCTTACAAACGGCTCATAACAGGTTTAGGAATGCATCACAACAAAGAACGCGCGCGGAAAAAATTAAATCGACATAGCCTAATTATTAGGCTCCGATGAGTGAACAGGAAAAAGTTCAGGTACGACCCTTTCGAAGAGAGGACCAAGATGCTGTCCTATCACTTCAAGAAGAGTTCATCGAGGAGTTCTTCCCAGAGTTCTTAGATGATCCAAGGCTACACGAATGGAATAGGGATGTCTATGACATCTATTCGTCCTATATGGAGAGTGACGGTATTTTCTGGGTGGTTGAGAAAGGCGTAGAAGTCGTGGGTATGGGAGGGATCAAGATCAGTGAAGGAGCCCCGGTTATCAGTCGCGTCCGTGTCAGGAAGACTGAGAGGGGTAAAGGTTGGGGGACTCTTCTCCTCACGCATATGGAGGAGTACTGCTTCAAGGAAGGATACAAGAAGATTCTGGTGGATACCGAGAACCACATGGTTGCAGCAGTGAAATTATACGAAGGTCACAACTACCGCAGAATCCGGGAGTCAATAGAGAAAATTGACGGGAAGATCTATACCACCTACTTTTACGAGAAATATCTATGAAACGTCGTACACACAGCGACTTGCACGCGCGCAGTTATTCCTAGTAACAAGGAACTATGCTTCAGGGGGCTCTGCGGCTCCACGGTTTATCACAGTTGCCCGCGCGGCGGTATGCAAATTTTTTATATTCAATAAAAAGAGACTCATATTTTGTAAAACACCATGCAAAGCAAAGAATTTTTCAAAAGAATCCTAGTCCCCATGGATCGATCAATCGACATCGCCCAACAATTAGGTATATTCATGGCAGAGAAATTTCATTCAGAAGTAACTATCCTTCACGTGGTGTCCCCTGGACTCATGCATCCAGGGCTCAGAGAAACATTGGCTGAAGTATCCGGGCCAACGCAGTTGAGCACTCGGTTAGAGCGCGAGCATGAGCAAGCACACAGGGAAGGCGGGAAGAGCCTCTCTGACGCCGCGGCTCTGTTCAAACAAAAAGGCATCGTCGCGCAAGAAAGAATAGTTGATAACGCTGATCCCGCGGAAGCGATTATCGAGGAAGCCGAAAACGGCGACTATGAACTAATAATATTGGAGCAAAGCGAAGGAAAAGGGAATAAACCTCATCTAGGAAGCGTGGCCGAGAAGGTTTCCCAGTACTCGCGGGTTCCAGTCTTGATCGCGCGGGAGAGGAACTCTGTTTCCAGAATTCTGGTACCAATCGACGGCTCTGAAAACGCGGGAAAGGCCCTCGAATACGCCGCCGCCATCGCCAGAGAAGCCGACGCTGAAATCACGTTACTCTACGTCCTGGAACGAGGCCTATTTAGATCAAAGACCGAGGAAGCCAAGAAGACGGGGGCCTTCATACTGTCAAAATCCGCCAGCGTGGTCAAGGGAATAGAGCCCCAGCAAAGACTCGAGTTGGGAAACCCAGCCAAAATTATCACTCAGATGGCAGAAAAGGGAGACTACGACCTCATCGTCATGGGGAGCAAAGGCCAAGGAGCCAAGATACGATTCCTGATGGGTAGCGTAAGCTCCCACGTGATCCATTACGCGAACCGCTCAGTCCTCATTGTGCCCAAGATCGACACAGTTGAAGCACTCTCATCTGAGGGAACAATAAGTAGGCTTGTTAACCTCCACATCGCATCAATGGGCTCAGTCGGCTCATATGTGAGAGAGAAGATGGATGAAAGCAGTCTACTAGGCATATTCGAGTATCAAAGCGAGAAATACAGCCAGGGCATGGAGAAATTTATTTGGAGAGCAGACGAAATCGCAAAAGACATGATCCGCCTAAACTTTCAACCATTCGGGATGGAAGCAAAATACAGTGGAAACAGCGAAAAAGCGAGCATAACTGTCACAAAGTGTCCCCTCCCAGAAAAATTCCTTCAATCACTGGAATTCCTGAAGGTATACAAAATTGAAAGAGAGGACGTGTTTAGAATGGACCAGATGTTCGCTGCACCAGACAAGCTTAGCTCGACGTGGGATTGGCCACCGAAGAAACCAGAGGTCTGCGGAACATGCAGAATAGTCATGCCTAGACTTGGAAAGAAACTAGGCTTCAGCTGGGAACACAGAATAACTAGTGATATTCCACCACAATGCGTTTTCGATATTGAAATCCAAAACACTAAACCCTAACGCGCCGGGTTAGGGTTTGGGGAGCCAAATAAGAGCGAACACCATAAAGCTCATGAAAAATTAGCTAGATGCAACCCGAAAAAAATTCACATTCTTCCACGCAGCTGTCATATCCGCCCAAGAAAGCAACATATATCACCCGCAGCGCACCCCATACACCGAAGACCATGACCGACACAGTCAAACTCAGCCACGGCGCAGGAGGCGCCACCGAGGAAACCCTCATACAGCAACTGTTCCTCAAAGTCTTCGAGAAACGTCAGGCAGCAGACGGCATAGCCCTAGACGCCCTGGACGACGGCGCCAGCATCCGCGTCGGAGGCAGCGAGGTCATCCTCAGCATCGACGGCCACACCGTGGACCCCATATTCTTCCCCGGCGGCGACCTAGGCCGCCTAGCCGTATGCGGCGCAGTCAACGACACAGCCGTCATGGGCGCCACCCCCATCGCCGTCCTAGACGCCATCATCGTAGAGGAAGGCTACCCCATGGACAGCCTCCGCACCATAGTCCAATCCATGAACACCGCAGCCAAAGAAGCAGACGTAGCCATCATAGCCGGAGACTTCAAAGTAATGCCCAAAGGCACCCTCGACAGCATAGTCATCAGCACCACAGGCGTAGGCATCCTCCGAGGACCCAGAATCCTCGACAGCCAAGCCCAGCCAGGCGATAAAGTCATAGTCACAGGCACCGTAGGCGACCACGGCATCGCCCTTCTATCCAAACGCGAAGGCCTAGCCTTCGAGACCGAGCTAATATCCGACGTGGCTCCCATCCACCAAACAGTCAAAGCCGCCACCGACGCAGCCGAGGTCCACGCCATGAAGGACGCCACAAGAGGCGGCCTAGCCATGGCCCTCAACGACATAGCCTATAAGAGCGGCGCAAGCATCTGGCTCGACGCAGCCAATATACCCGTCAAACCCAGCGTCAAGGCCGCCTCAGAGATGCTGGGCCTGGACCCCCTGGAGGTCACATGCGAAGGCAAAGCCATCATAGTCGTCAGGGGCGAGGACGCCGAGGCCGCACTGGAGGCCGTCAGAAAGACGAAATATGGCGGAGAAGCCGAGATCATCGGCGAGGTCAGAGCCGACAGGCCCGGCATGGTCCTACTTAGAACCCTGGTGGGCGGGACCAGGGTACTCAGGAAGCCCCTGGGGGAGCCCATCCCCCGCGTCTGCTAGAAAGCCGCCCACCTCTTCCACCTCCCTGAACTCGTCCTCCCCCTCCTCGAACATGCTCTCCACGCCGTTCAGGGACCCGTTCTCCAGCTTGTGTATCTTCAGCTCTCTGAAAATCTTCTTCAACTCGATCTTACTCTTATCCGGGCTCTGACTGAAGCCGAAGTAGTCCCCGAAGAAGGGCGTCGTGGTTATGATGAAGCTCCTTTCCTCGGTGCGCTCCCTGTGGATCAACCCCATGCTCTCCATCATCCGGAGCTGCCCATACACGTGCGTCCCCCTGTCCGCGATCACCTGCCGCTGGTCCACCGGCTGGTGGAAAGCAATGTAGCTCAGCGTCTTCAGGGGCCCCACGCTCAGCAGCGGCCTGTTGCTGAACTGCTTCACCATGTCCTCGTAGCGCTCCCTCAGCTGCATGCTCACCCGCCCGTCCTCGTGGGTAGCTATCTCCAGGGCGCCGCCCCTCCTCCTGTACCTCTGGGAGAGGAGCCCCACCATCCTCCTCACGGTCCTCTCCGACCTGCTGCCCACCACCGACTTCAGGTCATCCACGCCGAGGGGCCTCCCAGCCGAGTAGAGGGCCGCCTCAAGGCTGCAAATCTTCAGCTCCTGCCTAGACTGCACGTTGCTCATGGCGCCTCCCCCGGCACAGATATTATGACGTCCAGCTCCTCCTCGTCCTGGCTCAGCTCGATCTTCAGCCTCTGAGCCAGGAACAGCAGCATCATGAATATGCGCACTATCTCCATCCACTCCTGCCCGTAGACAAGCTCCGTGAGCTTGATGACCCCCCGCCTCTCAAACCTCCACTTCAGCTCCTCTAAGAGGTCGTCCGCCCTGCTCTCGATCTCCAGGAGGTACTGCTCCGCCTCCAGGAAGTCCGGTATGGGTGCAGGCAGCATGGGCAGCTTGGGCTTCAGGGCCCCGCTGCGCTCCGTCAGCGCCTTCTCCAGCGCCTCTATCAGGTCGGTGACCGTCGTCGTTGTGTGCTCGAACCTGAAGGGCAGCGGCAGCGCCGGGGGCAGGTAGACGTCCTCCCGGCCCTCATCCGGCCCCGGAAGCTCCTCCATCATCATGAGCATCTCCGCCTTCCGTAGATAGATCAGCACGCTGCTCTGGATGGCCGTCCCCGCCAACCGGAAGTCGATGCCCACCTTCTCCATCTCCTCCAGCAGCGTCGTCAGCAGCAGAACCAGGTTGATGTTCCAGGGCGACACCTTCTCCAGCTTGTTCTCCCTGAACAGCACGTCCCACGGCTGCCTCAGGTAGTAGGGCTTCTCCTTTCCGCTCAAGCCGCCACCTTCGCCTCCCTCATGGGCAGCGCCAGCACCCTGCTGCGCCCGTTCTGGGCGAACACGCCGTATATCCTGTCCGCGTTGTGAACCATCACGTCCTTCAGGCTGATCATGAGGAACTGGCTGTCAGCCGCGTTCTCCTTCAGCACCTCGCTGAGCCGGCTCGTGTTCAGGTCATCCAGGTGGGCGTCGATCTCGTCGAAGAGGTAGAATGGCGCCTTCAGGAATCTCTGGATGGCCAGCAGATAAGCTATGGCGGCGACACTGCGCTCACCACCCGAGGCCCCCGAGGCCAGCCTCATGGGCTTCCCCGGGAACTGAATGTAGAGGTCCACTCCGCCGCTGAATGGGTCCTCAGGCTTCTGAAGCTCCAGGCGGCCGTCCCCGCCTCCGGTCAGCTTGCTGAATATGGCGCTGAAGTTCTCACCGATCTGGTTGTAGGCGGACATGAAGTGCTCCTGCTTCTCCCGCTCCACCTCCTCGATGAACCTGAGGATGCTCTGCTTCTCCTCCTCCATCCCGTTGATCCTGGTGCTCCTCTGCTTGTACTCAGTCATGGTTATACCGTAGTGCTCCACGGCCAGCTGGTTTATGGCCCCCAGGCTCCTCTTCTCCTGCCTGATCTGGGCCAGGCGTCTCTCAACCTGCTCCGGCTCCAGTTCACCAACCTCCACCTTGTCACCGAAGCCTATCCTGGCCAGCTCCTCCAGCTTCTGCTCCGCCTGCAGCCTCACCCTCTCCTTGTCCAGTGACAGCTGACCTATGCGCCTCTCCACCTCGATGCGGCGCCGCCCCACCTGCTCCACCTGGTGCTCGTACTGGCGGAGGGTCCTCTGGTGCTGCTCGTAGACCTTACTTGTGGACTCCACCTCCGAGGTGACCTCCGAGAGCATCTTCTTGAGCTCACCCACGTCCGCCTCGATCTCCGACAGCTGCCTGCCGACCTCCGCAGCCTCCCCGTCAAGGGAGGCCATCTCCTCGGCGGCTCTCTGTATGTCCGCCTCCGCCTCGCTGATCTGGAGCGCCAGTATCCGCTCAACAAAGCTGCCCTGGATGTTCCTGTCGCTCTGGAGCTCGCTGAGCTGCCTCTCCAGGAGCCCGAGCTCGTGGTTCAGCGTGTTCCTGTCCAGCTCCAGGCCAGCCACGTCGCTCAGCTTCACCTCCCTCAGCTGGGCTATCCTGGTCTTGGTCTCCTCTATCTGGTTCAGGGTCCTCTGCCTTCGCTCCTCCAGGGTCTGGGTAAGACTCTTCTCGTTCTCTATCTCAGCCTCGGCCCTCTGCATGGATTCTCTCAGCTGGCCCAGGTTGTAGTCCAGTCGCTCCACGCTCTCCTGGGTGGACTTCACCTCGTCCTCGATGCGCTTGACCCGCTCCTGGCTGTCCTCCATGTACTGGGTGAACTTGCGGAGGTCGAATCCGCTGTCCCTGAGCTCCTTCATCCGGGAGCTGAGCTTCCCCCTGAGGTCCTTGATGGTGGTGGACAGGTTGCTGATGCTCTCCTCGCTGGGGATCAGCTTGCTCCAGTCAGGCGGCCTACGATAGAAGCCGCCTATGATGCCCCCGGTGGGCTCGTAGACGTCCCCGGCCCGGGTGACTGCCCTGTACCCCTCGGCCACCACCATGTCCGCCGCGGCGGCGTCCTCCACCACGTATGTGTCCCCCCAGAGGAGGTGGACGGCGGGGGCGTAGACCTCCTCGTACCGTATGAGGCTTGGAACAGGCCCCACCACGCCCTTGATCTTGAGGTCGGGGAGCTCCTCGGGCTCCCTGAGCTGGTCCAGAGGTATGAACCGGGTCATCCCCAGCCTGGTCCTCCTGAGCCGCTCCACGTGCTCCTTGGCCGTCTCCACGTCCTCCACCACCACCGCGTTGATCCAGCCGTCCGCGGCGCTCTCCACTGCCCTCTGTAGCGGCAGATCGATCTTGACCAGGGACCTGAGCGGCCCGTGGTAGCCCTCCATGGCGCCGGCGTCGCCTATCTCCCTGATCCTCTCCAAGGCCTTCTCCTCTGTAACCACGTGCTGCCACAGGTCCCGCTTCGCCGTCAGCTCCGTTATCGTGGTCTCGGCCTCCTTGGCAAGCTGGTTGGCGCCCTCGATGGTGCTCCTGATGCTCCTCTGGCGCTGGATCTGGTCTTCCACGGTCTGGATCATGTCCTCCAGTTTCCGGGCCTCCTCGGCCTTCAGCTGCTCGTAGTCGGCCATGCTCTTCATCAGCGCCTCCCTTCGCTCCAGGAAGCCCTGCTCCTTCTCCTTTAAGCCGCCTATCCGCTCACGGACGGCCTCCACGGCCAACAGATGCTTGTTGATCTCCGTCTCCACGCCGCTGAGGCTCTCCTGCATGGGGATGAGGCTCTCCGTCAGATCCTCCAGGAGCCTCTGGTTCTGCTCGGCCGTCTCCCTGGCGCCCTGGATGCTGGCGTTGAGGGCCTGGAGCTCCGACTGCTTTTCGCCTAGCTCCAGCCGGAGGGAGGCCTCAAGCTCCTGGATCTCCGCTAGCTTGGTGTTCCTGCTGGCGATCTCTCCGCGGCTGCCCTCGATCTCCCTCTGCTTCTCCGTGGCGGTGGCCTGGAGTGCCAGCTTCCTCTGCTCTATCTCGTGTAGCCGCCCGTTGAGTGAGTCCCTCAGAGAGTTCTTTCCCACCAAGTTCGACCTGAGCATGGGCAGCCGGGTGTTACCCCTCTCGGCGGCCTCCTTGCTGAACTCGTCCAGCCTCTGCTGTGCGCTGCTTCTCTCGGAGACGAGTCTCTCCCGCTCCTCATCCAGCCGCTTAACCTCGGCCTCCCTCTCAGCTACCTGGCCTGATAGCTCATCCAGGCGCTGCTCCATCTTGTTCAACTGGTCGCTGAGGCGGGTGGCTGCCAGCTGGTTCTCCTCCTTCTCCAGCAGCCCGAAGATGAGGGCGTTGTTCCTCTGCTGCTCCAGCTCGTTGACCTTCTTCCGTATCTCCCCTATCTGGGCTTGGGCCACCTCTATCTTCCTCTCGGCTTCGCCAAGCTTCACCTTGGCGTCGGCCTTCTTCTGGTCGTACTCGGTGATGCCTACCAGGTCCTCCAGGGCGGTCATCCGCTCCTGGGAGGTGAGGTCGCTGAGCCTGGTGGCTGTGCCCTGAAGCACGATGTTGTAGCCTCCTGGGGTGATGCCGGCCATCTCCAGGACCTCCACCACCTGGCGGCGGCTGGTCTTCTTGCCGTTCAGGTAGTAGTCGCTCTTTCCGTCCCTGTCCAGCTTGCGGCCTATGCTGACAGTGGTCCTGTCCATGGGGAGTCCTCGGTCCGTGTTGTCGAAGTAGAGGCTGACGGTGGACACCTGGGCTCTGCCCTCGTGGTCCTCGCCTGTGCCGTCGTATATGAGGCCGGCTAGGTCGGGGGCCCTCATGCGTTTACTGCCCAGCTCCCCGAGGACGAACTGAACGGCGTCTAGGATGTTGCTCTTTCCGCTGCCGTTGGGTCCCGTGATGATGTTGAAGCCTTGCTGAAAGTTGAGTTTGACTGGGTCCCCCCCGAAGGACTTGAAGTTCTTCACCATCACCCTTTTGATGTAGACCACTTAGCACCGCTCCCCGTTTACGTACTCCCCCGTGCGCGATGGAGTCAAACCTGGATGGCTAACCCTATCAGGTTAACTTCTCCGTGTTAATGATTCAAGGCTGATGTTCGACGAGCCGGTTTTTCCACCCGTATTACTACGTATTAGGGTAGGATTACGCCTAGTTTCATCTACCTTGACCCGTGTTGCTCTCATCACGTGAGAATAATAGTGGTGTCACCCATTTTTTAAGTCTTCCCAATGAAATAAAGACTTAAAAAAACGCATCGAGAGACGACGATATTAAACAAATCACGTAATAACGCTATTTACCGAGCCTACGAGTCCTCATCTGGTAGCTCCTGATAGCCCTCATGAGGTCGATCTTGCGGAACGCCGGCCAGTACACATCTACAAGGAAGAGCTCACTGTACGCTGACTGCCAGACCAGGAAATTGCTGAGGCGGCTCTCACCGCTGGTCCTAATTATGAGGTCCGGGTCTGGCTGGGGCAGGTGTGACGTGTACAAGTGGGCCTCTATCACGGCCTCATCAATCATATCTGGCTCCAGGGCGCCGCTCCTCACCTTGTCGGCGATCTTCCGGGTCGCGTCCACTATCTCGGCGCGGCCACCGTAGGCTATGGCGATGTTTAGATAGTATCTATCGTAGTCCTTAGTGGACTCCTCCACCTCGTGGATGAGCGTCTGCACCCGCTCCGGCAGCATGTTTAAGCGGCCCAGGGCTCTTATCCTGACCTTGTTCTTGTGGATGTAGTCTGACTTCTTGACGTCCTCCAGAGTCTTCTCGAAGAGCTTCATGAGCTCGGCCACCTCCTTCTCGTCCCTGCGGAAGTTCTCGGTGCTGAAGCTGTAGAGGGTCACGGTCTTGATGTCCAATCCCATACACCACTCCAAGAAGTCCTCCACTCTCTCCGCCCCCTCCCAGTGGCCTTCCCACGGTATCATGTCATGCTGGGCGGCCCATCTGCGGTTACCGTCGGTGATGACCCCAATGTGGTTAGGCTTGGGCTTGGAGTATATCTGCTCTTGGAGCCACCTCTCGTAGAGGCCGTAGACGCCTATGGCTTTGAGGAACTCGTAGAGCATGCATCCACCTTGCCCTATCCGATCCCCCTGGGGTTAAAATCTTAGCGTTCAGCTATCCTGCCTGAGGGGGTAAGAGAAGAACTCTCGGCCGTACCTCCTGTAGATGAGGATGACCGCCAGGATTATCGTGGCCACGCCTGCGACCGTGTAGAAGATGAGGGGACTGAACAGGGTGAGGGTTATCTCCGGGTCTATGAGTATCTCCGCGGACTCCAGTACTATGAGCCTCATCCAGAACAGGAATATGAGGCCTATGACGTTCTCCCAAATCTTTACGTTCTTCTTCTGCAGGTAGTGGCTGGCGCCGTCCCCGATGAGGGCTATGGCTATGCCCAGGGCTATGAGGTCGGCGCCCCTTATGATGAAGTTGCCCGCCAGGTCGGGCAGGCGCCCCGCCCAGAAGGCCAGGTCCCAGAATGGAGCCACCTCCTCCGGCAGGAACTTCCAGGCGTACGTGACGCCCTGGTAGAAGCCCAGGAGAACCAGAATGACGCCTATGCCTCCCGCTATGACGGTCATGAACCGGTTGGAGGGGGGCAGCCTGGGCCTGATGGCCGCTATGCGCTCGTCCAGACCGAAGCCCTTCAAGAATAGGACGATGCCAAGGACGAAGGCCGTGACCATGCCGGCGTTCTCCACCTGGCCGCTTGCCAGCAGGAACCCGAAGATGACCAGGAGGACGCCGGGCACCCCGAGGCTCACCCTGCTGTAGTAGGGGTCCTCCACCAGCATCCTGAGGTACCTGAAGAAGACGGCCCAGGTCTCCTCGATGCGCTCACTATGCTTGACGACGATGTGATGGATGCTGGTAATGGGCACCCTGCTCTGCACTATGGGGATTAGGGCGTCGTCGGCGAAGCCGTCCGTGACCAGGATCACGCCTGAAGCGTCGTAGGCTTTGAGGACCTCGCCTAGCTCCTTGATCATCTTTCGGTCGGCCTCGACGCCGCCGGAGCTTGTCCCGGCTATGGTGGCTACCTCGAAGCTCTCGTCCGGGTACTCTCTCCTTAGCCTGTCGTGAAGCTTCACGGCGCCGAACATGGCGTTAGCGTCAGCCTCCTCGGGGTCCGATACGGCGAGCTGGGTTGCTGCCTTGAGATTCTCCTCTCTGCCTAAGACGGGGGTCTTGACCTCAGCCTTGTTGCCTATGTCGTCGTCCCCATCTATGCATATTATGAGGGTCTTCTCGGTGGCGGACATGCCTAGAAGCGTATTTGGCTTGATGGGGATAAATATTTAGGGGTGACAGAAAAAAGAGGGGCGGCGGCTAGACCTCTAGGTCTAGCGCCTCCTTCAGCCCCTTGTACCTGTTGCGTATGGTTACCTCTGTGACGCCGGCTGCGTCGGCTATCATCTTCTGGGTGCGCTTCTCGTCGCACATGACGCAGGCGATGTACAGGGCCGCGGCTGCGAGGCCCATGGGGTCCTTCCCGGCCGTGGTCCTGAGCTGGGTGGCCTGCCTGAGTATCTCAACGGCCTTCTGCTGGGTCCTCTCCCCCACGCCCACCTTAGCGGCTATCTTGGGCACCCTCAGCTGGGCGTCGGGCTTGGGCATGCTGATGTCCAGCTCCCGGAGCATGAGCCTGTAGCACCGGGCTATGTCCTTCTTGTCTATGGGGCTCTGGTCGCTTATCTCTCGGAGGGTCCGGGGGGTCTGGGTGATCCTGCAGGCCGCGTAGAGGCTGGCGGCCGTGATGGCGCTTATGCTGCGGCCTCGGACGAGGCCCCGCTCCAGGGCCTTACGGTATATGATGGCGGCCTTCTCCTTGATGCCTGGGGGGATGTGGAGCTTGTCGCTGAGCCTGTCAAGCTCGGCCATAGCCTGGGCCAGGTTGCGGTCCATGCTGCTGTGGACCCTGCTCCTTATCTGCCACTTCCGGAGTCTTAGCATCTGGAGCTTCCTGTCCAGAGGTATCCTGCGGCCGAAGGCGTCGCGGCCTATCCTACCGATCATGGTGGTGAGGCCCTTGTCGTGGACGGCGAAGCTGAGGGGGACACCCACCCGGCTCCGGGTGTCTTTCTCGGCGGGGGTGAAGGCCCTCCACTCGGGGCCGTTGTTGATTATGCTGTCCTTCATGACTAGGCCGCATCTGCCGCAGATCAATTCGCCGGACTCGGGGTCGTGGATTATGTGGGTGCTTTTGCACTCGGGGCACACGTCCTCGCTTTGGAGCGCGCTGCCTTTTCTTTTCATCTCTCTCACATTTAGGCGCGTTTCCCTTCCCAGAATCCGCATCTCGGTGAGATGTAGAAACCTGATCACTCGGGCAATTGCACCCCGGATTGAAAGAGTATTTAAGACTTTCGATTGAGTCCTCTTCTGTGTTGGGTGAAGGTGGGCCTGGGTTTTGGGTTAGGCTTTTATTCTGGTCGGAGTGTTTGTTGTTGCGTAGCCCGGTCGTCTAGCGGTCAAGGATCGGGGCCTCTGGAGCCTCTGACGAGAGTTCGAATCTCTCCCGGGCTACCACGGTCCAGACTCAAATATCTGCTTCTTTTCAACTCATCTAACAAGGTTTTTCTTATATTTCTTGATAGAATGTTGAAATAAGACTCCTGTTTCTGAGCGCGCGCGCAGATCAAGCCAATGATCTTGGTTTCACGTATGACTCCTTCGGGTGAGCTTCACAACCCTGACATGTATATGCCATATGAGTTGTTGTATCGGGAGGCGAAGAGGAGGTACCCGAAGACAGGTGGAATGCCTGAGTCAAGGGAAGAGTTCATGGAGCATGGGAAGCACTTCGATGAACTTCTAAAGATGGACCCTTCTAATAAAAAGTAGAATACACCTCTCCATAACCTTATCCTCAGTTCACATTTACGCAGTCTGATTTTTACTAGTATATCGGTGTTCGATTCCCTCTTCTCAATAGGCATAATCTTATC
>Ga0068714_10004092_pt1 | contig 16660 bp, 14 predicted proteins | sample MTBNYHSulfiMetaG_FD_62988 | JGI IMG/M metagenome (GOLD analysis project Ga0068714, IMG submission 62988) | Enrichment culture microbial communities from rom New York Harbor, USA that are MTBE-degrading - MTBE-NYH (New York Harbor Sulfidogenic)... | ecosystem: Environmental > Aquatic > Marine >...
GCTCCCCGGCCAGGATGAAGAAGGGCACCGCCACCAGGCTGAAGAAGTCGACCCCGGTGAACATCTTCTGGGGGAGGATGGTCAGGGGGAGGTCCGGGGTGAAGAGAAGGGTCACCAGGGCCGTGATCCCCAGGGAGAAGGCGATGGGCATTCCCGAGAGGAGGGTCAGGATAAAGGTCAGGCCTAAACTCAGCATGGGCGTCTCACCTGGGCCCTTTCAAGTCTTCGGCCATCAGGGCCACCGTCTGGAGGGCCATCAGGACCGCCGCCACCGGGACCGAGAGGTAGGGCCAGAACATGGACATCTCCAGGGCCGAAGACCGCTGGTCGAGCTGGAACAAGGCCAGCTCAAAGCCCAGCACCGCCACCGCGACCAGAAAAAAGAAGACCAGGAGATAACAGCCCAGGCTGACGTAACGCCGTCTCTCCCCGGCCACCCGCTGGACGAAGAACTCCAGCCCGATGTGCCCCCTCTCCCTGAGGGTCAGGGAGGCCGCCAGGAACCCGATCCAGATGCACATGTAACGGGCCACCTCGGCCGACCAGGTCAAGGAGTCGTTGAGGACATAGCGGAAGAAGACGGCCAGGATGACGATCACCACCAGAAGGGAGAGCATGATCATCACCACCAGCCCGGTGATCCGGTTGAGGACCCTTAAGAACCCGGCGTAAGCTTCCATCCCCGACCTTCCCTTGTCTTGACCCGACCCGCGGGACCCCGAGACCCGTGCCCTGAAAACCCTATATGGATTTCCCGATCAAAGCCGACAAATGGCTTTGTCGCTTCCGGCCGCCAGAGGCCTGGATGTTATCGGCAAACCCCGACCCGGGGGTTAAAAGTCGACCGCGGCCCGGTTCTCCCGAGGGCTCATTTCCTCTGCCCCTGGTCGCCTCCGCCTTCGCTCTCCAGCATCTTGATCACCAGGGCCATGGAGTTGAGGATGTGGCGGGAGATGGCCGTCCGGGCCTGTCTCGCCTCTCCCAAGACCATGTAATCGACAATCCGGCCGTGCTCCTGGTAGGTGTGCCTGAAGCTGTCCGGGTGGAGGTGCTGGTAGCGCCGGACCAGGCGGAGCTGGTCATGGAGGCCGCCCAGGGTTTTGGCCAGGAGATCGTTGCCGCTCATCCTGGCGATGAGGTCGTGGAACTCGTTGTCGGTCTCATTGAACCTGACCAGGTTTCCCTTGGCGACGAGCCCGGGGTACCTCTCCAGGTGGAGCCGGAGGGCCTTCTCCTTTTCCCGGTCCATCCTTTCGGTGGCCAGCCGGACGGCCATGGTCTCCAGGTTCTCCCTCAAAGTGTAGAGGTCCTCCACCTCCTTGATGGTGAAGACCCGGACGGTGAACCCCCGGTTGTGCCGGGCCTGGACCAACCCCTGTCCGGCCAGCCTGATCAGGGCCTCCCGGACCGGGGTCCGGCTCAGCCCCATTACCTCGGCCACCTCCTTGTCCGAGATCCTGACCCCCGGCAGAAGGCGGAAGTTGAGGATCTGGCGCCGCAGCTCGCGGAAAGCCCGGCCGGTCAGGTCCTCCCTGTTCATGTCGACCATCATGTCGACATGAACAGGTGCTGTCAAGAACCAACCGGCCCCGCGCCTGGGCCCCTGGTCAAATCTCATTCCTGGGGGAGAGGCTGATCAAACCCCGGTGGACAGGACCGCCGGGCGGAGGAAGGCTGGGAGCCGCCCCCAGCCCGGGGATTTCCTGGGTCGAGTAGACCGCGGAGGCAAGGCCCGGGCGGCGAAGCCCTAGTCGCCTTCTGGCGAGGGTTCCTTAGGCGCGTCAGATAAGGTCAAACCGGCTCACCCCTCCGGGTGAAGATCGCCAGGTTCTTCCGGCTCGGCGACGGTTGCGAATCGTCGCTCTCACAAATGGTCCCGGAGTCACCGCGACCTCCGGCGATCTTCAGGAAATCTTCGGGCTAATCCACCAGCCAGTACTCCCAGCGGAGGTTGGAGCGGTGGCCGGAGGGGCCCTGGAGGATGTAGGTCAGCTTGTGGATGCCCCTCTCCAGCCCGCTCAGAAAGGAGTGGGGAAAGGTCCGCTCCAGGTCGTAGCCCGGCAGGGGTCCCTTGCCCAGGAAGGCCCGGATGGTGGTCCCGTTGCCCATGACCGTGGTCTGGCTCAAGGGGACGAAGGCGTCCTCCACCCGGCCGTTGGGGTGGGTCCAGGTGAAGAGAAGCCCCGGCAGGCCGGCCTCGGAGGGGGCGGGGGAGAAGGGGTTCTCGTCCTCGTCCCCTTGGCCTTCACCCACCGAGAAGATGAGGGTCCTGGTATCCAGGTAGTCGCCCCCGCTCTCCCTGGCCTCCCTGATGACCTGGGTGATGGTCTCCGGGGTGGGAAGGTCCAAGAGGGGCCTCTCCCCTCCGGGGTCGCCGATCCGGTGGGGCAGCCCGCCCGGGCTGTCCTCGTCCCGGGGCGGCAGGCTGGCCCTGGGGAAAAGTCCGGCGGAGGGCAGGAGCTCGGGCCGGCGATAGATCCTTCCCAGGATCGGGGCTTCCGGGTCGGCCTGGTTGGAGACGTAGAGGGCCTTGAGGAAATACTCCAAGGACCAGGTCCCGTCCTCGTTCTGAAAGACCGTCAGCTCCCGGGGCTGGTCGCGCTCGTTGTCATAGACCCTCGGCCCCGCCGGCCCCGGTTGGGAGCTGAAGAAACGGGGGTAGAAGCCCTCGGTCTCCACGTCCAGGGTCCACTCCGAGATGGAGTCGGCCGGAACCTGGAAGCCGATGAGCCCGTTGGCGTCGATCTGGGCGGTGGTGTAGAGCCGCCCCTCGCCGAAAATATCCATGGTTCCGGTGGTGTTGCGGAGTAGCCGGTTGCCCCCCGCCGCCACCGTCTCGGAGCCGGTGGTGTAGTAGAAGGTGGAGACCATCAGGGTGAAGGTCAGCGACGTTCCGCCTTGAAAGGGGTTGTCCTCCTCCCCCGGCGGAAGGATGAAGTTGGGCCCCGCATCCTGATCCATCGTCCGGGAGGGTTGGGCCCGGTCAGCGGCCTCGGTCCGGTTTGGGCCGCCGGAAAAAACAGGAAGAAAAATCAAGGAAAAGATACAAAAAGCTCCACCCGCCGTCCTGACCCGGCCTGAGACCGCCATAATCCTCCTCCCTTGTTTTAACCCCAATATATTGTATCATTTTAAAAATTATACGCAAGGGAAAGTTATCCGGCCCTGGCATTTTTTAAAGCTCCCCAAGGGGTGGGGTATTCAGCTTTAGGCGGACCAAGGTCTGCTTGGCCGCTATCGCCTTCCGGAAGACCAGTGGGGCAGGTGGTGGAAGGTGATCGTGGCCCGAGCCCCATCCTCGCTGAAGTTGTCCAACCATTCCGGGCGGACATGACTCCCGGTTCGGCCTTGGGATCGGCCGGCCTGGCTCAGGATTAAGGGCTTACCTTGGTATTTCGCGACGTTAAGTAGGATGCAGAGGTGAGGCGGGGGACCCCAAGCCATGGTCATTCTCTGGCGAGGGTCCCCCACCGCAGCAGATGCGGCCAAACCGGCTCGGGAGATATTCAGGTCAGCGGGGTTCCATGACCACCCGGAAGCCGATGTCGCTGCTTCTGAGGTGGGGCGGGGAGTGGCCGCGGAAGTTGGACCTGGTCGAGCCCTGGGTGGCGTCATCCGAGTTGTGGCTCCCCCCCCGGATGATCTTCTCGCTGCCCTTGGCCGGGCCCTGGGGATCCTTCAATGGGCCTGTGGCGTAGTAATCCGGGGCGTACCAGTCGGAGCACCACTCCCAGACGTTACCCTGCATGTCGTGGATCTGCCACTGGTTGACCCTCTGGCCGACCTCGAAGGTGGTCCGGCCCTGAACCCCGATGGCCGGCAGGGGCGGCCCCCCGGCCTGGCAGGCGTACTCCCACTCGGCCTCGGTGGGGAGCCGGTAGGTGACCTTCTCCTTGGTGGTCAGCATCTCGCAGAATTCTTGGGCCGTCTTCCAATCAACCCTCTCCACAGGCCGCCAGGAGACGTCCTCCACCTCGCTGATGGGATCGCGGTAGTGGCTCGGGTTCTGACCCGTGAGCTGGCGGTACTGGCCCTGGGTCACCTCGTAGACCCCGATGTAGAAGGGCTTGGAGATGGTCACCCTCCCGGCCGGCCGCTCGTCCTTGAACCCGGCCTCGGGGGGGCTGCCCCTGAGGAAGGTCCCCGGCCGGCAGAGGACCAGCCTCATTCCCAAGGAGTTGATGATGGATTGGGGGAGCTGGCGGGCGTCGACGCTGGACCTGGTGAGCTCCCTTTCCTCGACCTCCCGCTTCCCTTTCTCGGCCTCGGCCGCCCTTTCGGCGGCGATCCTCTCCCTGACCGCCTGGACCCTCTTGTCCTGGGAGACGATCTCCTCGGCCTTCTCCAGGTACTTCTCGGCCTGGTCCAGATCGTTGCGGCCGATGGCCTTCCTGGCCAGGAGGATATAGGCGTCCCGGATCTTGAGCAGGCCGGTCCGGGCCTCCTCGTTGTCAGGATCCAGCTCCAGGATCCGGCGATAGGTGTCCAGGGCGTTTCCCGGCGAGGGGCTGGTCAACCGGAGCTCCTCCAGGTACCTCTCGGCCACGGTTAAAAGCTCGTTTATCCGGTCCTGGGTGGCGCCGTCCAGCCGCCTCCTGGCGGTAACGATGATCTCCGGTTCGGACTCCTCCCCCGCCTCCTTGGCCTCCCCCTGGACCGGCCCGGAGCCGGCCGGGGATGCGGGGGCGGGGCCCACCGCGCCCGTGGCCTGGGGGGGGGTTGGGGGGCTGGGGACGGTGCCGGTGGCCGCCCCGCCCCCCGCCGGCGAGGCCGTCACCGATTGCCCCTCCCCCGCCACCGGCCCGGTGGCGGCCGGACCCTGGACCGGGACGGAGGAGGCGGTGGTGGCCGCGGCCACGGTGGTGGTCCTGGCCGCTCCGTCCGATCCGTTGGGGGGGGGAGGCGGGGCGGGGAAACCTCCGCTGCTGGGGGGAGCGGCGGAGTTCGGCGCCGAGGGAAGGAGGGCCTCCGGCCCCAGAGCGAAAAAAAGACCGGTTCCGATCAGTCCCAGGGCCAGAAGGAGCAGGGGCAGGGCCCAAAGCGGGGTCCGGACCGGGCCGGTTGGGACGTGGTCGGGGTCGGGATGGAGGAAGTAGGCCGGAACAGGGTCGGTGATGTTTCTGACCGTCTGCTCGCCCCGGTACTCGTAGCCCAGCTTCAGCTTCCGCTTGACCTGCTCGTAGACCGCCCCCGAGATACAGATCCCACCGGCCGGGGCCAGGCTCTCCAAACGGGCGGCGATGTTTACCCCGTCGCCGTAGATCTGGTCGGTCTCGACGATCACGTCCCCGACGTTGATCCCGATCCGGAAGCGCATCTTCCGGGCCTCCGGCTGGCCCTGGTTGCGGGCGGCCAGTTCCTTCTGGGCCTTGACCGAGCAGTCCACCGCCTCCACCACGCTGGCGAACTCGGCCAGGACCGCATCGCCCGGGCTGCTCACCACCCGGCCGTGATGCTCTTCGCTCAAACGGGTGATTATCTCCAGGCACTCGTTGAGCGCCCTGAGGGTGGCCACCTCGTCCTCGCCCATGAGGCGGGAGTAGCCCGCCACGTCGGCGCAGACGATGGCCGCCAGATGGCGTTCAACCCTTTTTCGGCTCATTCAGGATCACCTATCCCGGTCAATCAACTGGCCATCGTAGCGGGGGGCGGGCCAGCTCCGCGGACGGGACGCCCGGTCGCTCCGCATTTTGGTCCGGAGGCATACTATAGCGTATGTCGAGGGCCAAGATTCTCAATTCAAGCTTCGCAACCAGGAGATGGTTCCCGCAGTGGGTTGGCTTATGAAATGTCCGGGACGGCCCATCGATTGGGGCCGGGCCCAGAATAAGGGAAAACCCCTGGGCTGACAAGCGCTCCCCTCCTTTTGTTCCGCCTTCCCCGGGCCCTCCACCGGATCGCTTCCCGCCCTGTCCGGGCTTGCATCCCCGGCGGGTGATGGTAGGTTCGACCCATGGACCCCGAAATCAGGCTGGCGGGTTTCTCCGGCCGGTCCGGGAGAACGGCCCGCCCGGTTTGGCTTCCCTTGTTGGCCCTGGCCCTCTGCCTGTCCGCCGGGGTCAGGGTGATCGCGGGGGAGGGAGCCGGGCCGGCCCTGGTCCGGCAGCCGGTTTTCTCCCTTGAGCTCTGGGACGAGGAGCTCCGGCAGCCCGGCCGCTGGTTTCCCCTGGGCTCCAGGGTGGTGGCCAGGATAAGCTGCCGGGGCCTCCCGCCAGGCCGGCACGAGCTTTTCCTGGCCTGGATCAACCCCGGCGGCGGGGAGGTGGAGAGAACCCGGCTCAAGGTCATCGTCCCGGCCGGGGGCGAGGAAGGGGCCCCGGTCCGGTCCTCGGCCTGGCTGAAGCTCAACCAGGGGCTCCTGGCCAGGACCTTCGGCCTGAAAAAAGGACGCCACCTGGGCCGGTGGGAGGTCCGCCTCCTCTGGCAGGGGCGGGAGGCTCTCCGGAGCTGGTTCGTTCTGGGCTGAAGGGTTCGGGGACCGAGCCGCCCGGGGTCACGGGCCGCTGCCCGGGGGCATCTCCTGTTTCATTTTAACGGATTGTTTTTATTATTTATTCCTCTTGAGCGTCCTCCTAGAGGTTCTCCCGGCTACTCCAGGATGAAGGACAGGGGCGACGACCACTCCCCGGTCGCCTCCTTAGGGCAGACCGAGCGGACCGCCCAGCTGAAGGTCCCGGCCTGGTAGCCGGCCGTGTTGAGGACAAAGAAGCCGAAGTTGCAGTCCTCGTTCTCGTCGGCGCACCTCTGGGCGGCCAGGCCGGAGGTGGTCCAGTCCAGGCCCGGCCCCCAGACGTGGAGCTCGTAGCCGGCCGTCTCGGTCCCCGGCGAGATCCAGCGCAGGCTCAAGTTGGCCCCGCTCTTGAACCGGTCGCCCTCCAGGGGGGAGAGAAGGGTCGCCTGGGGGCAACTGCCGCTGTCCGAGTCCCCGCCCCCGCCGGTCAGGCTCTCCAGACAGCCGGCCGAGGAGAGAAGGAGCCCCCCCAGGGCCGCCAGGAGGATCATCCGGCCGAGGCCGAAACTCCCTCCGGACCGGATCATCTTCCTCCCTCCCCTCCGGACGGGGCGGGCCCCAGGGACCCTGGCCCCTCCCGGCCTAGAATCAGCCGCCGTAACTTGATCTCGCCCCCCGCCGCCGGCGGTCCTGGTTCCATCCCTTGGCCCCGGCCGACCCCTTCCGGCGACAGCTCCCCATATGGCCTGGTGCAGCCACCGGAGACCACGACCTCGATCCACCAGCCGAAGATATCCTCGCGGAGGAGGAAGTAGTGACATCGCCCCGCCTCCAGGGACACGTCGATCCGGCCGGACTCCTCAAAACCGCAGCCGGTGACGGCGTAGGAGAAGGCCTGGTGGGGGCCGGCCGGGGTCTCGGTGTAATCGTCCCAGAAGGCGTTCTCGGGGCAGTCGTAGCTGACCGAGCTCTTGGTCTCCTGGTCCAGGGTTCCGGCAAAGGTCAGCTCCCCGCCTTCGGGGCAGCAGGCCTCGGTGTAGACCGACCATCGGGCCACGCCGCCGGGGGCCGGCTCCCCTTCCCCGGCCGGCTCGCCGCTGGCTTTGACCAGCCTGATCAGGACGTAGGACCTGGCCCCGGTGGCGATCATGGTCAGGTTGGTTTTACGCTGGCTCATCCGCCCGCTCAGGATCCGCCAGGTCACCTGGCTGCAGGTGATGGAGCCGCCGGCCGCTCCCTCGGCCGAGAGGGTCACCCTCCCGGACCTGAAGGCCGTGGCCGAGCCCCTGAAAAGACCGGTTCCGCCGGTCACCCGGCCCTCCTGATCCAGGCTCAGGTCGCCGTAGGCCGACTCGGTGTAGGCGTCGTAGGCCCCGTAAACAAAGATACTCCACTCTCCGGCCAGGTCGGACAAGGAGAAGGTCTGGGCCCATGCCGCCGCCGGCAGGATCAACACCGTCGCCAGGGCCGGCAGGATCAGGGACGAAAACCGGTCCTTGAGTTTTGAAAAAATATTCATGGTTGTTTTACCAATTTTTACAAATACCCGCCGGTAGCCGCTGATTCTTTTGTTTGGTCCGCGTCTTTGGCTTGCTTCCCCTTGAGAATAACATCCTCTTTTTGGGCGTCAACCCAAATAAGTAGCCGGCCCGGGCGCCTCACTCCCGCCCCACCCCGGGCTCTCCGGAGCCTGACCCGGCCAGCCCCAGGCGGATGAAGAGGACCGGGGCCAGCCAGGCGATCCACAGCCCGCCCCCCAGCCCGGCCAGGTAATGAACCAGCCCTGAAAGGAAAATCCCTGCCCCCGGCCCTGGCCAAAGGGCCGGAGCCAGCCTGATTAGAAGGCCGCCGGCCAGCCCCAGGGCCAGACGGCCCACTTTGGCCGCCCAGGGGCCGGTCGGGTCGAACCCTCCCTTGAGGTTCATCAAGACCGCCCCCCCGGCCAACCCCCCCAAGAGCCCGGTGTAGACCAGGATCGGCTCCAGCCGGAGGGGATCGAACCCGGGCCCCGGCCTCCACCCGGCCGGAGCCGCCCAACCCCCCAGACCGGCCCGGATGACCGCCCCGGCGGCCAAAAGCGAGAGGGATAGGGCCAGCCCCAGAGCCACCTGGCGGAGGGGGCCCTGACCCCTGAGCCAGGCCCTCAACCCGGGCTCCCACTTGGCCGCGGCCAGGACCAGCGCCCCTCCCCCCAACCAACCCGCCAGGACCTGGAGGGGGGAGTGGACCCCCAGCTGAACCCTGGACCAGCCGATGACAAAAATCAGGCCTAAACCCAGGGGCCAGCCCCAGAGGGGCTTCGGCCTCGCTCCTTTGAGGGCCGGATAGCCCCACATCAGCCAGGCCGTCAGGGCATGACCCGAAGGCAGGCCGAAGCTCCGGGCCCGGGTCAGGGCCTGGACCCGGGGGTCGATCCAGGCCGGCCTGGGGGCGCGGGCGGCCAGCTTGAGGATGTCCGTCAGGGCTCCCCCCAGGCAGAGCAGCAGCCCCAGCCTGAGCCCCAGCCCCGGCCTGGCCCACCAGTAAATCGCGGCCGCGGCCAGGAGGTAGACCTGGGTGTAGCCCAGGGCGCTCACCAGCCTCATCCCCGGCTCCAGCCAGCCCAGGACGGCCTGAAGGCGGATCATCAGCTCCAGCTCCACTCCTCCCGGCACCATTCGTCGCCCCCTTCTCCCGAACGGCTCGGCCCGGACCTTGACCCTGACCGATCCGCCCGCCCGCCCCGGCCGGAATGAATCCCATTCAATCTGGGTCAACAACCAGAAAAGCCCGGCACTCCGGCCTCGAGGCTTCCAGGGCCGGCCCCCTTTAAGCCCCTTGCTTGGCCTAACTAATTACAATAGCAGTTTATTCGCACAAAGATGGCTTGCCAGGCCGGTCGCCTTCAGTTTACCATTTCCCTTGAGGAGACCGGACGAGGAAAGGAAGGAGCCCCATCCCGGATGCCCGGCAGCCGCCCGAGAGTGGAGGACCCGACCCCTGCCCGCCCGTCCCGGGCCCGGGGTCCGGCCTCTCCGGACCGGGAGCGGCGGGTCAAAAGTCCGGCCGAGAGGTACTTCACCGTCTCCCCCCTCCTTCTGGTCCCCCGGACCAAGGCCGGGTTCAAGGTTTTTCTCAAAAACGAGTCCGGTTACGTTCTCTACGCCAACGGGGCCGATGGGTTCACCGAGGAGCACCAGCGGCGTCTCTTCAACAACGGGGTCAAGGAGGTCCACATCCTCGGCCAGGAGCGGACCGACTACGTCAACTACGTCGAGCAGAACCTGGGCCAGGTTCTCAACGACGACCGGTTCGCCCTCCGGGACAGGTCCGAGATCCTCTACAATGTCTCCATCACCGCCCTGGAGGAGGCCTTTGAGCAGAAGCTGCCCAGCGCTCTCGGTCCCAAGCAGCACCAGCGGATCATCGGCCTGGTCCGGACCTGCATCGGCTTCCTGGGCAAAAACGGCTCCCTGGAAAACCTGGCCAAGCTGATCCACCACGACTACAACACCTACTCCCACTGCATGAACGTCTTTCTCCTCTCCACGGCCACCCTCCAGACCCACGGTCTGGACGAGGAGAAGCTCCAGAGATGGGGCGCCGGCTCCATCCTCCACGATCTGGGCAAGACCAGGATTCCCAGGAACATTCTCCGCAAGCCGGGCAAGCTGGACCCGGAGGAGAGGGAGATCATCGAGACCCATCCCGTCCAGGGGGCGGCCCTCTGCGCCCGGCTGTCCCTGAGCCAGGAGGCCTTGAACACCATCCTCTTCCACCACGAGAAGATGGACGGCTCAGGCTACCCCTCCGGAATGAACGGGCCCGACATCCCCTTCCCGGTCAGGGTGGTGACCGTGGCCGACATCTACGACGCCCTGACCACCGACCGGCCCTACGCCAAGAAGCGGACCCCCTTCGAGGCCCTGACCCTGATGAGGGAGGAGATGGGCGACCAGCTGGATATGGAGGCCTTCAAACGGCTGGTCCAGGTATTGAGCGGGGCGAGGATAGTCTAGCCCGGCCCTCCCGGTCCTACCCCGGCCTTGCCCGCCCTTCCCCAGAGGGCTCCATCGCTCTTGGGGTGAGCCCCCTTTTTCCCGGAATCTGACCGCCCTCCCGGACCCCCGTTTCCCTCCCCTCCCCAGGCGTCCGGCGGGCCTGGGCCGGCCTTTGGTCCCGTTAGGGCGGTTTTTCAGAGACACCCGGCCCGATTCTGGAGCCCCTCCCGCTTCCTCGGCCAAAGCTCGCCGCCTGCCAAACGGAAGGTAAGTCTGAAAGCAGCTTTAAAAAGAGTTTGACATAATGATTATAATAAATATAATGATTCTGTTTTCGGGTCATCAAGTCCCATTTGAGGGATCAACAAATTTAACCAGCCAAAAAAGGGAAGGTGATGCGAAAGCCCAATCCGGCGTCGTTTCAAAAAAGGTCGGAGATCATCGCCGAGGAGCTGAAACGCCACATCGTGATCAACAACCTCTCCGCCGGGGACCGGCTGCCCCAGGAAAAGGAGCTGATCGACCTGTTTCAGAGCAGCCGGGGGACGGTCCGCGAAGCCTTGAAATCCCTGGAGGTCCAGGGGCTGATCGAGATCGTGCCTGGACCCAAGGGCGGGGCCCGGCTGTCACCCGTGCCCTATGAGCGGGCCTCCCAGCTCCTGACCAACTACTTCCACTTCAAGCACCTGACCGGGAACCAGATCTACGAGGTGAGGACGGTCCTGGAGCCCATGGTCGCCGCCGAGGCCGTGGGCCGGTTGAGCCAGGCCGACCTCAGGTCCATGGAGGAGACCATCCAGACCAGCCGACGGGTTCTGGACGGGGTCTACGACCGGATGATCATCCTGGCCGCGGAGCTGGAGTTCCACAACATCATCGCCCGGGTCTGCCCCAACCCCCTCCTGGGCTTCAACTGCCTCTTCATCAACGATCTCCTGGTCCATTTTTTGTCCCACGCCCCCGGCTTCGAGGGCTACCGGGAGGTCCATCTGAAAAACCTGGACTACCACCTCCGGCTGGTGGAGGCCTTTCGGAACCAGGACCAGGATAGGACCACGGACCTGATGCGGCAGCACATCATCGACGTGGCCGCCAGCATGCGGGAACACGAGAGGGCCATCGAGCAGGGTCTGGTTCGCCGAAACCCGGACATTCTTTGGGACTGGAACGGTTCCCCCGGTCCCGGCCAGGCGGAGTGAAGCGTTTATCCGGACAGGAATTTTTCCGGTCACCCTAATCGATTTTCAAACCAGGGGAGGGAAAGGCATGCTTCAATCAATTTTCAAACGCAGATCCACTATTCCCAAATGGTCCAACCCGGTCTTGCTGTTGTTCCTGGTCGCGGCCGCCCTGGTCTTGACCGCCGGGCCCGTTTGGGCGGCCGGCCAGAGGGGCGGGGTCCTCAAGATGGCCATCCCCACCGACATGACCCAGGTAGATCTGCACCAGACCTCGGCCGAGATCGACAACGGGGTCTTAAGCATGACCGTCTACGAGACCCTGTTCACCTATGACGGCCAGAACAACATCAAGCCCTTCCTGGTTGAAAGCTACAAGTACAGCGACGACGGGCTGGTCCTGACCCTGGATCTGAAAAAGGGGGTCAAGTTCCACAACGGGGAGGAGATGACGGCCGAGGACGTCAAGCTCTCCCTGGACCGGGCCCGGGACGAAAAGCTGCCCGCCTTCCACGCCAAGAACCTGGCCAAGGTCCAGGAGGTCACGGTCACCGGTCCCTATCAGGTCCAGTTGACCATGACCGGCAAGATGGCCAACCTCCTCCAGTACCTGGCCACCAACGTGGGGACCATCGCCATCATGTCCAAGAAGGACCTGGAGGCCAACGGCAACAAGGTGACCACCCCGGTGGGGACCGGGCCCTACAAGTGGGTCAGTTGGACCAAGGACAGCAAGATCGTTCTGGAGCGCTTCGACGGCTACTCGGCCGCCGACGGCCCGGTGGACGGCCTCCTGGGCCAGCGCCATCAGTACCTGGACCGGCTGGAGTTCCACGTCATGAAGGAGCCGGCCACCCGTCTGATGGCCCTGGAGCGCGGCGACGTGGATTTCGTCTCCGTCCTGCCCTACCACCAGATCGATGATCTCAAGAAAAAGGGGACTTTGACCGTCTACGCGGCCCTGCCCCCCGACGCGGTCTGGTACATGTTCTACGTCAATTTCCACCACCCCATCCTGGCCGACCTGAACTTCCGCAAGGCCATGGCCCACGCCCTGGACCGGAAGGAGATCACCAAGGCGGCCGTGTGGGGCTACGGGACCCCCTCCTTCTCGGTCCTCTCCCCGGTCCTTCCGGCCTACACCCCCGAGCTGGACCAGATGGCCCCTGATTACAACCCGGAGAAGGCCAAGGAGCTCCTCAAGAAAACCAAGTACAAGGGCGAAAAGATCAAGATCCTGACCTCCAAGAACTACGCCCCCATGTACGATCAGGTGGTGGCCGCCCAGGCCATGTGGGCCGCGGTGGGCATCAACACCGAGATCGAGGTCGTGGACTGGGCCACCCATCTGGCCAGATGGAAAAAGGGCGAGCACGAGATCCTCTCCTTTGCCATGATCGGCCGGATGGATCCGGTGGCCCAGACCTGGAACCTGAGCGAGGGGAACTTCTACGGCTACAAGAACCCCAAGATCGATGAGCTGCGGGCGGCCATGAACGACACCGTCGACCAGGCCGAGGCTAACCGCCTCTTCCAGGAGGTCTACAAGATCACCGTGGAGGACGTGCCCTACATGATCAACTTCTACATCGACAACACCTATGCCTTCAAACCCTACGTCAAGGGTTTCACCGACTTCGATGCCTTCCGGACCCGGCTCTGGAACATGTACCTGGAAAAATGAGCCACCCGGGCGGACCCGGCCCCGGAAAGGGACCGGCTCCGCCCCCGCCCAGACCATGCGCAAGTACGTCATAAGAAGGATCTTCTCCATCATCCCCGTGCTGTGGCTGGTCTCGGCCATGGTCTTCGCCCTGATCCACCTGGTTCCCGGCGACCCGGTCCTGGTCATCCTGGGCTCCAACGCCGAGCCGGGGCTGGTGGAGAGCATGCGCCGGGAGCTGGGCCTGGACCAGAACCTCCTGGTCCAGTACGGGAGATGGATGGGCTCCCTCCTCCAGGGGGACCTGGGGACCTCCCTCATCTCCGACGAGCCGGTGGCCGGGTTGATCTGGGAGCGGTTGCCGGTGACCATGACCGTTGCCGCCGCGGCCCTGCTCCTGACCCTGGCCTTCTCCCTGCCCACCGGCATAATCGCCGCCCTGCGGCACAACACCTACACCGACTACATCTTCATGGCCCTGGTGATCGTGGCCGTCTCCGTGCCCAGCTTCTGGCTGGCCCTGTTGCTGATGATGCTCTTTTCGGTCCAATTGAAGCTGCTGCCGATGATGGGCTGGGTCTCGGTCTTCGACGACTTCTGGCAGGGGATCCAGTACCTGGTCCTTCCGGCCGCCTCCCTGGCCTTCATCCTGGCCGCCATCGTGGCCCGGATGACCCGGTCCTCCATGCTGGAGGTCCTCCGGGAGGACTACATCGTCACCGCCATCGCCAAGGGGACGCCCAAGCGGTTCGTGGTCCTCAAGCACGCCCTGAAGAACGCCTTTGCCCCGGTCCTGACCATCATCGGCTTCCAGGTCGGGTTCCTCCTGGGCGGGACGGTGGTCATGGAGGATATCTACTCCATTCCGGGGGTCGGGCGGCTGGTCTTCAGCGCCATAACCAACCGGGATTACCCGGTGGTCCAGGGCTGCATTCTCATGGTCACGGCGGTCTACGTCCTGGTCAACGCGGCCGTGGACATCGCCTACGCCTACTTCGATCCCCGGGTGAGCTATGACAACTAGGTCCCGCCGGTGCTGAAAAAGAGGTTTTTGAGAAACAAGCTGGCCCTCCTGGGGCTGGTGGTGGTCGTCCTGGTGGTCCTGATCAGCCTGGGGGCGGGCCTCCTGGCCCCCTCCGACCCCTTGAAGCTGTCCATCTCCAACCGGATCAAGGGCCCCTCCTGGAGCCACCTCTTCGGGACCGACCACTTCGGCCGGGACATCCTCACCAGGGTCCTTTACGGCGGTCGGGTATCCCTGTGGGTCGGGGTGATGTCGGTTGTCTTCGCCGCGGCGGTGGGGATCGTCATGGGCGCGGTGGGCGGGTACTTCGGGGGCCGGCTGGACTACCTCATCGTCCTGGTCATGGACGCCCTGATCTCCTTTCCCAGCGTGCTTTTGGCCATCGGGTTGATGGCCGTCATGGGGCCCGGGGTCCAGAATATCATCATCGCCATGGCCCTGGTCGGGGTCCCCACCTACGGCCGGGTGGTCAGGGGCTCGGTTCTGTCCATCCGGCAGAAGGAGTACATCGAGGCCGCGGTCAACGCCGGCTCGGGGCACCTGAAGATCATCCTTCTCCACGTTCTGCCCAACACCATGGCCCCCCTGACCGTGGTCACCACCATCGGGGTGGCCAACGCCATCCTCATCGAAGCCGCCTTGAGCTTCCTGGGCCTGGGGGTGCCCCCGCCGGCTCCCAGCTGGGGCAACATCCTGGCCGACGGCCGGAACTTCATCTCCCAGGCCCCCTGGATGACCATCTTTCCCGGCCTGGCCATCACCCTTAGCGTTCTGGGCTTCAATACCCTGGGCGACGGGTTGAGGGACGTCCTCGACCCCAAGCTGAAGCAATGACCGATCACCGGACCGGGTTAACATCAGCCGCCGCCAAGGCCGGCGATCCTCTCCTGGAGGTGGACGGCCTCTCGGTCTCCTTTCATCTCCTGGAGGGCGTGGTTCCGGCCGTGGCCGGGGTCGACCTGGTCGTCAACCAGGGCGAGGTCCTGGGGATCGTGGGCGAAAGCGGCTGCGGCAAGTCGGTCACGGCCAAGTCGGTCATGCGCCTCATCCCCTGCCCCCCGGGCCGGATCGACTCCGGCCGGGTCCTGTTCCAGGGGTCTGATCTGCTGGAGCTGTCCGAGGCGGAGATGGCCGGGATCAGGGGCGACAAGATCTCGATGATCTTTCAGGAGCCCATGACCAGCCTCAACCCGGCCTTCACTGTGGGTGACCAGATCGCCGAGGTCTTTCGATTTCATCGGGGGACCAAAAAAAAGGAGGCCTTTGAGCTGGCCGTGGAGGAGCTCAAGCGGGTGGAGATCCCCGACCCGGGAAAGAGGGCCAGGAGCTATCCCCACCAGCTCTCGGGCGGCATGCGCCAGCGGGCCATGATCGCCATCGCCCTGGCCTGCCGGCCCAGGATCCTCATCGCCGACGAGCCGACCACCGCCCTGGACGTGACCATTCAGGCCCAGATCCTCCACCTTATCCGGCAGCTCCAGGCCGAGATCGGGATGTCGGTCATGCTCATCACCCACAACCTGGGCCTGGTGGCCGCCATGGCCGACCGGCTGGTGATCATGTACGCCGGGCGGGTGGTGGAGGAGGGACCGGTGGAGGACATCTTTGCCGACCATTTCCACCCCTACACCCACGGCCTTCTGCGCTCCGTGCCCCGTCTGGACCGGCCCGCGGAGGAGCTGATGGAGATCAAGGGAACCGTGCCCAAGCTGACCGAGCTGCCGGCCGGCTGCCCCTTCTCCAACCGCTGCCAGCAGGTCATGGACCGATGCCGGAGGCATGCGCCGGAGTTCAAGGAGGTGGGTCCCGGTCACCGGTCCCGCTGCTGGCTGGAGAGGATGCCGTGGTGACCCGTCCCGTCCGACAGTCGGCGGCCGGCGACCGCCCTTTCTTATCGGTCCAGGGGTTGAAAAAGTACTTTCCTCTGGGGCGGCGCCCCCTGTCGGCCCAGGGTCCGGTGGTCAAGGCCGTGGACGGGGTCTCCTTCCACTTGGACAAGGGCCGGATCCTGGGCCTGGTGGGAGAGTCGGGCAGCGGCAAGACCACGGCCGGCCGGGCCATCCTGCGCCTCATCGAGCCCACCGGAGGGCGGGTTTTCTTCGACGGCCACGACCTGGCCGCCACCAGGGACCTCAAGGCGCTACGCCGGAGGATGCAGTTCGTCTTTCAGGATCCCTACTCCTCCCTGGACCCGCGGATGTCGGTCTACCGGATTCTCAAGGAGCCCGTGGACAACTTCCTGGGCCGGATGAGTCGCCGGAGCAAGCGCGACCTGGTGGCCGAAACCCTGGCCCGGGTCGGGCTGAGCGCCGACCACCTGACTCGCTTTCCCCACGAGTTCTCCGGCGGCCAGCGCCAGCGGAT
>Ga0068714_10004093_pt1 | contig 16658 bp, 16 predicted proteins | sample MTBNYHSulfiMetaG_FD_62988 | JGI IMG/M metagenome (GOLD analysis project Ga0068714, IMG submission 62988) | Enrichment culture microbial communities from rom New York Harbor, USA that are MTBE-degrading - MTBE-NYH (New York Harbor Sulfidogenic)... | ecosystem: Environmental > Aquatic > Marine >...
CTGCTCTACGGGTTCAAGCACGAGATGGTACGATGCGACGGCAAGGGATACGAACCTCCGCGGGGACACCTGATGCCGTTCTCAACGCGGCAGACGTTCATCGCGATGTTCGATCCTCTCCACTGAGAGTGAACCCCCCAAAACCTTACGCGGTCGACGCCGTAGTGTCTGTCGCCAGCGTCGCAAGATATGTGTATCTTATGGAAAGTGCGCCCGGAAGGCCGGTGTGGTGTAGGCTTGGCACGGGCATTGCATTGATCTTCCAATGAGAGACCAGGAACGACAGCCGGGCGAGCCCGGCGAGAGGGTGTAGACACGATGATCTTCGGCGCCGGTGGATGGCTCATATTCATCATAGCAATGGCACTCGGGTTGGCAACGCAAGCTTACGTCAACAGCACCTATCGGAAGAGCAGCCAGCAGGCGCTGCCCGTGGGGCTGACCGGCGCGGCGGTTGCGCGTCGGGTTCTGGACTCGGAAGGGCTGACGCACGTTGCGATTGAGATGGTGCCTGGCAAACTCACGGATCATTACGATCCCCGGGCGAACGTGCTCAGGCTTTCGACCGACGTCTACAACGGCAGGCACGTCGCTGCCGCCGGGGTTGCGGCGCACGAAGCTGGGCATGCCGTGCAGCATGCGCGCTCCTACGTACCTGCGCGCCTGCGCATGGCGCTCGTGCCGACGGCGAACATCGGCTCGCAGGGCGGGCCGCTGCTGGTGATGCTCGGGCTGTTCCTCGGCTACGGGAGCTCGTTCTCCACGATGCTCATCAACCTCGGCATCGTGCTCTTTGCTGCGGCGGTGCTCTTCCAGGTGGTGACGCTGCCGGTGGAGTTCGACGCGTCGCGTCGCGCGCTCGCGGCGCTCACAACGACCGGCTCGGTCATCCCGGGCACGGAGCAGGGCGCCAGGAGCGTGCTCACGGCCGCCGCGCTCACCTACGTGGCTGCGGCGCTCATCTCGGTGATGTACCTGCTGCAATTCATAGGACTCAGGCGAGACTAGGGATGACGCCCGTCCCCGGGGGCGGGGAATACTCCAAAGCAGCATAGTGACGCGCACGAGCTGCCACGTGTGCCGTGCGCCCGGTTGCCGGAGGTGTTGCCCATGAAGTTCTCGACGATCTTGCTCGTCATCGTTCTGGCACTCATGGCGGTGTTTTCGGCGCTCAATTGGAGCGGCATCGTGGCGCCGAGCGCCGTGTCGCTTGGCTTTGGGACTGTCGAGCTGCCGCTTGGGCTCATCCTGCTCGGGCTGACGGTTCTGGTGATCGTCATCTTTCTTGCGCTTCTGACGCGGCTGCAGAGTGCGGCACTCGGCCAGGCACACCGCCATTCCCGGGAGCTTGAGACGGAGCGGCAGTTGGCGGAGCAGGCGGAGACATCGCGTTTCACCCAGTTGCGCAGCTACCTGGAGGCCGAGCTGGCGAGTCAGGCCGCGCTCAACGCGGAGGCCATCGCCCGGGTGCTTGGCAGAATAGAGCAGTCTGAAGAGCGCCTGGTGACGTCCTTCGACCAGGCCAGCAACTCACTTGCTGCCTACATCGGCGAACTGGATGATCGTCTCGGCGGAGGTGGGGAGCCGACGGGCGGGTCCTAGCGGTAGTACAGCCCCGCGAGCTTCATGTCCTCGGTGAACGAGATCGTGTAGGTGAACGTCTTGTCCTCGTACTCGGCCACCGCGACGACCGTGGCGTAATCAACGCCGTCATCGGTGGCGCCGACAACGCTCATCTTGGTGACTTCCTTGAACGTCCCGCCCTCGTCGATCGCCGCAAAGATGCTGGCGAACGCCTCGTCGGTCAGCGCGGCGGCCATCTCGGGCGTGCACAGTGCGCGGAGTCCGTCGCCATCGTGATCGTTGATCATGCCGATGACGTCTCGCGCCGACTGCTCGACGGTCGCCTTGTCAAACGCGCTCGACAGCTCGGCGGCGCACCCGGCGGCAACCACGAGACTCAACAACAACGCGACCACCGTGTATGCCGCACGTCCGGTCTTCTTGCGCATCATCGCTACCTCCCGTTTGCCGTGGCTTCTCAGGCGTTCTTGTAGAACTCGGTCTTGCATTCCCGGCAGGTGATCTTGACCCTGCCCGTGCCGCGCGGCACCAGCGCCTTCCGGCGGCAGCTCGGGCACCGGTAGTAGTGGTTGGTCCTGCGCAAGGCGAGTGAGCGGCCGAGTCCGCCCCACCACTGCCTCACGCGCATCGTGTACCCCAGAAACACCGTGTTCTCCCGATAGCGCTTGGCCGTGTTGCGGGAGAACATGCGCCAGTAGCCGACGGCAAGCAGGAGGAAGGCCGCCCAGGCGAGAAAGCGCATTCCCGGGAGGAGTCCGAGCAGCACGCATCCGACAGAGACCGCAAGCGTCGCGCGGCCGAGTTCGTCCACGCCGTAGCGGCCGGCGGCCCATGCGGGCGTCCTGCGCTGGCCCGCCGGGTAGCTAGCGCGTGTTCGCCGATTGAAATCCTTCAACTTCATGCGAAGAGCCTTTCCCGCTGTTGGAACCACACCGCAGTCTTGCCGTGGCGCGGTGGCCGGGCGTCCTGGAGCGCGCCCGTCGGTACGATGATAGACGAAAGCGCCGCTGGCGCCCCGGAATTCGTTCCGCAGGCCTGGCCCTGGCCCGCACTCATCCATCGAAGGGCGAGACCCTTGCCAGTGCGGCGAGTCTGAGCGCCTCGGCACGCTCGGTCGGCTCAAACCGGGGGCGGCCAGTCATTGCGTCTGCGGCCATTATCAACAGCTCCGGCACATCCCCGGGGATGGCGCTCAATGCGGGAGTGGGACCGGGCCACGTCCACGTAGAGAGCGCATCATCGATGGTGCTGCCCGGTATCCATGGGTCAGACGCCCGCGTCTTCACGAGCGCGGTGGCGATGGGTGCTGGGTCGCGCATCGCAAGTGCCGCCCTGCGGTCCCCGGCTTCGTACGCTTGGACCGCTGCGTCGAAGAGCTGCGTCAGCACCGGCGGCATCCCGAACGGGCCGCCGATGGCCCTGCCCGTGGCACCCTCACCAAACCGGTAGAGGAGGTTGATCATCACGGCGGTCAGCTCCTCGCCGGTGAGCGAGTTGATCATCGGCGGCGTCAGGGCGATTGCGCAGCCGCAGCCGTCCCGTGTGATGAGCGCGCCCAGGACGGGATCGAGCCGGTTGCGCGATGCATCAGCTGCCCTCCATACGAGTTCGTCATGGGACGAGGCGTCGAGAATCGCGTCTCGGGAGGGAGGAAGATGCGCTGAAGCTTTGCCCTGGCGCATCTCGCGCCGCAGCGAGATGACCTCCGCGATCGTCATCGCCGAGAAGATCGCAAGCATGATCGCCGAACTCCAGAGAAGCAGTGGGACTGCGTCTGGATCGATCGCGCGCGCGTAGGCGTAGAGGGGCGGTACCGCGAGGAACACAGCTGCGAGCAGTGCGATGTCGAGCATGAGGCGCAAGGGGACTGCGCGGGTCTTCAACGACATGGCGCCTGCCGCCTCGCTTTGCGCCGTAGCGGTCTGTCATCGGTCATCAGCGGGTGTATTCCCGTCAGCCAGCCCGGCGTTTGATGGCAGGCGACCGGGGGCATGAGGTCTGCAGAATCCAACTCGGCGCCAGGAGGCGATCAGGATGTCCGGAAGCGTCTACAAGATCATCGAATTGGTGGGAACGAGCCCGGAGTCGTGGGAGGACGCAACGAGTAAGGCGATCGAGGCTGCCGCCCACACACTCCAGGACCTCCGCATAGCCGAACTCGTGAAGGCCGATGTGCGGCTGGAGGACAACCAGATCGTGGAGTACCGGGTCAAGCTGGCCGTGTCGTTCAAGTACCACCCGGAACTCTAGCGGTATCGCATCGGCGCCGTGCCGGCTCCTCGCGCAGCACCCGGCACGGCCCTTGCTCTTCTGGTCGTCATGCGAATCCACCGGATATTCGGCCTGATGGCCTACAGCTACCTGATCGAGACGCCCGCAGCGCTCTTCCTGGTGGACGGCGGCATGGCCGGAACCGGCCACCGGATCCTCCAGCGCATCGCTGACATCGGACGCAAGCCTGAAGAACTCCTCTTCGCTCTGCTCACGCACGCCCACGCTGACCACTTTGGCGGGCTGGCCGAGGTCCAGAAGGCGAGCGGCTGCGCGATCATCTGCCACCCTGCGCACGCGGAGACGGTCCGGGACGGCGCCGCGATCGTGTCCCCCGGCCTGAACTTCTTCGGCAAGGCCTACGAACGCGTTGCGACCGTCCTGCTGCCAAAGATGAAGCTCCCGGGACTCCGCCGCGTGTTCACTGCCGAGGACGGCTCTGACCTGCACCGCTTCGGGCTGCCGGGCCGAATTCTCCACACGCCCGGACACAGCGCCGGTGACCTCACTGTCCTGCTTGACGACGGCTCGGCGTTCGTTGGCGATCTCGTGCAGGGTCGGCGTCTTCCCAAGATCACGCCGCCCGAGTTCTCGATCATGGCGGTTGACGAGCCGGCGATGTTTGCGAGCTGGCGCGCGCTCCTCGGCTCGGGGGCGAAGGTGCTCTACCCGGGCCATGGCCGGATCGTGACGATCGACGACATCGTGCCGGTATTCCGGCGCGCCGTTGCGCGAAAGGTGCGGCGACACGCTGCTGCGAACGGAGTATAGTCGTCGACTCCGGGTCCGTCCTCCCGCGGGCCTGTTGACGTGCATGGTGAGAAGAGACGCGAGTATGGCCGAAGAGAACACAAGCCCGGAGCCCGGTCTTGCGCCAGGCGAGGAGCCCGGCGGGCGCGAGGGTGCCGATCCCAGCGCACGGCCCACCGCGCGTGCGAACGACCCGCTGCACGGAATCACACTAGAGACCATGCTGCGCAAGCTCGTCAACAAGTACGGCTGGCCTGGTCTGGCCAGACGCGTCAGGGTGAACTGCCTCAAGAACGATCCGACCATGGGCTCCGCGCTGGCGTTCTTCCGCAAGACACCCTGGGCGCGCAAGAAGCTTGAAGAGCTGTACCTGAGCTCGAAGTTCTGGACTCGCGACTAGCGCGGACCCTGTGCTTGCGGGTGCCCTCCGGCGGCCGCGCGAAGATGGCAGGGACTCCGCGTGAGCAGGGCCCCGCTCGCAAACGAACGGGCCCCTGCTCGCCAGCAACTCACCAGCGCCCGCAGGCGCTCTCTCTCGGCTACGCGAGTTCGGTCTCCGCAATCACCGAGTTCGCGGCGGCCGTGCCAAACACCAGCGTTGAGAGAATGCCCGTGCCGGTTCCGGGATAGTAGGAGCCCATGAACCCGCCGGCAACCTGACCGGCCGCATACAGGCGCGCGATCGGCTCGCCGTTGATATCGAGCACGTGCGCTCCGGTGTCGATCTTCAGTCCGCCGAGTGCGCCGAGGTTGTAGTCGTACATCCGCGTGGCGTAGAACGGCGGCGTGTCGATCGGGACGAGGCCCGACTCGGAGCTCGGGTACTGCGAGTCGACCTTGGTGGTGTTCATGTCGCGGTTCCAGGTGTCGATCTCGTACTGCAGAGCCTCAGGGTTGACGCCCATGTTCGCGGCCAGCTCGGCGATCGTGTTGCCGGTCCAGGCGGTGCCGTCGGCGATCTCGTCAGCGAAGTTGTCGCTGAACGGGTGCACGCCGCCCACGACCGCGCCGGAGAGCGCCATGGACTTGGCGTCGATGACGCCGTACGCGATGCGGTCCTCCTGGGCGAAGATTGCGCGCAGGACCCACGCGTAGTGGTCAGACTCGGCCACGAAGCGACGGCCGTACTTGTTGACGATGATGCCGGGGACCGGCGGGACGATCGGCAGGGTCGGGAAGCCGCCGATGTTGTTGGACAGGCCGATGAAGCCGCCAAGACCGGTGAGATCGGCGCCCACGCTCATGCCGAGCTTGATGCCGTCGCCGGTGTTGGTGGGGATCGTGATGGCGAAGCCGTCCTCGAGCGCCCCGATCATGTGCGTGCTGAAGGCCTTGGCCATCTCGGCGTTGCGGTCAAACGAGCAGGTGGCGAGGATGACGCCCTTGGTGGCCTTGTACTTCTTGCCGCCCGCGACGACGCCGGTGACAACACCGTCGGCGTTTTGGACGAGCTGGGTGACGGGCGTGTTCATGACGAAGGTGACGCCTGCGGCCGTGGCGGCGTTGTTGAGGGCATCTACGTGCCACTGGCCGTACGCGAGGTCGTTCTCCGACGTGCCGGCGAGGTGAATGCGCGGCCGGCGGACGTCTTCGCTCACGTTGGGGATAGGACCGTTGCCGTAGCAGACTTCGTACTTCACGCCGAGGCTCTCCATGAACGCGACCATCGCGGGCGCCTGCTCGCAGGCGTAGCGAACGAGGTCCTCATTGAGCTGGCCCTCGCCACAGGCGAGGTAGTACTCGGCGTGCTTCTCCGGGGTGTCATCGGTGACGCCGGCGTAGGTCTTCTGGAGTTCGGTGCCCGACGCCTGGATGACTCCCGAGGAGTTGATGGTGTTGCCGCCCACAGAAGCGGCCGCCTCGATAACGGTGACGGTCGCGCCACCCTGCGCTGCAACAACGGCTGCGGTCAGACCGGCACCGCCGCCACCAACGATAACGATCTGGGACGTGGCGTCCCACACTCCGTCGTCAACTGCAGCGAAGAGCGAACCGCGCGATGCCGCGGCCTCCTCCTCGGTGCAGCCCGCGAGGCCGAATGCGGCAGCTCCCACTGCGGCAATGCTTGCGCGGGTAAGGAAGCTGCGGCGGCTCATTCCCTGATTCTCAGACATACTCTCTCCTCCTTTGATAAGGACGCTGCGATACGTGCAGCACTGAGAATGTTGCCCTCCTGTAGCGAAACAGAAACCGCACGGGCCATGTGAAAGTGGGTCCGACGATGCGTGTGAGCATCACATAGGGAATGTGATTTGGGCTTAAGAGGCCCGATTGGCCGCCGTTTGGACGCTGCGCGGCGCTGCGTGAGCCGTCCGCACGTATGAATGCAGGGGCATCGCGGCTAGAATGGGCGCATGCCGAAGGAGAGAGACACCAGCCCGCGTTCCGGCCTTGCTGTGTTCAGGGAATTGCTCACGGTTGAGATGCAATTCGGATGGACACGCTGGTTCGGTTTTGCGTGCGTGCTCATCTGGATCTTTGGGCTCTACTGGAGCAACAGCCTGGTCTCGTCGTTTCCCGGGCCGTTTGGCAACACGCTTGTCTCGCGGGACCTGTGGCTTGGCGCCGAGGCGGTCACGCTCCTCGGCGCGCTGCTGGTCATGCGGCGCAACAAGGACTGCCTCGGTTCGAGGGGCGTGCGATGGGCCGCGGGCCTGCTCGTGACTGCCGGCAGTGCGCTCGCCATTCTCGGGAGTCTCGCCGATGCACCAGGCGCGCTCATCATCGGCGGCATCCTGCTGACGGGCGTGGGCTCCGCGCTCCTCCTGGTCCTCTGGGGTGTCACGCTGTCCGAGCGCGGTCCGCAGACGCTGCTCATCAGCATCGGCTTCGCGCTCATGATCGCGTCGTTCATCGACTTCGGTCTTGTCTATGTGCCGCTTGCGGCTCAGGCGCTGTGCACGCTGGTTGTGCCCGTGGCAAGCTCCGCGCTGCTCGTCTTCAACTCAACCGAGCGCGCGCTTAACCCCGCACCGCCCTTCATCCTGGGGGCGCCGGCGATCGCCGCCAACCCGAAGACGCTCTCCTGGCGCGTTGTCTTACTGCCCGCGTTCGTGGGTCTCGCCTACGGCCTCATGCAGCAGCTCGCCTCGGCGGCAAGCCTGCAGGCCGCACCTATCAGCGACCTGCGCACGATCTCGGCGTTCTTCATGAGTGGCGCCGTGATTCTTGTAACGACGATGTTCTTCTCCCAGGACCGAGTGGCGCAGCGGATCTACTTCATCGCGTTGCCGATCATGGTCACGACGTTCCTCGTTCTGCCGGTCTTTGAGAACCATATGGCTGACCTGCAGACGATCTTCATCATCGGCTTCAACTGCTTCTACTTCATGGTATGGGCGCTCTGGAGCGGCTACCGCGACGAGAGCCGCTCGGCGGTCTCCCGGCGTTTCGTTGTGGGCCTGCTTGTACTCATCGGTTCCGAGGCGCTCGGTCTGTTCCTCGGCTCGTTTGTCGTGCACGCGCAGACCACGATGAATATCCCGATCTCCACGGTGTCGCTCCTTGTTGTCTACGCGCTCCTCATGGATGCGCTCTTCACGAGCAACCAGCTCTTTGGCGGCACGCTCTCGTTTGGGCGGCAGCCGCGCGGGCGTGAGGACGCCGAGGGGGTGGCGGACGGAGCGGCAGCAGAGGGCGCCGGTGAGCGTGCGGGAGCGGATGCGGGCATGAGCGCCGCGGGCATGAGCGCCGTGGGTAGGAGCGCCGCGGGACAGGCACCCCGGGCGTCCGCCGAGCTGACACAACCCGCCGAGAACGGCGAGGCCGCGCTGTACGACCACGCGCGGACGGTGGCTGTCGGGTACGGCCTCTCGTCGCGGGAGCTCGACGTGCTGATGCTTCTCGTGAAGGGCCGCAACAAGGCCTACATCTCAAAGACGCTCTACATCTCGGACAACACGACACTCACCCACATGAAGAACATCTACCGGAAGATGGGCGTTCACTCGCACCAGGAGCTGCTGGACCTGATCGAGACGCGGTAGGGAGCCGTAGTCCCAAACGCGAATACGGAGCGCGCATCGGTTGCGATACTTCAGCACGGGAAGATGCGCGGCGCGGCCCCACGGTTTCGGATCGCGCATCCCTGGCAATGTAAGACGGGCGGCCGCTGTTGCAGCAGGCTCCGCGGGGAGCCCGCGTTGGCCCCCCGTGCGGCGCAACCCGGCGGCCCGCAGGCGACGGCACCCGGCGGACTGGAGACGAGCATATGGCCACGATCTACCTTGCAGGTGGCTGCTTCTGGGGCCTGGAGAAGTACATCGCCGCCGTGCGCGGCGTGATCGCAACCGACGTCGGCTATGCAAACGGCACGGCCGCATCGCCCACGTACCGCGACGTGTGCACGGGCCGCACTGGCTGCGCCGAGACGGTGCGCGTGGACTACGACCCGGCGGTGGCGCCGCTGCCGTTCCTGCTGGATCTCTACTTCCGCGCCATCGACCCGACGTCGCTCAACCGGCAGGGCAACGACGTGGGCACGCAGTATCGCACCGGCATCTACTACGTCGATGCCGCGGACCTGCCCGTGATCGAGCGCGCGCTTCTGCGGGTCCAGGCCCGGGTCGGCGCGCCGGTGGTCGTAGAGGTGGAGCCGCTCACGAGCTACACCACGGCCGAGGAGTACCACCAGGACTACCTGGACAAGAATCCCGGCGGCTACTGCCACATCCGCCGGGACCTGTTTGCCGAGGCTGCCGCAGCCGGGCCGGAGGCGTGGCAGTTCGAAGAGGTGGCCGGGCAGTAGCGCTTCCTGACGCTATCGCGGCCGCCCTGAGGTGAATCGAGCATCGGAGGTTGGACGTGACCGAATCGCAGCTCATCATCGGCAGTCTCATGGCTGAGCATCGGGTTATCGATCGCGTGTTTGCTGACCTGAACCACGAGTTCAGGAGTATTCGCACCGGCACGCGGCCGGTGGACCTCGAGTACATCGACGTGATGGTCGACTTTGTGGACACCTTCGTCGGCCGCCTGCATCACGGGAAGGAGGAGAACATCTTCTTTCTCGAGCTTCTCGACAAGCCGCTGCCTGCCGAGCTGTCCAACAAGATGCGGGACCTCGTCTACGAGCACATGTGGGTGCGCGCGCGGACGGGCGTGCTCGTCAGCGCCACAGCGCGCCATGAGAAGGGGGACGCCGGCGCGGTGGACGAGATCACGGACGTCATGTCCAGGCTCGCCACCTTCTATCCCGAACACATGCGGAAAGAAGAGCACGGCTTCTTCATGGACGTCATCGAGCAGTTCACTCGTCACGAGCGGCGGGCGATGATCGAGAAGTTCCGCGCGTTCGATCAAACGCTGCCCGTTCACGAACGATACCAGCGGGTGGCCGAGGAACTCGAGGCGCGCAGACTCGGGCGTTGAGATCCCGCTCGCCGCGGCGCGGGTGAGGGTGCGGTTGACCGGCGCCAGCAGTCCGGGCTCTACTCTCTGAGCGCGAGTCCCGCCGCCGCCTCAAGCACGAGGAGCGCCGCGAGCCTGACGGTGCGGCCGTCCGGCGCGTCGGCGGTGGCGTCTACCTCGGTGATGTCTATCGCTTGCACGCGCGTGTCGCGCGCAAGGAAGAACGCGAGTTCGCGAAGCTCGTCGGCGGACATGCCGCCGGGCACGGACGCGGGACAGCCCGGGACCTCGGCGCGGTCGCAGACGTCAACATCGAGGTCCACGTAGACGGGCCGGCCACCGGCGCCCGCGATGCCGAGCGCCTCCTCGGCCACCTCGAGCATCGATCGGCCGCGCAGTTCGCCGCGATGGATGATCGCGATGCCGTGCTCCCGCGCACGCTCGGCGTAGGCCGCCGAGTTGGCAAAGTCCGCGATGCCGATCTGGACCACGTGCTCGCCCGGCAGACCGGCCTGGAGCAGTCGGCGGACGGGGGAGCCGTTTGAGATGCCGTCCCGCAGATCGTGATGCGCGTCTACGGTGATGAGGCCCCAGCTCGAGAGCCGGTCGCCTGCGATCCCGCGCATGACCGGGGAGGTGATTGAGTTGTCGCCGCCGAGTGCGATGAGCAGCCTGCATGCGTCGGCGGCCACGGCAACGGCGCGTCGGACGCGGGACTCACCCTCGCTGCCGTCGGGGTCCTCGATGTCGCCGAGGTCAACGGCGGTGAGCTGCGCGACATCAACGCCGCGGCTCCCGGTGTAGGTAGAGTAGCGTGCGAGCGCCTCACGCACGGCCGCCGGGGTGGCGTGCGCGCCCGTGGGGGAGATAGAGGAGCGGAAGGCCGGGACGCCGATGAGGGCGAGGTCACTCGTTGGTGCGCTCGCGGCCGGCTTTAACCACGCTGCGGCGCGCGGCCAGAGCGGATCGTTGGGTAGCATCGAGAGAGACACGCTGGGTCCCCAATCGCCGGAAACGATGGGCAATGCTTGCTACTACGGTCTAATCTAGCATGGAGGAACGGAGCTGCGCTTCGCGGACGCGCAATCGGTCTCTGGGACGTGCAACCTGCCTGCGGGACGTGCAACCGGCGTACGAACATGCAATCCCCCATACCGTCGATTCAAAACAGAAGGCGGGCACGTGCTCATGAGCGAAATCGTCACGCTTGGTCCGGAACGTCTCACGCCCGATGACGTCGTTGCGGTTGCGCGGCGAGGGGCGCGGGTGGAGATCTCGGACGCGGCGCTCGAGGCGGTCGCGCACTCGCGCGCGCACGTGGAGCGGCTGGCCGAGTCCGGCGAGCCCGTCTACGGCGTGAGCACCGGGTTCGGGGCGCTCGCGACCCGCTACATCGAGCCGTCCGCGCGCAAGCAGCTGCAGCGCTCGCTCGTGCGCTCGCATGCGGCCGGCAGCGGTCCGGCGGTTGAGCCCGAGGTCGTCCGCGCGCTCATGCTGCTGCGGCTCTCCACACTGTGCGCCGGGTACTCGGGCGTCCGTCCGGAGACGGTGTGTGCGTACGCCGCGCTGCTGAACGCGGACCTCACGCCCGTTGTTCCCGAGTACGGTTCGCTCGGCTGCTCCGGCGACCTCGCGCCACTCGCGCACTGCGCTCTCGCGCTGATGGGCGAGGGCGAGGTGGTTGACGCGCATGGCCGCGTGCTCCCCGCTGCCGAGGCGCTCAACGCCGCAGGTCTGGCGCCGATCGAGTTCCAGGAGAAGGAAGGCCTTGCGCTCATCAACGGCACCGACGGCATGCTCGGCATGCTGGCGCTCGCGATCGCGGACCTGCGCGCGCTCGTGCGGGTGGCCGACATCGCCGCCGCGATGAGCATCGAGGCGCTTCTCGGCACGGACGCCGTGATGGCCGCCGAGCTGCAGACGCTGCGGCCGCATCCCGGGCAGGCGGCTTCGGCGCGCAATATGGCGCGGCTGCTGGCGGGGTCGGCGATCATGGCGTCGCACCGCACGGGAGATCCGCGCGTGCAGGACGCGTATTCGCTGCGCTGCGCGCCGCAGGTGGCGGGCGCGATGCGCGACACGCTCACGCACGCCGAGACGGTGGCGCGGCGCGAGCTCAACTCGGTGATCGACAACCCCGTCGTGCTGCCGGACGGGCGCACCGCATCAAACGGCAACTTCCACGGCGCGCCGGTGGCCTACGTGCTGGACTTTCTCGCGATCGCCACAGCGGACCTGGCCTCGATCTCCGAGCGCCGGACCGATCGCATGCTGGACGTGCACCGCTCGGCCGGACTGCCGCCGTTTCTTGCCGACGACCCCGGCGTGGACTCCGGGCTCATGATCGCGCAGTACACGCAGGCGGGGATCGTGAGCGAGATGAAGCGGCTCGCGGCGCCGGCGAGCGTGGACTCGATCCCGTCCTCCGCGATGCAGGAGGACCACGTGTCGATGGGGTGGAGTGCCGGGCGGAAGTTGCGGCGGTCCGTGGACGGCCTCGCGCGCGTGCTGGCGATCGAGGCGCTTGCGGCCGCGCGGGCGCTGGACCTGCGCGCACCGCTTGCAGCCGGGCCGGGGACGGCGGCGGTGCTCATAGCGATACGGGAGCGTGTGCCGGGCCTGGGCCCCGATCGGTTCCTCGCGCCGGAGATCGAGGCGGCGTACGGGCTGGTGGCGGGCGGCGGGATCGTGGCGGCTGCCGAGGCGGCTGTTGGGGAGTTGGAGTAGCGGCGAGGGCGCGCAGCGAAGGCGCGCGGCCACCCCGCCGCAGACCGGCCGCAAGACGCGCGGCAGTGCGCGAGCAAGCGAAGGAGAGGCTGAAACGATGACCGCAGGATCCCGTCCCGTGCGTGCCCCGCGAGGCACCGCGCTCAGCGCACTCGGCTGGCAGCAAGAGGCTGCGATGAGGATGTTCATGAACAACCTCGACCCAGACGTGGCCGAGCGCCCCGACGACCTCGTCGTCTACGGCGGCACCGGCCGTGCCGCACGCAGCTGGGAGGCGTTTGACGCGCTCGTCCGAACGCTGAGGACGCTCAAGGACGACGAGACGATGCTCGTCCAGTCCGGCAAGCCCGTCGGGGTTATGCAGACACACATATGGGCGCCGCGCGTGCTTATCGCAAACAGCAACCTCGTGGGGGACTGGGCAAACTGGCCGGAGTTTCGTCGGCTGGAGCAGCTGGGCCTTACGATGTACGGGCAGATGACCGCCGGGTCGTGGATATATATAGGAGCGCAGGGGATCGTTCAGGGGACCTATGAGACGTTTGCCGCGATTGCCGAGAAGCGCTTTGGCGGCACGCTTGCCGGGACGCTTACGGTCACCGGCGGATGCGGCGGCATGGGTGGCGCGCAGCCGCTCGCCATCACGATGAACGGCGGCGTGGGGCTGATCGTGGACGTGGATGCCTCGCGCCTCGAGCGCCGCGTCCGCGAGCGGTATCTCGACGAATGGACGGCCGACCTCGACGACGCGATCTCGCGCGTGCTCGCCGCCAAACGCGAACGCCGCGCCCTCTCGGTGGGCGTCGAAGGCAACTGCGCCTACGTGCTGCCCGAGCTGCTGCGGCGCGGCATCGAGGTGGACACCGTCACGGACCAGACCTCGGCGCACGACCCGCTCAGCTACCTGCCACTCGGCATCAGCGTGGCCGAGTGGCGCGCGGAGGCGGCGCGCGACCCCGAGGACTTCACGAAGCGCGCCCGCGAGTCCATGGCGCGGCACGTTGAGGCGATGGTGGGCTTCCTGGACGCCGGTGCCGAGGTCTTCGACTACGGCAACTCGATTCGCGCCGAGGCCGAGCTCGGCGGCTACGACCGCGCGTGGGCGTTCCCCGGCTTCGTGCCCGCGTACATCCGGCCGCTCTTCTGCGAGGGCAAGGGCCCGTTCCGCTGGGTGGCGCTCTCCGGCGACCCCGCCGACATCTACGCCACGGACGCCGCCGTCCTCGAGCTCTTCCCCGAGAACGAGTCGCTCCGCCGTTGGATCGCGCACGCGCGCGAGAGCATCGCGTTCCAGGGCCTGCCCGCGCGCATCTGCTGGCTCGGCCTTGGCGAACGCGACCGCGCCGGCCTGCGCTTCAACGAGATGGTGGCCGACGGCCGCCTGAAGGCGCCGATCGTCATCGGCCGCGACCATCTCGATTGTGGGAGCGTCGCGAGCCCGTACCGCGAGACCGAGTCCATGCTCGACGGCAGCGATGCGATCGCCGATTGGCCGGTCCTGAACGCGCTCGTGAACGTGGCCTCCGGCGCCTCGTGGGTGTCGTTCCACCACGGCGGCGGCGTGGGCATCGGCCGCTCGCTGCACGCGGGGCAGGTGTCGGTGGCGGACGGGACGCCACTCGCCGCGCAGAAGCTCGCGCGAGTGCTCACGAACGACCCCGCGATGGGCGTCATCCGGCACGTGGACGCGGGGTACGAGCGCGCGGCCGAGGTTGCGGCCGAGAAACGCGTGCGCGTGCCGATGCGGGAGGGGGAGGACGCCGACGGAGGCGCCGGACAGGCCCTCGGGCGTTCCGCGGGCGCGGCCGAGGAGGCGCGCGGACTGTGAGCGCGACGCTGCTTACGGGGATCGGCGAGCTGGTCACATGCGATGAGGCGTGGGGCGGCGGCCCGGCCTCCAGCGCCGACGCCGCCCTCGGCATCCTCCGCAACGCCGCGCTCGTCATCGAGGGCACCCGCGTCGCCTGGCTCGGCCCGGCCGCAAGCGCCCCCGCGGCCGACACCCGCATCGACCTCGGCGGCCGCGCCGTCGTCCCCGGCTTCGTCGACAGCCACACGCACCTCGTCTTCGCGGGCGAGCGCTCCGCCGAGTTCGCCGCACGCATGGCGGGCGAGCCCTACACCGGCGGCGGCATCATGACCACCGTGGCGGCCACGCGCGCCGCCTCCACCGATGACCTCCGCGCCCACACGCGCCGCCTGCTCGCCGAGATGACCGCGTCCGGCACCACCACCGTCGAGATCAAGAGCGGCTACGGCCTCACCGCAGAAGACGAGCGCCGCCTCCTCGAGATCGCCCGCGAGTTCACGCCCGAGACCACCTACCTCGGCGCCCACGTCGTTCCCGCTGAGTACGCAAACGAGCGCGCGGCGTACGTAGGCCTCGTCACCGGCGAGATGCTGCGCGCGTGCGCCCCGCTCGCCCGCTGGATCGACGTCTTCTGCGACGAAGGCGCCTTCGATGAAGCCGAGACACGCCGCATCCTCTCGGCAGGCATCGCCGCCGGCCTGCTGCCGCGCCTGCACGGCAACCAGCTCGCCCCCGGCCCCGGCGCGCGCCTCGCCGCCGAGTGTGGCGCCGCGAGCCTGGACCACTGCGTTCACCTCACCGACGCCGACGTCCACGCTCTGCGCGACGCGCACGTGGTGGCCACCCTTCTCCCCGGCGCCGACTTCTGCACGCGCGGCCCCTACCCGGACGCCCGCCGCCTGCTCGACGCAGGCGTGACCGTGGCCCTCGCCACTGACTGCAACCCGGGCACCGCCTACATCACCTCGATGCCCCTCTGCATCGCCCTGGCAGTCCGCGAGATGCGCATGAGCCCCGCCGAGGCCCTCCTCGCCGCAACCCTCGGCGGCGCCCGCGCACTGCGGCGCGATGATCTCGGCCGCATCGCCGAGGGGGCCTCGGCGGACTTCGCGGTGCTGGATGCGCCAACGCACCTGCATCTCGCGTACCGGCCGGGGGCGCCGATTGTGGCGGCGACGTGGAAGGCGGGGGAGCGCCCCAAACGGGAACGGGCGCTCGTTTAGGATTGGGTTGGATCCTGTTCAACTCGCAGGTGTAAACAGGCACGGGGCGTGCCGCGTGGGGATTGCGACCTGCGCCAGACAATCGCGGGCAATGGTGGGGAGGGTCGCTGACCCGGCACCAGCCCGTCGGCGCGAAATTCAATTAGTTGACTGCATAGTAAGGTATAGCGTATAAACCTTACTACAGGAGGTACGTAGTATGGCCGGGTTCGTCCATCAGCGCTGGATCAGCGAAGCGGCGTCGGGCCTCCCGCGCGCCGAACGCCAGTCGTGCGAGTACGACGCGTACGTGCCCGATCTCCTCGCGGATCGGACGTTCACGCTGAGTGGCGAAGTGGCGGCCGATGTCGCCGATGCGGAGGCCGCGCTCACGAGACTCGACGCACGGGTCTCCGGCCTCACCAACACCGAGACGCTCGCCCGGCTTCTCTTGCGTGCGGAGAGCGTGGCGTCGTCGCGAATAGAGGGACTGGAGATCGGCTCGCGTCGGCTGATCAGTGCCGAGGTGGCCCGGCAGGCGGGGGAGTCGCCAGCGGATCTCACGGCCGAGGAGGTTCTTGGCAACATCGATGCGATGCGCGCGGCGCTTTCCGCGGCCGAGAACGAGGAACGCATCACAACCGATACGCTGCTCCGGATTCACCGCTGTCTACTCGAGAACACGCGGCTGAGCGCGCACGGCGGCAGCATCCGCGAAGTTCAGAACTGGGTGGGCGGCAATCGCTACAACCCCTGCTCGGCGGCGTACGTGCCGCCACCTCCGGATAGCGTGCCCGAACTGCTCGCCGACCTGGCGGACTTCTGTAACTCGGACATGCTTCCCGCAGTTGTGCAGGCTGCGGTTGCTCACGCACAGTTCGAGACTATCCACCCATTTGCCGACGGCAACGGCCGAACGGGCAGGGCACTCGTCCACTTGATCCTGCGTCGCCGCGGAATTGCCA
>Ga0068714_10004094_pt1 | contig 16658 bp, 13 predicted proteins | sample MTBNYHSulfiMetaG_FD_62988 | JGI IMG/M metagenome (GOLD analysis project Ga0068714, IMG submission 62988) | Enrichment culture microbial communities from rom New York Harbor, USA that are MTBE-degrading - MTBE-NYH (New York Harbor Sulfidogenic)... | ecosystem: Environmental > Aquatic > Marine >...
CGAGACGACGCCGGTAATGACGTGGACGAACCCGAAGGCGGCCAGGACCAGAGCCGCCGCGACGCACAACGTCACCGACGTCCGCTCGTGCCATCGCTTGTGCTTGGCGTCCTTGCGCGCATCCGGTCGCGACTCGGCGCGATCCCCTGTCTTCGGCGCGCCGCCGAGACCGTCGCTGTATTTGCCGCCATCTTTCGCGCCCATCGCTGGTCGTCCGATTTCGATTCGTGGCGCCTCCGCCCTTCTTTCGGCATTGTACACGGCGGACTCGCCACCGGCAACCCGCACGGCCGCCGAGTCATCCCCAGTTTTGGTTCAGGAGTTCGTGCTTCAAGCGGTGCAACAGACACACGCAGGTGGGGAGAGGGTAGGTTTGCATGAACGTGCCGAAGGTGAAAAGACTGCATTCGCCCGCCCGGTTGTTGGAGCACCACCGGCCGGGGCGGAATCACTCGGAGGCGTACAGACCGACCGTCACCAGCAGGAGAAACGCCAATGCCAGAATGAGCAGGAACCGGCTCCAACACTGGGAATCCTGGATCTGGATCAGACGCAGAGCAAAGCCATTGCGTTGGCTCTTGGTATCCCGAGAGTATTCTTCAATGCTCATACGGCGAGCGAAAACTCGGGACAAGGCCGGCGCGCCAATGAACTGCGAGGCTGCTGGAACACATGCTGCACAGATACGCAGGACGGCACAATCCCGCCGAGGTGTTCGTCTTCGCGGAGACCAACTCGTGGCCGGTGAACATCAAGGGTATGCAACCCATCACCGACAGACCGCACTGGCCGGCCGACTACGATCTGAGCGGCGAATGCAATACTTGGCCAATTCGGTTGGGCGACCTGGAGATACTCCCCACCCACCTGCTCCAGACAACCTACATCGTACCAGGTGGGAAGCCCCTCGGCGATGCCTTTGCCACGTCCCATCGTCCCAAGGGCGGCGACCTGAACACAGGCTACTCCTTCGTCGCCATGCTCGATGGGCATGTTCGGAAGATCACGATCGCCGACCAACTCGGACGATCGCGGCGCGTGCCGGGCGTGGACTGGCGACTACACACCGGTGGCTCGTCCCTGCATCACGGCAGGAACAGCTTGGCGGCCGCCAGTTTCTCGGGCAGGTAGTGGTCGATCACGTAGTTGAGGTGGTGGGCCGCGAACGCCTGCTGCTCGGCCCTGACACCCATGTCGAGCAATTGCTGTATGGCGTCCTGCCAGGGCTTGTGGTGCCGGACGAAGGGATCGTTCTTGAGCGCATCCTTGGCCCGCTTGACATCGACCTCCTTGAGGGGGTGGGTGGGCAGCTTGTAGTCGACGATGTCCTGGGGCGTGACTCCGAGGAATCGGGCGTTGGGCACGCAGAAGTAGCGGTTGATGTGTGCGGCGTTGCCCGAGCCGACTTTCAGGGTGCGGTAGATGTTGAACATCCCGTACGGATCGCAGTCGACGAAGGCGTAGACCGGCAGTTTCAACTCGTCGGTCAGCCGTCGGATAAACCGCCGGCACGCCCGTGTCGGGACGCCGCCCATCGAGACGAGGATGCAGTTGGCCTTGCGCCAATAGCTGTGCTTGACCAGACGCTGGAACGCGCCGGCCGTCTCGATGGCCAGGACGAATTTGGCCTTGGTTTCAAACTTCAGATGTTCGACCGAGATCGGAATCGAGTAGGCGCCCGAACCGAACTGCGTACAGTCGATCCGCAGAGGTTTGCCCGTGTCGGGCTGGCGATCGACAACTACGAGCTGGCCGGCGATTTCGCCGCCCTTCTCTTCCGGGATGAAGCCGAGCTGCTCGCGGTTGACCTCGAACAGCGCCTCGATATCGTCGATCACGGTATCCGATTCCGGCTGCTCATCGAACCGCGCCTCGTCCCAGTTCTTCGAGACGTAGTAGGCCTCTCGCTTGGTCATGATCTCGTCGTCCTCGACGAGCGTCTTGGCGGTGGACATCATGCGCAGCGTCTGGGCGAACGTCTTGACCGTCGCGACAGTCAGCGTGCGAGTCTTTCTCTTGCCGCGGAGCTCAAAGAAGCCCTTCTTCGGGTGGTAGGTGACATTGCTGAGCGCACGCATGGGAAACGACAGCGTGGGCTTGCCCTTGTGCTGGATTTTGTCACGCACGGAGGCGGCAGTGTCCGTGATTTGACTGGCGAGCTTGCTCACGATCGGCTCCTTTCGAGGACGTCCGTCAACTGCGTCACGAGCGTCTGTTCCTGACGCTCGGACAGGCCCAGCATCTCCCGCAGGGCGATGGCGACGTGGGGGATGTATTTCTGGATGTAGGCCTTCTTCTTCTCGGATTCGGCGGCCTTGCGTCGCCGGCGGATGAACACGGCCAGCCGACGGCCGCACTCCTGGAGCGCCAGCCGGACCTCCTTGATGATCTCGGGATAGTGGGCCACCGCCTCCTTGCTCTCGGAAGTGAACGGCACCCAGACCGACGCCATGTGCACGAGGATGACCAGCGGGCCCGAAGGCAGCGCGCCGTTGGCCTGCTGGAGGGCGTAGTTGCGCCAGTCCGTGGAGATCACCGACTTGGTCATCGCACAGGCCGACTGCTGATAGAGCAGAGGCACGCGATTGGCGTAGCGCAGCACGCGCGCCAGCCCGTCGGCCTCCAGAGAGCCGCCGTAGGCGAGCCCCGCTTCGATCTGGAAGGGATTGCCCCGATAGACCGCCGGCGGACGCGTCACGGCGGTGTAGAAATCGGCCTCGATCTGCGTCTTGAGGCCCGCGAAGATCAGCTCCTCGCCGATCGGACTGAGACAATCCGTCGGCGGGTTCATGATCCTCGTGTGGTTGATCGCCTTGAATAGATTGTCCGCCTCCTGGCGGGCGATCCGCGAGGGCCTGGCTCGCTCGTAGAGCTTGGCGGCTTCGCAGATCTGCTTGGCCACGCGCATGCTGACGCGGGAAAAATCCGTGTGCAGAAAGGACTGGAGCGTCTGCGCCTTGGTGTCGTGGAGCATCTTGATGAGCACACCCAACTCGACCCCGTACGGGTGCGGCTTGATCTCTCGCGTCTCGACGGGCAACTGGTCCGTCGCCCGCTTGTAGTCCTTCACCTCACCCTCGGGCGTGACGAACTGGAGCGAGACATGCGGGTTGGCGATGGCGGTCTGTTCGAGGTACTCCTCCACCGACTGGCGGCCCTTCTGATACTTGGCCTCCAGTTCGATCTCGACCTTAGTGCCGCGCTCGATGGGCCAGTCGATCGTCTCGTCGACGATGATCCGCGGCTCGTTCTTCTTGGTGTCGATCTCCAGTTCATAGTGGTGGGCCGGCTTATTGCGGCTGATCTTCGACGTGATGGAGACGGGCTTGCCCGTGGTGAGCTGGCCGTACATGCCGGCCGCCGAGATGCCAATCCCCTGCTGGCCGCGTGACATCTTGAGCCGATGAAACTTCGAGCCGTACAGCAGTTTGGCGAAGATCTTGGGGATCTGCGTCTTGACGATGCCTGGGCCGTTGTCTTCGATCGTCACGCGGAAGCGATCCTCCTCCGAGCCGGGCGCGACGATCACCTTCACCTCGGGCAGGATGCCCCCTTCCTCGCACGCGTCGAGCGAGTTGTCCACGCCCTCCTTGATCGTCGTCAACAGCGCCTTTCGCGGATTGTCGAAACCCAGGAGGTGGCGGTTCTTGGTGAAGAACTCCGCCACGGAGATTTCGCGCTGGCCGCGCGCCATGTCCTCGGCGGTCGCGCGGCGGGCCGGTTGCTTCGTCGCTCGTCGCTCGTCGCTCGGGACGGGTGGCTCAGGCAGCGGCTCCGGCACCGGGATCGGTTGCGTCGCCGCCTTCCTGCCCTTGCGGACCGCCTTCTTCGCGACCTTCTTGGCGGTCTTCTTAGCCGCCTTCTCGACCGCCTTCTTCACCGTCTTGTGGACGGTCTTCTTGACGGCTTTCCTGTGCTTCTTCTGGTCCGCCCTGGCTTTCGTCGTGGCGGCCTTCTTTTTAGCTCTTCCCATCGACTCCGTTCCTTCGTGGTTTATCCATATCGAATCGCATGGCGCCGTTCGTAGTGTGCCCATAAGGGCATGGGTCCGATAGGTCCTATAGGACCTATACCAAGTAGCGGGACACGCTATGCTCTGTCGTATTGCGGGATCGGGAGTGTCTCGCCGTCCTTGAGCGCCGACTGATGCGCGACGATCCCTGGGACGGTCATCGCAAGGGCCTCGTAGACGTTCACGAGAGGCTCGCGGTCTTCGAGGATCGCGGTGATGAACTCGTTGGCCAGCGGCCCGTGCGAGCCCCCGTGCCCGCCGGCGGGCATGCCGGGAGGCAGCGCCGGCGGCGCGATATCCGGCAGGTCCTTCAGCAGGCCGTGATACTCCGTGTCCTGCATCCATCCGCGCTGGCCGTACACGCGACCGGTCTCGACGACCACGTCCTGCACACCTTTGCACATGAGCATGCGCGAGGCACCGCCCTCGCTGGTGTGGAACAGCGCGATCTCGTCACTGAATGGATTGTCGTACTTGTTGGCGCCCGGCTTGTTGGACGGCAGACCCGCGTCGAAACCGTTGCACGAGACGGAGGTGAACCGACCGCCGGAGACACCGATGTAGTAGGCGCTCGAATGAGTCGGATACCACAGCGGAGGCGAGCCGATGCGCCAGTTGTTGAACGATCCAATGGGGGTCGGGCTGAAATGGAAGTACTCGCCTTCGGAGTAGATGAGCTTGCCGAAGCCTCCGGCCCGGTAGATCTGCCGCATCGCGCAGCAGTCGGCGCGATAATAGCTCGTCTCGGCCATCATGTACTTCAGGCCGGTCTTCCGCACCGTCTCTACGAGCTGCCCGGCCTGCTCGATCGAGCCCCACACTGCCGGCACCGCTGTCATCACGTGCTTGCCGTGATTGAGTACCTCCATGCAGTGCTTCGCGTGGTTCGGCGCATCGGTGGCGACGAAGACCGCCTCGATCTTCGGGTCCTTGACCAGCACTTCCAGCGACTCGTACGATTTCTCGCAGCGGCACGCCTGCATCAGTCCCGCGCGTCGCTCGGGAATCAGGTCGCTGACCGCGACGATCTCGACGTTCGGATGGTCCTGGAAGCCGAAGGCGGCGCCGAACTGGCAGACGCCGTAGCCGACGATGCCCACGCGCACTTTGCGATCTGACACCGGCTGCCAGACCTTCTCCGTGGATTGCGGGCTGCCCTTGGCGGCACCGGCGGAAAGGCTCGCCACCGCTGTCGCTCCGAGCGAAAGCCGGCCCAGCGTTTCGAGAAAATCGCGGCGGTCCATCGGTCCGAATTCAGCAGTCGACATCGGTCAGCCTCCTTCATCGCAGGCGGTATGTGAACCGGCCGCGGCACACGGGCGGCTCGCGGTCCGGCCCGTCCATTCTACGCGGATTCGGCGCATCGCGCCAAGAAGCCATGCCGAAGACAAATGTCCGTGCATATCTCAGGGTAAGGCTCATTGCAGATGGAGAGAACCGTGTGTGGCAGCCTCAAGCTCGAAGAGCTTGGGGATGGTTCTTCGCATTGGCAGTCTTCTGGTATGTGCGGAGCCGCTGAAGCCACCATCCCCAAACGCTGCGCGTTTGAGGCTGCCACACACATGCCAGGATGTTCTAACACACACCGAAGACAAAGCGATCCGGCATCTCTATCGCGCCTGGCGCCGGTACGTCTCTTTCATCACCAGCGTGCACGCCAGCGCCAGGACTGATGCGATCAGGAGCACCAGAAGGACGACGCGATAGCCGGCGAGGGAGTACCCGGTGTCGGGAGTGCGGGGATAGACGTCCAGGATCCGTCCGAGCAGCCACATGAACACAGCGCCTCCGAAGAACGGGAACAGGTTCACCGTTCCGACAGAGGTCCCTGCCATCGCCACGGGAAACAGCTCCTTGGTCGTGGTGAAGCCCATGATCACGATGGCGGAGGAGAACACCGAGAACAGGAAGAACCACACGAAGAGCGCCCAGTGCGGCAGGCTCGCCGGCCGCACGACCACCAGCAGCATGAGCAACGAGAGAATCGCCGAGGCGAGGATGAAGACTCGCTTGCGACTGTGGAGCAGCCTCTCGGACAGCAGGCCCAGCAGCGGACTGCCGATGATCATGCCCCAGGCCAGCATGCTCAGGACCGCTCCCGCCTGGCCTTTGCTCATGCCATAGACGTGCATGAGGTAGGGACCGCTCCAGAGGCCGCCGAATCCGAAGAAGATGCCGCAGTCGAAAAAGAACCAGACCGCCACCGGCCAGAAATGCTTCGTCCCAACGACCCGCTTCGCGCCCGCCAAGAGGCCGATCGCTTCCCGCGAGCCGGCATGATCGCCCGTCGACGAGATGGAGGCCCAGCCCTTGTCGGAGGGCCGGTCGCGGACGATGAGCCAGACCAGGGCCATCAGCAGCAGGCTCGCCCCTCCGATCACCTGAAACGAGACACGCCACCCGAACCAGGTGGCCAGCAGACCGAGAAGCCACGTCCCCGCCAGCACGCCCACGCCCCCGACGGCGTTGAGGATTCCGGCCATCACGGCGAACTCGCCGGCATGAAACCATTGCGAGAGGATCTTCATGGTGGGGATGAAGACCATCGAGACGCCCAGGCCGACCGCCACCCGCGCGGCAAAGGCGGTGCGGATGCCCGGCGCCAGGCCGAAGAACACGCTGCCGGCCGCCGCCAGCAGCAGAGAGACGGTGACAGTCTTGCGGGGTCCGACGGAATCGGCCAGCAGGCCCGCCGGAAACTGCATCGCCGCATAGCAGTAGAAGTACACCGAGCCGAGCAGACCCAGGACGCCGGCCGCGACGCCGAAATCAGCCGCCAGATCGTCCGCCACGACGGACAGCGAAAGCCGATGGAAGTAGACGAAGAAATACGCCAGCCCCAGCACCGCGAAAATGGCCCACCGATAGACCATCATTCTCCGCTCGTGCGGCGTCGGCGTCACCGGACCCATCGGCTGTAGCGTCACAGGCTCACTTCCTTCCCGCATTGAAAAGACTTCGAGGCCGCAGAGTGCAGGCTGTAGGAATCCTTCCAGCCTTCCGGCTCGTTCGTCCCATTCTACAGAGGCCTGTCACCTGGCGCCAACCATTCAATCCATCGCGCCAGTGTCACCACTGGCAGTCGAACCGTTCGAGGAATGGCAGCGAGCCGGGCGCCGAGCCGACGTGCAGGCCCCACTCGATCATCTGCCCCTCTCCGCTTTCCGTGAAGGCTTCGGGACGGTACGCGCCCGGCGCGTTGGGCACTTCGTCCAGGTCCATCATCCTTGAGAACGTCAACCCGTCGGGGGCATATTGCAGCGTCTTTGCAATCCCCTCGGGCCCAATGTTCACCATCGCCACAACCCCGTGCCCGACGGGCCAGACCAGGACTTCGTGCCCTCCCCCGACAACCGGATTGGCGACGTATCGAACATAGGGTCCTTCGGGCTCCTCAGCGACGGCCAGTCCCATCTTCGTGTTGGCGGGGGTGTCGTCCCAGCGCCGTCCTTTGTAGTAGAGCCAGTATTTCCCATCCCGCACCAGCAGGCAGGCGTCGTCGACCCGCATGCTGTCAAAGTCCCTCCATCGTGAGTCGACCGGCTCCAGAACCGGACTGGTTTCCGACTTCTTCCAGGGCCCCTCAGGCGAATCAGCTATCGCAACGCCAATGGCCGTCTCGGTCACCTGGTTGCCTTCGTTTTGGAACGGCGTGGGCACACCCGTGTAGAACAGGTAATACTTGCCCTTGGCGATCAGAATGTTGGGCGTGAAGACGCTCTGCTCGTCCCAACTGCCCTTGGGCCCGCGCGGCAACGCTTCGCCCTTCTCGGTCCAGGTGTGCCCGTCTGCCGACGTCGCATACCAGACCGTCGCGTCGTAGCCATCTGACACGTCACTCCTGGTGTACCAGACGTAGTACAGATCGCCCACGTTGATGATGTCACTCGGATCGCGCCGCATCACGCCCGGCTCGGGGCCCAGGCCCTCCGCAGGTGAGTAAGACACCTGCATCGTGCGCTCTTCCGGCAGCGGATAGCTCGACAAATCGACACAGTAATAGTACCCGCCGTCCAGAACGAGTGTCGGGTAATCGATGTAGAGATAGGATCTCTCCAGTAACGACCTGTCCAGAATGATGTGATTGGGCATTGGCCGAACGACACGTTGAAGATCCGGGTAGGCATACTGGCCATATGCCAACAGCGGGGCCGCTATCAGGACGTCGGTTCGACTCTCGCCTTGCGACCAGATGTGGCCTCGGAAATTCTGTTCTTCCGGCGGCACCGGTGCTCGGCAGACAATCAAGTAGATGCTCCTGTGTGGAGAGACGCTTGGCGGTACGATTTTGCATCTGTCATCCTGTCCCTCGACGGGCAGGATTTGGACATACAGATGGAACCATGCCTCCGTCTCCGGCGTGATCCGGACAAAATCACTGAACGCCGCATAGGAGGTTTGTCCTATCAGGAGAGCCAATACACCGATCGCGGTCAGAGTCCTACATCTTCGTTGCACGTCGCACCTCTCTCTCGTCTCAGCCTCGCCACAGGCAAGAGCACGCGTCCGCGTCACCGGACCAACGAGCGTCCAGGAACGAACGGCTTGCTAATATGAATATACTCGATCAGAGGATGAGATGCTCTGAAATTGCTGACCGTTTGTTTGTCGATGGGGTTGTCGGTTTCAAGGTGGAGCGACTCCAGAGACGCCGGGCCCGTCAGGGACCGCAGTAATCCGGACGGCAGCCTTGAGAGCAATGCCCAACCCCTTGAGATTGTGGAGCGTGGTGACGGCCTTGTCGATGCCACCAGCCACAAGACCGGCACTTGCCTGCACTACCGTCTCCTTCGAAGCGACTGAAGCGGCGAAGGATCGCGGCTCTGCTCTTGGACAAGCATCAGAACTCGAACAATATCGACGCCGGTGGCCACGATCCGCTGATGCTCATCCGTGAGGATGACCCAAGGGAAAGACCTCACGCCCCACTGTTGTCTCAGCGTAGACATGATGGCAGAGGACTGTTGCAGCGGAATCCTCGCTTGGACTCCGTGTCCTGGCAGGACATCAATGGGAAGAGAAATTTTGTTCTGTCTCTTCCACTGCCGAAGTTCATCCTCGTCCACTGGGGCGACTTGAATGCAGACAACTGCCACGTTCTGATCTCTGAGTTGCCGACCAAATCTCTGCAACTGACTGATGGCGATCTGGGAGGCACGTTGGGCGTAGTCTACAAAGACCACCAGCACCTTCTTGTTCGTTGTGCGTCTGGCATCAAAGCCTGTTTCCAATGTCCTGAGATCCGGCAAAGGCCCGCCCACCAACGAGTCTTGGGGGACGAAGTTGGTGAAGTGTTGCCCAAGCTTGATGGTCACATGGTCTCCGCTGTGGGCGTATACATAGGCGGCATCATTGCCCTGGCCAAAATCGACTTGCACGCTGACCGGGCCGGTCGGCAGGCGATCTACTCTGAACTGCCCCTGCTCATCGGTGGACGTGGCCCGGCTGTCAGGGAATCCGCCTGCGTCACTGCCCACAAACACGGGTTTGCCCGGCACCGGGCGATTGTTCTGGTCCAGCACCACGCCGGAGAGATACGCATCCAAGAGCATCATCTGAATATCCGGGAGTGCCGCCGCCTGGCCCGGTGTCATGGGGTCGTCCAGCACATGGTCGGACGAGCCAAACTCCGCAGACTCATAGGTCAGACGGTAGTGATCGGCGACACCCTCCAGGGCGACGAGCGTCCTGAGTTCGTAATACCCCTGGGCATCCGTGCGCGTGCCAGGCAAATGCACGGTCCCGTATACATCGCGAGCGCCGCCCCGACGTCTACGTTCCAATTGCAGACTCACCTCGGCCCCGGCGATGCCCCGCCCCATGTCGTCTGTCACGCGACCGCGAATGGAGCTGCTCGGTTTCAATACCACGCGCAGTTCGCGTACCGCATCGTAGAAGAATGTGGCTCCTGCCAGGTCCCTCTCGGTGTCCTGTACCATGACCAAATGAGAGGGATACAAGGGATTTTGTCTGGCCGCGAATCGCCCCTGTCGGTCGGTCAATACCGTCTGCCCCAGCCCCACCATTACACGTACGTTTTCTGCAGGTTGGCCCTGAGTGTCCACTACGGTGCCGCGCACCAGGGGCAGTAGGGGCGCCACCGTGATTTCCGCGGGCTTGATTTGCGGCCCGGTTACCGTCAAGGGGACGCCCTGCTGCCCGATGCCGTGGTCATAGTTGCCGCCCCAGGCATGCATCTTGTACTGTCCTCTGGGCAAGCAGAGTGTCGCGACGCCTCGGGCATCACTATCGGCAAACTGCGTCAAGATGTCCTGCTGTTGGTCATTCTTGCGATCGTCCACGTACACCGTGATCTCAGGCAGGGTGCGACCCGTGGTCCGATCTCGAACCAGGACCTCAAGGGGTATACCCTTTTCCGCCTGCACGGTGACGTCTACGGTCTTTTCCTGCTTCTCAATCTCAACGGGGACACGCCTGGCCACCCAGTCCGTTCCTTCCGATACGAGTTGGAGAGTATGCAGCCCAGGTGGCAGGCCCTGCACTTCGAACGCCCCTTCCTCTTCAGAAAGGAGCTCCAGGGGCCTGAAACGCCACTCACTCCTTCGTGACTGGTCCGTAGAGAGCATCAGACGCAGCCCCCCGATCCCCCGACCGGTCGTCTTGTCCAGAACACGCCCCCGAAGCACGGCGGCAGGAGGCAGTCCCAGTTCCACATCCTCCCAATCCACGCGATATCCTTCACAGGCATTGCCTTGGAATTGCTCGGGTGGGAAGATGCAAGCAATGTCTCGACCCGGAGCCTTTACGAAGAACTTTACCGTTGCCTCAACGGGCAACTGGTCGAAGACAAAACGCCCCTGAGCATCGGTTCTCTTTGAAAGCCAATCCTGGGGCGCGTAGACAACCTTTCCTCCATTTCGGATCTGCGGAACCACCTGGATGTCAGCATCCCTCACCGCATTTCCTTCTGAATCGACCAGCCGCCCGGCAATACCTCCGGGCGGACGCAGTACGATGTTGGCGGTGAAGCTGGTATACGGTTGCGCCATGAAGGGATGTTCTCTGTAGATATACTCCCAGCCCAGGGCCAGACCCGTCTTTTTGGCGACGACCAGGATATCGTGTTTGGGCTGAACCCAGACATCGACGGCAAAACGCCCCTCCTGATCCGTGGTCTGGATCGCGTCCAGCAGCTCTGCAGACTTCGGAGCGGCATAGTCATCTCCAATGAGTTCCATCACCGCCACCTCAGCACCGCCAACCGAGTCAAGTTGGGCATCTTGGACCTGGCCTGTGATGTGAAGCCTATCTCCCAATTGCCCAACGGCCCGCGTTGTCGGCGTCGCAAAGCCCATTTCCCCGGCGTCCAAACCCGTCACAAGCCAGAATAGAACGGACAAGAACGCAACCATGAACACTCGCCGGCGTTTCATATCAGTCGTCTCCATCGTGCAGTTTTGCGAGCTTCCAGAGGCCGTCGACACGAACCAGCCGAGTTGCGAGAGTGACGGTCTCACCCGGCGCTCGGCTCGTGCCATCCAGTGAAAATTCGGTGTGGACGGTGGCGTTCCAGATGACCGTCGCGGCGTCGCCGTCTTGGACCACGTCCACCAGTTCGACGGGTGGCCCGAGATAACGAGGGTACAGGCTTTCGTTCGCGTCCGGCACGCCGTCGCAGAAGCACTGGGACAAGGCTCCCGCGCTGCCCCGATCCAGAAGTTCCAGCACGCTGTAGACCGCCTGCCCGGGTGTGCTCACGTCCGGGGCATTGTCTGCGTCAGGTCGGCCAATCCCAAACAGCACGGGAGGCACAGGGCCTGACCGGGCGTCGTCGGCGCTGCGCACCTCGCTTACCAGGGGCATATCGCCCAGGGTCACAGTCCGCTCGTCCGCCTGAGGTACTGACACCGTGTCAGGGCGCACAGAGGGTGTACCCGAGCGGTACAGGCAGGAAATCGCCAGTGCGACGCCTGCAATGCCCGCCGCAGCGAATACGACCTTTACGACTCTCGCCTTGCACCGCTTCGACACCATGAACGCTCTCCAATGTCCTTCTATAAGTCGCAGCGACGACGCCGGCGATACAAAGAAAACAGACGCAAAGTGGATTTCCGCGGTGAGATTCCCGCGCTGTGGAAAACCTGTCTCACGACGCGGCGAGTTGTTCCGCGATGTGGAGGGCGGCTTTGATGCCGTCGGCGGCGCTGGAGATGATGCCGCCGGCGTAGCCGCTGCCTTCGCCGACGAGGTAGAGGTTCTCGAAGCCGGCGCAGAGACCTGTCCTGTCGCGGACTGCCTGGATAGGTGAGGAGGTCTTGCTTTCGAGGCCCAGGATGGCGCCGGTCTCGAAGCCCTTGATCTTGCGGGCAAAGTCCTTTAGCCCCTCAGCGATAGCGCCGCTGACGTGGGACGGCAGCATCTCCCACAGCGGGGCGGGCTTCAAACCGAGCGGATAGCTCGATTCGAGGACGTTGGACGGCTCTTTTTGCGTCAGGAAGTCGGTGATGCGGCAGGCCGGGGCCGCGAAGCCGTTGGAGTACTCATAGAAGCTGTGTTCCAACGAGCCGAGCCAGTCGAGCGCCTCGGTCGGCGAGATCGATCTACCCAGCAGCGAGTCGAGACTGACGGCGGCTACGCATGCGGCGTTGGCGAACCGTCCGGCCCGGCGGTAGTAGCTCATGCCATTGACGATATTCGTGTCCGCGTAGGCGGTCGCCGGGATGACCGCCCCGCCGGGACACATGCAGAACGTATAAACAGGCAGATGCCCTTGTGCGTTGAAGGTCAGGCGGTATTCGGCGGCCTTGACGCCGGGCAGGCTCGCCCGGCCCCATTGAGCAAGGTTGATCAGCTCCTGCGGATGCTCGACCCGGCTGCCGATGGCGAAGTTCTTGGTGCGAAACGGCACCCCCCTGCCGATCAACATGCGATAGGTCTCGTAGGCCGAGTGTCCGGGGGCGATGACGAAGCAGTCCGCTTCGATCCCGCTCGACGAGATCACCGCCTCGACGACGCGGCCCCGCTCGATCGTCAGGTCTTCGAGCATCGTGTCGAACAGCATGCGGCCGCCGAGAGCGAGGAACTCCTCCCGCAGACGTTTGACGATCTGACGGAGGTTATCGCTGCCGAGATGCGGATGAGCCATGTACGCGATCTCTTCAGGAGCGCCGGCGCGGATGTAGCTGGCGAGAATGAACTGCCGCTCTGACCGGATGTGCTTGCTTCGCGAGGTGAGTTTGCCGTCGGAGAAGGTGCCTGCCCCGCCTTCGCCAAAGGCGTAATTGCAGGAAGGGTTGAACGCGCCGGTCTTTTCGAACGTGCGAATGCCCTCGGCCCGCGTGTCGACGTCGGAACCTCGCTCGATGAGCGTGACGTGGACGCCCGCCTTCTGGAGGACCAGGGCGGCAAAGAACCCGGCGGGGCCAGAGCCGACGACCACGGCCCTCCGCCCCGGCGCAACCTGCGGGATGGAGAGAGGCGCAGGCGTCTCGGGGGCGCCGCCCTCGATCTGCTCCGAAGCAACTCCGACGCGGACGAGCCAGTGGATGTCGTTCTTGCGGCAGGCATCGAGGCTCTGGTGCTCGATCGTGCAGGAGAACTCCGTCAGCGACAGCGCCTTGCCGATCCGCTCGCGGAGCATCTGCTCGCTGTAGTCGGTGGGAAGCTTCAGTGAGATCGCCCGGTATCCCATGCGAAAGCCACCTTGCGATTGAACGCGGATTCTCACTCCAGGCTCGCGCGGAGGGCCCACTGGGCCTTGTCCCCACGCGGGGCCTTGTAGCTCGCCAGCCTGGCCAGCAGCGCGTCCGGCGTCGGGTCCACCAGCAGCAGATCGCGATGGGCCGGGTCGATGAATCCCTGCGCCGTCGCGTGTTCGACGAAACGAATCAGGTCATCGAAGTATCCCACGACGTTCAGCAGGCCAGCCGGCTTGGCATGAAATCCAAGCTGCGCCCAGGTCAGGATCTCGAGAATCTCCTCCATCGTCCCGAAACCGCCCGGCATCGCGATGAATGCGTCCGCCAGTTCCGCCATCAGGGCTTTGCGCTCGTGCATGTCGGCGACGATCCGCATGTCCGCCACATCGGTCAGCGCCAGGTCCATCTCGTGTAGCGCCCTGGGGATCACGCCGGTGACGTGGCCACCATGTTCCAGTACGGTCCGCGCGATGACGCCCATCATGCCGATCCGGCCCCCGCCAAACACCAGGTGCAGCCCGCGATCGGCGAGGACCGCGCCCAGCATGCGGGCCGCATCGGCATATTCGGGCCGCGTGCCGACCCCGCTGCCGCAATAGACACAAACTCGTTTCATTCGCATCGCCTCGGACGTTAGAAGAAGACCTGGCGCGGAGGTCCACCGTCCACGCAGCGGCGCAGAAGGTAGTCCCGGCATTTCCATCTGTCAAATGGAATCGAGTCGCGACCCAAAAGACTACCCGAACAACGGTTGACACGACGCGGTGCTGAGGCAATAATCACGACTGAGACAGCAGAGACCGGCACTGCGGAATAGAGACGCGATGAAACCGAGGGGCGTTCCGATGCGCTCCTGTATCGCAGAAAGGAGAGCATCCCATGGAGCCGATTCTGGCCAAGTGCGGCTATCGTTGCGATCTTTGTCTGGCCTTTGAGACCAATCTCAAGGGCGAGCAGGACAAGAAAAGGCTGAGCAAAGCGCTGGCCAGGTACTTCGACTGCCGGGTCCGTCCGGAGGAGATTGGCCCGTGCAAGGGATGCCAAGCAGCCACGGAGGCCCCCGACAAGGACTGCCAAGTCTATCCCTGTGTCCTCAAGAAGGGGTTGCAGAACTGCGGGCAGTGTTCTCAGTTCGGCTGTGACAAGCTCAAGACGCGCATGGACGTGGTGGAGAAATGCCTCGCCAGGCATTCGGACGTGAGCAACAAGGACTACCGGCTGTTCTTCCGCCCGTATCTCAGTCGAGCAGCCCTGACGCAGATCCATCTGTCGCGTGGTGGTTAGGGCCGCGGCAGGCTCTCTCCGGGGCTACGGTCAGCGGCCGAGAAACCGGCGGGCGAAATCCGCAAAAGGCACATCACGGAAATACCTTTCGTGGATCGCGTGCGTCAGCTTCACGTCATCCATGTCGTCATACTGCGGATACTTCTTTCGGACCTGCACGATGGTCATCTTCTCAAGCATGCGCCTGGTCGCGACGTCTCCCGGCTGAAACGGAGCCCCGGTCTGCGACGCTGTCTCCGGAGCGGGGGCGGCCTCGGGCGCGGTTGCTTCCGCCTCCGCTGCCTCGGCTTGCGCGGTCGAGGCCGGCGGGTACACTTTCACCCCCGACTTGCGGAGTTCCGCCGCCTGGCGGTCCATCTGCCCGGCGGTCATGGTGTTGGGATCGAAAGCGTACCCCTGCTGTCTCCAATACGCCGCGTTGCGAATGGCCTGCGCCCGTTCGAACATCTCTGCGCACGTCATCGTGTTGGGATCGAACGTGAATCCCTTAGCCTTCCAGCTCTCGGCACAGACGGCCGCCCGCTCACGATCCCGGTCCACGTCTGGACCGGTAGTGGAAGAAGCAGCACAGCCCAAGGCCAGCCAGGGCAGAGTCAGCAGAACCGCCAGGCGGTTTATCATGGCAACCTCCAATGACTACAAAACACCATCAGAAAAGTGTCATGATACGCTCAGCGCAGGCTACTGTCCAGCCTCTTCCCGTGTCGGATGTCACTCAGTTGGTCAGGGTAAAGGCCGGCAGGCGGACGATCTTGCCGCCCTTCTCGGCCGACTGATGGGCGCAGAGGCCGACGCAGGTCCAGTTGGCGCTGGTGACGGCGTTGGGCCGAGGGTCGCGGCCTTCGAGCAGCGCCGAGACGAACTCGTTGACCAGGTGCGGGTGCGACCCGCCGTGGCCGCCGCCCTGGATGAACGAAAGATGTCCGGCGTCCTGGATCGAACGCGTAAACTTGCGAATCTCTTCCGGCAGCCGATGGGCGTAGTCGGGGACCCGGACGCGTGAGGGAATCTCGGGCTCCGGCTTCTTGGCGGTGTGAAGGACGTGTTCCTCCCCTTCGACCAGCGTCCACTCGAAGCTCTTCTTCGAGCCGTAGACGTCGAAGCTCTCACGGTACTGCCGGGCCGTATCGAAGAGAAATCGCCAGATATGGGCCGCGATGTCCGAGTCCTTGATCTTGATGTGACACGACTCGATGGCGAATTTGTTGCCGCTCTTGCGGGCCAGTCTCGCGTTGATGGCGCCCGAGCCGAAACAGGAGACGTACTCGGCCCGGCCGTCGACCAGGCCCAGCACGGGCGAAACCACGTGCGTGGCGTAGTGCATCGGGATCATCCGCTCCCAGTACTCGGGCCAGCCCTCCATGTCCTGCGGATGCGACGCCTGCATGTACTGGATCTTGCCCAGCTCGCCCTTCTCGTACATCTCCTTGAGGAACAGGAACTCGCGGCTGTAGACCACCGTCTCGGCCATCATGTACTTCAGTCCGGTCTTCTTGACGAGCGAGACGATCTGCCTGCACTCTTCGATGGTCGTCGCCATCGGGACGGTGCACATCACGTGCTTGCCCGCGTTCAGCGCCGCAATCGACATCGGCGCGTGGTCCGGGATCGGCGAGTTGATGTGGACGAAATCAATCGCCGGATCGGCCAGCAGCTTCTCGTAGCTCGTGTAGCGCTTTTCGATCCCGCAGGCGTCGCCGATC
>Ga0068714_10004095_pt1 | contig 16656 bp, 18 predicted proteins | sample MTBNYHSulfiMetaG_FD_62988 | JGI IMG/M metagenome (GOLD analysis project Ga0068714, IMG submission 62988) | Enrichment culture microbial communities from rom New York Harbor, USA that are MTBE-degrading - MTBE-NYH (New York Harbor Sulfidogenic)... | ecosystem: Environmental > Aquatic > Marine >...
TTATAACAGTCACCGTCTCCATTCGTTTTTGGGATACAAAACCCCAAATACTTTTGAAAGTAATTTTACTTTGCAAAAAGTCGCTTAACTGGGTGTCCATTTTTACTTGACCAGATCAAAGATATTAAGCGAGAAATATGGCGCGGTACATTTGCCGCTATCGTCTATGATCGATTTCGTAATCCCGCAGTTCATGGTTTCGGTCCATCTGATTATATAACGTTTGACAACACAACGTTTCAAGGACAACCTGTTCCAGAAATTGATTTTTTTATAATTCATGACTGTCTTAAGAAAATTGCTTGTGTTGCCAGAGGAATATCAATAAAGACAGGTAAATTTTTCGGTCATGATTGCAATTGAACCGGTTTGTTTTTTGACAAACTGAAACACGCTGCCTAACACGCCCACAGCTTTTATTAGTGTATTCGCCTTTGCCGCAAGCGTTCTCCATAATTGTCTTGGAGGAAAGTAATGAGTAAGGAGATATTAACAAAAACTGGCAAGTTGCAAAAGAGGTTCTTGCCAGCCGCATATTTCGACTCGTCTGTTCTTATTGACTATTGGATGACTGAGGGTATGGAGCTACCCGAAAAAGACGATTTCACAAGTAGAGTGATGAAAGATAATGAACCTCCTCATCTTCGAGTTGTAAGAGACATTCTTCGCTCGAAAATTAGAATTAATAAGGTAGTTGAGATTAGAAAAAAATTGCTTTTTGATGAAGTAAAAGTTACTCCAGTTTTTAGTACAATCTCTTTGTTGGAATTAATGGAGTGGGAAGCAGAAGCCGCATTCAAACAGATAGCTTCTGAAGCATCCGGAGCAATATTCATCCAGAAAAAGAGCAAAAAAGAAATCGGCGATTATCTTAAACAAGCCATGGAAATGCGAAAGGATGAAAGTAAGGAACAAAAAAAGAATAGAAGGAAATCATTTGAATCAACTGGGTTGGAGGTATTGATGTCTGAAACATGGCTGAATGGATCATTTGCAGCGGCTCATGGATTAAAAGGGCTTTTACAAGTTGATATAGTAAATTTCAGCTTGACAATTGATAAAGTCTGGGCGGAGCCTTCTGCATATGCATTTTTACAACTCGGCATTGCCGACATTATGCACATCCTTTTTGCCCAACATTTAGGATGCAAATATATTGCAAGTTTTGATTCAGACTTTGCAAGAGTAAAAAACATTATTACTGAAGAAACTGGAATGGACGTTCTGACAAGACCAGAGGAAATACTTGCTATACTTTAGACAACTTCGCACAACAGCAAGAGCTGAAGACACATTGTCCAAAATTTTCACTTTTTCCTTTGCACCATCACGATCATATATGTACTGCCCTACGTTAGACGAATATTAAAGGATGTAAAATGAGTATGCAGATTTGGGATATAAAGGGAGAAATCATTGGAAATTTTTTTCTTGTCTATGAAGAGATTTTAAATTTTTCAACACCTCCGCCACATCCTGCGATACGAAAGTTTGTTATTGACCCTGAATTTAATGACAAGAATGTGCAAACCGGTAAATTTAATATTGACATTACTTTTGCAATAGATACCGAAGAAGAAAAACCACCTCCAAATATGGTAGCAGATGTAGGTCGAGACATATTTAATATGTACGTCGACTTACTTGCTTTTCTATCAGGAAATCCAATTCGTATTCTGAGCCCGCCCTATATTGTTCACAATTATCCGGGGACCAATAAATATCGCCGCATATCTTTCCCCTCTCATCAAGCAGTACTTGAACCACCTATCCCTTTGATAAACACATCAATTTTTACGACTAAGTTGGAACAAAAACATGGTAGAATTTTGGCATGGTTGAGACGAGCACTTCAGGAACGAGACATTATTAATAGCATATTGACTCTCTTTATCCCTCTTGAGATCTTAGCAAATCTGTTTCCTTGTGGGGAAAAAGTTGTTGTTAGTTGTGAAAACTGTGGTTGTGTTATTGAATCACGGCCTGGAATGCGAATTCAAGTGCAAAATTTAGTGCTCAATGAAATTGGATATAGCAATGAGCAGTTTAAGCGAATATGGGAAACAAGAAATGAAATTATTCATGGGCGTTTACTTATATCAGCGGATCAAATTAGGGACTTAAATATTGTGAAACAAGATTTAATCTTAGCGATTATTAAGGGAATGAAAAAATTGCTCGGCATCGATTCTTCCAAACCTCCGAGAGAGGTGCCATATGGTTTTTCAATTGGCGACTCGTTTTTAGATTTGGAATATACTGAACCCGAGAAATAGAGGGCAGGCATTGGAAGGTACAACTAAAAAAAATGCCCGCAACGGCAAAAAATATTTTATGGAGGGAATATGAAGATAGGGTATAGGGTTTTGGACCTTCTCTTGGTCCGACCCGCAACCCGTTTAACATGATCACCGGCCTTGTGTGTGGGCGCTGCGGACGCACAAAGTCCGGTGCATTAATTTATTAAGCAATTTACCATTTTCTAAGTACCTGAAAGACTGTGGTGCCTTGAATCCTTCAACCATATCGTAGGGATCAAGCGGTTCTTTATACCGTTCGGCAGCTTTAATCTTTATGGCAAAAGCCGTGCTGCAACCTGAGAAATATTCAAAAAAGAAATCCCTGCTAATACCGGCATGGTCAGCTGTGAGGTTCCAAAGGACACTCTTTCCCTTTACACCAATTATTGTAATGCATGTTACCAGATAGTTCTTACTATGTTAGCCTTTCTTAACTCTTTATCCGCTGTTATCAATCGTGTATTTGTTCGAATAGCGGTTGCGCAAATAATTCTATCTGCCGGATCTTGATTTATTTCTTCCGGTAGGTTAACTGATAATTCTGCAATTTCCGGTGAAATACCTTTAAAAATGTAATTGTTTGATGATATTAATAAGTTTATAAATTCTAAATAGGAGATATCTATTTTAATTCTCTTTTTCTGCATTAACATTGCTATTTCCCATAAAGATATCTCGCAAAATAAAATGCCATCGGTTTCATTTGCAATACGTAATGCTTCTCTTGCTTTTTTACTGAGCAAGTCAGGTTTTAATGCATCCCAGATTATAATATGTGTATCAGCTATGATCATTTTTGAAAAGCTTTCCATTGCACATCGATAGGTGAGATTATATCACCTAACACTGCATTTTTTCCTAACTTCTTCAATTTCTTTTTTGCAATTTTTCTGGTGTAATCCGGAGGTACAAGTTTCGCGACGACTTTTCCTCTTGAGGTAATATCAACCTCAGAGCCATGTTCTATTTGCTTTAAAATTTTCATTAAATTTGCTCTTAAATCACTCACCGCTATAGTGTCCATAATAATCTCCCAAGATAATCGGTATTGTACAATTAAAATGTACAAAATATATATCAAAAAATCAAGCAATTTTTTCTCGCCCAGAGCTTCCAAATCAGCCAAGTCTCTTTTCTGTCGGTTGCGTTTTAAGGGGTGGCTCAGAGGCGACGAGTACGAGCCGTCCACTGCATCAGCAAAGCTCTCCGTATTTAGAAATTCGTTTTTAGCTTGTTTGAGATAATAAAACCAATTTTGGGCTTTCTCCTTTTGAGTTCCGGCGGTTCAATCAACCTCCGAATTTCACGAACCAATTCTATTAGGACCTCATCATGGTCACTGACCCGTTTTTCAAGTTGATCGACTTTACGTCCCAATTTTTCATGGGCAAGCGCCATTTCACGAAGCCGAACGAAAGCCCGTACAATGAAAACACTCATTTTATTTGCCTGTGCCGAATTAAGCACGTTCGCCGCTTGCAAAGCCCCATGTTCAGTAAAAACGAGAGGTAGTTTTCTTTTCCCTCCCCAATCTGAACTTGAAGTCGCAATTTGCGACTTCAAGTTTGCAAACTCCTCTTTGGTCATTTGAAACATGAAATCTTCAGGAAATTTATGCATATTTCTGCGAACTTGTTCGTTTAGGCGTTTTGTTTCTACACCATACAACACAGCAAGGTCTGCATCCAATATTACCTTTTGGCCACGAATGACCATTATGACTTTCGATATACTCTTTTCGGGGATAAGGCCCTTTGATCTATCCTGCATTATTTTTCAACCCTCGCTTGAGTCGGATAATATTTTTGCTTCATTATTAGTCGTCAGTAAAAACCCCTAAAATAAAATTCGTTATTGTGAATCCCGGCATAAAACAAAAAAGGCCCATCGCCTTTATATTTGGCGATTCGGCCTATTTTATTTTTATCAATCTTAAAACCCTTCCCATTAAAGACACCTTTTCCCTGTATTTCGATCATCTTTATGTGGGATTGATGTTGTTAACTTTTTTAATGCTAAACAGGGTATAAGTCAACCAAAAAGTATCTCCTTTTCCTCACTTAAATCCGCCAACATGGAATTTGTGAAGTTCCGGAGGAGTTATTTTTACGAAGCCGAATAATTGTCTCCGCCTGTACGATCTTTATTATCCATTTGGAGGCGTTCTTGAAATTTATTGAAAGATTTTCTCGGTTCGCATGCGCTCCATACCCCAAAAATATTAAAGAGTTAACGTTCATCAACAACCGGGAACGGATTAGAAATAACATATATTTACTTGACTTAAATCCATTCGTATATATTTTATCAAAAATTTTTATAAAAAATAACCATAACGATAGGAGAATTTCATGGAAAAAGTTGAAAACAACATGTACGTCAGCGTTCATTATAAAGGAACCCTCAATAACGGAGAAGTATTCGACAGCAGTGAAGGCCGGATGCCCCTTGAAATACTGATGGGAGGCGGCCAAATGATAAAAGGGTTTGAGAACTCGCTTATGGGCATGGCTTTAAATGAGAAAAAAACGTTTACGCTTGCACCGGAAGATGCCTACGGCCTAAGAGAAGAAAATCTGCTGCATAATTTCCCGTTATCGAAAGTCCCGCCCGGTGTAATTCCTGAAGTGGGTCAGGTTATCGGGCTTCAAATGCCGGACGGCCGCCAGGTGCCTGCGCAGATTATTCGGATTGATAATGAAAACGTTGTATTGGACTTAAACCACCCTCTCGCCGGGCAAGCATTGACCTTTGATATTGAAGTGGTCGGAATCAGCACTACACCAACCCAGAATCAGGGTGGATGTGGTGGTGAATGTGGATGCTCTTCAGCCGGCAATTGCAATGATGGGGGGGTTGCGGAGAAAAATGCTGTTGACAGAAAATTTTAAATTTGTTTGAAAACCAGTACGTTTTAATTCCACACTCAAAACGACGTACGGGTCGGAACAATAAATCTCCGACACGCACGTCGTTGCCTTTATTAATACCTTCCTCACCCCAGGCAGGGGCTTATCCGCTCTCGGTCTGTTGATGGACCTGCAGAAGTTCATAAAATAAGCGAGGTCGCATCTTAAATATTGGTGGAAATTGAGGGGAACCTTGTCCAAAATTTTCACCTTTTCTTTTACTATCCTCAAAAAGTAAAGGGGTATCGCGTCTGTGGAGGGAGCTTATTGCCGAGGCAATAATAACGTCCCAATTGGTTTTTCCCCGTAAAAAAGCATGGCTTAATCACCAGCCAAGTTCAACTCATCGTTACGCGACGGTTCAGTCTTCCCATTGTCGCAAGGAAAGAAGGCAAAAAACTTGACATAATTTTTTTAGGTGACTATAAAAGATTTGGCACGAAATTTGGACAGTATTGGTAAAAATGAAAATGGTTGGCAAGGATTATTATTGAAGAAAGGACAAACGCGATGCTTAGTGTTTTAAGGAAATATGCGAGATCAATTTTTATCTATTTTATTCCTTTTCTCATTATTAGTTTCGTGTTGTATTTTGGCTGGACCGACATCCGCGAAAGGCAAGAAAGTTGGATGGTGAAAGTAAACAAGAGTACTGTTTCGGTAGCCGAATATCGGAAATATTACACGCAACTGATAGACTACTACAAAAAGATTTATCAGGTTGACCTGACCTCGGATCTGATTGAACAACTCGGGATAAAACAACAAATCACCGATAATCTCATTCACGAACTTCTTTTACTGGAGACCGCGAAAAAGGCCGGCCTGGTGGTCCCAAAAGCTGAGCTGAAAAAAACCATTGAAGCAATACCCGGATTTCAAAAGAACGGAAAATTTGACGACCAAACATATCAAGAGCTTTTGAATCAGAACAAACTTACCCCGCAAGAATTCGAAAACGATCAGCGAAAAGGACTCATGGTCTCTCGAATAAGAGATTTGGTAATCGATAGTGTAAAATATTCCGAAAAGGAAGTCCAGGACAAGTTTATTTGGGAAAATGAAAAGGTTGATCTGGAATTCGCGGAGATTGACCCTGAAACGTTTTTTAATGTGGGCGCGCCCAAGGAAGAAGAAATAACAGCTTATTATGATAAGCATAAAGAAGAGTTCCGCGTGCCCGAAAAAATCAAAATTAGTTATTTAGAATTTTCGTCCGAATATTTTGCAAACAAAATCTCTGTTTCTCCCGAGGAAATTGATGAATACTACAAAAATTTTTCCGAGGAATTTTGGGAGCCCAGGAAAGTCCATGCTCGGCACATATTAATCAAAGTTAATCCAAGCGCAAAACCCGAGGAGAAAAAAGAAGCTGAAAAAAAAGCCAAGGAAATTCTTTCTCTCATTAAGGGAGGAAAGCCTTTTGAGCGTGTGGCCCTGATGTATTCCCAAGATCAGGCCACAGCCAAAGAAGGGGGGGATTTAGGGTTTTTTCCCCGGGGCCAAATGATAAAAGAATTTGATGAGGTCGCATTTAATCTTAAGCCCGGAGAGGTGAGCGGAGTGGTTGAGACCAAATTTGGATTTCATATAATTAAAGTTGAGGAGATAAAAGAAGAGAGAACAAAACCACTCCAAGAAGTCAAAGAAGAAATCCGGGAAAAGTTAACCAAGGAAAAAACCCAAGACCTCATAAAAAAGGAGGCTTACCGAGGTTACCGGACTTTGCTTAAGACGAAAGACCTTAAAGGATATGCTGATCAAGAGGGACTAAAAGTAGTTGAAAGTAATTATTTTTCTCGAGAGGAAAGTTCCCCTATAGCAGGAGACTCCGGGAAGTTTATGGAAGAAATTTTTGGATTTAACCCTGGAGAAATAGCTTCGCCTACGTATATTAATGAGAGCTACTATATTATTCGGCTCGAGGATAAAAAGAAAAGCTACCTCCCCCCGGTGGGTGAAGCAAAAGAAAAGATAGTGGTGATTCTAAAAAAAGAAACTCAAAAAGAAACTGCCAAAAGAAAAGGCGAGGAAGTGCTTAAAAAGCTTATCCAAGGGAGCCCTTTTCCAGAGGCAATAACAGATCAAGAAAAATTAACCATTAAAGAAACAGGTCTTTTTACTCGCACGAACAACAACATTCCCAAAATCGGGATTTCGCCCGAGATGATGGCGGCCGCCTTTGGCTTGAGTCCCGAAGCGCCCTTTGCGAAAGAAGTATTTGAGGTGGGCGGAAAAATTTATCTGATAAAACTAAAGGCAAAAGAAGAAGTGTCGCCCGAAGAGTTTTTGGATAAAAAAAGCAAAACAGAAAAAAGGTATCTTTATGAGAAAACAAATGAGTATTTGGAAGATTGGTTAAAAAATGGGCGGCTTCAAGCAAATATCGTTTTTAACCAGAGAGTTAATCCCTGACAGCAATACAGGCAAAAACGAACCGACCGGGCGACCGAGAATGCACCGATTAAAAAAAGGAGTGCTGATTGTCTTTGAAGGGGTTGATGGGGCGGGAAAAAGCACGCAGGCACGATTATTATACGAGCGCCTAACCAAAGCTCGGTTCGAAGCCGAGCTCTCCAAAGAGCCGACCGAAGGAACGTGGGGCAAAAAAATAAGAAAACTGATCGAGGAGGGGCGGGGAGATGTGGGCCCGCAGGAAGAGCTTGAATGGTTTATGAAAGATCGCTTTCAACATGTGGAAGAAATTATTAAACCTGGGTTAAAAAATAACAAAATAATTATTTTGGATCGGTATTATTTTTCCACGATTGCCTACCAGGGAGCCCTTGGCGTTGACCCAAAGGAGATTGAGAAGAGAAACAATGAATTTGCCCCTGAGCCGAACTTACTTTTTTTAATCGAGATACCACCGAGCGCGGGGATTAAAAGAATAAAAGAGTCAAGGGGAAAAGAAACGGATTCATTTGAGAAAGAACGCTACCTTTTAAGGGTGGGCCAAATTTTTCACAGCTTAGACAAACCTTTTCTTTATCGGCTTTTCGGAGAGGAATCTGTTCAAAAGCTGAGCGACCAGACCTGGGAAATAACCACGGCCCATTTAAAAGAGCACAACCTGATCGAAAAATAACGATTTTTTTCAAGGAGGGTTTAAAATGATTACAGGAAAATTAATCAGAATGGAAAGAATCATAAACCGCAACACCAAAAAAACGGTTATTGTGCCGATGGATCACGGTGTTTCTTCCGGACCCATAAAGGGGTTGATCGACCTGGGAAAAACGGTAAACATGATTGCCGAAGGAGGCGCGAATGCGGTGATCGGACACCTGGGCCTTCCTCTCCATGGGCATCGGGGAACCGGAAAAGACATTGGTTTAATCCTGCATCTGTCGGCTTCAACCTCCCTGGGCCCTGACCCAAATCATAAGGTTTTGGTCAATACGGTCCAGCACGCCTTAAAAATGGGGGCGGACGGTGTATCAGTCCACATTAATGTCGGGGCTGACGACGAAGCTCAGATGCTCGAAGACCTGGGCAAGGTCGCGGTTGAGTGCATGGAGTGGGGAATACCGCTTTTAGCCATGATGTATCCCCGCGGCGCAAAAATCAAGAGCGAAAATGATGTGGAAGTAGTAAAGCATGCGGCCCGAGTCGGGGCAGAGCTGGGTGCCGATATTGTCAAGTGCCCTTATACCGGCAGCCCGGAATCATTTAAGGAAGTGGTGGCGGGTTGCCTTGTGCCGGTAGTGATCGCCGGAGGCTCAAAGCTGAGCGATGAAGAAACCCTGAAAATGATTGAGGGAGCGATGAAAGCCGGGGCCGCCGGGCTTTCGATGGGGAGAAATGCTTTTCAACACGAAAAACCCGCTAAATTCGTAAGAGCCGCTTGTGCCATGGTGCATGAAGGAATTTCAGTCAAAGAAGCGCTCAAGATGCTCAGGTCTTAATGTGCTGATTTAATTTACATTTAAGGAAAAAGGATAGAGGGTCAATGATTTTCGCAAAATAAAGAAGGCCAAGTTGCCAAACAAAAAGGTAAAAGGCCTTTTTTGCTTTAAAATCCCCTCTGACTCCCCTTTTAAAGGGAGATTGAGGAGAATTTTTTTAATGTTTTATATAAATCAATATAAAAACTGTTCTATGTCTTTAAAGCGGATTGAGAAATGAGCAGGAAAAAAGAGGGGGCATTGGCAGGACTGGGGAAGGTAGCGGCAGGTTTTTCGGAAAGATTTTTCCCTAATCCATTTGTGTTCGCTATAGTCCTAACTGTGGTTGCATTTCTGCTTGCCCTAACATTCACTGACCAAACTTTTGGAGGACTGGTGATATGTTGGTGCCAAGGATTTTGGGAACTGCTGACTTTTGCCATGCAGATGACCCTCCTTCTTGTTCTGTGCGATTCAGTAGCAAGAACATCCCCTGTTCTGAAAACATTAAGAACCCTTTGTTCGTTTGCCAGAAAACCTCGACAGATTATTTTCATTACCACCTTTCTGGCTTGTGTCTTGGGACTTATTAGTTGGGGGCTTGGGCTTGTCGGAGGAGCAATCCTGGCGAGGGAATTCGGCAGATCCGCCCGCCTCAGAAGTATTAAAGTGCACTACCCCTTAGTGGTGGCCTCCGCTTACCTGTCCTTAATGATTTGGCACTGTGGATTTTCCGGATCCATCCCACTCTTTATTGCCACCCCAGGGCACATTTTTGAAGACGTTATGGGAGTAATTCCCTTTTCAGAAACGGTCGGCAGCATGTGCAATATTGGTATAGCTATCGGTTTACTGACGGTGCTGCCTTTTGTAATGGCATTTATGCATCCCAAAGGAACTGAGATTAAAGAAGTCCCGCAGAATGTGCTGAAGTCGGTTGAAGAAGAGTGGGGTTACCTTACGCAAGGACGCGCCCAAGGACCGTTGACCTGGGGAGAAAAAATGGAACACAGCAGGATCCTTGGGGGCGTTGTTACGTGCCTTTGCCTGGGGGCTACAGTTTGGTGGTTTTTTGTCAAGGGGGGAGGGATAAACCTCAACTCCCTGAACATGTTTTGGTTCTTTTTGGCGTCATTGCTGCATAAAACTCCTATCAGGCTGGTCCGTTCTTTTGAAGTAGCGGTTAAATCTACCGCGGGAATTATTCTTCAGTTTCCTTTCTACGCAGGGATTATGGGAGTTGTTAAATTCTCCGGACTGGCAATTGTCGTTTCTCATTGGTTTACGACCATCGCTAACTCATATACCTGGCCTACCCTAGGACTTATTTATTCAGGAGTAATGAACATCTTTATCCCTTCCGGGGGCGGTAAGTGGGTAGTAGACGCTCCTATCATAATACCTACCTCCCAGGCTCTCGGAGTTAGTATGCAAAAAACCGCCCTGATTGACATGATGGGCGATCAATTAACCAACATGGTTCAGCCATTTTGGGCTCTGCCGCTTTTAGGAATAGCCAACTTAGAAGCGAAAGAGATCATCGGATACACAGCAGTAGCAATGATTTTTGGTTTCTTCATTATGGCCCTGGGATTAACCTTTCTACCTGCCGGATAGTCTTTTAATCAACTCCCCCTTAAAAGCAAAGTGATCCAGCCGGGGGGGGGTTGAAGGATCGCACCTGCAACAAACCCTAATCCCATTATTTTCTTATTGCTTTATCTGTCGATATAGTTTTGTCGGCTGATCTATCCCGACGATGAAAAGGAGATCTACCATCTTCCCTTAGCGCGATTATCACCCCAAATATCCCAATACTCAAAACGATAATAATTATTAAAAAAAGCATTAAATCAAATATGGTATTCATTTATCACCCGTCGCTTTTCAATAATTTTCTCTTCACCTTCTTTTGCGAACTCTTTCGTCACTGGGGGTAAGTGCGCGTCTAATTTTGGTTGGCTACATTCCCGGCGGCATGCCTCCGCCCATACCTCCTCCCCAACCTCCGCCACCCATGCCCCCACCCATTCCTCCCCTGCCGCCCGGCCCTTTTCTGCCCATCCCTTGTGGCCCATTTTCCGGGGACCTCGGCTGCAGTTCGTCCTGTATTTTTTGGTACTCTCTCATCTGTTTTTCTGTCAGGAATGTTGCGAGTTGTTTCTCGGTTGATTCACCTAGACGTTGCAGCTCACATCTCAAACAACAGTCTCCTCCACGGGATACTTGTCCTTTATACTTCTCAATAATGTCCTTCTGTTTCTTGCAGTATTCTTCTATTATCGGACGAACCTTTTCTTGCTGCTCATCAGTGAGATCAAGACGATCTTTCATGGCCGCGAGGAGTTCTGCCGGGGTATACTGTGGCAATTCCATTCCCCTTCCAGGAGGAGGCGCCCCCTTTCCCATCCTTGCCGATGAACACGCCACCAAAAACATAAGCAGGGCAAAGAATACTTTTTTTGAAAAGTTTTTAAAAAAAAGAAAATCGGCAATCTGGGACACTGGCGATTTTTTTCCGTTATCCATAATTTCTCCTTTTTTTATGATTGCGCTGGTTAAATGCCGGGTAGCCCAATTAACGGCGTTACCAAAAGTTGTTTAAAGGTTTTGTCGTTTGATGTTTAATGAAGGTTACACAATAATTTTTTTATTGCGGGGAAAGTTTTCATCCCGTGAGGCATTTAGAGAATTCACAAATATTTTTAGTTAAAACAGCATGTTGCAGTATAAAAAAATAAAAAAATGCAACGCAACCTTTTTTGTGTAACTTTTTTTAATCAGTCCGCAACTATATAAGTAAACCAAACCCCGTTAGATATTTGATATCTAACAGGGACTTTCTAACGGAGTAAAAGCGAATTTTGCCGATGAACGCAAAAGGATCGTTAATAGTAAAATCCACAGTTTTTACCTTGATAAAGAGATATTTTTATTATTTCACTTCGTGGTCCTCTTGTTGTTCACGGCACAATCAAGTAAAATGGAGTTATTAATCTTTTTAACGATGGGAGCAAGAAACAATAATCTTTACCATGAAAGGAGAACACATGAATAAACCCAAATTAATTGGCGGCCTGCTTCTGGTATTTATTTTAGGCGCCCTGGCTGGTGCGTGGGGAAATCAACTATACTTTATGCACAGCATAAAGCACAAATTTGAGCAATTCGCAAAGGGTGGGTTACCGCCATTTATGTCCGGGCACAGAATGGAGCGATGCGCTGAAGGTGGGCCGATGCCGTTCATGTTTGGGCATAGAGGGAAGAGATTTGCGAAAGGCGGGCAACCGCCATGTATGTTTGAGCACAGAATGGAACGATGCGGGAAAATAATTAATGAGCTCGACCTGACGGCAGACCAAAAGAAAAAGGTTGATGATATCGTTACCAAAAATAAGGACGAAAGAAAAAAGCTCATGGACAGCCTCAGGGAAGCGAAAAAAAAGCTCAACACAATGGTTTCTGCCAAAGAATTTGATGAAGCTGCTTTCCGGCAAGGTTTTCAACAGGTATCATCCATTAAGGAAAACTTAGCCGTGCTCAGGGCAAAAATGATTCCAGAGCTAAAGACCGTTCTTACTCCTGAACAGGTCGGATACCTGAGGGGGCGAATGGACGCAAAAAAAGAGTTTTGCGAAAAAAACCGCAGGTTTTCTCGGCAGGGGCATCACGCCGCCTTGGCTGAACCTGATGTGACTCCCCAAAACCGCCAGGAACAAGGCGATCAGCCGAACTCTTAACAGCAGTGGTTGGCATGTGCCGAATGGGGCAGGAAGGAAATTTTATCTCCTGCCTCGAAACTCGGTTGTAAAATTTTGTAATCAGTTTAAAATAAGCAAAAAAGGAAAAAACTGTTTAAAAATCAAAGCCGAGTAAACCACTGGTTTATCGTTAGAGATGCCCACTCATACTACCATTATAGACGACCATGACATTGTCCGCCGGGTTATTGCCGGAGACATTAACGCGTTTGGATTGTTGGTGCGAAAATACCAGGGGCACATTTTGGCTGTTGTGGGAAATCACATACCGTATAACCAGGCAGAGGAGGTAGCGCATGATGTTTTTGTAAAAGCGTATCAGTCTCTGCTGACCTTTAGATTTAAGGGCGGCTTTAAACAGTGGCTGTCGGTAATTGCCGTAAGAACGTGTTATGATTATTGGAGAAAGGAATATCGCTCCCGCGAAATCCCGATGAGTTCTTGCTCTGAAGAAGAGCAGAACTTTGTGGAAAGGGCGACGGCAAAGCAATTTATTCCAGCCACATTCCAGGAGAATACCCAGAAGGAGGCCCGCGAATTATTGGACAGGGCTTTGGTTAAATTGTCGCCCGAGGATAGAATGGTTTTGGAATTGGTTTATTTTGAGGGCCTTTCGGCCAAGGAGGCTGCCGGCCTTCTCGGGTGGAGCGTTGCGAATGTGAAAATTCGTTTATTTCGCTCTCGGAAAAAACTTCGCAAGATCATTACAGGATCTTTAGAAGACTAAGGGAGGATGGTATGCGATTTGATAAAAAAAATTATGCACAACTGGAAAACGCGCTCATAAAAGCATATCGGGAAAAAGAAAAACCCCAGGTGAGTGAACAATGGGAAATGAGCGTCATGCAACATATCCGCAGCCTCGGGGCGCTTCATTTTAAAACAAGCCCCTTTGAGCTTTTTGAGCAATTTGGGTGGCGTTTTGCGCCGGCTGCCTGTGTTGTGATTGTTCTATTAACTTTTTTGATGGTCAAACTTGATTTTGCTCCTGAGGACGAAATGGCAAAATTTTCTATAGACCACCCCATTGAGGCGAGCTACATAGAAATGCCTGGGCTATGAGGAGGGAGAAGATATGAACAAACTCAAAGTAGCAATAATATTACTTTTGGTGTTTGCTGTAGGCGCGCTGGCAGGTTCTTTAGGAAACAAGCTTTACTTTAAACATAGATTTGAGCGATTCGTTAAAGGTGGGCGCCCGCCGCTCATGCATATATTTATGAAAAAAATGGTTCGGAATCTCGACCTAACAAAAGCTCAAAAAGCGGACATTGAAAAAATTGTGAGTCAGGCAGAGAAACAGATAGAGACCTTCAGACAGAAATACCGTCCGGAATTTGAAAAAATTATGGATGACACCATCGCACAGATAAAGGAAAAGCTAACCGATGAGCAGAAAAAAAAGTTGGACAAATTACATGAGGAACTAAAAACGAGGGGACGAATGGGCCACCGAGGCATGCCCCATTCATCCATAATGGGTAGCATGCCTGATCAATTATTTGCCGTAATGAAAGAGCGCTTCAATCTCACTAAAGAACAAGAAGAAAAAATTCGTCTGATTATGGATGCGACTACGGAGAAAAAGCGAACCATACTCAAAAAACATGGGGAACAAGAACGAGAGCATATGCGGATATTGGAAAAGGACATGCGGGCACTTGACAAGGACATGGGAAAACAGCTTGGCTCAGTGTTGACTGAAGAACAATTAAAAGAGTATCAAAAAATTCAAGAAGAGCGATGCGAGGGAATGCCCCCGAAAATGCCTCCGGAAATGCACCACCACGCACCCCCGGAATTCGAGCCAGGCCCTCCTCCTATGCCCGAACCTTGAGAAGAGTTCAATCCGCCCTTGAGGCACAAATATTTGAGAATGACTATGAGGTATAGCCACCTTTCACCTGAACACCTGAGAGAGGCAGTCACTACCCTTGAAAAAACTCTAAATTTAATTTCAAAAGTGGCTTCGGCCTCTAATGAGGGGAATCAATAACCGGACAAAAAAATTTATCACTTGAGATTACCAATCTAATTTTTAATTGACGCCTTAATCATAAGGCCGGACCTTTGGATTTACTGAATTAAAATAGTTAAGAGCTAAGTTTTTCAGCCTTTTTAGGTGCTATTTGCGGGATTTTTTACTCAATTCATAGAGCTTTTTTGGTGAAAAAAATTAATATGGTTAAGCTAATCAGTTCCCGATTCTAAAATGAGAATTAATTTGACTTGCTATAAAAATTAAATTATTAATTAAAACAATCCTAACAAATCATTAGAAAGAATTTTTTTGTGAAAGCTGAGCCGTTTGATTGGAATGTGGTTGTAGTTGGGTATTGGAATCCAGCTATATTGACCCCGAAGGGGATAGCACAAAGATTGCTTCAATTAGAAGAGGGAACCCCAATCGCAGTCGAAGTGCCTATAGATGGGCTAGGACCGTCTCGTGTCAAACATGAAAAGATTACAGTTATTGCTGACCCTAGAAGATTAACTGTTGCCGCTGATATTCCTAAATGGGAACTTCTTGCAGGAGCCATGACAATTGCATCAAATGCTATTTCGGCTTTGCCTGAGACACCTTTATCAGCCGCCGGATTTAATATACGTACCAAATTAAGTGATGCGCCCTCAGAACTTTTGGAGCTTATCACTGTACCATTTGATGCTTATATTTCAGATGAGGGTTTAACTATAAAATCTCGGAGCCTCCAGCGTGCACTGGTCTATAAAAAAGGGACTTTAAACCTTATCTTTAATCAGGACGAAAAGGATAATCTAATTATTCAATTAAATTTTGACAGGGCATCATCAAGCAGGGACGACCTTCTCGAATGGCTAAAAACCCCGATAAAGGATATTGAAGAGTTTGTTTCAAAGGCTTTCCAAAAAATACCTTCAATACAATTTGAAGAGGTTGAAAAATGAAAGATTTAAACACAGCCAAACAAAGCTATAACAAAATTACTCACCAAGAGGCAAAGCAGGTTTCTATTAAGGAACTAAATATATCAACAAATTTGGAGAGTTGTATCCAACGGACCGCAACCACAACAAAAACTAATGATGTAGTTGAACTACGATTTACTCCTCGGCACCCCCAAGAACCCACTTTCGAAACAAAAACAGATTAAGTAGCTTGCAATGCCTTCGCATTGGACATATGAATCATTTCAGATTGATTCTGACCTTGAACAAGGCGATATTCTCCATCCAACTGAAGAATTGCGGAATATATTCCAAGAAGTGCATAAGAACTTCTTGGACCCAAAATATATAGCTTTCATTCTTCTTACACAATCCTGTGACCTAATCATCCGAAAAGGTAAGCGCAAAGCCCGATATTTAAACATTGCCGTTATTTGTGAACTGGAAAGTGTATTGCACGACCTTCTTTCCCATATTTGCAAGACTTTAACACCCGGTGTTTATTTTAAGGAATCTAAAAGCCAAGCAAAAATGTTGTTGGAAAGGTTGTTCGGTCAGAATGAGCAGGCCCTCGGATTATTTTACCTTCACCCCGATAACGATGCAGGGATAACAGTGCCAGCGGTGGCCATGTTACGTATCAGTGTTACTCTAAGGGCAGACCATTACAACATACTGAAACAGGCGAGGCGGGGTAGATTAACTACTGAGTTTTGAAACAAACTTGGCTGGCTGGTCGGAAATCTCTATTCTAGACCCAAATCAAGCGAATAAAAAATAGCATGAAAAAATTTCAGTTAGAATCCCCACCACGTCATGATGGATATTAATTTTTTGTTTAGGTTGTCATTTTTTGAGCAAGTAATGATCA
>Ga0068714_10004097_pt1 | contig 16652 bp, 19 predicted proteins | sample MTBNYHSulfiMetaG_FD_62988 | JGI IMG/M metagenome (GOLD analysis project Ga0068714, IMG submission 62988) | Enrichment culture microbial communities from rom New York Harbor, USA that are MTBE-degrading - MTBE-NYH (New York Harbor Sulfidogenic)... | ecosystem: Environmental > Aquatic > Marine >...
TGAAACATGTTACTACGAGATTTCGGCACCGTACCTACATTTTCCACACGATCCGACCAGGAATCAGCAACTTGACTCGCCGAAGACCGCCGGACAGCTACCACCGCTGTGGAACGCGGGTCCGACATTGCTCAGGAAAGGAAGCTCGGTCGGGTTGGCGGCCATTGTTGGTACCTCGAGTCGACCACGGGTGGTCGAGAAGCGGCAGGGGGGGATGGTCCCCCCTGCCTTGTTGCCTGGGATTGACCTACTTGGGCACGATCATGATCTGGAACTTGTTGTTGAAGTCCTTGTCAGCGGCCAGCTTGTCGAGGAGGTCCGTCTTCTTCAGGATACCGATGTCAATGGGCCAGAATCCAGGTGCGGGCTCGATCACGAATCGAGGCTGTTGGTCGAAAACCTCGACGATTCCCCGGGGAATGGTGAAGCTGTGCCTTCGTACGGCCTCCATGTTGATCCTCCTTGGTCTTGAGGGTTTCACGCTCGTGTGACTTTGCAATCCAACAGTTGACGCACGACTCCCTTCGCTGACATCGAGCCCTGCTCCACCTCACTTCCTCCAGCGGAGTGCTGCGCCGCGCCATGCGACGACCCCGCGTGGCTGTGACAGACCGCGACCATGAGGTCCCGACGGGATGACGAGCACCGGGCCCACCAGTTTGTTCAAGCTCGCACCAATGAGAGGGTCGACGGGGCTTGGTTGACAGTCTCACGTCTATACTCGTGGTGGAGGTCGGCGGCCGTGGCCACCGTTGAAGTCGAGGCTCCGGACGAGCTGGTACGGGCTCTGGAGGCCGCAGGGGTGGCAGAGTCTGACCTCGGCCCGCGCGCCGCACGGGAGCTTGCCGTGGACCTCTACGCGGACGGGCGTTTGTCGCTGGGCAAGGCGGCGAGGCTCGCGGGCATGAGTCGACTCAGCTTGTGGCAGCTTCTGGTCGACCGTGGGCAGGCGGTCTTTCGGTACACGGATTCAGACTACGAGTCCGATCGGCAGTCGGTCGCGGCATGTCAGGTTGCCGAACCTCGCCCATGAAGAGGGTCGTCTCGAACACGACCCCGTTGATCGCGCTCGCGCGGGCCGACTCGTTCGGGCTCCTCCGAGCCGCCTTTCGCGCGGTGAGGATTCCCGAGGCGATCCACAGAGAGGTCGAGGCGGGTGGTCCCGGCGCAGCTGGGGAGAAGGAGGCAGCCGAAGCTCTGCGAGAGGGCCGGCTGCTGCGGATGCAGTCAAGGCGCGCCTGGAGCTGATCGCTCTCGAGGTCGACCTGGACACCGGAGAAGCGGAGACCATCGCGCTCGCGCTGCAGGTGAAGGCTGACCTGGTCCTCCTCGCCGACCGGAAGGCCCGCGCACGAGCGCGAGCCCTCGGCCTGGGCGTCACCGCGACTGTGGGGGCGCTGCTCATGGCCCAGGACCTCGGTATCCCTGTCGACGTGGATCGCATTCTGGACTCTCTGCGTGCCAGCGGGTTCTACCTCGCCCCCAGCGTGCTCGCGGAGATCGCGGCGAGGCGTGGCTGAGCGCCCGGCAGGCGGGGACGCCTGCCCGACAATGGGGAGGGGAGCCGGCCGGACGCCTGGTAGGCGGGGACGGTTGCCCGTACCAGGCTGCCAGCTCTGCAGGTGAGGCTGCGAGACCGGGCTTGGTCACAGCGGTCTTTCCTGGCGAGGTCAGGGTTCGATGGACGGTGCGGCGTCGAGGGCGCTGGCGAGCTGCTCGACCAGCGCAGGCAGGTCCTCCTCGACCACGCCCCAGACGACCTCGTGGTCGAGCTGCGCGTAGCCGCGAGCGAGGCGGTTGCGGAACGCGATGATCTCGCGGGCCCCGTGGAAGGTGGCCTCGCTCTCCGGGAACACGGCCAGCATCTGTCGCAGGGCCTCGCCGACGATCTCGAGCTGTCGCTCGACGGCCGACCGCAGCATGAGATCCCCGAGGTACTCCTCGAACGTCCTGCCGGAGGTGAAGGCGAGAACCGACCGCGCTGCCTGGAGCATGTCCCACAGGAATGCGCGGCGGTCACGCAGCGTCATAGAGGACTTCCTGGTGGCGTTCAATCGAGTCGCGCACGAACGGGTTGAGCACCGCACCCCGCTCGATCAGGTCGACTGGTCGCTCGACGAGGGCCTCGAGGGCGGCGAGCAGGCCGAAGTAAGCTCGCTTGTGCTCACGGGGGCTCATGGGCAGGAAGTCCACGACCAGGTCGAGGTCGCTGCTCGCGAGGCCGAGCCCATGCATGCACCGCAGGAACGGTCGGTTGTCGGTGTATCCCCACGAGAGCACGCCGGCGAAGCTCGGGCCGAGCGACATCTCGCCGATGCGGACGCCGACCAGGTAGTGGCGCAGCGCCAGGTCGGGCCGGTGGTCGAGCTCGAGGTTGCCGAGGTGGGCGTGGGCGTCCAGGCAGCGGAGGTCGGCCTCGGCCAGCGACATCAGGAGGCGGCGGGCGCCGTCCAGGTCGCCGGCCTCCCAGCCCGGACATCTCACCGGAGCTCTACTGCGGCGCCCGATACGCCGCAATCTGCGGCACTTTCTTGGACTCGCTCGGTGCGACGTACTTACAGTACGCCTCCCTCGCTCGCCCTGCAAAAGCGCCGCATCTCACAACGTCTCGGGCGCCTCGCGACGAGCTCCGGTGAGATGTCCGGGCTAGAGCTCGACCGCGTCGAGGATCGGGTCGGCGTCCCAGTCGGCCGGGTCGACGCCGGGAAGGACCTGCTCCATCTCGTACTCGGGGCGGGGGCCGCGTGCCATGATCTCCTGCTCCCACGGCTCGAGGGGCGTGCCTTTCGCGGTCCACTCCTCATCGCGCGGGTTCCAGATGCCCCTGTCCTCGAGCCGGAGCGGCACGAGCCCCAGCGCCGCGACGTCGAGTCGAGCCCCCTCGACCTCGCCGGCGACCTTGTGGCGCCGCTGCCTTCGCGGCGGTCCCGGTGCCTCCTCCACCTCCTCGACGCCCAGCCATGTGCGGTACGCGGCGGCGTAGCGAGCTGGGTTCGACCCCGGAGCGAAGCGGACGTCGGCGAAGGAGACGAGGTGCTCGGACCCGTCCTCTCGGCGGCAGCGAGCGGTGAGACCCCGGCGCTCGTTGCCGTCGTAGTCCACCTCGAGCAGGGCGACGGGCTCGCCGAGGACGAAGGCGTCCGCCGGCAGCTCGACCTCCCCGAGACAACGCTCGAGGCCGGGGTCGAAGATGAACGCGCGCTCCCCGCGGCGTTCTCGCAGTCGACGTTGGTTCCTCGCACGGTCCCGGTCGTGGTGCTTCATTGCGATCCCCCCGACCCGTGTCGGACGAGAGCACGGGCGGGTGGATGATACCCCGGCAATAGCGGCGCAACCCGAACGATGAGCATCCGGGTCGGCCCTCGTCTGGACCGCGAGCAGGATCCACTCGCGACGGGAGGGGAGCCACCCGCCCGCCATGCTCGCGGGGACGCTTGCCTCACACGAGGGGAGAGGGAAGCCGGTCCGGCTCAGTCGCGCTGAGCGGCCCTGAGGATCTCTGCCCAGAGGTCCTCGACCTGCAGCTGCCTGGCCCACTGCGCGAGGTACCCCTGGTCCAGCTCGCCGCCCATGACCCTGATCACGCCGGCAATGTCGCGGAGGTGCTTGTCCGAGCCGCCCTCGCGGTAGTACTGGAGCTTCTTCAGGATGACGTCCTCGGGTGAGGCGAAGATCGCCTCGGCCGAGGTCGACACTGCGAGGGTGCGCGCCCTCGAGAAACGGCTGGTGTTGAAGTCCGAGTCATTCGCCACAATCACGTCCACCTTCAGCCCAGACCGGGGGTGGAGGATGTTGAACTGAGTCGAGTGGCGGATGGCGTCGCGTATGGCGTCGGGGCTCACGTAGAACTCGTCGCTCGGGAACGCCGAGCAGAGCTGCTCCACCGCCCGTTCCGGGAGACGAACCACGACGTCGACGTCCATGGTCAGGCGCGGCTCACCGTAGGCGATGGTCGCGATCGACTCGGTAACGAGGTAGGGGATGCCGAGCTCCTCGAGGGTTCTCGTCACCCGCAGGAGGAGGTCAGCGAGCTGCATGGGACAGCCTGCGTGCGACCTCGGATACGACCTCCTCGTCGGTCCAGCCCGGGTGCTGTCGGGTCAGCATGGCGGTCAGCATGTCTCGGGCAGACCTCCACAACGCGAAGCCCATTTCCAGCCGCTCGGCTGGGGACTTGAGCCGCAGCAGCGTCGCGACGTCGCTGTCAACCACCTCGATCACGACTCGCTCCAGGGAACCCACGACCCGATTATAGACCTGGGCGACGCAGCGACATGGGTCGCGCACAGGACCGCCTTTCGCCCTCGGACCCGCGGCGGGCCTCCGTCACTCTGCTGGCACAGCCGTCCCGGCTGCCGCTGGAGTCTGTACACTCATGAGCGCGCTCCTTGGGACGACTTCGCCCGCGGGTGACCGGCCGGTCATTCGTTGTTCCTGACGTCCCGTGGTTTGCGTGGGAGACCGCGTCGAACGCACCAACTCCACGGGCAGCCGTCCCGGTCAGTCGGCCTCATGGGGGCGGCACGGTCCGCATCGCCTTGGCCAGGTCGAAGACCAAGTGGGCCGGTCGACCGTGCGCCCAGCGCCCTCACCCCAGCGGCTTGAACGTAAACAGCCGGGCGCTCTGCTGCCGCTTGATGCGCAGGGTCACGAGGAGGGTGCGGTCCGGCTGGAAGAACCTGCCGGTCTCGTTGGGTGCCAGGGCTATGCTGTCGATGTCGTTGTAGCCGAACGTGCTGTAGCCGACGTTGCCGTTCTTGCTGAAGACCGGCATCGCCGTGACCCTCACGTGCAGCGGGCGCTGCGCCGAGAGGATGATCCTCTCCAGCAGGTGGACGTCGAAGAGCAGACTGCGGAAGGCGCCGTTGTCGCAGTAGCGGTGGACGGTGTCGAACGCCTCCTGGACCTTGCGGGTCCACGCGTTGTCGGGCCGGTTCCCGGCTGTGGCCGCGAAGAAGACCTCGAAAAAGTAGTCCTCCACGTCGGCGCCGAAGTCGTCCACCAGCCGGATGACGGTGTTCTGGAAGCCGTGGGTGAACCGCTCCCCGGCGCCGGCCTCGAGCTCATCCCGGGCGAGGTCCTCGAGCCGGTCGCAGTGCTCGGCGAAGGTGGCGTCGGTGACCAGGAGCGCGCTCCGGATCAGGTCGAAGGTCCGCGCGTCGTCGGGGCCTTTGTCCTTCATCGCGATGGTGCTGTGGTTTTCCCGGTTGACCCGGGCAAAGGCGGTTCGGCCCTGTGCCAGCCGCCAGTCCCAGGTCGGTGTGGCGGCGTCGTTCGAGAAGTCCACCTCGAGCCGGGCGGCGTTGAGGTTGGCGGTGGACACCCGCACCGTGCCGTCGGTGCCGTTCTCGTTGGCGGCGGCCGAGATGCCGGTGTAGCCGGAGTTGCCCACCAGCACCGTGCACAGCACCGCCCCCGGCCCGTACCAGACCTGGTCCGAAAACAGGTCGCGCCGGGCGAGCTCCCAGCTGAGCGGGCTCGCGAGCTCGAGCCCCTTGAGGATCCGGGTGCCGGTCTGGAAGAGCTTGTCGCTCTTGAAACCCTTCACCACCCGGCCGAGGAAGGAGCGTCCCTTGTGGGCGAGCGGCGAGCCGAAGTTGGCGGGGGCCAGCATCAGCAGCCGGTGGACCGGGTTGGTGCCCGGCGTCCGGTGGCGGGTCATCCAGTGCCGGATCACCAGGCCGCCGGTGCTGTGGACCACCACGTCGACCGAGCGCGGGGCCGTCGGCAGCTGCTCGTTCGTCCACGCCCGCTCGAGCGCCGCGGCGAGGTCGTCGAAGGTCACCTCGTCGTCCATGGACACGTAGTCGCCGAGGCGGACGTGCGCCACCGCGTCGGTGACGCCCTCCGCCACCAGCCGGTTTCCGAGCTTCCTGAACGACCGCGAGCTGTCACTCCACCCGTGAATGATCACCAGCATTGGAGCCTCCTCCTGTGGTGCCCGCGGGGCTTACCCGTACACCACGTAACCGAGGTTGACCGAGGTCACCTTGCGGCCGCGGCGGCGGAAGACCCCGATCCCCTCGCGCGAGCCGTCGTCGTTGGTGTTGCCCTCGACGGTGACCAGGTTGCCGCCGTCCACCGCCTCGACCAGCCCCATGTGGCCGAGCCCGCGACCGACGCTGATGGCGAACACGGCGCCGGGCAGGACGAGGGTCGGGTCCTGGGCGGCGTCCGCGCCTCTCACGCGGCAGGCCGCAGGCGACCGCGCCGCCTTGCGCCAGTGGTCGAGGACGCCGGCGGTGCGGATGGCGGGGTTCGACACGCCGAGCCGGGACGCCGCCTCGGCGAAGCACCAGTGGACGAACGCCGCGCACCAGGCGTAGCTGCCCGCGGCCGGGTCGAGGCCCACCGAGCGGAGGTAGCGGTCCACCTCGGGGCCGCGGTTCGACCCCGGCGGCCGCTCGAGCACCCCCAGCTGGGACACCGCGACCTCCAGGGCGGCACCGGCGAGGTCGCTGGCGGCACCGGCGGGCGGCGGCGGCGCGGCGCAACCAAACAGCGCCGGCCAGGTCAGCGGCCCCACCTTGCCGTCCACCTTCAGCGGCCGGCCCAGGCAGTCCGGGAACCGGGCCTGGAAGAGCTTGACCGCGGCCCGGGTCTCGACGTCGAACGTGCCCGGCTCACCGGCCGGACCGCAGCCCCGCGCGACGAGCCGCTGCTGGATCGCGCGGACGAGGCCCTCGTCCGGCTCACCCATCACCACCATGTGAGCGGGGTACTGCAGGACCGGAGGCTGGGGGCTCATCGGATGACTCCTTCGTGCTGGAGTGCGCTGTCGTATGACCCTGCGACTCTCCTGGCGCCGTCGCAGCTTGGGTGGACCTCGTCCCCGTTCTTCTCGAGGCGGAGCAGGCACCACGGGCGCTGGAACCGCGGGTCGCCCAGGTCCTGCGGGTCGTCGAGCTTGCCGACCACATCGGAGGAGGAGAACCAGGAGGTCCCCTCGCTGACCACGATGGGCCAGTCCAGGTGCTCCCTCATGGAGCGTTCGAAGTCACCGATGGAGGGGCGTCGGTAGGGCATCGTCAGGTGTCCTTTGTCTGGGATGAGGATTACTCCATTCCTGCAGGGGGATCAAGCTGAGTATGGATTGGGCGCTGGGTTCGACCGCGAGAAGCGTGGGTTGTCGGAGCGGTTCGCTCGGTCTGGTGCGAAAGGGGGCTCCAAGACAGGGGTCGTATCTCGACGCAGGTGGGGACCTCGCGGGGGGGACCAGACCCGCACCGACTCCGGCAACAGCCAGGGCTCGCCGGCCGTCCGAGGCCCGGTCGAGGAGGATGCACGGACCTATGAACCGGCGTCGTCCGGTTGGGTCACCAGTACGCGGGGTGCGGAAAGCGGCACGCAGAGCTCCTGGCCCCTCCACACACAGCAGGCTCTGTCCGCAGCGCAGATGAACTTCCCGTCTTTGGGGCGAAGGCAGTCCCGGATTCCCGGGTCCTGGTCGTTCATCTGCTGAGATCTTCGCTCCGCGAGCATGCTCTCCACGAACTCGGTGTATGGCGCCCACGGGTTCCGACCTGTCTGCTCCTTCTCTCGAGCCATGAACTCACCGAGAATGCAATAGTAGCGGACCATCGTCCCGGCAAAGGACTCGCGGAGAATGTCGCGATCTGCAGCCTGCTTCAGATAGGCCGATGAGACATACTCAAAGTAGTTGAGAAGCTCGACGATGTGTTCTCGAACCTCCGAGACCGTGTCGGCACTGGCACAGTCGAGCCGGTCATAGGTGGGCGAGGGCCTTTGGGACGACGGAAGGGCCGGGCGGGCCTCCGCGGAGCCTCGATAGAGGTGGATTGCCTCCTCTCTGCTGAGACGTTGACATTGATCGTAAAGCCCTGGGAGAGCTCTCTCCAAGGTGGACCTGGCGCTCGCTGTCTGCTGGTTCCACTCCCGGAGCATCTCGAGCGCCTGACGCCGCCGGGCCTGCTTGGATTCGTAGGTGCGGTGCTCGACCGCGCGCAGCAAACCGGTGGCTGCAGTCAGCCCCGCGGCAAGCGCGCTCAGGCTGCCGGCCACGATTGCCAGCCGCTTGTCTTGGTGCGACAAGCACCATGCCGAGAGGATCCCGGCCAGGGTCGCGAAGCTGATTGCTGCTGTCATGATTTCACGCCAGTACTCGACCAGAACCCCCTCGAAACCTCGTCTGAACAGCTTCCGAACTCCTCCGGAGCTCATGGCTTCCCTCCTTCTTCAACTTGACCGCCCGTTGTGAGCTGTCGCCGCAGGGATGACGCAGCTCAGGGTCGAGCGCAGCAGTGTTGATGGCCTTTCCGATCGAGCGTACTGCGCAGAATCCCACCAATGGGTCACGTCGTCTACCGCGCGGGGAACCAGACGTGGTGGTCAACACGTCCCGCACCCGGGCTGCCGTCGCCCCTCACGAGGAACTCGTAGTCGATCTGGATCGAGTCGTCGCCGCGGAGCTGGCCCTTGAGGTTCATCCTCGCCTGCGATGTGGTGAAGCGCGCCTGCCCGATGACTGTAGTCCCGTTCAGGGTCGGTGTCCCCTCCCACGGCCAGGAGCCGGAGGGCTCCTCCGCTCGGTACTGGGGTCCCTGCAGGTGTGTGAGGACCACTCGCCTGGAGGTTTGGTTGTCCATGAGGTAGGCGCCGGCGAGGCCGCTCGCCGGCCCAGGGGAGGGAAGTTGAGGAGCCGACGTCGGGCCAGGCGCCGGTGCTGGACCGGGGGTCGGACCGGGTCGGGTCGCCATGATCGTCGCGCCCGCGCCGATCAGAGCTACGAGGATGGTGATGCCGGCCCACACCGGCCACGGAATGCCGTTTCCTTCGGACATTGGTCCTCCCGTCCTCCCAGCGCGGGGGTGATCTGAGGGTGTGCTTCAGGAGACGCCCGTTCCGCGTGCTCCCAGCTTGCGCTCGCCCATGGTCGGTCATTCAGTCGGGACATCTGGGCGCCACGGGGTGCGTGCCTCACCCCAGCATGCGGTCGAAGTTCGTGAACAGCCGGTGCCCGGGGAAGGCGTGGAAGAGCTCGCGGTAGTTGACGTCGACGAGGTTGCCTTCGGGGATGATTACGCGGTCGAGCTCGCCGTTGAGGACCGCCTTGAGGTCCTCGAGCATCTCCTTGAGGTCCGCGGAGAGCTCGAAGACCGGGGTGGGGAAGTCGCTGCCGAACAGGACCGACTCGGGCGGAAGGGAGCGGATGTCGTCGAACATGGGGCGGCGGAACGGGGTGCAGCAGGCGGAGACGTCGGTGAAGCAGGAGCCCCGGCCGTGCTCGCGGACGGGGTGTCGGCGGATGAAGTCGGCCACTACCTTGAAGTCGGAGTGTTCGGCGAGCCGGGCGAGCGAGCCGTCCGCGAAGTAGGGGAAGCCGCAGTGGGCGAAGATCACGGTGGCGCCGGCGTCGAGCCCGGCGTCGAGGTTGCGGTGGACCTGGTCGACCTTGGGGACGGCCTTGCGGCGGGAGCCGCGGAAGGCGTTGAGGAAACCCTCCCAACGGGTCCACGACAGGAAGTCGAGGGTCGAGAGCCGGTCGTCGCTGGGGGGGATGGCGTACTCGGGACCGCAGTGGAGGAGGAGAGGCAGCGGCCTTCCGTCGCGCGCGGTGGCGAGAAAGCGGAGGCGGCCCGGAATCCGCTCGTCGGCGAGGTCGACGCGCTGCGCCGAGGGCAGCCACTTGAGGAGCACCGCGCCCTTGTCGACGCAGCGCTTCACCTCGGTCTCGAAGTCGTCCCGGAAGGGGTGGACCGAGGCGCCGAAGAGGACCCGCTCGGGTAGCTCGCGCTGCAGCTCGAGAACGTAGTCGTTGGCCACCCACATGTGGGTGTGGTCGTCGAGGGGCTTGCCCGCCCCGTCGTGGGCCTTGTCCAGGGCCAGGCAGACCACCTGGTCCACCTCGCCGCAGGAGTCGACTACCTCGAGCGTCGTCTCCTTGAGTCTGACGTCGCAGGCGTCAGCCTCGGCAACGCGCGCGTAGGCGAGGAAGATCCTGTACGCCGGGGCGGAGCGCAGGCGCGGCGACAGCCAGCCGTGGTGCGGCCACCTGTCGCCCAGGAGCCCGACGTGGAAGTGGACATCGACGACTCGTTCACCGGCAGGTCGCATGAGAACCCCCTTCACAGGACGACCCGCGCCTCGGTCCTGAGGCAGCGGGAGAGCATGGTCGCGGGTACCCGCGTCGAGCTCGAGGTGAGGTCCACGACCCGGTCGACCTCATCCGGCAGGGCGGGGTCGAACAGCACGTTGCGGATGTCCTCGACCCACACCGGGGTGACCGTCGTGGTGGGGGGTGGGCCGGCCTGGCACTCCACCAGGAGCATGCTCAGGAAGCGACCGTCGTCGGCGTCGGCGAGCTCGGCGACGAACTTGGAGAGGAGGGCGCTCTTGGAGCCCATGAAGGGGGCCGCGTAGTCGCGCCACTGCCGCTCGTCGGGGAAGACCACCGCGTCGTAGGAACCCTCTTTGAAGATCGTGCTCTGGGGGTAGGCGCCGCCGCCGCCGCACACCACGTAGTGCGGTGGGTCGGACGCGGGCCGAGCCTGGTACTGGTCGAGGAGGTACCGGCTGAAGACGCCGGGCGGGTGGGCCTGGTAGTTGTGGTCGTGGCCCGCGACCACCAGTCGTACACAGGGGAAGGCTGCGACCAGGCGGTGCAGGGTGGCCAAGGCGGGTGCACCCTTCCCCGCAATGGGCGCCGTCAGTCGTTTCCACAGCCCGGGACGACCGGGTCGACCGTTGTGCCTGCGTGCGGCGAGCGCCGGGATGTGAAAGAGGAGGATGACCTTGAGCCGATCCCCCTGTGCTCTCTGCAACCGGTCGAGGAGCCACGCGTGCTGCTCCCGGTCCTCCTCCCCGGGGTTGTTGCCGTCGACGTTGCCCTTCATGCCGGTGTCGACGGCGAGCACCGCCAACCCGAGGTCGGGATCTCTCAGCTCCCAAGACGTTCCGGGCTGGGGGACGAAGCGGAGACCGTACCGCTCCCAGAGGGCGGCCGAGCTCCGGCTGCAGAAGTAGTGACGTGAGCACCGACGAGGATTCGAGGGCCATTGGGACCTCCGGTCAGGGCTTCGGCCCCTGCGATTGCGAAGCTGCTCTCACCCGACCGCTCCCAGGCTCTCGTTGTCGACCACGCTCGCCGTCGTGAAGTTCAGGCCTGCCGGCGCGGAGAGCTCGGCGAACAGTGGAGCGAGCGGCCGTGACCTGCGGATGGCGGGTGCGCTTCCTCCGGTCCATGTCGAGAGGGCCACCTCGTCCCCGGAGACCTCGAGAGCCGTGACCGTGCCGGTGTCGTAGCAGCAGCAGCCCGAGTTGACGATCGCGCTGCGGAAGCCGCCGCCGCCCGGCTGCATGGCTCGGTTGCAGCGCTCGCGCCAGACCTTGGCGAGGTGACGGAAGGCAGCGCGCCCCTCGTGGCTCAGGCTCGATGCCTTCGCGCGAGCGGCCAGCTTCGCCGCCAGGCGTTGGGCATACCGTGTCTCGGACGGGTTGCCCGGGTCCGGCAGGATCCCCTTGTGGGTGTGGCCGGTGACGGTGACGGTTCGTTCGCGAGTCACCGCCCAGTCGTAGTACACGCTGCGGTCGCGATGACCTCGCAGGTCGAAGACCTCGCCCTCCCAGACGCTGGAGCGAACGTCGGTCGCGCGCTGGAGGTTGGCCCACACCTCGTGGACTACCTTCTCGCCGGCGTCTCTCAGGTCCTCGCTCCAGAAATCCCCCTGGTGGCCGTGGAGGAGAAACAGCGAGCCGAGGTGTCCGCCAGCCGAGCTCACGTCCACGAGAACCGACTCGACGACCTGGGTCGGTCCGATCGCCTTTTCGAGCCGGCCCGGCTTCCTCCACCAGTAGAAGTCGTGGTTGCCGACCACGCGGACCAGCCGTCCCTGCTGGTTCAGCTCCCGTTCGAGGTCGTAGATCTCGGGATACAGCGCGAAGATCTTCGCGCTGTTGGCTGGCCCGACCTCCCAGAGCTCCTCGATGTCCCCGAGCAGCACCACGCGATGGCCGGAGTCTGCAAAGTGTCGGAGGGCGGCGAGGTAGCTCGCCTCGCAGAGCCGGAAGTCGTCGGCACCGTCGCCGGTCCCGCGATGGTTGTCCGAGAAGACAACGAGCTTGTCGCCCTGGTCGAGGTCGAGGGTCAGGGGGACGTGCGTGCCGTTCGAAAAGACCTGGTTGAAACGTTTGCCCACCCTGGTCACCGTGGCCATTGCTCCTCCGATCCCGGGGTTCGCGTCGAGGCAGCGTCCACCGGAGCGAAGCCGCCGGAGCGACGCCCGGGCGCCTGGCGGCATTGCGGGTTCGTGGCCGGCCGCTCCCGCGGAGCGTGCCGAGGTCGACGGGGCCAATGATCTCCTGTGTAGCGTTCGCTCCCGGTCATGGTGAAGCACACTCTGGGAGCGATTCACCGGTTGCGCACCATGTCCTGAGAACGACGCCGCCGATGTGCTCGCCGAGCTTGCGGTAGCTCTCCCACTGGGCCTCGTCGAAGAACTGGTCGGTGGTGGGCTCCTGGGGGAAAGCCGGGTGGGTCGTGGCGTAGTTGAGGAGGTCGACCGGCTCGTCGCCGGTGAGGCTCGGCTTGAGGAACAGGACGACCGAGGGCTTCGAGTCGGGCTCGGGGTAGGTCACGACGGCAACGGTCGCGTGAGCGTCGCCGGAGGTCGCGGAGGGGTGCTCCGGGGGCTCGGGTTTCGACGCGCGACCGATACCGCGGAGCTCGCCGATCTCGCTCCAGGCCACCCGCCACTGGTGTGCTCCCGACGGCGGCACGGCGGTCAGCTCGAGCTCGGCCCCGAAGTCGGTGCGAACCCGGCGCGCGAGGTTGGCGACGTCCTCGAACTGGTAGTCCGGGTCGGCGCCGCAGTCGCAGCAGATGATGAACGGGACCCGCCGCCGAATCAGCTCGTAGCACCCGGTGTTCTCGAAGTGGCCGCCGTCGGAGAGGTACCAGTACTGGCGACCGGGCCCGTGGAAACGGGCGAGCAGCTCGTCGAGGAGGTAGCTCTGGACCGGGAACAGCGCTGTCCACAGCCTCCCGAGCCTCATCGCCGGGGTGGGCGGTGGGGTCCCCTGCCGTTGCCCGGGTGAGATGTGACTGTCCCACCAGTGGCCGAGACGGACGTTGCCGAGCCCGAGCAGCAGGCTGGCGCCGAGGCTGGTCCTCCAGCCGAGCCCGGTGGTGAAGGCGGCGCCGGAGGTGGCGACCCACTGCTCGAGGCACCGGGGCTGGACCGGGTGCGGCTCGTCAGTGGCGCCGGCGAGCGCGTGGAAGCGTCCTGGGGAGAAGCCCAGCGGCTCCAGGAGCGCGGAGAAGGACTGCCTCCCGGAGCATCCCGCGACCCACAGCCCGTGGAACCTGGCCCCCACGCTCAGTCCGCACGGTCCGACTGCCATCTGGAGCCCCTTACGATCGCGGTGCTCGATGCGGGAGGTACCGCTGACGGTCTCGTTGACGGTGAGGTTGACCAGGTGGAGCGGTCCCCCTCCGTCGTGAGGGCGGTAGTCGTCCCAGCGGAGCCCGTCGCAGTCCACCACGTCGGTCAGGTGCATCCCGGCGGGGGTCCAGCGGGCGGGGTTCGACGCCCCGAGGTAGGCGCGCGCGATCCGGGCGGAGTACAGAGTGAGGTGCGACGAGAGGTTGAGGAAATACACCGAATGGGCAAAGACGAGGGAGAGCGCCAGACAGATCAGGAGCCCGACTGCACACCACGCGACGGACATGGCAGCGGTCGCCTGCCCGCCGTCCCCGCCGCGTCGCTCGCCCGACCGGTGCGCGGGGCTGCGGTCCTCCCCTGAGCCCGGGCCCGGGGTCAGGATCGCACCCGGAGCGACTCCGGTCTGGACCACCACCTGTACCGAGCCCGCCTCGCCCTCGGGCGCTGGTTCAAGGGGGCGCAGCGCGGCCCCTGGGTCGCCCTGGGGAGGCGCAAACCGCCACGCGATGGCATGCCCTGCCGCGGCGGTGAGGGGCAGTGCGACCGCCAGAGCCAGGACTGCCAGGAGGTTGACCAGGACGTTCCAGCGGAGCTTCCAACGGTCGCTGCCTGCGAACCGGTCGAGCAGTGGCGCCAGCACGCGGAGGCTGGCCAGCAGGCCCGCGAGCGCCGCCAGCGGGGGCAGGGTGGTGGGGCGCAGGAAAACGGGCCCAAGCCCGATGCGCTCGACGACGGCGTACAGGGTCTGCCCCAGGCTGTCCACCAGGCCGAACGCCAGCAGGGCGAGGGTGACCATGACGGCTTGCATGAGCCAGCGGGAGACGCGGTTGGCGCGGAACCGCCGCTCGGTACTTCCGGACAGCCCCTCCAGTCGACCCAGACGCCACGCCAGAGTGATCCACAGGAGCGCCTCGACGACGAGCAGGCCGAGGGACAACAGGCCGGCCCGGAGCAACCCCTGCCCCACCATCCAGCCAGCACAGAGGCAGACGAGTGCGGCGGATGCTCCGGCCAGCGGCGGCAGGGGCGCCGGACGGCCCTTGGTGTCGACCTGGTCGAACCAGTAGGCCCAGCCGAGGGGCACCACCAGGAGCACGAAGGTGAGGCCCGGCAGCGCAATCCACGGGCTCCACCAGATCGCGGAGCCCGGCGGGGCTGCGAGGAGGAGCTCTGCGTCGACCCGGGGCCCGAGGACGGCGCGGACCAGGTCGGCGAAAAGGACCAGGCCGAGGACGAGGGTCCCCAGCACCACGTGGAGCGCCACCAGGTTGCGGAGCATGACCGCAACGGCGAGCCATGTGTCGCCGGCGCCGTTGGGCGACAGGTAGCGGCCGTTGTCGCGGAGCCACCGCAGCGGCTCGGAGTGGGCGTTGGTCAGGGCCTCCCGAATCGCCGCCGTCGGCCCCGCGTCCGCCTGCCTGACCCATGTCCGGGTGTGGAGGCGGCCGAGGAACGACCCGATGTAGCCGCCCCCCGACACCGTCGAGAGCAGGTCCACCCGTGGGAGCCACACGGTGCGAGCCATCGCCTGCAGCACCCCGAGGCAGAAGGTGGCGCTGCGAATGCCGCCCCCTGACAGCGCGAGCCCGACCGTGTCGGGCGGGAGACGGCCGTCGGGTGCCCCTTCCGAGCCGGTACTCCCGGTGCCGGCACGGCGGGCCACGATGAGCTCGGCTTCCTTGTTGGCCAAGGCGGGTGGGTACTCCTCGCTGGAGCGGGAGCCGCCCTGCCGGATGGGCGGGTCGGCGTCCTGGCACCTCGTCCCCGCCGAACGTTCCAGGCCGGGGCTCGGTCCGGCCCCGGGATCGCGAGTGCCAGCGTGCTCTGGCGCGATCCGGCCTCGGGAGCCTTCGTCACGCTGCCCGCTCAAGGGGTCCTCCGGGTGTGTGCGTGGTGTCCTGTGGAGTGAGCCAAAATCCGCGGCTGCACCGCAGCCGCGGAGGATGGTTGGAGACGCGTCATCGCGGGAGGTCGGAGATGACAGGCGCATGCGACCTTGACGGTCCTGGGCGGGATGGAGAGACGGGGGGCGGCCTCTGGACGAGCACCGCCACGAGGGCTGGTTGCCGATTGGCCGGGCCCCCCGCGATGACGACGAAAACGGTCGGGGTCAGTCTGAGAGGGTCCCGCGGCGGCTCGGCGCGGGGGTGAGCTGCTCGTTGGTCGGCCGTGCGCCGACCGGCTGAGTACTGGGTCGCGTCCTGGCGTGGTCACAGCTGCCGCACTATGATCAGAAGCTGAAAGCGTTGTAAAGCAGCGACTTAACGTGTAATGCCGAGTGCCTGTCCGGTGGTCCGCGTCACGTCCTCGCTCCGAGCTTCTGCATCTGATACGCTACGCTTGACAGTATAAATCCCGAAAGGTACATCGTCAAGTGCTACGATAGAAAAGGTAAAAGGTACCTGAAATGTCGAAAGACAAAAAGACATGAAAGGCTTGACAAGATTCACGGAGCCCGGTCACTCGGGCGGGAAACCCGCGAAGGATCGACCGCTGGTCGTAGCTTTTCCTTGTTATCTTGACTTTTTGCAAGAGTCCCCGCATCATGAACTTGTGGTTCCGAATCTCGGAGCGAAGAAAGGGGGAGGGCACATTGAGCTGGGATCCGAACAAGCGCATTCTCACCACGGGGGACATTGCCGAGCTGTGCGGCGTCAACTTCCGGACCGTCATCCGCTGGATCCAACGGGGGTACCTGAAGGCCTTCCAGCTTCCGGGCCGGGGGGACAACCGGGTCCTGATGAAGGACTTCTTGGACTTCCTCCACGCGAACAACATGCCGGTGCCCGAGGAGCTGGAGGGGGCCTCCGAGCCGCGGGTCCTGATCGTCGAGGACGACAAGCGGATGGCGCAGTCGATCCAGCGGGCCCTCAAGCGCAAGGGTTTCGAGACCATGATCTCCCTCGACGGGTTCATGGCCGGGGTGGTGGCCTCCACCTTCAAGCCGACGGTGATGACCCTCGACCTCAAGATGCCGAGCCTCGGCGGTGTGGAGATCCTCAAGGGCATCCGCAAGAACCCGGAGCTGGCCGGGATCAAGGTCCTGGTGGTGTCGGCCATGCCGAGGGAGGAGCTCGACGAGGCGCTCGCGGCCGGTGCTGACGACGTCCTCGAGAAGCCGTTCACCAACAACGACCTGGTGGCCAAGGTCGCACAGCTGGCCGGCGTCCGACTGCCCAAGGGTGGCTGACGCCAGCGTGCCGCGCACGGTGCGAGTTGCCGGGCGGTACCGGGACGAGGGGCCGCTGGGAC
>Ga0068714_10004098_pt1 | contig 16652 bp, 12 predicted proteins | sample MTBNYHSulfiMetaG_FD_62988 | JGI IMG/M metagenome (GOLD analysis project Ga0068714, IMG submission 62988) | Enrichment culture microbial communities from rom New York Harbor, USA that are MTBE-degrading - MTBE-NYH (New York Harbor Sulfidogenic)... | ecosystem: Environmental > Aquatic > Marine >...
CGATTCCCTTGATCCCTCCAGAGGTGAGCTGCAACAGGTCCGAAAGGACGCTGGGCAGGGTCAGCCCGCCGGGGGAGGCCAGGTACTTCGGCTCCCAAACAGGCAGGAACTTCTCCTTGTACTGCCTCAGCCCCCGGAAGCTGTAGAAGTGCTCGCCGAACCTGGCGATCAAGGCTCCTATCTTGTTCCACATGGGGGCCAGCGGCTGAACCTCCAGACCCGACAGGGGGGCCATGCCCAGGTTGAACCAACGATACCCCTGGTGCTTGCCCCAGAGCATGAGCTGGATGAAGAGATAGTCCATGACCCCGTTGGGGGCCTGGGGAAGATGCCGCATCAGATCCACGGTCAACTCCTCCTGGGCCGCGCTCTGCCAGATGTTGGCGAAGGCCTCGATTTGGCCCTCCCTCCGGACCACCGCCACCGGAAAATTCCTGAGGTAACCCACCTCGAAGAAACCCAGGGAGAAGCCTTTCTCCCGGGTGTTTTTGTGCTCCAGCCAGGCGTCCGAGATTCTTTTCAGCCGGTCATAAAAGGCCGTCTCCAGGCCGGCCGGCAAAATTTCGAACTGGCAGCCGGAGCTTTCGAGCTTCCGGTGGATATAACGGAGGTCCTTTCTTAACCGGCCGTCCAGGGAGAAATCCTCCAAGGGGACCCGCGCCTCCTCGCCGATCTTCAGCGCGGTCAGCCCCAGATCCAGGAAAAGGTGGAGATGCTCCCGGCCGACCTCATAAAAGACCGGCCGGCCGGCGTACTGGTCCGCGTTGCGGCGAAATTGCCAGATCAGGTCTTTCCATTCCTCCACCGGCCCGACCGGATCGCCCATGCTGATCCAGCTCTGGCCTTCGACCCCGAACATGATGAAGGCGGTTCCTTTCTCGTTCATCAGGAAGTACTTGTCTCCCAGGAGGGCCAGGCTGGCCGAGGCGGAGGCGGATCCCAGGACAATGGAGGTTGCCTGGTCCATCTCTCCGGGGGCGGGCAGCCGGGGTCGGGGCGGGGAGGGGCGGAGGAGGCGGCCGAGACCGAAGAGAAGGGCCAGGCAGCTCACCCCCACAAAGGCCCGGAGAAATCTGGGCGCATGCCCGGAAAAGCTGAACTGCCACCAGGCCGTCACCGTGTACTCGGCATGCCGGTAAGAAAAAATCCCCAACCAGACGGAGCTGACCAGGACGATTCCGATGGCCGCCAGCCATCCCGGGCTGAGCCGCTCGTCGAAAAGGGACGCCTTCCGGTGGAAATAGCGGTGGTTGGGCAGAAGGGCGAAGAGGATCACTCCGAGAACCACGGCCTCCTCGTAGTCCAAACCCTTGGCCAGGGAGGCCGCGATCCCGGTCCCCAGCAGGGCCAGGGTCAAGACATAGGCCGCGTCGAGCCGACGCTGGAGGCTTCTGGCCAGCAGCATCAGCCCCATTCCGGCCAGGCTGCCCATAAAATGGGACAGCTCGACAAAAAACAAGGGAAAGACCTTCTCCATCCAGGCCAGGCGGGATGAGACCGCCGGGGTGGAGCCGGAAAAAATAAGCACGGCTCCGCCGATGAAAGTGGCCAGGCTCAAGAGGGGGATCACCGCCGCCGAGAGAGTCCGGTTGACCACCTCGGCCGCCCTTTTCAAGGCCGCCTTCTGGCGCAGGAGCTCCAAAGAGCCCAGGAGGAGGGTGGCGATCATCAGGGGCAGGAAGTAGTAGATTCCTCGGTAGGCCAGGAGAGCCCCCAGGATCTGGGAGGCGGGCAGGTAGGGCGCCAGGATGGCCAGGACGACGCTTTCGAAGACCCCCAGCCCGCCCGGGACCTGGCTGATCAGGCCGGCCAACTGGGCCAGGAGGTAAATACCCAGGAAAGCGGGGAAGGGCGGGCGGACCGAGGCGGGCAGCAGCCAGTAGAGAACCAGCCCGGCCAGGATCCAGTCCGAGACGGCGATGAACAGCTGGGCGGAGGCGATTTGGGGAGAGGGGAGGCTGAACTCCCACCGGCCGACCCGGAAGGGTTTTTTCCTGGCGACCACGGCGACGAGGAAGACCAGGACCACCAAGAGGAGGAAAAGGCCCACCGGACGGATCGAGACCAGGGGCAGGCCCAAGGATCGAGGCAGGGGCAAGGGCTCCAGGAGAAAGACAAGGCCGCTCAGGCAGCAAAACCCCAGCCAGAGGGTGGCGGTGCAAAAGGCGACCAGGTTGGCCAACTGGACGGTCGACAGGCCCCAGGCCGAGTAGAGGCGAAGGCGGACCGTGGCTCCGGCGATCATGGACAGGCCGACGTTGTTGCTGAAAGCGTAGCCGATGGACGAGGCCAAGGCGATCTTGCCGTAGGGCAGGGGTTGGCGAAGGTATCGCAGGGCCAGGAAATCGTACCCGGTCATGACGGCATAGGCCAGGAGGGTCAGGGAAAAAGCCGCCAGGAGCTGGGCGGTGGGGAGGTGCTGGAGATACTGGTAGACATCCTTGAGCTGGTAGGTCTTGATTTCACGATGCAAGGCCCAGACGGCCAGGGAGAACAAGACCAGGCCCAAGGACGGCCCGATTAATTTTAGAAGCCTAGCTTTCATCCGGCAGATTCCCGGGATCAGGCCTCAGGTGGACAGGTGTCCCTCCGGCAGGACCAGGCAAGGACCTTCTAGCCCGAATATTTCATGAAGGCCGCCAAAAGGTAAGGATAATAGGCCTGTAATTCAATATATTACGGTTGTTTTGAGATGGTTTTGGCGGGTGACAGTTTGTAACCTTCGCTAGGTAGGGAAGCATTGGCGTTCTTCACCCTGCGGGCGAGCCGGTTTGGCCGAATCTGCTGCGTTGCGTGACACTCGGCATAGGGCGACTATAGCCTCGTGTCCCGCGCCTTGCATCTGCGGCCAACTCGACTCGTGAAATATCCGGGCTAGGGCCCGGTCCTTCCTCCCTAGGGGGCTCGGCCTCGACCATGGGCCCCGGCCGGCAACCGATGACCTCTGGTTTACCACGACAAGCTGGCGGCCCCCTCACCGGACGATCTGGCCGCCAGGGTTATTGTCCTCCGGGAGGCTCAAGGGCCGGCGGACGGTCCGGCGATGAGGGCCGTTTTCCGGTAAAACTTGTCCGCGTACTCCTTGACCATCCGGCGGGCGGAGAAGGGAGCGGCGGCGCTCTTGATCGCCTCCTTCATGAGCTTGACCCATCCGGCCGGGAGGCTGTCCTCGCCCTGCTGATAGTAAAGGGGGATGACCTCCTTCTCCAAGAGGTCATACAGCTCCCGGGCGTCCGCCGTGGTCCGGTCGCCGGACCTTTCCCCGTCTCCGAAGGACCAGCCGTTGGTCCCCTTGAAGCCCTCCAGCCACCAGCCGTCGGCGATGCTTAAACTCGGGACGCCGTTCAGGGCGGCCTTCATCCCGCTGGTCCCGCAGGCCTCGAGGGGAGGGAGGGGGTTGTTGAGCCAGACGTCCACCCCGTGAACCAGGTACTGGGCCAGCTGCTCGTCGTAGCCCTCCACCACGGCCACCCGGCCCTGAAGGGCGGGGTTCCGGGCGAGGTTGTATACTTGCTGGAGGATGAGCTTGCCCGGGTCGTCGGCCGGGTGGGCCTTGCCGGCGAAGATAATCTGGAGAGGCCGGTACCGGTCCCCGACCAGCTTCTTAAGCCGGTCCAGATCGGTCAAGATCAGGTCGGCCCGTTTGTAGGTCGCGAAGCGGCGGGCGAAACCCAGGGTCAGGACCGAGGGGTCGAGCATGACCCCGCCGGCCACCACCCGCCCCGGTCCGGCCCCCTCGGTGGTCCAGCTCTTCCGGGCCCGGTCAACGATGAAGTTGAACAACTTCCGTTTCAACCACAGGTGAACCTGCCACAGCTCGGCCTCCGGGAGGTCGTCGATCAGCTGCCAGAGGGATGGGTCGTCGTGGTTGGCCAGCCAATCCGGGCCGAGGTATTTATTGAACAATAGCTGGATCTTGGGCTCAATCCAGGTGGGCACGTGGACGCCGTTGGTGACATAGTCAAGAGAAGCCCGATCCGGGGAGCCCGGGGGAACCAGGCTCCGCCACATCTCGCCGGCCACCAGGCCGTGTTTCCGGCTGACCCCGTTGTGGAAGCCGGACAGCCTCAGGGCCAGGGCGGTCATGTTGAACCCGGCCTCCGGATGGTCCGGGTTCACCCCCAGCCTCATGAAGGAATCGCGGTCCAGGTTCAACCGGGTCCAGTACTCCCCAAAATATTTTTCCATGAGATGGAAGGGGAAGACGTCATGCCCGGCCGGCACTGGGGTGTGGGTGGTGAACAGGGAGGTGGACCTTATCCTCTCCACCGCTCCCTGGAAATCGGCCCCCGAGGCCACCAGGTCCCTGGCCCGCTCCAGGAGGGCAAAGGCGGAGTGCCCCTCGTTGAGGTGGACCAGGTCGGGAGAGAGGCCCAGGGTGGCCAGGACCTCGTAGCCGCCCAGACCCAGGACGATCTCCTGGCGCAGCCGCTGCTCCAGGTTCCCTTCATAGAGGTGCTGGGCCATTCTCCGGTTCCAAGGCTCGTTGGCCTCCACATCCGTATCCAGAAGGTAGAGGGGTATCCGGCCGACCGTTACCTTCCAGACGGCCACCTGGACCGGCGGGTTCATGAAGGGCACCTGGACCAGCAACTTCCCGCCCCGGGGGTCCCTCAGGCTCTCGATGGAGGCCGCCTCCCGATCCAGGGGCTCATCGAGGTTCTCCTGCCACCCATCCTCCCTGAGCCTCTGCCGGACGTACCCTTCCGGGTACATGAAGCCCACCGCCACCAAGGGTATTTTCAGGTCGCTGCACTCCTTGAGAAAGTCGCCGGCCAAAAAGCCCAACCCGCCGGCGTAGAAGGGCAGGGAGTGGTGGAGGCCGTACTCGGCCGAAAAGTAGGCCACCCTCACCGGCGGACCCGGGTTCCAGCCCCAGGCCGCCGTTCCGACCTCCCCGGAGAGGTCCCGGCGGAATAGGCTCATCACCCCGTCATAGTCCCGCAGGTAACGCCGGTCGGCGGCCGCCGCCTCCAGGCGGGCCCGGTCCACGTTGCGGAGGGTCAGGACCGGGTTATGCCCGCTCTCCTTCCAGACGGCCCGGTCCAAGCCCTTGAAGAGCATCCGGGCCGCCGGGTGCCAGCTCCACCACAGGTTGAGGGCCAGCTCCTCCAGCCCTTCAATCCTCTTGGGTAAAAAGGCAGACAACCTCGCACCGCTCATCTCTGTTCACCTCTAGGGTCGCCGGTAATAGATCCCTCGACCTTGGATTCGGGGTTGGACGGTATTTTGTTATTATATAATACTCCCACCCGATCAGGATGGGTTGAGGATCAAGAGGCCCTTCAATTTCCAAGGAGCTGTCGGCGGGCGTCTCCTTTCCTTCCGGCGCCGCTGCCCCTGGCTCAAGGGCAGGAGCACTTTTACATTCATGGTGATGATAAATATGAATTTCAAAGATAGAATGACCTCCATCTCCACAGGTCAGCGGCAGTGGAATCCTTCCTTCTGACATACGGGTACCTGGCTGTCCTGGTGGGCACCTTCCTGGAGGGTGAAACCATCCTGGTCCTGGGCGGCCTGGCCGCCCACCAGGGGTACCTGGAGCTGCCCTGGGTGGTCCTGGCCGCCTTCATCGGCAGCCTCTGCGGGGATCAGCTTTACTTTTACCTGGGACGGAGGCACCAGCGGTTCCTCCTGGCCCGGCGGCCGGCCTGGAAGGCCCGGATCGACAGAATCAACGACCTGCTGGCGAACTACCAGACCCTGCTGCTGGTCTCCTTCAGGTTCCTCTACGGCCTTCGAACGGTAACCCCCTTTGTTATCGGCATGAGCCCGGTTTCGACCCTCAGGTTTTTTGTCTTCAATGCCCTGGGGGCCTTGGTCTGGGCCGTGGCCGTGGGGACGGGGGGCTATTTTTTCGGGACCGCCCTGGAGTTGGCCATCGGCAAGTTTAAAAAGTACGAGGCCGTGGTCCTCCTGGCCATCGCCCTGGCCGGGGCGGTCGTCTGGGCCGGGTACTTTTTTCGCCGGCCAAAAAACAAAGATCGTCCCGGCCGATGACCCCGGCCTCCGGGTCGGCCAAGCCCGGAAAGAAGGTCGGTCCGGGGAAGCTCTCGAGGCCCGCCGGAGCCTGGGGAAGGCGCCTTTCGGTAAAATTTGGTATTAGGCCCATTTTTTGCTAGAGTAAAACCCGAGGAGGGACCGGAACAGAGCGGGTCCGGCCCCGGCCAAAAGAAAAGGATGGTGATTGTACCATGTCCGAGTCCTGGACCATGAAAGACCTCCTGGACCCGGCCGCGCTTTGGGCCCGGTTGGAGCCGGCCTGGAGCTGGGTCGACCGGGAGTTTCTATCCTTGAGCAGCCTGGCCCAGCTCCTCCTTATCGGGCTGGTTCTTCTCATCTCCCGGCTTCTAGCCCGGCCGCTCGGGCCCTGGCTTGAGGGGCTCTTGGCCCGCCGGGAATGGTCGGGCCGGAAGGCGGGCCAGTTCCTGGCCGGAGCCGTCCCCCTGACCCCCTGGATCGTGGCCTTGCTCCTGATGTGGCTGGCCAACGGGATCCTGGTGGGGCTGGGGCGGCCCGGCCATCTGGTGGAGACGGCGGCCTCGCTTTTAAGCGCCTGGGTCATCATCCGCCTGACCGCCTCGGTGGTCCGGGACCCCAACTGGTCCCGCTTCATCGCCGTCACCGCCTGGACCATCGCCGCCCTGAACATCCTGGGCCTTCTCCAGCCGACCATCGACCTCTTGGACGGCCTGGCCGTGACCCTGGGCGAAACCCGGATCTCGGTCCTCCTGGTCCTCAAGGGGGTCCTGATCCTGGCCGTGCTGCTCCGGCTGGCCCTGGGGGCCTCGGTCGTCCTGGAGAGGCGGGTCACGGGCTTCGAGGGGCTGACCCCCTCGGTCCAGGTTCTGCTCAACAAGGCGGTCAAGGTGACCCTGGTCATCGTGGCCATCGTCGTCTCCCTGAGCGCGGTGGGGATCAACCTCTCCGCCTTCGCCTTCTTCGGCGGGGCGGTGGGCGTGGGCGTCGGTTTCGGCCTCCAGAAGGTGGTCTCCAACCTGGTCAGCGGGGTCATCCTCCTTCTGGACAAGTCCATCAAGCCGGGCGACGTGGTGGAGGTGGGCCAGACCTACGGCCGGATCCAGTCCCTGGGGGCCCGCTACGTCTCGGTGGTCACCCGGGACGGGACGGAGTACCTGATCCCCAACGAGGACCTGATAACCAACCAGGTCATCAACTGGTCCTTCTCCAACCGCTTGGTAAGGCTCAAGATCCCGGTGGGGGTGGCCTACCGGACCGACGTTCCCCGAGCCATGGCCCTGATGACCCGGGCCGCGGAGGAGACCCCCCGGGTCCTGGACCGGCCCAAGCCCTCCTGCCAGCTCAAGGGGTTCGGGGACAGCGCCATCGACCTGGAGCTGAGGATCTGGATCGATGATCCGGAGAACGGGATCTCCAACGTCTCCAGCGAGATCCGGCTTAAACTCTGGGAGCTCTTCCGGGACAACGGGGTGGAGATCCCCTTCCCCCAGCGGGACGTCCACCTCATCCCCCCGCCCCAGGTCGAATCCTGAGAAGGTCGGTTCCCTTAAGTCCGGTTCGGCCTTGACTTGGCCCCCTCGGATTTGCCACCCTGACCGCCCGGCGGGATTCTTCAAGAACCGGCCGGGAGAAGGCCTTTTCAAGGACAAGGAGAAAACCATGAGACCAAGGATCGGGCTCCTTTTGGGCGACCCCTGCGGCATCGGCCCGGAGCTTATCGTCAAGCTGCTGGCGGATAAGGAGACGGCGGAACAGGCCGAGATCCTCCTTCTGGGCGACCTGCCGGTCCTCAGGATGGGGGAGGAGGCGGCCGGGCTCTCGGTGGAGCTTAAGATCGTGGAAGATCTTTCCCAGGTCGAGTTTAAGGACCAGCGGCCGGTTTTCCTCAAGCTATCGACCATCGATCCCCAGGAGATCGAGTACGGCCGGGCCAAGGCCGCGGCCGGGAGGTCGGCCATCGAGATCTTCGAGCTGGCCCTTCCCCTGGCGAGGGAGGGGACGGTGGGCGGCCTGTGCTACGGGCCGCTGAACAAGCACGCCATGCACCTGGCCGGGCTGCCCTTCCCGGGGGAGCTCCAGTTCTTCGCCCATGAGCTGGGCCACCAGGGCCCGGCCTGCGAGCTCAACTTCCTGGAGGGGCTGTGGACCACCAGGGTCACCTCCCACGTCCCCTTAAAGGACGTCCCGGGCTTGATCACCAAGGAAAAGGTGGGCCAGGCCATCGCCCTGGCCCAGCAGACCCTGACCCAGGCCGGGTATGACCGGCCCAGGATCGCCGTGGCCGCCCTGAACCCCCACGGCGGGGAGAGCGGGGACTGCGGCCGGGAGGAGATCGAGGTCATCTCCCCGGCGGTGGAGCGGGCCAGGGCCGAAGGGGCGGCCGTGGAGGGCCCCTTCCCGGCCGACACCATCTTCCTCCGGGCCAGGGACGGCGGCTTCGACGCGGTGGTGACCATGTACCACGACCAGGGCCAGGTGGCGATGAAGCTGATGGGCTTCGACCGGGGGGTGAGCGTCCAGGGGGGGCTGGCGGTGCCCCTGACCACCCCCTCCCACGGGACGGCCTTTGACATCGCCGGCCAGGGCCGGGCCGACCCCGGGGCCACCAGGCAGGCCTTTTTGCTGGGTTTGCGGATGATCCAGGCCAGGACGGGCGGCCCCTTGCCCTGACCCCGGCCCCCGGCCGGAGATGATCCGGCAGCGGGGGTCGAGATTAATTTAAATAAAAATAATTACTGGTTAAAGGCGGTCTGGCCCGGCCTTGCTCCGAGGGGCGGGGAAAGGGGCTTGACAGGGCCGACTTATAAACAGCATAGTGGTATACCAGAATACTTGAGCACCAAAACTATGATCACCAACCGGTCAGAATCAGCCGCGGTCTTCGAGCCGCCCAAATCAATCTCCGACCAGGTCTATGAGCTGCTCCGGGATCGGATCATCCTCCAGGAGATCCAGTCCGGGGAGAGGCTGGTGGAGCGGGAGGTGGCGGCCGGGCTGAAGATCAGCCGGACCCCCATCCGGGAGGCCTTCCGCCGGCTGGAGCAGGACGGCCTGGTGGTCAGGGTCCCCCAGGGCGGAATGAGGGTGACCGAGATGTCGCCCGAGATGACCAAGGAGGTCTTCGGCATCCGGGCGGTCCTGGAGGCCTACGCCGGAGAGCTGGCCTGCCAGCGGGTGGAGGCCTCGACCCTGGAGGAGCTGAAAAGGATCCTGGAGGAGGCCAGGCGGGTCCTGGAGCCGGGGAGGTTCGACCCGGCGGTCCACATGACGGACCTCTTCAGGCTCAACACCCTCTTCCACGATACCATCTGCCAGGCGGCCAAAAGCGAGTACCTGGTCAAGATGATCAAGAACGTCAGGATGCTGATCCTGAGGTTCAGAACCCTGTCCATCCAGGACGAGCAGGCCCGGATCCAGGCCTGGCGCGAGCATCGCCGGATGATCGAGCTTCTGGAGACGGGGGACAAGGAGAAGATGAGCCGCCTGGCCCGGAAGCACGTTTTGGGGGCCGGGAAGGTGGCCTTGAAGTATATCTCCTGAGCCTGAGCCGGGTAAAGGCCGTCCCTAGGGAGATGGCCCAGCCGGCTCCGGGGGTGGATGGATAAGCTCACAGCCACATAACGATCCCGGACCAGGAGGGAGGAGGTGATAGGGACGGGTTAGGTCGAATTTTGGTGTTAACCGGTCTGTTGAAAGATTTATCGATAGAGGGGGAAGTATGAAATTGCGTAAAATTTTGGCCTGTCTTGCCATGACCGCCTTCGTGGTCGTCGCCCTGGGCGGCGCGGCCCTGGCCGCCTGGCCGGAGAAGGACATCGAGCTGGTGGTGCCCTGGAAGGCCGGCGGCGGCTCCGACGTCATGGGCCGGTTCATCGCCAAGGCGATCAAGGACAACAACCTCTCCCCGAAGCCCGTCATGGTGGTCAACAAACCCGGCGGAAACGGGCAGATCGGCGAGGCCTACGTGATCAACAAGAAGGGCGATCCCTACACCTGGATGACCCTCTCCTCCGGCCAGATCTCGGTTCCCCTGGCCGGGCTGGGCAAGATCAAGGCCACCCAGTTCACCCCCCTGGCCCAACTGGCCGGTGACGTCAACCTGTTGGTGGTCAAGGCCGATGCGCCCTACCAGAGCGTCAAGGACGTGGTCGAGGCGGCCAAGGCCAAGACCCTCAACGTGGGCGGCTCCGGCCGGGGCACCGAGGACCACATCTGCTCCTACCTCCTGGAGAAGGGGACCGGGATCAAGCTCAACTACACCAGCTTCTCCGGAGGTTCCGAGGTCATGAGCAACCTCCTGGGCGGTCACCTGGACATCGCCTGGGCCAACCCCAACGAGTGCCTCAGCCAGGTCAAGGGCGGTCTGGCCAGGTTGCTGGCCGTGACCATGGAGGAGCGGCTGAAGCTCCTGCCCGAGGTGCCCACCTTCAAGGAGCAGGGCTTTAACGTGATCTTCTGGCAGGTCCGCGGAGTCCACGGGCCGCCGGAGATGCCTAAGGAGGCTGTCGACGGCTCCATCGCCATGCTCGAGAAAGCCGCCGCCAGCGACGTCTGGGCCAAGGAGTACGTCGAGGGCAAGGTCCTGACCCCGAGTTTCATCCCCGGGGCCAATTACACCAAGGTCATCAAGGAGCAGGAGGATATGTTCCGCGAGGCCCTGGGGGCCATGGGTATGCTCAAGGAGTAATAAGCAATTCCGGGTAATGGGCCCCGGGCCGTCCCGCCCGGGGCCCAAAGGCAAGGAGCTTTAAGGTGCGTCAGGCGGACATGATCGGCGGCCTCTTGGCTGTGTTCCTGGGCGGGTTGGCCGTCCACCAATCCTCCCAGATGGAGTACTGGTCCTCCTTCGGTCCCGGGCCGGGGTTCATCCCGCTCTGGTCGGGAGTCCTCATCGCCATCGGCGGCCTTCTGCTGACCTTTCAGGCCTGGAAACGGGCCAAGGACAAGGCCCCCGAGAAGGACCCCCAGCAGCGCTACCGGCTGATCCAGGTGGCCGTGGTGGCAGCCCTGACCATGGTCCTGGCCGTGGCCGTGGACTTCGTCGGTTTCAGCCTCCCCACCTTCGTTTTCCTGGCCTTCCTCACCGGCTGGCTCGGCGACCACAAGCTGGTGACCACGCTGACCGTCTCGGCCGGATTGACGGCGACCTTCCACTTTGTCTTTGGCTACTTCCTTGAAGTCCCCCTGCCCAAGGGCTGGATCGGGTTTTAATCCGGAGATTTCATGAAGGCCTTTAAAATGAAGATAATTAGTAAATATTCAACTAGTTGAGTTTACAAGGGGACGGTCCGCCCGGCGATCGCCGGCAGCAGGCCGGGAGTGAAAATCGTTTGGCGTCTTTCAGCCCCGATGGAGGAAAGGGCACGAGCCGATTTGGCCGCATCCGCCGGGCCCGAGCGACCCTCGCCGGAGGGTGACCGGGGCTTCGCGTCAGGGGCCTTGATCCGCAGCCAAAAAAGCTCGTGAAATACCCGGGCTCAGAGCAAAAGAAGGTCTCGCATGGACTTTTTATCTGATCTGTTCGGCAATCTGGCGATCGGCTTCTCCGTGGCCCTGACCGCCCAGAACCTGTTTTTCTGCTTCATCGGGGTCACCTTAGGCACCCTTTTGGGGGCCCTGCCGGGGATCGGCTCGGTCACCGGGGTGGCCATCCTCCTCCCCCTGACCTTCGGCATGAACCCGACCACGGCCATCATCATGCTGGCCGGGATCTACTACGGGGTGATGTACGGGGCGACCATCTCCTCGGTCCTCCTCAACACCCCCGGTGACGCGGCGGTGGTCATCAGCGCCATCGAGGGCTACCCCATGGCCAAGGCCGGCCGGGCTGGGGCGGCCTTCTCCATGAACGCCCTGGCCAGCTTCTGCGGGGGCACATTCGGGGCGATCATGCTCAACCTGGGGGCCCCCTTCATGGCCAACGCCGCCCTGGCCTTCGGCCCGGCCGACTACTTCTCGCTGATGGTCATGGCCATGCTGGCCCTGGCCGGGCTGGCCGGGGACAACCCGGTCAAGGGCCTGATCATGGGCGGGGTGGGGCTCTTGCTGTCCACCGTGGGGGTGGATATAGGCCGGGGGGTCCTGCGTTTCACCTATGACTCGGTCTACATGATGAACGGGATCGACTTCCTCCCGGTGGCCATCGGCATGTTCGGGGTGGGCGAGGTTCTCATCCAGGTGGAGCGGCTTCACAAGATCGAGGTCATCACCACCAAGATCAGGCTCAGGGAACTCCTGCCGACCATGGCCGACTGGGTCCGGTCCAGGTTCGCCATCCTCCGGGGGGCGGTGATCGGCTTTATCATCGGGGTCCTGCCGGGGGCCGGGGCGACCCTGGCCACCTTCCTCTCCTATGCCACCGAGTCCAAGCTGACCAAGCACCCCGAGGACCTGGGCAAGGGGGCCATCGAGGGGCTGGCCGGCCCGGAGGCGGCCAACAACGCCGCCGCGGCCGGGGCCATGGTCCCGATGATGGCCCTGGGCGTGCCCGGCTCGGGGACCACGGCCGTGCTTCTGGGGGCCTTCATGATGTACAACCTCCAGCCCGGTCCGCTCCTCTTCAAGAACAACCCGGACGTGGCCTGGGGGGTCATCGCCAGCATGTACATCGGCAACGTCATGCTGGTGGCCCTGAACACCGTCTTCATCCCGGCCTTTGTCAGCGTCATGCGGGTCCCCCAGACCCTGCTCATGCCCGGGATCCTGGTTTTGACCGTGGTCGGGGCCTTCAGCCTCAACAACAACATGATCGACGTCTGGATCATGATCATCTTCGGGGTGGTCGGCTACTTCGTCAAAAAGTACCACTGGCCGGCGGCGACCCTGATCCTGGGGCTGGTCCTGGGGCCTCTGGCGGAGGTCAACTTCGTCCGGGCCATGAGCCTCTCCCAGGGCCACTTCTCGACCTTCGTCACCCGGCCCATCTCCCTGACCCTGCTGATCATCGGGGTCCTGGGTCTGATGGCCCCCTACCTGAGGCGGGCGATCGGGGGGATGTGGAGCAGGCGGCGCTGAACCCCAGCCGGGAGAAAGGACGGCCGGGGTCCCCCCGGCCCAGGCCGGGGACCGCCTTGTCCCCGGGAATGGGAGGGGTGAAAAATTCTTCCCCAAAAGGAGGCTGAATTGACCGACAAGCGAGTGGCCTTGGGCCGGACCGGCCTGACCGCCAAACGTCTCGGTTTCGGCGGCATCCCCCTCCAACGGGTGGAGGAGGCCGAGGCGGTGGAGGTGGTCTGTCACGCCTTAAGGCAGGGGATCGACTTCATCGATACGGCCCGGGCCTATACCACCAGCGAGAGGCGGATCGGCCTGGCCCTCAAGGAAACGGGCAAGAAGGTGGTCCTGGCCAGCAAGTCCGCGGACCGGACCGCGGACGGGATCAGGGCCGAGGTGGACAAAAGCCTGAAGGATCTCCAGGTGGACTTTATCCACCTCTACCAGTGCCACTTCGTCAAGGACGAGGCCGCCTACGCCCAGATAATCGGGCCCGGGGGGGCGCTGGAGGGGCTTAAAAAAGCCCGGGAGGAGGGGCTGATCGGCCACATCGGCCTGACCAGCCACAGCCTGGACGTGCTTAAAACGGTGGTCCAGGACGGACATTTCGAAACGATCATGGCCTGCTTCGGGATTCTGGAGCCCAAGGCCAGGGAGGAGGTCTTCCCCCTGGCCAGGGACCGGGGAATGGGGATTCTGGCCATGAAGCCCTTTGCCGGGGGGGTCCTGGATCAGGCCGAGCTGGCCCTGAAGTACTCCTTTTCCGAGCCCGGGGTCCTGGTCCTGGCCGGAGTGGAGCACAAGTATCTCTTCGACCAGAACTGGGCCGTGTTCCAGGGCCAGTGGAGCCTGGACGACGCCGACAACCAGGCCATCGAGGCCCTCCGCCAGGAGTTTGACAAGAGCTTCTGCCGGAGATGCGACTACTGCCAGCCCTGCACCGAGGATATTCCCATCCAGGTCGTCCTGGGCCTGCCCTCCCAGGTAAAGAGGATGGGTCACGAGATACTGACCAGAAGCCCACGCAAGGACGCCCTGGAAAAGGCCCGAAACTGCAGCGAGTGCGGAGAGTGCATGGCCCGCTGCCCCTATGACCTGCCCATCCCGGACCTGCTCAAGGAGAGGATCAGGTGGGCCGATGAGCTCCTGGCTTCTATCTGATGTCTGATCTGTTCGGCTGAAAAGACCACCCAAAACCAAGAGGTAACCATGAGAAGCGATCCGGAAAAATGCATCGGTTGCCGGAAGTGCGCCGTCTACTGTCCCATGGACTGCATCACCTACCCTGCCCGGCCGGAGGGGGCCGGGGGCAAGGGCAAGCTCATGGCCGTTGTCGACCAGGACGAGTGCGTGGAGTGCGGCTGCTGCCTTAGGGCTCAAGTCTGCCCCTCCGGGGCCCTCTTCCGGCCGGAGCTGACCTGGCCCCGCAACGTCCGGGCGGCCTTCTCCGACCCGACCATCACCTTCAAGGAGACCAACGTCTCCGGCCGGGGGACCGAGGAGATGAAGACCAACGACGTCACCGGCCGGTTCAAGCCGGGGATGGTCGGCTTCGCCACCGAGATGGGCCGGCCCGGGTTGGGGGCCCGGCTCCGGGACCTGGACAAGATGGCCCAGGCCCTGGCCAAGGTGGGAGCCAGGTTCGAGCCGCTCAACCCGGTCACCTCCCTGGTCATGGAGGACCCGGCTTCGGGCCGGGTCAAGGCCGATCTCCTGGACGAGAAGGTCCTTTCGGCCATCATCGAGGCCGAGATCGAGCTGGACAAGTTCCCCTCGGTCCTGAAGGTCATCAAGGAGGTGGCCGGGGAGGTGGAGAGCGTCTTCTCCCTGGACGTGATCTGCCCCACCCGGGGTGATGAACCCAACCCGGCCCTGCCCCTCATCGCCCGGGCCGGGTTCCAGGTCCGGATCAACGGCAAGACCAACCTGGGATTTGGCCGGGCTAGTAATCAGGGGGTGAAATCATGACCCATACCCTGCACCGCCGCGGAGAAAAAGAGGAGCTCCTCCAGGACTTCCCCATGCTGGCCCTGGTGGCCCAGAGGTTCAACGAGCAGGGGGCCAGGCCCAAGCTCCAGCGCATCGCCGAGATCATGCTCAAGCACTCGGATATCAACTTCGGCGACTGCCGGGTCAACAAGTTCACCACCCCGGTGGAGGAGATCAAGGACAACTTGAGCGTGGTGGCCCACGTGGTCTTCCGGGACAAGGAGAGCCTGACCGCCTGCATGAGGGAGCTCAAGGAGGCCGACCAGGGCATCTCGGTGATCGTCTCCGGCTGCTTCGAGGCGGTGGAGGAGTGCTGCCAAAAGGCCGGGATCAAGCCCCACCTGACCGAGTTCAGCCTGGGGGTCCACGGCCGGACCGAGCTCCTGCCCGAGGAGCCGGTCCTGGAGATCCTGACCATGTGCGGCCACGCCATGGTGGCCAAGAACCAGGTGACCCATCTCCTGGAGAGGATCCGGAAGGGGAAGATCACCCCGGAGGAGGCCGGGCAGGAGCTGGCCAAGCCCTGCGTCTGCGGCATCTTCAACCCGGAGCGGGCGGCCAGGCTTCTGGGCCGGCTGGCCGGGGTCTAATATTGGTTCCGCAATCAAAGCCACCTGGTGGCTTTGTAGCTGCCGGCCGGCAAAAGCGCGGTTTTGCCGGCCTCACAAGCTCTTACGAGCTCGGCGCGCCCCGTGGCCGGGCTGACCCAAGGTGCAGTTCAAGAGCAACTTGGTATTAGGCTCGGGCCAAGCGGCCAAAGACTTTCAGAGGACCTAAGGAGAACCCGATGCTGATCGATCAGGAGCTGTGCACCGGCTGCGGCCGGTGCGTCCCCTACTGCCCCATGGAGGCCATCATCCGGCACAAGAAGGACCGGGAGAAGGGGACCAAGGCCCGGACCGAGATAGACCGGGATGAGTGCGTGGAGTGCTCGGTCTGCTTCCGGGCCGGGGTCTGCCCCGAGGACGCCATCAAGGAGGAGGAGCTTGCCTGGCCCCGGGTTCTTCGCCGGGCCTTCAGCGATCCCCTTTACGTCCACCAGGGGACCGACGTTCCCGGCCGGGGCACCGAGGAGATGAAGACCAACGACGTCACCGGTCGGTTCAGGAAAGGCTTTATCGGGGTGGGGCTGGAGTTCGGCCGGCCAGGGACCGGAACCAGGCTCAAGGAGACGGAGAAAGCCTTGAAAAAGCTGACCCGGATGGGGGTCGCCCTGGAGCCCCACAATCCCCTGACCCAGCTCATCGCCGATCCCCAAAGCGGGGAGCTCAAGGAGGAGGTCAGGGAGGAGAAGGTCCTCTCGGCCATTGTCGAGTGCATCATTCCCCTGGACAAGGCCCAGGAGGTTCTGGCCGCGGTCAAGGAGATCGCGGCCGAGGTGGAGACGGTCTTCAGCCTGGACCTGATCTGCAAGGTGGGGGAGGGGGGAGCGATCCCCATCCTGGCCGAGATAGAGGCGGCCGGGCTGAGCCGCTCGGCCAACGGCAAGGCCAACGTCGGCCTAGGACGGCCGCGGTTCAAAGGATAACAAAGGAGACCCAGATGACCCACACCCTCCACCGGGCCGGCCGGCCGGAGAGCCTCAAGACCGACTACGTCCTCTTCACCATGTCGGCCAAGACGGTCAACGCCGCCGGCTCGGCCGAGAAGATGCGCCGCTTCATCGAGATCGTGGAGAAGCACGG
>Ga0068714_10004099_pt1 | contig 16651 bp, 15 predicted proteins | sample MTBNYHSulfiMetaG_FD_62988 | JGI IMG/M metagenome (GOLD analysis project Ga0068714, IMG submission 62988) | Enrichment culture microbial communities from rom New York Harbor, USA that are MTBE-degrading - MTBE-NYH (New York Harbor Sulfidogenic)... | ecosystem: Environmental > Aquatic > Marine >...
TCTTTTGCAGCGGGCCGCGGACGTCACCTTGAAAGAACGCAGGCGGCTGATCTTGGTGGTTCGGGAGACTCCTCTTCATCGGGGACACCTGGATCTCATGATGAGGGCGGCGGAAACGGGAGCCGTGATTCTGCCCCCCATACCCGCATTTTATCATCGGCCTCAGACCATCATGGATTTGGTGGACCACACGGTGGGGCGAATTCTGGACATGTTCGACATTCCTCACAGTCTGTTCCAACGATGGCAAGGAGCATGACGCTTCCCTCTCGAACCGCATCAAGAGCCCGTGGATCATCGGCGTCGCCGGCATACCGACAAAGGGGATCGGGTGCAAAGCGCGCCAACCCCCAGGAACTGGGTTTAGATACGTTATGCCGCAGGTACATCGGCCTGCATGGGACGTACCGGCAGACACGATGACGCGCCATGACTTCGGCGTCGCCGCGGATTCCGCTTTTCCCCGGCCTGTCGGAGAATCTCCACGATACGAGCATCCCGCCTCACGGGCCCTCCCGGACGGGAGGGGAAACAGGGCCCCACGCTTGACAGAGGTACGCATGGTGGAAAAAATATCTTCCAGGAGCCATGCGAATGCCGAACGGCGCCTGGAAACGGGACTGACCGTTCGAAAGTCATGGGAGACCGCCCGAGTATGGAGTCGGTCTCCTCAAACGGCCCAACAAGGAGGTCGAATCATGGCCGTTGAGCATCGAAACCTGCATTTGAGACTCCAGGAATTCTGCGATTGTTACATGGAAACGGATTTCAAGCAGGAAATGGACACGGTTTCCAGGGAACAGGAGCGGGCGCGGAGCGCGGAGGAATGGGAAGAAGCGGCTTTGAAATTCCTGGCGTTGGCTATCATGTATGGGACTACCGAGGGCGCAAGGAAACTGACGCTCATTCGATCCGGCCACGGGGAAATCGGTTTGCATGTCGATGCGACGGGTTCTTACAAGTTGCCCGCCCCGCCGCCCCGCATCGCCGACGACATGTTCCGCATCATGCGTTCCATCACGCACCTGGAGGCCCCCAAAGCAAGCGAGCCTGTGTCGTTGGGATTGCAGAACGATCGGTTGGACATACAGGTGGTTTTCGACCGCGAGGGGGATCGGGAAAGCCTGACCATCGCATTTCCCTGACCAGCCGGCAATACATGAACGGGATAGGAAAGCCGCGCCTCCGGCGCGGTCTTTCCACCTGTGCATCGGAGCATTGCCTCCGTCCGCGACCGACCGGGCGCCGGAGTGGGAGTGCAGCCGCGGAGAGGATGAGGGGATTCCTTTTCCGGAGTCGGCGGGAGTCGATTCTCATGCCGAGATGCACCCTTTGGGCATTCGACAGGAAGAGGATTTTTTGGATGGGTTGGGGTTGCTTTGGTGGATTTGTTGGTGTAATTATACAAGATACTTTTGCGTATAAGCAGGATCTCGTGTTTAGACCAAATTTTGTGTATTGAGCGGTTCCATGCCTGCAGCTTTCCAATCGCCCTACGGCATCCATCCGGGAAAACCCCATACGGGGGCGTTCCCGCCGTTCACCGGCTCCGGCGAACATCGGGAGGTCACACCCTGCCTATGGACCATGCACAGCCCCTTCGGGGGCCTATTCCACGTGCGGTAACGGTCTGATTCCATTCGACTTAGCTTCGATCGGCAGGAGATTTCTCATGATTCGCACCATTGAAGAAATTAATCGGAAAATTAAAGAAGGACGCGCCGTCGTCTATACGGCGGAGGAAATCATCGAAGTCGTGCGCCACAAGGGCGTTGCCCGCGCCGCCCAGGAAGTGGATGTGGTCACCACGGGCACCTTCAGCCCCATGTGTTCCAGCGGCGCCTACTTCAATCTGAAACAACCCAAAACCAAGATGAAGCTGGGCGGGGGTACCGCCTATCTGGACGACGTCCCGGCATATACCGGCTTCGCGGCGGCGGATATTTACCTGGGCGCCAACGCCCTCCCCGACCACGCTCCGAGAAATACACGTCACCCGGGCGATTTCAGCTTCGGCGGCGCTCACGTCATCGAGGCCCTCGTATCCGGCCGTAAAGTGACGCTCAATGCCACCGCATACGGCACGGACTGTTATCCCGCCCGGAGCCGGGAGCAGGAAATCGGTCTGGAAGACATGAACGACGCCGTGTTGTTCAATCCACGAAACTGCTATCAGAATTACAATGTCGCCGTCAATGTGTCCGACCGGACCCTCTACACCTATATGGGTATCCTCCGTCCTCTTCTGGGAAACGCCAACTATTGTTCCGCGGGCCAACTCTCTCCCCTGCTCAACGATCCCCTTTATCGAACCATCGGCATCGGCACCCGCATTTTCCTGGGGGGTGGAATCGGATATGTGGTCTGGCCCGGAACACAACACAATCCTGCGGCGCCTCGAGGATCCAAGGGGGTTCCTATACGTCCTTCCGGGACCCTGGCCCTTATCGGAGACCTTAAAGGGATGAATTCCCAGTGGCTCCGTGCGGTGAGCATGACCGGTTACGGTGTGTCCATATCCGTCGGCGTCGGCATCCCCATTCCCATTCTGGACGAAGGCGTTATGGAACACGTGTCCGTGACCGACGAAGACATCCTGGCGCCGGTCATCGATTACAGTCATCAGTACCCGTACAGCGCCGGCGGCGAACCCCTGGCCCAGGTAACATACGCCCAACTGAAGAGCGGAGCCATCCAACTGAACGGCAAAACCGTCCCTACGGGGGGATTTTCTTCCTATTCCAAGGCCCATGAAATCGCCCAACTCCTGAAATCATGGATCGGGCAAGGGACCTTCCTGCTGACTCAAAAGTCGGCGGATTTGCCCGGCGCCGAAGGAGGTGACGCATGATCACCCGAAAAATCATCCTCCGATTTCCCCCTGAACTCGTGGAAGAACCCGTAACCTACCGGCTGGTAAAAGATTACGGACTTATGGTGAACATTCTCCGCGCCTCCATTCACCCGGGGAAAAAAGGACGACTGGCCATGGCCGTCTCGGGGGAACCGGCCGACTTGGAAAAAGCCATGGAATACGTGACCCGACTGGGACTCGACCCGGAACCCATGGCGGAGGATATCTGCCGGCACGAAGACCGATGCACCAGTTGCACCGCGTGCATCCCCGCGTGCCCCACCCATGCGCTGGACGTAAACCGCACTACCTGGCAGGTTTCCTTGGACAAGGAAAAATGCATCCTGTGCGGAAGCTGTGTACCCGTCTGCCCTTACAAAGCCATGGAAGTCACCTACAACGGATCCTGAACCCTCTCGCCACGGCGGAATGCGTCGAGGGGCCGTGCGCCGTGCACGGCCCCTCGGCCTTTTATACCATGGGTCCACGTCGTAACGTATTCACGTCACAAGGAATGTGCGGGAGGCCGGCCTACCGTGTCCCGACGACTCATGGATCGTCGAGAAGACGGTCAGCGTTCGCTCGCTTTCAAGGCCCGTGAAAATCCGCCACTCGAGCGATCATCCGGAGCGTTTCCATCAGATCCGTGTTCAAAACGTCCATCAACATCATGTCCAGCCCGGCTCCGGCAAGCAGCGCCATGCTGAGTTGTTCAACCTGAAGGGGCGCCCGCGTCCTCAGGCCACTGCGAAGATTGGACAATCCAACCATGGTCCGGACCGGTTCCTGAAACACGGCTCCCGAGGAAAGCAGCCGGACCGTCTCGAGCGCCTGAGAAATCCTGAAATACGCATCGGGCCAGGAAACGTGCGGCAAGATGGGATCGAAAATCAGTTTTTCCAGGGGCACACCCGCCTTTGCGGCGTGCTCCGCCAGTTCCACGGCCAGTGCGATTTTCTCCTCCACGCCCGCGGGCGTTTGGGAACGCTCGTCCATCAAGAGCACCACAAGCTCCGTTCCCCCTTCGGCCGCGAGCGCGGCAACGCTTTCCAGTCTGTGAGGTTCCCGGGTCAATCCGTTTAACACGGGAGGGGTCCGGCACACTTCCATTCCCCTTCTCAGCGCTTCCGGATCGGGACTGTCCAGAATCAGCGGCGTCGACACGTTTTCTTGAATCACTTCCACCATGAACACCATCCGGTCCCGTTTCTTCCGGGATAAAAATCCGGGATTCACATCCACGTATCTCGCACCCGCCTCCCGGCAGCAAAGGGCCGCCCTCCGGATAGGCTCCGGGTCCAACTCCGCGAGAGCCTGTGCAATCTGCGGATTCATCACGTTCAAATTATCCGCAGCCGGTTTCATGAAGCCTCCCTTTTCATGAGTGGATCTCCCTGCACGCACGTTTCGCCGTCCTCGTCAGCACCTCCGAAATGCGCTCCAGGCAAGCCGCTCTCAAATGAAACAAGATTTCTTCGTACTCTCTCCGAACATGCGATTCTCGAATCGCGGATGCGTTCGCTTCCGCGATGTGCGACGCTCCCTGTATCGCCCCTTTCAGCAGCTCCAGAGCGGCAAGCAAATCGGGGATCAGGTGTTTCCGGCAGGAAGAAACCGCCTGGGAGACAATTTCGAGAATCTCGCACCCGGTCCGGGCAATGGCTATCGGGCATTCCACCGCCCGGCGGGCGGCCTGTAAGACAGCCTCCGGCCCGGCACTCTTGTTTCGGATTTCGGACCAGATCACGTACACTCGTCCGTCTTCCTCTCTCAGGTCGTGCAGTTTCGCGAGAAACCCACACACGCTTTCCCTCAGAGAATCCCACGGTACCGGCTGCCGTTTCCCGGCTTCGATTCGCCGTTCTTCCAGCACAAGCACCTTTTCAACCAGGGCCGAGGCCACACAACCCACATGGGCCGAGGCCGCCCCTCCGCCCGGGACCGGGAATCGCGTCCGGAGTTCTTCTATGAAGCTGTCTTTCATCCACCCCTCCGTCCCAAGAATCCCGCACGACGGAAGTGTATCCTCCACATTCTTCACCCGTGAACTATACCCCAATCGTCCGCCTTCGTTCCAAGACTTTTCTTGTTTCGGTCCCCACCGTTCCTGCTGCTCCGATTCAGGAACCCGCCGCTCTCATGGTTGCCCATGAGACAACTACAATAGCAGTCCGTTGATAAACAATATTAGAGGCAGGCCGGTGAAAACCGATGGGATGCAAGCCACGCCGAAGGCGTGACGAATCCTGAGAAATGAGGCGTTACAGTACGCTGCAATAACGCCTGCCTGTGCGCGTCCCCACGCAGACAGACGGGACGGACAGGCGGAAAGGATGAAGCGCACGCCAAAGGCGTGACAGCTGATCGCGTTTTTCAACGGCCTTATAGGTGATTGAGTTTCCCCCCGGTCTCGTTTATGGTAAAAAAACGGATCCGGGTGCTGGAAGTCCTCACGATCTCCAGTTTCCCTTACCTTGTCAAGCGGTCACGGAAATCCCATGCCCAGACGTCTTCACCGAATCGTTTTGCTCTGTACCGCCTTTTGCGTCCTGATGACCGGACGTGTCTCCGAATCTGCGGAGACCGTGGCTGTTCCCGTCACATTGAATTACCCCGCCGTGCGTCTCCTGTTGGCGCGGCAGCTCTACACGGAACCCGGTGAACGAGCGCTGGTCCTGAATCAGTTCTCCGGCTGCAACACCATAGAACTGTGGGAACCGGAGGTGGACCCGGAAGGCTCTCTTCTTCGCGTGGGATCCAGGATCCGTGTAAACGCGGGCATGTATCTTTTCGGAACCTGCCGAGGACCCAAAGCCTGGGAAGGGTACATCGAACTGCTGGGTGAACTGAAATTCGAACCCGACACCTGGAATCTCCGCTTCGATACCCTCGAGTCCCGTTTGTACAATCCGGCCCGGGAACGAACCGAAGTGGCCAGTGTTCTCTGGGACTTGATCAAGACCCACGTGCACGCGTACCTGAATCGTTTATCCATCGATCTGGCCCCACCCGTGGGCGAATTAAAGGCCTTCATCCCGACCATGATGGGTCGGGCCTCGGCTCTGCAGGTTAAGAGCTGGTTGGATACCTTACGGCCCGGTCCCGTATCGGTGGATCCTGAAGCCCTCCGAACCACGCTGTTGATGGAGGCGCCCTTGCCTCCGCCGGAAGATGGCAAGGAAGAGGAGGCGCCCTTGGCCGGCGAGGAACTCGAGCGTTTCGTCCGGCTGTGGGAAACGTGGGATGCCTTCCTGGTCTACCAGATCCGAACATTGGGCGCATACACGCTTTCGGATGAAGAACGCCGGACCCTGCTCGATACCCTTCTGGAAACACGCTATCGGTTTGTGGAGGAACTGGAAGGAGGACACCCGGGACGAGACATGGTGCGCCGGCAGTTCGTGGAGGTCTGGAACGTCCTGGCGCCCATGTTCCAAAAGCACCTGGAACCCGGCGGAACGGATAATCCATTGATATATTTGGCCTTCTTCACGGCGTCGGACGCCTTGGCCGCCCTCGATCGTTTGGGTCCGACACTGAACATCGAAATCAGTCGCAGCGGTCTCCGGCGCCTGGCTCGAATGCTGAACAGAGAAGGCCCGACTCCCTCACTGGGTTACCGGCGGGAGGTGGATCCGGCACTCCTGAAAAGTTTGGGGATCCCGCCCCTGGACGATGAGCCTCCACCGCTCTTTCCGGAGGACACGAACGACGACGCCGCGGGGCCGTCGGCGACTCTGATATCCTTGCTCCGGAGCTTGTTCCCAGGCTCCCGGGCATGGGCCTCCGAACCGGAGGGATCGATGACCGTCGAGGATATGCGCCGTTGGCTGGTTCCTTCCGGAGGTCTGGATGAATACCTGAAACGGGTTCGCGCCCTTCTGAATCAGGCCGCGAATGCCGTTCTAAACAGTGGAGATCTGAATCCCGAATTGGGTTCTTTTTTCCAAAGGCTGGTACCCGCCACCGCATGGCAGGAGAGTTGCTTCCGGCAGTTCACGGTCCGTGACGGACAGATATGGTATCTGCGGTCGTACAACAACACCTCGGTGGGCATCATGCAGATCAACGAACGGGTGTGGCGGGGTGTGTACGATCGGGAAAAACTGCGATGGAACATCTGGTACAACGCTCGGGCCGGGTGTCGGATCCTGGCGCGGTACATCCATCGATACGCCCTTAAGGCCCTGCCGGCATCCCAGGCTTCAGACCAGGACCTGCTGGCTCGTGTGACTTACGCCGTGTACAACGGGGGACCGAGCCAAAGTCGGAAATTCCTGGAACGTCACGCAGCGGGCAGCCATTATCAAAGCGACCGGCTTTTCTGGGAAAAATACGCCTGGGTGAAAAACAGCCAGTGGAACCGAATCACCGCGTGCCTGCGATGATCCGCGGCCTTTCCATGCCGGTCTCGATCGGCGCGCAACCCGAATGGAAGAGAGGTATGCATGTTCGTAGAACAGATCCTCGTGGGACCCATGGAGAATTTCTCCTACCTGGTCCTATGCGAAGAGACCCGGGAAGCCATGGTGATCGATCCCGCGGGAGAACCCAGGCGCCTGCTCGGCCGATTGGAGGAACTCGAAGGATCCCTTAACTATATCGTGAACACCCACGGACACTACGACCATACCGCCGCCTGCGTGCAGCTTAAAAGGGCCTCGGGCGCCCGGGTCGCGGCCCATGAACTGGACGCCGCGGAAGTGCCCGAGGTGGACTTGACCGTGCGGGACGGCGATATAATTCCGTTGGGTACGGTGCGGGTGCATGTACTCCATACCCCCGGCCACTCTCCCGGAAGTATCTGCCTGTTTGCGGAAGGCCATCTGTTCACGGGAGACACGCTTTTCGTCGGGGCGGTGGGGAGGACGGATCTCCAGGGCGGCGACTTCGGGACCCTGCTCTGCTCCATCAAGGAGAAACTGCTCCCGCTCCCGCCCGAAACCGTGGTGTGGCCCGGTCATGATTACGGGGACAGGCCGTCGTCCACTTTGGCCCGAGAATGCAGGACCAATCCGTTCATCACGGATTTTATGTTGAGCGGTTGAACCTTGGTGACGGCCCCAAAATGTTCGGGTTTCACTCCGATGCCGGGAATCGTGGGTCGGATACGCACAAACCTTTTGAAAAACCGTTCGGAACAGTTTAATAAGTCTGGAGCCGTGTTGAAGCGGCGGTTATTGGGCATTCATTCGTTTCGTGGGACCCGATGACCCCGAATGCTGAAGCTTGCACCGAACGGACGGCGTCTACGGCGTCCGGAAAATGACGGAAAGTTCGGCGCACGAATTCCGGGGATGAGATCGACACGAATGAATCGACCGTACACCTCAAAAGACGAAACGCAATACCGGAAATACCGGCTTCGAAAGCCTTTCCAAGGCTGCGGCCGGATGACAGGGGGAACGCCATGATCCGCCAAAGAGGGACGGTCGTCATACCATGGGTGGCTTTGTTCGCATTGGTAGTGTTTCCGGGCGCCCTCCTTGCCCAGGAAGCCGTTCTTCGTGAATCCGAAGCCACGGGATTCAAGATGACGAACCTCACGGTTCAGCCCTGCCGGCAAGACGTGGCGCGTATTCAGGCCACCGTTCGGAACACCACGGAATGGCCTGTAAAAAACGTGGTGGTATATCTCGTGCTCAGAAACCACCGCGAAGAGGAAATCCGGAAAGTGGTGTCCGTAATCGACCCCCCATTGCCTTTGAAGCCAGGAAGTACAGGAGAGGTGAACATCCCCGTCCTCACAGATTGTCAAAAAGTGCATGCCGTGGAATACAAGATCGTGGGAATCCACTAGCACGGAGATCCACGGATCCGTGTATTCACCCGAGTCGCCCGGAATCTCCCGCCGCGCCCTGACACTCGAGACCGCCCGTGAAACCCAGAGAAGATAGGTCCCGCCTGAGCCGCCTTGAAAATGCGGTTATTCTTTTGGGCAACTTGAACGTTGGAAAAACCACTATTTTCCACCGTCTCTGCCGAGGAAAACAATATAGTTTCAATTATCCCGGCACTTCCGTGTCCGTCAGTTCCGCACGGATGACCGGGACGGAATACACCCTCCTCGATACCCCGGGTATTCACAGCATCTTCAGTTTGAGTGAAGATGAAAGCGTCGCCCGGGATACGGTTCTGGCTTCCGCCCCGCGGATTCTCGTGATTGTGGGAGACGCCAAACACCTGACCCGATCTCTCGCCCTGCTGTTTCAATTCGCCGAATACCATATTCCCATGATTCTCAACTTGAACATGATGGATGAAGCCCGGCAGAGAGGAATCTACATCGACACGGAACGCCTGGCCCGCAATCTGGGGATTCCGGTGAACCCTTCCGTGGCTGTGGAAGGAATTGGTCTGAGGAGCCTCCGGCGCCTGATGGATGAGGCCAAAGTATGCCGGAACGGAGTTCCGCTCCCGGAGCCGGCGGAAACCTATCTGCGGGACTTCCAAACTATTCTGGACGACCCGACGTTGCCGGCCCGGGCTCTGGGGTTGCAGGTCCTTACGGACGATCCCGCCACGGGCTCTTTTCTGGCCCGCAATCTGGACTTGGAACGACTCAGTGAGATACAGGGCCTGGCAGCCAATACCCGAAGACTGTTTTTCCAGCCGCCCGAAGTGCTTCTGAACCAAGCCTACACCCGGTATGCCCAGCGAGTCGCGGAAGAGGTTCAGACGGTTTCCCCTCCGGCGCACATGCCCTTCGCGGAAAGGCTCGGAGTATGGTCCAGGAATGTCTGGACCGGAATTCCCATCGCGCTCCTTGTGTTGTTGGCCATGTACCTCGTGGTGGGCGAATTCGGAGCCCAGTTTCTCGTGGAGCTGATCGAAGGAAGGCTCTTCGGCGAGATCATCGTGCCTTTCGTACAGCAACTCATGGAACCACTGCGCTTAGATATTTTGGAGCGCGCCGTCACCGGCGAATTCGGACTGTTGAGCGTCGGATTGTCTCTCGCCCTGGGAGTCGTAGTTCCCGTCCTGTTCACCTTCTTTCTGGCCTTCGGCGTCATCGAGGATTCGGGATACCTGCCCAGGTTGTCCATTCTCATGGAACGGCTGTTCCGCAGAATGGGTCTCACGGGAAAGGGAGTCCTCCCCATCGTGATGGGGTTCTCGTGCGTGACCATGGCCATCATGACCACCCGCATCCTGGAAACGCGTAAGGAGCGCGTAATCGCCACGGTGCTGCTTCTGTTGGGTCTTCCGTGCGCGCCTCTGCTCAGCGTCATGCTGGTCGTCCTTACCCAACTGAACTGGCAGGCGTACGTCGTGGTATTCGGCGTGATCACTCTCCAGATGTTCATCATAGGTCTCCTGGCGGGCCGATTCCTCCCGGGAGAACAGCCTATCTTCTTCCTCGAAATACCCCCCTTAAGGATCCCCAGATTTAAGAACATCCTGGAGAAAACCATTCAGCGCATCATACACTTTACCTCCGAGGCCATTCCCGTATTCCTGTTCGCCACCTTTGTTTTGTTCGTACTTGATGAACTGGGTTTTCTCCGTCTGATCGAACGCTTGGGACAGCCCGTTCTGGAAATCCTTCTGGGGCTTCCTCCGGAAAGCATCCGCGTGGTTCTGTCCACCATGATCCGAAGGGAAGCGGGCGCCGCTCTTCTCAAGGACCTGTTCGACCATGGGGTCTTCAACGACGTCCAGACCGTGTTGCTTCTGCTCCTGTGCACCTTTCTGGTCCCGTGTGTGAACGCAGTGCTGGTCACGGTCAAGGAGCACGGGCTCCGAACCACGGTGGCCATCATTTCCGTCATTCTGCCCTATGCCCTTCTGGCGGGAATGGCATTGCACTATATCTTTACCCTCACCGAAATCACATTCAGGTAAGGCTGGAGCAGCATGAAGAGAGAATGGGAAGAAGTTTTGGAAGCCGCGTACACGGCCCGGGAATCCGGCGACGATTCTCCGGAACGAATCCGCAGCATTTGTCACGTGGAATTGACGGATCATCTGGTTGAGGAACTCGAAAAGGCCGGGTTGTTGGACCGGGACGAAACACGCATACATCTGACCAAGTACGGTCGTGAAGAAGCCCGGAGAGTGGTCCGCCGCCACCGCCTGGCGGAAGTTCTGATGAAATACGCCCTGAACCTGAATCAGGACGCCGTGGAACGGGTAGGCTGCGAAGTGGAACACAGCCTGATCCCCGAAATGGAGGAGTCCATTTGCATCCTATTGGGGCATCCCACACACTGCCCCCACGGGCGGCCCATTCCTCCGGGAGACTGCTGCCGCAAGTCCAAGGACGTGGTGAGCAAGACCGTGGTCAGCCTGCTGAAGCTTAAAAGCGGGGATAAAGCCAAAATCGCCTACATCAAACCCAAAAACCACAGCCGGCTTCACCGACTTTCCTCTTTCGGCGTCGTCCCGGGGACCATCATCGAAGTACACCAGACCTATCCGGCGCTGCTCATCCGCTTCGAGAACACGGAACTGGCCATGGACAAGGAAATCGCCGAGGATATCTTCGTCTGGCGTCTGTAGCGGCCCGATGAGAACCATCGTCGAGGGGTGTGCAGGCCCGCGACGGTGATTCTTCTACAGCCTGTTGAAAAAGGCGATCCGCCGTGTTGCGCTTCATCCTTTCTGCCTGTGCGTCCCACCGGTCTGCGTGCGGACACGCACAGGCAGGCGCAGACAGGCGTCATTGAGGCGTACCGGTTGTACGCCTCAATCCTAAGGATTTGAACGCCTTGCATCTCATCGTTTTTGAACAGCCTGCCCGAAATACGGTTCATCAAGGGGCCGTCAAGGCATGGGGAGCCGGAACGGCCAGAACCACATGATGAGAGGAACGGCCGTCAGGACGATCACCACGGACAGGGGAAGACCCAGGCGCCAGTAGTCTCCGAAACGGTACCCGCCGGGGGCCATGACCAGCGTGTTGGATTGATGTCCCACCGGTGTCAGGAACGCACAGGACGCCCCCACGGCCACGCCCATCAGCAGCGGGTCCGCGGACGATCCCATTCCATGCGCCAGACTGATGGCTATGGGCGCCATGAGCACGGCGGCGGCGGCGTTGTTGACCACGTTGGACAACAACATGGTGCCGCTCATGAGCACGGTCAGAGTGACTCCCGGTGATACATGGCGGGCCAGCATCAGGAGCTGATCCGCGATGAGCCGGGCCCCTCCCGTCCGTTCCAGCGCCTCCCCCAGAGGGATCATGGCCCCCAGCAACACGATGATGGGCCAATCGATACTTTCATAGGCCTCGTTGAGCGACAGAACCTTGGCGAGCACCATGGCCAGGGCGGCGCCCGCAAAGGCGATCTGAACGGGCATCACGTCCAGGGCGGCCGCCAGCAAGGCCGCCGCAAACGTGGCGCCGGCCAGCAGGATCTTCTGCGGCTTGCCGATACGAAGGCCCCGTTCCGCCAACGGCAGACATCCCAGCGACTTCATGGCGTCCTGCAGGGACTCCTCATGTCCCTGCAAGAGCAGGATGTCTCCGATCACAAAACGAATCCGGCCCACGCGTTCCCGGATGCGCTGCCCCTGTCGCGCCACGGCCAGCAGGTTGACTCCGTAGCGCTCCCGAAGCACGAGGTCGGTCGCCGTCCTTCCGGGCAACAGGGAATCCGGAGTAATGACGGCTTCCGAAATACGGACATCGTCCGACCCGAGCATGCCCTCAATGTCGTCTTTGCTCTCGGCCAACTCCAGCCCGACGGAATCGATCAATGCCTTCAGGCCCTCCGAGTCCGCCTCCACCATCAGGATATCGCCTCCCCGAATGATTTCGAAGGGAGAGGGAATCAGCAGCCGCCGATTACCGCGGGCTCTTCCCACGATGGTGACTTCGGATTCTCCTCCTACTTCGGACACCAAATGGTGCAGGGTTTGCCCCACCATCTTGGAATCCTCGGGGACCCGTACCTCGCTGATATAATCCTGAATCTGAAACAGCTCCTCGGGCGATGCTTTTCCTTCCCGCCGTGGAGTGAGCCTCCAACCGACCAGGGAAATAAACAGCACACCGGCGAGCGCCAGGCCGGCGCCCACCGGAGCGAAATCAAACATGGCGAAAGGAGGTGTGGCCGTCTCCGTTCGAAAGGCGGCGATAATGATGTTCGGCGGCGTGCCGATCAACGTCATCATGCCTCCCAGCAGCGATCCGAAAGCGAGGGGCATGAGCAGCAGGGACGGCGAACGGCCGCTTCGCCGCGCCATCCAGACCGCCACGGGCATGAGCAGCGCCAACGCCCCCACATTGTTCATCAACCCGGAGCAGAGCGTCACGATTCCCGTCAATGCGGCCACCTGTATCGTCGGGCGGTCGCCCACCCGCGTCAGGAGACGGGAGATTCCGTCCACCACGCCCGCATTGAGCAATCCGCGGCTCAGCACCAGCACCGCCGCCACCGTGATTACGGCGGGGTGTCCGAAGCCCATGAAAGCCTGAGCCGGCGGCGCCAGACCCGTCACGGCGACCACAAACAAAGCCGCCAGGGCCACCACGTCGTAACGCCAGCGGCCCCACACGAACAAGACGAGCGATGCGAACAGAACCCCAAAAATCAACAGTTGCTCCGTGGTTATCATTACGCATACCTCGTTTTGAACCGGCGGACGGAACCGACGTCGCCGGATCCCTATCTGGCGGGCCGTTGATAAACAGGATCGGAAGAGTGGCTCGACCGCGGTAAGTCCCATGCCGCAACCCACCGGACCTTTCGATCATTGTACGCCCACTCACGTCTTCAATCCAGGACTGAATTCGCCCTTGGCGGCGGTTCGTCCCACGACCCCGTCCGGAGGCCCCATCCCGGCTTCACATTCAGAGCCATTGCAGGGTCCGCCCCGCTTCCGGCATAACAGGCCGGTGCGAAACGATGATATGCAAGGCGGGCGAATCCGGAGGAATGAGGCGTAGATGCGGTACGCCGTGATGACGAAGGATGAAGCCCAACGAAGCAGATCGCGTTTTTCACCGGCCTGTACGAAATAGTGTTTATCAACGAGCTGATAAGGGAAATCTTCGATACAGTCGCCACCAATCCCGGCGTCAACAAACCCTTGTCTTGAGGAGCCTGGAGGGATATAGTGCGGTCGGTTCTTTGCGCGCAGGATGCAAAGTTTCCCGATAAACCGCGCCGGAAACGCATGCTCTCAGCCATCATGAGGAGACGTCGTGAAAATCCGCCCGAAACATGTGGTCAGCCTGCTTCTGGTGGTGATACTCGCCGCCGCCTGCTGGGTGCGGATCGATTTCATCTGGAAAAGCCTGCCCTATGTGGGCCATGTGGACGAACGCGTCATCACCCTGCGCGCCATCAAAATCCTCAAGAAAGGTGATTACAATCCCCGCAATTTCCAATACCCTTCCCTGCCCATCTATCTGACCTCCGCGTCCTTTGCGGCGGGGTATTCCTGGGCCGCCGCCAGAGGGGATGTCCATTCCCTGCGCAAGGTCGGTTCCGTAACGTATCCGTATTACACCCACAAGAGAATCGTCTTCCCGGCCAAAATCCTGTTGGCCGTCCTGTCCGTTCTGACCCTCGGCATGGCCGGTTTGACGGCCCTGCGAATGTACGGGCGAACGGAACTCCTCATCCTGGCCCCTCTGGTCCTGCTCGTGTCCGGGTTGTTCTTGAGACACTCATGGGTATACATCAACGTGGACATGTTCGGCGCATTTTTCGGGGCCCTGACCGTCTGGGCCGCCCTGTGCGGCATGAACCGCCCCGGATATATCCCCCGTGCCGTGGTTCCGGGCCTCCTGGCGGGATTGACCTATGCCTGCAAATACAATTACGGCGTAGTTCTCCTCAGCCCCTTGCTGGCCGTGTGGCTGTCCGGACAGGACCGGAGAATCAAGGCCTCCCTCGTGGCGGCGGGCTCGTCCGCGCTCGCTTTCTTCATCGCGGTCCCGTACAGCCTGCTGGATCCCAGAACCTTCGCCGACGGAGTGTTCAAACAGATACGCGTGTATTCCACGGGCCACAAGGGTTTCGAAGGCCCGCCCGGCCTGCCCCAACTCCTACACTATGTAAACCATCTCGTAACCGAATACGGGGCGATGCTTTGCCTTTTTGCACTCCTCGGTCTGGTATGCAGTTTAATGCACCATCGCCGGCAGGCTCTGGTGGTCTTCAGTTTCCCGTTGGGTTTGCTGGCCTTGATGTCTCTTCAAAAGGTGAACTTCGTTCGCAACATTCTACCTCTCCACCTTTTCTTCGCCGTAGCCGCAGCGTATGGGTGGACCTGGGCCCGGCAGACCGCAACCGATCTTTTGAGCCGGCGATTTCCTGGATCGAGGAGGATCCTGCGGGTTTCGGTGGTCGTACTGCTCGCATCCGCAGCAGCCGCCACCATTCCCTGGAGTCGGGTGGGGGAGAACTATTCCGTATCCATGGATTCCCGGAATCTGGCTGTGACCTGGGTCCTGGAAAATCTCCCCCACGGGACGAGAATCCAGGTCCCCACGGAGATGGTGCTGGACACACGCCCGCTGCGGGGTAAGTACCTCATCACCCCAATAACCCTCAAGGAGATCAAACACCTGAACGATGTGGAACCGGACGGTATCCTAATCCTGCCGTATTTCCGACCGGATTCCCGCCGCAAGGGCGGAGAAGAAGCGGAACGGCTCAACCGGCTGTTCGCCCCAATACCCGACGCGGCATCCTTCGGCTCGCGGCCGGTAGTCATCAACTATTTTCACCGCCATGCCGGCACCCGCTTCGATCCCCGATTTCGCATCGTGCGGTTCCCCGTGGACGGAGCATGAACTTCCATGATGCACGGCAAGAACATCACGGTGGTTCTGCCCGCATACAACGCCGAGACCACACTGCGGAAGACCTATGCGGAGATCCCTCGGGACATCGTGGACCAGGTGCTTCTGGTGGACGATCACAGCACGGATCGCACCGTGGAAGTCGCCCGTTCCCTGGGGCTCGCCACCATCGTCCATTCCTGGAACAGGGGGTACGGAGCCAACCAGAAGACCTGTTATGGGAAAGCACTGGCCTTGGGCGCCGACGTGGTCATCATGCTTCACCCGGACTACCAATACACACCGGCCCTGATTCCGGCCATGGCCTCGCTGGTAAGCCAGGGCGTGTTCGACTGCGTACTGGGATCCCGGATCCTGGGAACCGGCGCACTCAGAGGAGGAATGCCGCTCTACAAGTACGTCGGCAACCGGGCGCTGACCCTGATACAGAACCTCCTACTGGGTTACAAGCTATCCGAATACCACACGGGTTACCGGGCTTTTTCCAGAGAACTGCTCCAGGAACTCCCCCTCGGCGCCAATGCGGACGGCTTCGTCTTCGACAACCAGATGCTGGCCCAAATCATCTATCGAGGGTACCGGCTGGGGGAAATCACCTGCCCGACCCGGTACGATGGGGATTCCTCCTCCATCAGCTTCCTGCATTCCGTGGGATACGGACTCGGTGTGTTACGGGTATCGCTGGAATACCGCCTCCACAAGCTGGCGATTCGGACCAGTCCCCTCTTCGCCCCCCTGGATGCCGCCCGACTCCGGTCCCGAGGCGGTATGGACGCTTTGTCCTGATCTAGCGGCGCCGGAGATTCTGCAAAAAGCCGTCCGGACTTTGGGGTTTCCTATCCTCCGGGTTCCGTGTATAGGATGTGAGACGCAGCCGGCAAACGGCCCATCGGCCCGGCCTTCATATCGGGTTCGGAATCCGTACGGTGCTGCGCCATGGTCGAGCGCAGTATCCCTCATATACAGTGGATTATGAAAGTTCTCTTCGAAATACTCCATCCGGCGCACGTTCACGCCTTTCGGAACCTCATGGA
>Ga0068714_10004100_pt1 | contig 16645 bp, 16 predicted proteins | sample MTBNYHSulfiMetaG_FD_62988 | JGI IMG/M metagenome (GOLD analysis project Ga0068714, IMG submission 62988) | Enrichment culture microbial communities from rom New York Harbor, USA that are MTBE-degrading - MTBE-NYH (New York Harbor Sulfidogenic)... | ecosystem: Environmental > Aquatic > Marine >...
GAAGGGCCAAAAATAAAATGGCGGAGAGATCGGGATTCGAACCCGAGGTAGAGGTTTATGCCCCTACACTCGCTTAGCAGGCGAGCGCCTTCAGCCAACTCGGCCATCTCTCCGCGGCTCTGCTGGTAAATTTCCCGAGTGGGAAATTTACCAGCAGAGCACTATTAGCTATTAGCTACCGGCTTATGGCTTAAGAACCAGTCAAGCGCCATCGGCCAGTGGTGGAATTTTCTAAGGGAAATTTCCCTTGAGTTTGTTTCGAAACGATGCCAGTTGCTTTACCAGAGCATGTGCTCGATGTTCTATATCCTTGTTTAAGGCATCTCCTATATATCCGTAAAGCTCAGCCAGGTCAAATGCTGCCACCGTTTCATAAACGGATCGAATCGAAATTCCCAGAAAACGAGCGAACTCGGCATCCGACAGGTCGGCTGACCCTTCCGCAATATTCAAAACAATCGAGTTGAGTGCTCTGGATATCTGGTCGGCAAGGGACCGATCCGCCTTTTCTATATGGTTCCTAACAATGTCTCTGCAAAACCTGCAATACTCTTTGGCATCATGGTAGACTCGGAAGCTCTGGAATCTGAATCGTTCCATGGCAGAGCCCTCTTGACGCTTGCCTTCCTGCTCATGGCACCCCGCAAGCGTTAGGGTTACCGGCCGAACGTAAAACCAATCAAAAGGGGCTTTCCCGGTTCCTCTTTGCCGGAAGCCACAGGCCATCAGCTACAGGCCAATAGTGAAATTTCCCTGTGGGAAATTTCCTGGCGGAGGGAGCAGGATTCGAACCCGCGGTCCCTCTCGGGACAACGGTTTTCAAGACCGCCGCCTTCAACCACTCGGCCATCCCTCCGGGATTTTGCTTCGCAAAATACCATTAGCTTATGGCTACCGGCTGGTAGCCCAAACAAACCTACTTCAGCTTTTGGCGAAATGAAACTAACGGCTTCACCAAGGCGTGAGCTTTATCCTCAATAATCTCGAATAAATCCTTCCCAATATGCCCGTATAGCATACCCAGATCAAACCCTGCAATCCTCTTTCGCGTCATGGTAGACTCGGAAGCTCTGGAATCTGAATCACTTCATGGCAGAGCACTCTCAACCCTTGGCTTCCGGCTTGTAGCAGAGCTGAAGCCATTCGCCATCAGCTATTAGCCAATGGAGAAATTTCCCAGGGGGAAATTTCCTGGCGAAAGGTTTTTTAATATAGCAGCCCAGTCCTGAGGAGTCAAAGGATTTGAAAAGGGAATATTGGAATGATGGAAGAAAGAAGAAGACAGAATACAAGAATACAGCCGCCTTCGCGTCATGGCTTCGGCGGGCCGGGGGAGACAGGAGAAAACACGAAAAACCCCTTACTTCTTTCGTGCCTTCTTTCTTTCGTGCCTTCGTGTTTGGTCCTGTTCCTTTGCCTCTGCGATCTTCGCGTTCTTTGCGGTAAAGGAGACTATTTTGTCTGTGTAGGCTTGCCCGCCGTAGCTTTAGCGCAGGCGGGTCTGTGGCTGATCTTCTCCCGCATTTCCTGAATGGTTTCTCCGTAGTCCTTGCTGTAGAAGATGGCGGACCCCGCCACAAAGACGTTCGCCCCGGCCGCGGAAACCCCGCCAATCGTTTCCGCATTGATGCCGCCGTCAACCTCTATGTCCGTATTCAGTCCCATGCGGTCCATCATTTTTCTGAGGCGCTCTATTTTCGGCACCATGGTGGGGATAAACGCCTGGGCCTCGAAGCCGGGGTTCACGGTCATGACCAGGACCATGTCCACATCTCCAAGAACAAACTCGATCGCCTCAGGAGGCGTTGCAGGATTCAGGGACACGGCGGGCCTCGCGCCGGCCTTCCGAATAACCTGAAGCGAGCGGTGAAGATGGGTGGTCGCCTCGGGGTGGATGGTCAGGATGTCGGCCCCGGCTTGGGCAAAAGCCTGAATGAACCGGTCCGGGTCGGCGATCATCAGGTGTACGTCCAAAGGAAGCTTTGTTGCGCGCCGAACCGCTTTGACCACCAGCGGCCCGATCGTGATATTCGGAACAAAGCGGCCGTCCATGACATCCACGTGAATATAGTCGGCCCCGGCCTTTTCCACGGCCCGGATCTCTTCTGCAAGGCGGGTGAAATCCGCCGACAGGATGGAGGGTGCGATTTTTCCAGTCTTGTTTTTCATAGGGGCCTCATCTCCTGGTCGATCTTGATGATCTCGTAAAAAGTCGAAAAACGCCCTTTTCTGTCCTTCCGGCGAAGGCCGGAATCCAGTCCTTTCAAGCACTTCTAGACTCCCGCATCTCCATCCTCCATAGCAGAGCTACTGCGGAGGACGGGCGCGGGAGTGACGACTGCGGGGACTTTTTACGAGATCATCAACTTTGCGTCCTTCCGCCTTCGCGTGAGATTTTGATTTTTTACCGTGCCCCCCCTCAACCTAACCCTCTCCCCCCAACGGGTGGAGAGGGTAATCCTTCATTTGCGGGGGTGACCCATGCACGGCTCATGAGCGTTTACGAGACCGTTGATTTTGACGGCTTCGTAAAAAGAGCGGCGAAAAAACCGTCCATTCGATGAAGGTAAGGGAGAGTCCTCAGAAAACCCTTCTCGTCGATGAGTTCAGCGGCCCAGGACGGAGCCTGTTCCTTCAGATTCTCAAGGACCATGGCCGGGTGAGCTTTTAAGAACCCTTCCACAACCCCCTCGTTCTCCTCCCTGGAAATGGTGCAGGTCACGTAAAGCATGCTGCCTCCCTTTTTCAGCACCCCGGCGGCCCGGTGGAGAACGGCCGACTGCAAAAGGGCCAAGCCTTTGATGCCCTCCTTATCCCGGGTCCATTTCCCGTCGGGATGGCGGGACAGCACGCCCAGCCCTGAACAAGGTGCGTCAACGAGAACCCGCTCAAAGCGCGATCGAAAGAGTGCCGAGACATCCGATGTTGCATCTGCCACGGCAGGGTGGATGATTTGAATGCCCAGGCGTTTTGCATTGGCCGCCAGGCTTACCAGCTTGTCCCTGTTCGTGTCAAGGGCGACAACTCTCCCCTGGTTGTTCATCATCTCCGCAAGGTGGCTCGTCTTCCCGCCGAAGCCGGCGCACAGATCCAGGACCTTGCTCCCCGGATGGGGTGAGAGAAAAAAAGAGGCGATCTGCGCTGCCTCGTCCTGCACCTGAAAAAGGCCTTCCTGAAAAGCCCTGAGTTGATCCACCCTGCCTCTCAAGCCCTCCACAACCACGCCGAGCGGAGAGTAGGGGGTCGGCCGCACCACAAGCCCTTCTTCCGCCAGGCGTTTTACCAATGCACAACGCCCGGTTTTTAGATGATTCACCCGCACGACCAGGGAAGGGGTCTGATTTCCCGCTTTCAAAAGGGCTTCGGCCGTGTCTGCGCCGAGCTCTGAAATCCACTTCTCCACCAGCCAAACCGGGTAGGAGTAGTAAACAGAAAGGTAGCGAATCGGATCCGTGCCTCGATTCGGATAGGCGACGTTCTCCTTGTGACGGCAGATAGTTCTGAGCAGGCCGTTCACAAAAGAAGCGATGTGATCCGGATACCCGGCCCTGGCCTGTTTCACGGCTTCATTGACGGCTGCCGATTCAGGCACGCGGTCCAGGAAAAAGACCTGGTACAGGGCCAGGCGCAGGATATCAAGAACCGGCGGTTCGATTTTCCGGAGCGGGAAATGGGCGGCCTGGCCGATGATCCAGTCCAAACGAAGGCGCCATCTCAGCACCCCTTGGACCAGGTGGCTCACAAAGGCCCGATCCCGATCGTCCAGATCGCGATTTGCCCGAAAAAGCCGGTCCAAGACGCTCGAAGAAAAGGCAGGACTACGAGTGAGCCTGTTCAGCGCTTTCAGGGCGAGATCCCTGGGAGTCTCCGCTTTCATGCTTCAGGAATGCTGCGATTCCCCTTTCAACCAGTTCCAGGTCCACGTCCGTGTCATAGCAAGGACCGTGGGGTCTCCTGTTCAATATTCCGTAGACCGGGATGGGGTAGGTGTCCTGGATGCCGCTCGTGAGGTCTCTTTCGCAGGCCACACCGATAATGATTTCCGGTCTTTTATCCACCACGATTTTTCTGGCCAGGGTGCCGCCGGTGGCCACTGAAATGGATAGACCGTATTTCTCTGAAAGCCCCACCAGGTCCTTTATCTTGCATTTGCCGCACCCTTTGCAGTTTTTCACGTTGCCCGTGATCCGAACCGGGCATTCATGATTCTGAATGCACTGGGGCAGGAGAATGAGGATTTTCTGCGGTGGGACTCTCCTTGCTTCTCCGAGGACCAGTTGATTGTTAATGGCAATAAAAGCCCTTCTCACTTCATCCTTGCCTATGCCGATCAGTTTCCCCACCACGACCAGGAGAGGGAAAAGGAAACGAATGACCACGCCCCGGATTTTCCGGTTGAAAAAGAGGTTCTTCCCGCGAATGATCGTAAAAACCAGGGTGAGACCCCCTCCGATCAGAAACATGACAATCGCGCCCAGCACCACCGCCATGACCATGGGAAGGTGAGGATGAATGGCCGTGAAACCCACATAGGGCACCAGCCACAAGGCGATCGCCGCAACCACCAGTCCGACACAGGTCAGGAGAAGGAGAATAATGAACGTCCGCTTCTCTCCGCCGTGGTTGCTTGCCCGGCTTTTCAGCTCTTTGAGTGCGTCTTCCAATGCCTTATCCATGGGTTATGCTTTTCCCAGGATTGATCCCTGGGGGATAGGGACGCCTCTCAGGAACTCGACGGCAGGAAGTCTCTTTTTCCCTGGAACCTGCATCTCCCGGATGCCCACCGATCCCCGTCCTGATTCAACCACCAGACAGGCCTCTCTTAGGCCTCTCACTCGGCCCGGAACCACACGATCAAGGGTCGTATCTATCACGGTGGAGGAGAAAAGCTTCATCTTCCGCCCCCCCCACAGGGTGTAAGCGCCAGGTTTCGGATCCAGGGCGCGAACAAGAGCCGACACCTTTTCAGCGGGCTCGGCCCAATCCACAAGACCGGTCTCCCCTTCGATTTTCGGCGCGTAGGTCGCCTCGGCGCTATCCTGGGGTCTTTCATAGACCGGCCCTGCGGCCAAGGTTCTCAAAGACCTGACCATGAGGTCGCCGGCCATCACGGACAACCGGTCATGGAGGTGACCGGCTGTTTCGTCTTCCATCACCAACACTTCTTCCTGAAAAAGAATGGGGCCTGAATCCATGCCTTCATCCATCCGCATGACCGTGAGACCCGTCCTTGTCTCGTTGTTCATGATAGCGCGCTGGATCGGTGCGGCCCCTCTGAGCTTGGGCAAAAGGGAGGCATGAATGTTGACTGCGCCCCACCTGGGGATATCCAAGAGTCTTTTTTTCAGGATCTGACCGAAAGCCACAAGGATGATCAGATCCGGATTCAGGGCCTTTATCTGTTCGCAAAAGGAGGGGGAGGAAACTTTTTCCGGCTGAAGGACCCTGATTTTTCTTTCCAGCGCAAGCCTCTTGACCGGAGATGGAACAATCTTTTTCCCCCTTCCCTGCGGTTTGTCGGGTTGCGTCACAACGGCCGTCACATGGCCGTCATGGTCTAGGAGCGCCTTGAGGGTGGGGACGGCAAAATCAGGGGTGCCCATGAAGACAATCTTCGGCCGAGCGGGGAAGCCTTCAAAGACAAGATTCCCCATGGCTCAATCATTTCCTTTCTTGAGCATTTTCTGGATTTTTTTCTTGTAGAGCGCCCTTTTCAAACTGCTGATATGGTCGATGAAAAGCTTTCCGTTCAGATGATCGATCTCATGCTGGAGACATATGGCCAGAAGATCCTCCGCTTCAATGTCCACGAGCTTTTCGTTCCGGTCATAACCGCGGACTTTGATCTTGGCATGCCTCTTCACCTCCGCGGAGTAATCAATGACGCTCAGACACGCCTCTTCATAGACAATTTCTCCTTCGCACAGCACGATTTCCGGATTGATGATGACGGACAGCCGCCTTCCCTCGAGGCGCGGGGTCAAATCATAAACCAGCACCCTTTGAAGAGAACCCACCTGATTGGCGGCAAGGCCTATGCCCGGCGCTGTATACATCACCTCTCCCATGCCCTCGATGAGAGCCAAAAGCTCGTCGTCGATATTCTCAACAGCCTCAGCCTTTGCTCTCAAAACCGGATCGGGATAGGTATGGATTTCCATCATTCCCGTCATGTCTTACCTGCTTATAACCTCTGAACCCGGAACCTTGAACGTTGAACCGCTCAGTTTGCGTTATAGTATATCCTTCGCTTTCATAAATCAAGCACGCCAAAACCCTCTTGACTTTTCAGCGCCTTCTGCCTAATCATTCCGAATGATGAAAGCACTGGTAAATTTTCTTTTTGAAGTGGGGATGCTGAAAAAGACGCCTCGATCGGGATTCCAATTCCTCGGGTCCGGGAAAGAGAGCGTTGCCGAGCATTCTTTTCGCACGGCCATTATCGGCTACACGCTCTCCCTCCGTGAACCTGGGGCCGATCCCATGAAAATACTCCTCATGTGTCTTTTCCATGATCTTCACGAGGCAAGGACGGGAGATCAGAACTACATGAACAAGCGCTACGTCCGCGTTGAGGAAGAACAGGCGACCCGGGACCTGGCCGGAAATCTTCCTTTCGGAGACACCCTCCTTTCCCTTGCCGGAGAATTTTCGGACAACCATACCTTGGAAGCCTGCATCTCCAGGGACGCGGATCAGCTCGACTTGATCCTGGCCTTAAAGGAACAACTCGATTTGGGAAATTCTTACGCGCGAGACTGGCTTCACTTTGCCCTTCAAAGACTCCGCACGGAAGGCGCCAAGCAACTGGCTCAAGAAATCATGCAAACGGACAGCGCCGAATGGTGGTTTGAAAAAAAGACGGAGTGGTGGGTGAATGGCCCTGAAAATGCCCGCAAAGTGGAAAAGTAAGACTTCGCCCCCCTTGATCATGCGGATCAGCCTGGTGGTTTCTTTCCTTTTCCATGTTGTTCTGCTCCTGTCCTTTCAAGATGCTTTCCCTCTCTATACGGATCCTGAAGACCTGCGCACCTACGAAGTCGAACTCATCAGGCCCCCTGTGGAGGATATGGACCGGGAAGAGAAGGGACAGATCGACATCGCCAAACCCAAGGAAGAACCAAAACCTCCTGCAGATGAAACCGAGGAGACCATCTCGCTGGATACGGATGACAAGCGATATGTCGATTATGCCGGGATGATCAGAGAAAGGCTCAAGGCGCACTGGTCTTATCCGCCGGAAGCCCGGAACCAGCTCCTCGAAGGGAACCTTGTGGTATTGTTCAGCCTCAACCGGGAAGGCGTCCTGACCCGACTTGAAATCAGCCGCTCTTCGGAGCACGAGATCCTGGATCGCGAAGCGGAGAGAGCCATCAGGCACGCCTCGCCTTTTCCCCCTTTTCCTGAGCACATCACGGTCAGCCGCCTCAATGTGGAAGCCAGCTTTGACTACCGGATTACGGCAAGGAAAAAGAAGAATACAGAAGACAGGAGACAGAATGAAAGCATGGAATAGTGGAGGAGAAAAGAATACAGCCGCCTTCGCCTCATGGCTTCGGCGGGCCAGGGAAGACAGGGGAAAAGAAGGAATGACGGCGCAAAGCGCAGGACAAAAAAAACACCCATTTCGGAGAGTAGTCTAACCGTGGGCCGTGCGCCTTGTGCCTTGCGCCGCTAGCATTCCTACTTCTTTAAGATCACCGGCGCGTGTTCGAATTCCCCTGAGGCTACGGATTCCCAAAACTGCTTTTCCTTCTTTTGCCATTCCGGGCCGAACTTGGTGTTGAAAACCCCCCCCAACTTCTCGAAGACCCTTTTCCACCCGGGGCTGTAAGACAGGGAAAGCACGTCTTCAAGGAAGGGAATCAGGTCGGCCATTTTCTCCTTCGGGATGAAAGCCCGGGCTCCCATCTCGATCGACTCCTTGAGGGCCTCTTTGGTCATCGCGTGGGCCGTGAGCATGACGGTGGGGAACCCGAGGCTTACAGAGGCATTCAGCAGATCAAACCCGCGGACTCCCATGATATCCAGGATCACCAGATCATAGGTCCAGGACCTCAGCAGGTGATATCCTTCTTCATAGGACGTTGCGGTGTCAAAAATGATTCCCGGGAAATCTTCGAGCTGCTCCTTGAGGGTTGCCAGGATGTCGGGTTCATCATCCACCGCCAGGATGCGTTTTTCGTTCAATAGGCTTCCCATCTTCACCCTCTCTTCTTATGTCCGGCAGTCTCCTGTCGCAGATTCCGTCTCAAGCCCCTGCCGCCGTGAAAAGACCCCAAAAGAATTCCTGCGTGTTCTATTGCTTCTTTGATCCCCCTTGCATGCGCCGCTTCTCTTCATCCCGAATTTCTCGGCGCAGAAGCTTGCCCACCTTGCTCTTCGGCAGCATATCCCGGAACTCGATATAGCCCGGCACTTTATAGGAGGCGAGACGCTCCCTGCACCAGCGGATCAGGTCCGTTCCGCTTACCCCTCGGGCGTCCTCCTTGAGCACAACGATGGCCTTGATTCGTTCCCCGACCTTGGGATCCGGAATGCCCACCACGCAGGCCCCGATCACAGTGGGGTGATCCTGAAGCACGGCCTCCACCTCGGACGCTGAAACGCGGAAGGCCTTATGCTTGATAATATCGGCTGAGCGCTCCACGTAGACGATCTGACCGTCTTCGTCGCGCTTCACAAAGTCGCCCATCCGGTAGAAGGTTTTTCCTCGGATTTCGACATAAGAGCGTTCTGTCTCCTCGGGCTTGTTCAGATACTCCTTGAGCGTATAAGGCGACGTGACCACGAGTTCGCCGCTTTCGCCGTCGGGGACGGGCTCGAGGGTCTCAGGGTCCACCACCAGACACTCCCTGCTTGCCAGGGGCAGCCCGATGGTGGTGGGCCTGGGATCACCATCGATTCGGCTGTACGTGACGTGTCCCGCCTCTGTGGACCCATAAACCTGGTAGATGGGGACCCCCAAAAGGTCCTTCCACCGTTTGAAGACCTCAACAGGCAGGACGTCGCCGCCGCAATAGCAGTAGGTGAGAGAACTCAGGTCATATCGGTCCCGGCGGTCGTTTTCCAGAATCATCCGGTAAAGGGCCGGGACCCCGAGCATCCACCGCACCTTGTACCGCTGAATCGTCTCCAGGATGGCGTCCACCTGGGGAACGGGCATGAGGAGGACGCAGTTGCCCTTGTTGAGGCCGACGGCCATGCACAACCCCAGGGCCATGATGTGAAAAAGAGGGTTGACCGCGATGTAAACATCCCGCCCTTCCAACAGGTGATCTCCGGCCACGTCCTCCGTCACATCGTTCACGTAGGAGGTCATGCCGATGTGGTTGCCCGGCACTCCCTTTGGAAACCCTGTGGTGCCGCCCGTGTAAAGGATGTAGGAAAGGTCTTTCCACGGATCCATATCAGGCGACGTATTCAATGGAGCGTGTCTGAGGAGGGACTTGAACATGAACACGCGATCGCTTCGCTCCACCTTGCCTCCAGGCACTCGATCGAACAGGAAGCCCAGGAGGCGTTTCCAGGGAGGAACCAGGTCCGCCAGGTTCGTGACGACGGCACGCTTCAGAGGCGTGGTGGCAAAGACCTCCTGCACATAGCAGAAGTTGGTGTCCTGACAGATAATGGTCTCGGCGCCCGAGTCCTTGAGCATATACTCGATCTCGAAGGAGGTGTAGATGGGTGAGACCGGGACGATGGCGGCGCCCAACTTCTGAACAGCCAGAAAGGAGATGAGCCATTGGATGCAGTTGGCCGTGTAAATCATGACCCGGTCCCCCTTGCCAACGCCCAAGTCCGACAGGGAACCGGCGAACCGCTCGCTCAGATCTCTAAGCCTCCTGTAGGAAAAAGACGTTCCGAGGTAGACCACGGCAGGACGATCCGGATACGTCTCACTCATGCGATCGAATCGCGTGAAGGCAAGTTCCTTTTCCAAATCCTGTTCTGAAATTCTCATGACCAGAGTTGCTCCTGCTCGATGACCCTGTCCTGGCAATCAAAGCCCGGGGAATCCGCTGCAAAGGCCTTTATCCCATACCGGCACGCCGGGCCATCATAAACGAGCTAATGGCTGTCGCGCGGCTTATCCTCCACGCCGAAGTAGGCGGAACGCACATCCGGGTTTTCGAGCATCTCCTTTCGGGTTCCCTCCAGGACGGCCGTTCCGTTCTCGAGAATAAAGGCGTAATCGACGATCGGAATAACGGGCCGGGCATACTGCTCTGTAACGATGATGGAAATGCCGGTCTGGTCCCGAATCACCCGCGTCGAACGCACGAGTATGGCCTGGATCAGGGGGCTGAGCCCCATCAGCGGCTCGTCCAGCAGGAGAAGCTTGGGCTGTGCCATGAGGGCCCGGCCGATGGCGAGCATCTGCTGTTCACCGCCGCTCAGAAATCCTCCCAACCTCCCCTTGAGCTTCACCAGGGCAGGAAAGAGCTCGAAAACATACGCCAGTGTCTCCTTGGCCTGCCTGGAGGAGGCTAGAAACCCTCCGATGCGCAGGTTCTCCAGGACACTGCTTTCACTGAATATGCGGCGGCGCTCAGGACAGAGCACGATGCCCAGGCGTGCCCGCTTGCTCGGTTTGAGAGAAGTGATATCCCGGCCCTGATACGCGATCCTGCCCAGAACCGTGATCCTCTCACCGCCGGCCATTTCCTCCTTTTTTCGAATGTCTTCCATGATCCCGGAAAGGGTGTACATGAGGGTGGACTTGCCCGCGCTGTTGGCGCCGAACACCCCGACGATCTGCTTGTCTTCGCAGCGCAGATTCACGTTGTTCAGGGCGAGCATGTTTTCGTAGAAGACCATCACGTTCGCTGCCTCAAGCATAGGTCATGACCTCCTCCACCTCTTCGGAACCGAAATAGGCCTCCTTTACCTTCTCGTCCGACATGACCTCATCGGGGGTCCCTTCCATGAGTTTCTCCCCGAAGTTCAGGACCACGATGCGGCGGGCGACCCTGAAAAGCTCCCTCAGGCGGTGCTCGATCATCACCACGGTGATCCCCTCCATCTGAATTCGCTCAATCAGGGGCAGCATGCTGGCGATCTCGCTCATGCTCAGGCCGGAGAACACCTCGTCGCACAAGATCACCTCAGGCTTGAGGGCCAGGCACCTGGCCAGTTCCAGCCGCTTGAGATAACCTGTGGGCAGCGCGGAAGCGAGCTTGTAGGGGACAAACGATTCCCTCTCAAATCCGATCTCCTCGAGGATATCCACCCCCACTGTGTCCCGGTCTCCCAGCCGGCCTCCGCCCCGCCAACCCCCGGTCCGCCGGGCCCGGGGCGAAAAAAGGGGGATCACCAGATTCTTGTAAGCCGGAAGGCTGTAGTAGGGTCGCATGATCTGAAAGGTCCGGGTGACCCCCATGTCTGCAATCTTGTGGGGGGGCTTGCCCGTGATGTCCTTCCCGCGGAAAAAGATGCGACCCGAGGTCATCCTGATGAACCCGGTAATGCAGTTCACCACGGTGGTCTTGCCCGAACCGTTGGGGCCTATAATCCCCAGCACCTCTCCTTCACCCACCTCAAAGCTCACGCGGTTCAGGGCCAGGACCCCGCCAAAGGCCTTGGTCGCCTCCTCCACCCTTAGAATGGGTTCCCCGCTCATACTTTCACCCACCTTTCGAACTGATGGTACTTCCGCTGCCCGTAATTCATGATGCCCTCGCTGCGGTACACCACGAAGGCCATGAGGATGACGGAATAGGCCACAATCCGCAACGTTCCGAACTCTCGAAGAAGTTCGGAGATCGGAACCAGGATGAAACATCCCAGCACCGGGCCCACCAGGGTGCCGCCCCCGCCTATCACGGTGGCGGCAATGGGCAGGATTGAAAAATCCAGGGCAAACAGGGAAATGCCGCCCCACATGTAGATGTGCACGATGCAGGCGCCGGCCAGGCACCCCAGAAAAGCCGAGATGAAGACACCCAGGGCCTTGAAAAGGGTAATGCTGATGCCTGAGGCTTTAACCGCCTGGTCGTTGTCCTTCACCGCCCGAAGGACAAGGCCCAGGTCGGTGTTGACGAGGCGGCGCAGTAAGAAGAGGAACAGGAGCATGACCCCGATCACGAAGTATTCCTCCACTCGCGGGGTGGGAAAGCTCTCCACGCCCATGATGCCGTCCGTGCCGCCGAAGATGTTCGCCGCCTCGATGACACGCATCAGCAGCAGCGGGTACATGAGGGTCACGATGGCGAAGTACACCCCACGAAGGGGCAGGCAGGGCAGAAGCATGACCGTGCAGATAACGGCCCCGCCCAGTGCCGCAATCGGGATGGCCGCCAGGGGCGGGACGCCTAGAGACGTGTTGAGTAGGGCGGAAATGTACCCGCCCACCCCGATGAAAAAGGCCCCGCCCAAGCTTACAAGGCCTACGAAGTGGGCCAGGAAATCAAAACTGACGGCGAGGAGCGCATAGATGCATACCACGGAAATGACCCGCTGCCAGTACAAGCTCGGCACGAGAAAGGGCAAGGCCAGGATGCCGACGATAAGCAGAAGTCGTGGGGCCGTCAGATAGCTGAGTTCCCTCCAGCTCATCAACGCGTACAGGCTGTCCGCCCGCACCTTGATCCCCCGGTCCAACCGTTCCTTGCGTCTCTGTTCATCCCTCACGGCTCACACCCTCTCTTCCAGCTCTTTTTGTCTCCCGAACAGACCCGAGGGCCGCAGAATCAGGGTAACGATGATGGCCAAGAGAGCGACCACCATCTGGTAGTGGGCCCCCCACCACATCACGGTCATGATCTGGGCATAACCGATAATGAAGGCCGCTACCACGGCCCCGGCCCAGCTCCCCAGCCCGCCCACGATGCACACAGCAATCGCCTGGATGAGCACGTCGTAGCCCTTCTCCACCACGATGTTTCCTAGAGGAAGAAGCACCACCGCGGAAAGGCCGGCAAGCATGGACCCGAAGCCCATGGCCACCACCGCCATCAGATCCGAGTCGATGCCCAGCATCAGGGCGGCCCGCTCATCCTGGGCCATGCCCCTAAGGGCCAAGCCTATCCGCGTATAGTGGGTGAAGAGCCAGAGGAAGGCCACCACGCCGACCCCTATCAGCACCACCAAGAGCCGGTGGTAGTCCACCGGTGTTCCTGCCAAGATGACGCTCCCTTGCATAAAGGTGGGAAGCGTGTAGGTCATTCCCTTGAAACCGCCCCACCTGAACCCTTCGAGGATGGCCAACCCGATGGCATAGGAGGCGATGATCTCACTGATGGACATGCCCCTGACTCGAATGAGGAAGAACTGATAGATGGCCGCACCAATAAGGCCTGTCATGACCATGGCAAGCAGGATGCTCAACACATAGTTCAACTCGGCAGCCCTGAACAGGGTCCAGGTCAGGAAGCCGGTCACAACATAGAGTGCACCGTGGGCGAAGTTGGCCACCCGGCTGATGCCGTAAACCAGCGCGAAACCCAGCGCCATGAGAGCCAGCGATATGCTGTTGACTGTTCCGTAAACAAGGATGTCCATCATGGTCCAGCCCACCTCGCTCGATGGCCGCGCTTCTTTGGAGGGCGGCCGAGGCCCGGTATCCGGGCGAGTCCGTTTTGGTTATTTTCCCTTCATCCAGGGCGGGAGAAGAATTTCGCCGGCAGCGATGCTCTCCGGATAGACCACCACCCGCTTCCCGTCCTGCCACTGGAGGATGCTGCCCACGGCCCCTTCCTCCGCTTTGGTGGCGGGAATCACCTGGTGGTTCTTGGGGTCGAACCGAATGCGGCCGTAGACCCCCATCAGGTCGGTTTGCTCCAGGGTCGCCACCACTTTTTCGGAGTCCAGGTTTCCGGCACGTTCAATGGCATCCTTGAGCACATAGACGGCCATGTAACTGCTGGAACACCCCAGGCCTTCAGGCTCAATGTTCCACCTTTTCGTGTAGGCATCGTAGAATTTCATAGTCCAAGGGGTGGCCTCCGACGGGGCGTTTCCTGCATTGACCACATTGCACAGGGTGTACTCGCCTTTGCCTTCCGTGGCTTTCCAAAATCCGGGCTGCTCGGCCGCGGCCAGGGTTGAACCGAAAGGCAAAGCCGGAAGCTTCATGTCGTACCACTGCCTGAGCAGAACGGAACTCTCGGGCATGTCCATCCAGATGTTCAGGATCTGGGCATTCTGTCTTTTAGCTTTGAGCAGGCCCATGGAAAAGTCGGTGCTGCCTGTGGGAAAAACCTCCATGCCCAGGACCTCGAAACCCTGTCCTGCGGCTACTTTGCTGATGATCTCCCCGGCTCCACGGGCGTGGGCGACGTCCTGGACCATGACGAATATCTTTGTCAGCCCGTGTTTCTCCCTGAGCTTGACAAAGTTTGCGATGATTTCTTTGACCAGTTGTCCCGCCTCGCCGTGAATGCGAAAGCAGTACTTGTACTTGTCGTATTCCTCAGCCACCATGGCATGGTATCTGGGCGTAAGCACTCCCGTCGTGAGGATGGAAACCTTCTTGTGCTTGGACAGAAGGGGCATTGCAGCCAGTGCAGCCTCTGAGCGCACAGGCCCGCCCACGATGAAATCGGCCTTCTTCTCGAGAATGAGTTTCTCCATGGCTAGGAGCGCCTCGCTCACGGGCACGCCCGGTTCGAGGTCCCTTGTGTCGATAACCTCGACTTGGAAGGGGCGCTTGGCTCCACCCACATCAACGCCGCCCTGGGCATTGATTTCCTCCACTGCGAGGACCATGCCCCTTTGCGCACCCCAGCCATACAGGAAGGCGGTCGAGAGCGGAGCGCCGATGACAATGGGTTTCTGACTGAAAGCGCAAGGAACAGCGGAAAACAGGAAGGTCAATAAAACGACAGGGATAAAAAGTGTAAAGGCTTTCCTCATGGTTCTCCCTCCTTCAAGATAAAGGTTTGATCCTAGCCACGCCTTAAACTGCGGCAAAGCTCCCTTGGAACACCACCAAGATTGAAGATCATTCAGCTTCCGTTCCCTGCCCCACGGGGAAGGAAACGGAACGAATAAAGAGAGAACAAGGATGTGGATAAAATTACAGATGTAGAAAAGCCTGATACCCATATTTTCCTACAGCACTCACCCACCGAAATCAACAGAAAAATGCGATCCTTGACTTGCCTCCAACGGCTGATTACACTATGGCTACACTTGTTTTAAAACATCAGCCGAGTTCAAGGAAAAATATGGCCGGTAAAGACTACTATCAAACCCTTGAAGTTCCTCGCACCGCTTCCCAGGATGAAATCAAGAAAGCTTTTCGCAAGCTGGCCATGAAATATCATCCCGACCACAACAAGGATGACAAGAGCTCGGAGGCCAGGTTCAAGGAGATCAACGAGGCCTACGCGGTCCTGGGCAACCCTGAAAAGAGGAAGCAATACGACACGTTCGGCGCAGACCACTTTGGAAAGCGTTACACTCAGGAAGACATTTTCCGGGACTTCGACTTCTCAAGCATCTTCAATGAATTCGGTTTCGGCGGGGGAGGTCAAAATATTTTCGGCCAGATGTTCGGCGGCCGCTCCTACGGAAGGGCCAGACGATCTCCCTTCGGGTATGACGGTTATCAAACCCGCAGTGCGCAGAGCAAAGGCCAGGACCTGGTCTATGAACTGGCCGTCACGCTGGAAGAAGCCTCAACCACAACGAACAAGGTGATCTCCTATCAGGACGGGGACTCGCAGCAAAACATCTCTGTCAAGATCCCGGCCGGTATATCGACCGGGAAAAAGCTTCGTCTCCCGGGCAAAGGACGTCCCGGGCTGAACGGAGGGCCGAGGGGGGACCTCTTCGTCCAAATCAAAGTACTGGACCACCCCCTGTTCAAGAGAGAAGGAGACGACCTCGTGTCAACCCGTGAGATCCGCTTCTCTGAAGCCCTTGCCGGAACCGAGATCGAGGTTCCCACCATTGACAAAAAGACGTTGCGCCTCAAAATCCCTGCCGGCACGCAGTGCAATGCCCGATTCCGGCTCAGGGGCTACGGCATGCCGAACATGACCGGGAGCGCCCGGGGGGATGCTTATGTGCAGGTCGTTGTGGCTGTGCCTCAAAAGCCGAGCAAAAAGCAAAAAGCCCTGCTCAAGGAACTGGAAGAAGCAGGATTGTAGGGATGAAAGCGCTGGCGGTTTTTTCAGGCGGGCTGGACAGCATGCTCTCTGCAGAACTCATCCGGGCCCAGGGAATCGACGTGGTGGGCCTTTTTTTTGAAACGCCTTTTTTCCGTGCCGAAAGAGCTGTAAAATCCGCTCGCTTGCTTCAATTGCCCCTCAAGGTCCTGGATATCACCGAACCCCATTTGGAGGTGGTCAAGAAGCCCCGCTACGGCTATGGGGGGAACATGAACCCCTGCATCGACTGCCACGCCCTCATGTTGCGCAAGGCCGCAGAGCTCCTTGCCGAAGAAAAGGCCCAATTCATCATCACCGGTGAAGTCCTGGGCCAAAGGCCCATGTCCCAGAACCTTCGGGCCCTTTCAACGGTTGCAGCACAGAGCGGTTGCCCGCAATTTATCCTCCGCCCCCTTTCTGCAAAGCTTCTTCCGCCCACGGCGCCTGAAATAGAGGGATGGGTCCGTCGTGACCAACTCCTGTCTTTCTCCGGCCGGAGCCGAAAACCCCAGATGGAAATGGCCCGGGCATTGGGCATCACGGAATAT
>Ga0068714_10004101_pt1 | contig 16641 bp, 17 predicted proteins | sample MTBNYHSulfiMetaG_FD_62988 | JGI IMG/M metagenome (GOLD analysis project Ga0068714, IMG submission 62988) | Enrichment culture microbial communities from rom New York Harbor, USA that are MTBE-degrading - MTBE-NYH (New York Harbor Sulfidogenic)... | ecosystem: Environmental > Aquatic > Marine >...
ATTTTGAGCCCAAAAAGGACGACGATTTTAGGACCGAAGCTTGACGGGTCTATCAGACCCGTATCCGGACTTTCAGTCCTTCACTTCAACCCTCCGGCTTCAGCCGGTGGTTGTTGAGTTCATGGGCGGCCAAGAGTTTCAGGAAATCCTGTACGTCTTTGGAGAAGTAAGAAGCTCTCATTTCTTCTCTTGAGCCTTTCGGATCGGCGGAATATTGGTCCCAAACACCCTTCGCCGCAGTTCCGCAGCAGCCTCTTGCCGTTCCTCAGGGGTCAGACGCACGTTCTGAAGGATGTCCCATTCTTCAGCCTCTTCAAAATCCCTGCTCTTCTTGTAAACTCTTTTCATATCAAACCCTGTGATCAGCCCCGCTCCTCCGTCTATCGTCCAACCAGTCGCGCTGACAGGCAGACTTTATGGAATCCAATCGCTATCTTCCTCCCCTGTTTCGCCGCCCTTCGCAAGGCCTTGCCGACTTTTGCCAAGTCTTCATCGAGGATTACTTTCTCGGTCCTCTTCACGGTTTTCCTCCAGCGTCCGCAAATACCGACGCGTCCCCGGAGTTGTCATAAATCACCCATGTATCTTAATGATCCTTCTTTCCTGTGTCGAGTTATCGCGCCGTTCTTTATCCATGATCAGATCCAAGTCCGTACAATGGACATATACTCGAAGAAACCCGGGATAACAAGGCGAAAACCTATGGAGTAGGGGAACATCCATAAAATTGTAACTAGCTGAGTTCTGTGCGTGATCGTTGTCAGTACCTGCAAACCAACTACCCCGCCGCATGCGGGGGGTATGAGATGGCATTCCCCTGTTTAAGGGACCCAAGGGGCGGGGGTGGACGATCTCGCAAAAAGTCCCGGAGAGCGAATCTGTCCTAAGCGAAGCGAAGGATATTATGGCACCAGGATATCTCTCATTTCATTCGGGACAATGCTGCGCATTGGATTTCTCCCCCGGCTTTTGGCGGGGTCGAAATGACATGAAAATAGGATTTTGCGTAGCCATCAAGGTTGCAGGAAGATCACCAGCCTAGCTACGGGAACTTCCGCGTTGGCATAGTCCTTAGATGGTCTTGAGAGAAAGGCCAGAGGCGAACGGCGTTCATTACCTTATCCGCTGAAGAGCTTAAGGTGCGAGATTCTTGAAAAGTGATCCTTGTTCTTGCTGAACAGGGCTTTGTCGTGGGCTATACAGATTCCGGCGATCAGAATGTCCTGGTTGCCGATCAGGTTTCCCCCCTTTTTCAGTTCATTGTAGATGCGGGCGCCTTCCTCTGCCTCGCTTTGTCCCAATGGGAATATCGGAATGGCTGCAATCAGATCTCTGACCTGAGTCAGCCGTTTTGTTCCGGTGATCCCTGCGAACAGCTCAAAGACCGTCACGGAGGTCAAGGCCAAACGATCGTCTTCAATTAGCCGGGTCAGGATGGAGGCAGAAGGCTCTGCGCCGGAAAAGAAGTCAATCACTACATCCGTATCCGCAATTACAATTGATTCCAATTCTCCCTCACTTCGTTCAACCTGGCCCTCGTCTTCCTGGCCTCTTCCCCTCTCCAACTCCCCTTCATCTTCAGGATGTTTTCCTTTTCCGGTGTATTCTTGAGGCGATGCTCAATATAATAGTCCAGTGCCTCCTCCAGAATGCGGGAATATCCTCTCAACCCCCTTTGGGCTGCCAGAGAAAGCAGGATGCTCCGGTTTTTGTCTGAAATCTCGATCGTCGTACGCATGGCATCGTTTCTCCACTTTGACTTTTAAAAACTCTAATACTCGAATGCATTTTAGTCAAGGAGAAAAGATTGGACGTCTCGAGTTGCTCCGGCGCAGGTCGCCCGCGTTCTTGTACCCCAGTTTCCCGTTGCGTCCGATCTCCTCGAACTCATAGAAAAGGGCGGGGCACCTCAGCAGGCGGTTCGGGTCGCCAAGCCGGCCGATGAGGTCGGTGGCGCGCTCTCGGATATTCTCTCCGAGTTTTTTCGATCGCTCATGGTGCTAGCGCTCAACAAGTTCCGCCTTGATCCCCTTCGCGATCAACTCATTCTGCTCCTTTTCTGCAAAGATCTTGCGGTCAAAAGCTCCACTGTAGAGCAGAGTTTCATCGCTTGCGTCTTCTATGGTGTAAGGGCAAAACCCTAAGGCGCTGAGTTCATTCCTGCTTTTGTTCAATTCGGCTTCAGACCCATATTGCCCGAGGTACACTGCGTACTTGGTACGATGAATCTACGCATCCTCAATATTGTTGGCTTTTATGTAGCCTGCCGCCATCTCCTTGTTGGGAAAATATCCTGTAAAAAGCCTGAACCAGGAACCTTTTTCTCCCAGATCCACCTTGGCCCAATACAGCGAGAGTCCCTTTTCCTCATAAGTGCAAATCGCTCTGCCTACCCGAGCAGGTCTATAAGATCCCCAGTAGATGGAATAGGGGTATCGAGTGTTCATGGCAGTGTTTTTCAGCGCAGCACCTTCTATCAGTAGCTGAGTGCTTCCTATCCTGCTTTTGGCGTCTGTTTCCCTAAAAAATGGCAGGCCCCCTATTAAATTCGCATGCTCTTCAGGCTGCGATGCGATTGTTTCAAATAATTTGGTCGATCCGGTCTCCTCCTCTGAATGCTTAGCCCCAAGGAGCTTCCCTCCAGGGACGACCGGAAAGTTTTGCGCGACAATAACACGATTTTCACCAGCTCGGACGGGATTTTGGGGTGTTCCACGCGTTTCCATCCCGGCCGGTGATCGCTCAACCTTGCTTTGACCAGGGTCGAAACAGGGGAGGACAGCCGAAATGTAGCATTTTCTGACATAAGGGACAGAAAGGGTCGCACAAATCAGGAGGAAAATTAGTGGCGACAACCTGGCTAAAAAAGAAGACAAGAAAGCCATTGATCGAGCACCTTCTAGGAGTCGTTTAAGTGAAAGCAAAAGCCAGAAGAATCAAATATCATGCCAGGAAACTGGTAAAGGCAAACTCAAAAAGAAGTATTGTCATTTCATGATGATAAGCGACCGAGGAGGTAGGAGGCTCTAGCCTTGATGAACTGATGCTGCACAAGAGTTTGTGCAAGCCCCTGAAGTATTTGTGCAGCAGAGATTTCTGTCGCGAACCACTCGCCTTTGAGGCGAAGGTGGTTCAGTGGAAAGTGTGTGGCTGGATCTCGATGCGTCAAAAAACCGACGCTGCATTTTCGTCGAGTGCAGCGAGCACATTCGCGTAGAGGTTGGCCACCCACTGCTTTCCTTCCTGGGTGACGCGAAGATAGCGGATGGCATCCAGTATGTAAGGGCTAACAACGTCCCAGTAGAACTTCGCGTTGTTCAAGCGCAGGTCGCCGGGATTCTTGTAGCCCAGTTTCTCGTTGAGACCGATCTCCTGGAATTCGTAAAAGAGGGCAGGGCACCTCAGCAGGCGATTGGGGTCGCCGAGCTGGCCGATGAGGTCGGCGGCGCGCACCAGCCCCGGGTAACCGTTGGTGTCTTTGTATTGATCGCCTTCGGGGACAGGGAAGCGGGTCATCTCGATGTGCGAGGCCAGCAGTTCCGCGTCGATAACGCTCGCCATGTTGGAGAGCAGTTTCTTGCCGAAGCGCTCCCGCACAAAGAGCTTGCTCCGGTCGACGTGATACGGCGCAAGCGCCGCGTCGGTGAGTGTGGGCGGGACCTTTACGACCTCGTCGCCAATGCCGGTGGCGAAAACATCATTTTTGTCGTTTTTGCACACCCCTTTCACATACCCGATATCGTGACACAGGAGGGCTATCATGAAGTGCACCCAATCTTTCGGCGATATGCCTCCTTCTGAGAGATGCTTCCCCTCGAGGATCGCCTGGCCGGCCATTGCCACCATAACCGTGTGATCCAGGTCATGGTACAGGGCGTCGGAGTTGGCGATGTTCTCCAGAGCGAGATGGCCGGACCACACCATGATGTTGCAGAGCTGCTGCTCCATGTCACTGTAGGTTTTATTGTACGCGCTTCGGAGCTCATTCACCGTGTGCTCAATCACGACTCTTCGAAGGTTCAACATGTAAAGTTACCTCTGCTTTCCCTCTGGTGAATGGAAAAACGTTCGGCTTCCCAGAAGCATTCTAGGGCAATAAATTCGAAATTCGAAGCACGAAATTCGAAACAATGCCGAAATCCAAAAAGTCAAAAACAAAGCCGGAAAGTTCTATTGTTTTGGTCACTGGTGGTTTTATCATTTGAACTCGTTTCGGGGTTTGAGTTTCGACATTCCGATTTCCGTGTCAACTGCAACTGTATCAACAGCGGCTGTTTTCCCATGAACCGTGCACCTTGAACCTGGAACCGCCTATTTCATTTTCCTTTACTTGTGTGTTCGAAAACGCCGTCCCAGTCCGGGGGCGGCGACACTTCGCGGTATATCCTGCAGCGCTCGGCCATCACCCGGGAAGGGGCGTCCGCCGGCCAGATGGCCAGGGACTCGTTGAAAAGAGCCAGGGCCTCCTGCCAGATCTGCTTGCGGTAGGCCACAAGGCCCTCGGCAAAGAGCTTCAGTGATTTCACTCTCTCTTTCGGAAGAGAGTCGTCGGCTTTTCCCACCAGTTCGTAAACGCGAACAGGCCGCTTTCTTCCCACCACCCTCACCATGTCCAGCTCTCTCAGGAGGAACGAGCGCTCGACCATGGGGGCGGTGTTTTCGCCGACCAGGATCTCTGTCCCGTACATCTTGTTGAGCCCTTCAAGGCGCGAGCCGAGGTTAACCTGATCCCCGAGGGCGCCGTAGGAGAAGCGGTATCGCGAGCCGATGTTGCCGACGAGCATGCGGCCGGAGTTGATCCCGGTGCGTGCACTCACCGGCGGCCGCCCCATTTCGGACCATTCGCGGCGCAGAGCGCCAAGGCGTTCGCGCATGGCAAGAGCCGCGGCGCACGCCCTCTCCGCATGGTCGGGATGGTCGAGGGGAGCGCCGAAGATGGCCATCAACTCGTCCCCCACGTACTCCTTGAGGGTGCCCTGGAAGGCAAAGACCTGCTCGGTCATCTGGGCGAAGTACTCGCTCAGTATGCTTATCATCTCGGAAGGGGAATAACGTTCCGAGTAGCCGCTGAAACCTGCCATGTCGCTGAAGAGGACGGTGATGACCCTTTCCTCCCCCCCGAGTTTGAGCCGGCCCGGATCCTTAAGCATCTCGTCGATCACGAGCGGTGACACGTAGTGACTGAAGGCCCCTTTGATCTTCTTGCGCTCTCGCTCCTCGGTAGCGTAATGGTAGAGGGTGAGAGAAGTGTAAGTGATGATGATGCCTGCCAGAGGGTAGACGATGTTGAGCCAGACCCTCGAATTGACGAAGAGCCACTGGGCGATCAGGATATGCAGTGCGAACAACCCCACTGCAACAAGGACGCCCTTCAGAGCGCTCGTGTAGCGGAGCGCTATGCCCGTGAGAAGGCCCAAGACGATGATAGCGAAAAGATCGTAGATTATAGACCACTTGGGTTTGGTCAGAAAATCCTGCGTCAGTATGTTGTCTATCACGGTGGCATGTATTTCCACGCCCGGGTAGAGGGGGCTGAAGGGGGTGCTGCGCAGGTCGTGGGTTCCCATTGCCGTCGCGCCGACGAGCACGACCTTCCCTTTGAAGGTGCCTTTGGGGATCGTGCCGTTGAGAATGTCCGTGATGGAGAAGTGGGGGAAGGTTTTTGGGGGACCGAGGTAGTTTATGAGAAGCTGGCCGTGTTCGTCTGTGGGTATGAACCTGTCACCGATCTGTATGCCCCTAACCCCGTACCTCGCCACTTTAACTAGGGGCTGCGGCCTGTCGAGGTAAAGCCATGAGCATGACACCACAAGATGGGGGAATATGTTTTCGCCGCACTGGATGATGAGCGGCATCCAGCGGATCACGCCGTCGTGATCGGCCGCCACGCTGAAATAGCCCTGCGAGGCGGCCGACCCGGTCAGAATCGCAAGGTTTGCCGCAGGGGCGTAAGCTTGAATAAACGGTGAGACCTTCATGGCCGGATCGTCGTAGATGACCAAGGGGTACTTGGAAACGTTGATGAGTTCGATCTGCCTGTCGATTTCTTCTTTTTCCAGCCGGCGGTCGAGGTCCGTTTCGCTCATGTGAAAGAAGTATCCCAGGACCACTGCGGCGGAAGCGTCCCTTATGGCGTTCGCAAGGGCACGGTCATTGTCCGCCGCCTCCCTGCTCCGGTGAAGGAAATCAGCCAGTTTGTCGTCGCTTATGCCCAGTTCACCGATCTTCTCGCCAAGGCGAAAGATAAACCGGAGCTCTGAGTTTTCATCAGGCTCCACGAATGCAATGTCAAAAGCGATCACTTTGGCCCCGTCCTGTGACAGTATCTCCACGACCCTGGCAAGTTTGGACCTCGGCCAGGGCCATCTTCCTTCCTGTTCGAGGCTTTTTTCGTCGATCAGTGCCAGAGTTACGACAGTGGATGGGCTCAGGGCGCCCCGTGAGAGGAAACGAAGGTCGTAGGTTTTCAGTTCTATCATGTCGAGGATGGGGATGCCGGTGAGAAAGAGAACCAGGATAAGGATGATGGAGGCAAAGGTCAGGGAAGCAGGGCTCAGGTTGAAAAGGGATTTGAACGAAAATCTCATGGATCACGCCCCCTTGCGGCTCTCAAGTCGGCGGGCTGAAAGTCCTGCTCAAAAGCGGCTCCACGGTGTCAGGTTAATCGACCTGAGATCTTCTGTAACTGTAAGAGCATTCGGGACAAATTTTATCCTCTTGCCTGAGAGAATGCTACTCAAAAAAGCTGCAGGCTTCCGCAATTGACGAACTCGTAAAAGCTCATGACCGGGCTTTGGCCACCATCTCGCATGAATACGTCAGAAGCGTATAAAAATCGTTCCCTCTTCACCCTCCGGGGGGAGAGGGCAAGAGCCTGCCCCGTACTGGATACGGGGGGTGAGGGGCCGTATTTTCACGGTAAAAAGTCCTGGAGCGTGAATCTGCCATTTCGACCCCTTCGGCAGGCTCAGGGTAAACTCCGGGAGAAATCTTGTCTTTTCAAGGTGGCAGCCCCAAAGGAAGCCGGCTCCGGCAAGCTTGGACGTATGTGCCTACCCAGAAAAAGGCTTCAGTGCCTCGGGGGCGGTTAAGGCCTATGAGCCCATTTCAGATTGAGGCTCTGAAGAGACATCCCTATGGGTCGGGGGAAGATTTTACGGTTCGTGTCAATTCAATTTTGGGACGATTCATAAGAATGGCGCTTTCCGCTCTTTGCCGTTGACACGCGAAAGAGCGCTTCCTATAATCCTTTCCTGTTCTTATTCATTCCTCGTGGGTTGCCCTGGATATCCAATAACCTTGTGAACCGGTTCACCGTTCGAAAAAACACCGGAGGCCAGGATTACCTCACATGATCCAGACTCAGCCGGGGAAAATCCGAAAGACGAAGAGACCTCGCCGGCAAGCGGCACCCCGGGATGCATGCGATGGGTGGGCAGGACTTAGAGCTTCGGGTCTTGTACGTCAGATCGACTCGGGAGAGGTTCTGTTCCGCGAAGGTGACAAGGCCGAGGGGGCCTATGTGCTGCTTTCCGGCCGGTGCGTAGTGACCGAACGGGGCGAGCGCGTGAACACAATCGAGCCTGGCGAGCTCTTCGGCGAGATCGCAGGGTTCGGAGGAGGGGCGCGAACAGCGACTGTCGCGGCTCTCGTGCCGGGCGAGGTGATGGTGCTCACGGCGGAGCAGGTGCAGAGGGGGTTTGCTGATTCCCCTGATCTGCTTCGCAAGACGCTGCAGGCGCTCGTGGGCCGCACTCGCCAGATCGCCGATCGCCAGCTTGCTTACCGGGAGGAGCACAAGGCGCTGCGAGAGGTACAACGCTCGTTGCTCCCTGACCTGGAAGCTGTGAACAAACTCGGGATATTTCGGGTGGAGGCAATTTGGGAGCCCTGCACCTATGCGTCAGGAGATTACTACGACCTGATTCGAATCGGACCTGAAAGGTTCCTCTTCGCAATAGGCGACGTGATGGGCCACGGCGCAGAGGCATCTCTCATGATGGCGATTGCAGGCGCCCAAATTCGCGAGCTCGCAAGGCATTTCCGGCGGACGGATGAGCTTCTGCTCAATCTCGACGGCTATCTACGGGACAACGCGCCGGCCGGGCAGGGGATGAGCCTCATCGTTGCGGCGCTCGACACGGAAACGCTCGTTCTCGAGCACAGCACCGCGGGCCATCCGCCGCCACTGTTGTTGCGCGAGGGCGCGGTCAGCGAAGTGGAGACAAGACCGGGGATTCTTCTTGCGCTGCCGATCTTGCTGGGTGTTGGATACGAGCGCATCGAGATGCAGATGCAGCCGGGAGATCGACTCCTTTTTTACACCGACGGTTTTTATGAGATCAACCATCCCGATCAGGGAGGGAAAGGTTTGCTCGGTGGCGACGAGCTGGGGCGGCTGTTCCGCGAGGTCGCGGAGCGGGAGGACGGCAGGCTTCTGCACGAGCTTCTCCAACGCTTTCGAGGGTTGGAAGAACCTCTTGATCCGAGGGACGACCGCACAGCGTTACTTCTGACCCTTCCCTGACAAAAGGGGGGATGCCCATGATTTTATGCTTTTCTCGCCTTGAACAAGACTTTTCGATGAAAAAACCGAAATCCCGAAAACGCACCGCCCTCAGCCCTATGAACTTCAGATCTCGTCAAGCGGGTTTAGGAGTACAGAAGCAGTCTGGTCGAGAGGTTTACTAAAACGTATGATCATCTGGATTCCGGCTTAAAGACTGCCGGAATGACGGAGCGGTCACAGGCCAGAACGATTCTTGCGTAAGTTAGCGCTCATGCCCCTCGCTTCCCTGCCCGCGCCGACCTATCTTCCGCAGCAGTAGGGCTCTGCGGAGGGTCGAGGCTCCGGCAGACAGGGGACGGTTTGCCCCATCAGGAGAGGGAGGGGCTTTGAGTGGGATGAGACGGCGCGTTTTTGTTGCGATAGAACTAACCATGAAACTTTCCAAGAGACTCATCTGCGTTCTGGCGATCTTCTTATCTGTGATCTTGTGCGGCTGCTCTTACTGGAACTCCTACCAGGCGGAGGGGAAGCTCGTCCTTCCCGGGCTGAAGGACCAGGTGATCGTGCTGCGGGATGAAAAGGGCATGCCCTACATCTACGCGCAAAATATGGATGATGCCATAATGGGGCAGGGGTTTGTCACGGCACAGGACAGGCTGTTCCAGATGGAACTGACCCGGCTCGTGGCCGCGGGCAGGATCTGCGAGCTTGCAGGGGATGAGGCGAAATCCCTGGCCGTCCGCATGAAGACCATAGGTTTTCTGAGAAATGCGAGGAAACACGTCGAACTGCTCGATTCAGGGACAAGAAATTTTTTTCAGAAATATCTGGATGGTGTAAACGCCTTTATCGAACAGCGACCCGAGGAGCACCACCTGGAATTCAGACTGGCCGGCATCAAGCCAACCCCCTGGCTCATCGAAGACTCCCTTTCAGTCGTCTACCTCATGAGCTGGGAAACGGCCGCCAACCTCGCCACAGAGATAATAGCCCAGTTGCTGGTGGAGAAGCTGGGGCTCGAAAGGGCGATGGAAATCTTCCCCCTGAACGTGAACCCGGATGAGTCTCCCCGAGAAACCAAAAAAGTCCTCGCGTCTGCTTCAGAGGGGCTGTCTCTTTCCCTCGAAAAGGATGAAAAGGTTCTGGGTTACCTGGGGGATCGTTCCCTCAGGCTTGGCAGCAACAACTGGTGCGTGGGGCCGGCCTTGTCCGAAGGGGGGAATCCGGTTGTGGCCAATGACCCGCACCTGGATGCCCGCATCCTGCCCGGGCCCTGGTATCCGAGCGGCCTCATAACCCCCGAGGTGAGGGCCGTAGGAGTGTCCATTCCCGGCATTCCGGGGATCATGGTCGGGAGGACCGAGCACGTGGCCTTTGGTGTCACCAACGCCTACGGGGACAACCAGGATATTTATGTGGAGACTGTAGATCCCGAAGACCCGGAAAAGTACCTGGAGGGAGACATCTCTTTGCCTTTCGAAAGGGTGGAGGAGACCCTTCTGATCAGGGATGGGAAAGAAACCGGCGGATTCAGGGAGGAAAGGCTGGCGGTCAGGCTCACCCGAAGAGGGCCGGTGATCTCGGATTTGCTCACCGGACCGGCGACGCAAAAAGTCTTGACCTTGAGATGGCTGCCATTTGAAGGAGCGGAGCGATGCATACGAACGCATCACATGCTCAGCGCGAGGTCGGTTTCGGAATTCCGCGAAAGCTTGCAGTGCCTTAACGTCCTGCTGCTGAACTTCGTGTTCGCCGGCCGGGAGGGCAACATCGGGTGGCAAGTGTCAGGCAAGATTCCGATCCGCGCAGAAGGGAACGGGACCATTCCCCACGCAGTTGGGGACGGCGACGACGATTGGGTCGGTCATGTGCCCTTCGATGAAATGCTCCAGGCGCGGAACCCCGAGAGGGGCTGGGTCGGCACCTGCAACCACAACATGGTCCCGAGCGATTTCCCTTACTATTACTCCTCGCAGCTCTCCCCTTCCCATCGCTACGAGAGGCTCAAGGAACTCCTTGAAAAGGAAGGTCTCAAGTCCGTAGATGACCACTGGCAGTTCCAGAGGGACACGATGAATCTCATGGCGGAAAGGATCGCTCCACTCATGGCCAAGGCCCTGACGGCCCATAAAGAGACGAGAGATATGGGAGAAATTCTTTTCTCGTGGGATTACAGGGATGATCCTGATAAGGCGGCAACCACGATTTTTCAGGCGGTGTATCGTAATTTCGCACTTCTGGTCTTCGAAGACGAACTAGGTGATGAACTCGCAAGGACCATGCTCGAAAACTGGTACTTCTGGCAGGAGAGGCTTCAGGCAATGGCCCTCGAAGGGTCTTCGTCCTGGTTCGACGACGTGAGGACGGAGGGCGTGAAAGAGTCGAGGGACAACATCTTCTACCAGGCTGCATTAAAGGCCGGGGAGGACCTTTCCGAAGCCATGGGGAAAGATCCTGCGAAGTGGGCTTGGGGAAAAGCGCACCGGATCGAGTTCGTCAGCCCCATCAGACGGAAGGGCATTGGAAAGGGTTCGCTGGGGGCGGGGTCTTATGCAGCTCCGGGCTCCGGAGAGACTCTTTGTCGGGGAATATATTCCTTCAACGAGCCCTTTGGCGTGACTATTTCCGCATCCCTCAGAATGGTGGCGGACCTCGGCGACGATGACAAGGTTTTGGCCGTACTGCCGGGCGGCGTCAGCGGCCGGCTCTTTCACCCCCACGCTAAGGACCAGGTGAAGGCTTTTATGGAAGGCGACAAGGTGTACTGGTGGTTCAGCGACAAGGCGATAGAGGAGCATGCGCAAACCAGGCTCGAGCTTTTACCCGTGTCAAAGTAAGGAAAGATAGCCGGCCGGGAGCGTTGCCTTTGTATCTGATTGCTTCGTGCTCTCGTGATTCGTCTTTGTCCTTCTTTTTTGTCCTTCTTATCGTTGAAGCCGGTCTCCTCGAACTCGTAGAATAGGGCAGGGCACCTCAGGAGGCGATTCGGGTCCCCGATTTGGCCTATAAGGTCGGCAGCGCGCATCAGGCCCGGGTAACCATTGGTGCCCTTGTACCAATCTCCATCACTACGACATTAAAATTCATCATTGATCTTCTTCTGGGTCGCTCAACGTTCGTTTGCCAACTTGAGCGCATCGTCGTAGACCGCCTTCGAAATCCTGAAGTCCAGGCTCATCATGCGATCAAGGGTCTCCTTTATGTGAGGAAGGAGCCCCAAACGTTTCGCTTCCAAAAGGATACCTATCGAGCCGAGTCAGTATGATTAGACAGCTGGAATTGGAAACGATCATGGTTTTTCTTTTGAAGCAACGCCGCGGGCTCGCTTGAAGTCCTCGGAAAGCTCATTTTTATCCATGTCCACAAAGGGAATGCCCTGTCTCGACGCAAACCTGATGAACTCGAACCGGTCCATATCCAGGTATTGCGCTGCTTTCCCGCCAGAGATATCGCCCAGCCTGTACAACTCGAGAACAAGATATTCAAGAACTTTTGACGGGATATCCTTCCTCTTCTTGGCAACAATAGGAAGGATCTCCGAGGGTATCATGATCGTTATCTTCTCTTGTTCCATTCACCGCCTCCTAATTCACTGCGACAGGTTTTGCTCTTCTCCCCTCCTTTTACTCTATTGAGGATCGAACATCAAATTGAATCCATCGGCAAGTCTTCTTGCGATAAAGGTCTTGCGGTCAAAAGCTCCACTGTAAAGCAGAGTTTGATCGCTTGCGCCTTCTATGGTGTAAGGGCAAAACCCTAAGACCCTGAGTTCATTCTTGCTTTGGTTCAATTCGTCTTCAGACCCATATTTCCCGAGGTACACTGCGTACTTAGTACGATGAATCTCCGCATCCTCAATATTGTTGGCTTTTATGTAGCCTACCGCCATCTCCTTGTTGGGAAAATATCCTGCAAAAAGCCTAAACCATGAACCTTTTTCTCCCAGATTCACCTTGGCCCAATAGAGGGAGAGTCCCTTTTCTTGATAAATGCAAATCGCTCTGCGTATCCGAGCAGATCTATAAGATCCCAAGTAGATGGAATAGGGATATCGAGTCTTCAAGGCAGTGTTTTTCAGTGCATCACCTTCTATCAGCGGCTGAGTGCTTACTACCCTGCTTTTCGTTTCTGTCTCACTAATCGCTTCCACGGTTATTATTTGTGCAAGTCCCTGAAGTTTTTGTGCAGCAGATATTTCTACCGCGAACCGCTCGCCTTGGAGGCGAAGGTGGTTCAGTGGAAGCATTGAGGCCTGATCTCGATCACAGGTTCTTGTGGACAACTAAGACGCGGTTCTGGCCCCTTTTTTCAGGGGAAAGAAAGTTGACGGATTCGAAAAATCGGGGAGGCCGGCAATCAGCGGTCAGCGATCCGTAAGGAGCGAAGTGCATAGAGCGGAGAGCAAGGAGTTGAGAGTCACGCGTATTATGGTCGGATGAGATACTTGCTTTCGCGTGTAAGATCTCTTCCCAGAGTACTTAGCCCGAGGTCGAAATGATAAAAGCGGCAATTTTGTTGACAAATGATGGATGCTCAATTATTGAATGTCAATAATTGCATTTCCATAATCAATCCATGGGAAATCCATTCTATCTGCAAGAAATTCCTGTCGATGCGCCCTTTTGTGACAGGGAGAACGAACTCAAGGAACTCCGGTCTTATGCCGAATCCGGGGCCAAGGTCGTTCTCTTCTCCCCCAGGCGTTTCGGGAAGACCTCTCTTGTCAGGAGAGTTCAGAGCCGTCTGGCTGAAAAGGGTGCGGTCGTGGTCTTTGCAGATTTCTTCGGCGTGGGATCCGTCGAAGATGCGGCTGCAAGACTGGCCAGGGCCGTATATGGTTTCACGCACGGAAAGTCCTCTCTTTGGAAAACAGCCTTGCGCACACTTTTGTCTTTCCGTCCTGTTTTGAAACCGGATCCGAGCGGGGGAGTTTCCCTGAGCGTGGAGCTTGCCGTGCCCGGCAAAAGCGGCCTCGATCTCCTCGAAGAGACGATTGCTTCCCTGCACCAGTTCGTAGAAGCCTCAAAGCGACCGGTCCATATCGCCCTGGATGAATTCCAGGAGGTCGTTACTCTAAAGGAGGCGCTCCGTATAGAGGCCGTCTTCAGGACGCACATCCAGCGACAGAAGGCGTCATACTTCTTCATAGGCAGCCGGAGGAGGGTGCTTCTGGGCATCTTCAATGAGCGGCAGCGGCCCTTCTTCCAGAGTGCGATCAATTATCCATTAGGGCTCCTTCCATCCGCGGACCTGGCGAAGTTCCTTTCATGGCAGTTCACAGACAAGGGCAAATCCTGCAGCGAAGAAATGGGACTTAGACTGGCTTCGCTGGTGGGTTGCCATCCCTATTACTCGGAGAAACTCGGCTTTTTCGTAGGGGTTGTCTCCTCATCAGCGACTCTTGCTTAAGGCTATCGCATTGGATCCTCCAATGAAGATACTGGCGGGAGGGTACATCCAAAAGCACGGCCTCGGATCCACGGGAGGCGTCCAACATTCAAGCAGACAACTGGAGGACCTCGACCTGATCGAAAAGCGAGGCGACCCGGAGCAGTGGCAGTTGGTTGATCCGGTGCTGGCGATGTGGCTTAGGGCCGCAGGATAGGGGAGAGGGCAGGGGGAGCCCATCGTCAATACTATTTCGAGACTATTAATAAGAGCGCCGTTTGGGATGACTTCGAGAAAAGAGGTTGACAGGGACAAGGCAGGGTGTAATAGTATTACCGGTATTACCATACTAATCGGCATGTTGGAGATCGAGTATGAGAGTGACGACAAAAGGGCAGGTCACTATTCCGCAGCCCATCAGGGAAAAGCTGGGGATCGTTCCCAGTTCTGAGGTCGATTTTGTCGAGGAAAACGGCAAGGTCTACATCGTGAAAAAGAAAGGGAGCGGTCATAAGGGAAGTGTTTTTAGAAAATTGCGAGGGATCGCCTCGGTTAAAATGAGCACAGAAGAGATCATTGGTTTGACACGGGGATAGAGAATGAGCGATGTGCTCGTGGATTCGAGTGTGATCCTTGATGTTTTTCTCGACGATCCCGAGTGGGGGGATTGGTCGGAGGGGATGCTTTCCAAACTGAGTGGAAGGGGCTCGCTGCTGATTAATCCAATCATCTACACGGAAATCTCCATCGCCTTCGAACGGATTGAGGAGTTGGAGAACGCTGTTTCAGAATGTGGTTTGAAAATGGCGGCGATTCCCAGAGAAGCGCTCTTTCTGGCGGGCAAAGCCTATGTCAAGTATCGAAAAGGTAGAGGAAAGAAGGTAGCGCCCCTGCCTGACTTTTTCATTGGCGCTCACGCGGCAGTCGAAAGGCTGTATCTGGTAACGAGGGATGTTAGGCGAATAAGGACGTATTTCCCGAGTGTGAAACTTATATCGCCTTATCAGTAATGAAAAGCCGGAAAGGGTGAGGGAGGAAAGTATTCGGGGTTCAGGGTTCAGGGAAGAAAGCGAAAGGGCTTTTCGATTGACAAGATGGGAATATTGTGTACTTTGTAAGTGTACACGAAGAGGCTTAAGGCTCTCGAAAGAAGATTTTGATGCGCGGATAGGGATTGTGATGATTGAAATCAGCGTAAAGGAGGCCAGAAGTAAACTGAGCCATCTCCTGAACAGGGTGGAAAAGGGCGAAGAAATCGCCATAACCCGTCGAGGGGAAAAGGTTGCGCTCCTGGTTTCTCCCGAGAAGAAAAGGAAGTTGCCCAAACTTTCGGCTTTTCGTTCATCGCTGAAGGTCAGCGGAAAAACTCTGAGCGAAACCGTCATTGAAGAGAGGCACCTAGAGCGGTATTAGCCATGGTTTACCTGGATACCAGCGTGCTTGTCGCCTATTACTATCCCGAACCGATTAGTGCTTCGATTGAAAAATTTATCAGGACCCTGTCGCGCCCGACCATTTGCTTCCTTACCGAAGTTGAATTTGCCTCTGCACTTTCCAAAAAGGTCCGCGAAAACACGCTGACTCCCGAAGACGCGAGCAGAATCGAAGCGCAGTTTCAATCCCATGTCCAGGAGGGGTTGTTTACGCGCCTTATGATCGATGACGACCACTATCAGCGTGCCAGAAGTTGGATTTTACAGTTTGCCGTGCCGTTGAGATCATTAGATGCAATCCATCTGGCAGTGGCGGCAAGAAATCGCTTGAAGCTGGCCAGCAGTGACCGGCGCCTGAGTGATGCCGCCAGGCATTACGGGATAGAGGTAAAAGAATTCTGAGACCTTCGGGGACAGGCTCCCCGGGCTCGCAATGGCGGTTAGTGGACGGGAAAGATCTGCAAACCTGGAGGAGGTTGCGCCATGGATTCGTCTTTCGCGTACTTGTTCGAGGACCTGGATGAGGGCCAGATGACAAAGGTCATGGCCATAGGCAAAGAGATCTCCATGAAGAAAGGGCAGCAGATCTTCAGGGAAGGTCAGGAAGCCAACGGCGTGTACGTTCTCAGGGAAGGCTCCGTAGAACTAATGACGGCAGTGGACAAGGGATTCGAACTGCCCATATCCATCCTGCGAAGTCCGGGAGATACCTTCGGCACGTCCGCCCTGATTCCTCCTTACCGGTACAGCCTTTCTGCGCGGTGCTACGAGGACGTGGTGCTCTTCTACATGGAAACGGCGGCCCTGAGAAAACTTGCATCGGAGGACCGTGACATCGGATGCCGCATCATGACGAACCTTGCCGCCTATTTCCTGGAAAGATTGAAGGAGACGAGGCAGGAGGTGAAAATCCATTTCAAGACGCTGCTGATGTCGACCAGGTCGTAGAGAAGTGCTCAGTGTTCAGAGTTCAGGGAAGAGAGAGAAAAAGGTGAAGAGGCTTTTTTCTCTGCGATCCCTGCGTGCTCTGTGTGACACAACCCTAGCGTTGCATAAACTTTGAGAACGTGCTTATCTCGAACCAACGCGGATAAGGGCTCAAGGCGCAACTGCTCTTTTTTCTTGTTCCCTCCGCGTGTTTTATCCTGTCATGCCCGCACAGGCGGGCATCCAGTCTTCGGAGAACCGCATGGATTCCCGCCTTCGCGGGAATGACACGGAGTGGTAAGTCGGTTTTTATGCAACTATAAGGACAACTTTTTCCTTTCGATATTCAAAAATCAAATTGCCAAGAAAAAACACACAATTTAT
>Ga0068714_10004102_pt1 | contig 16636 bp, 16 predicted proteins | sample MTBNYHSulfiMetaG_FD_62988 | JGI IMG/M metagenome (GOLD analysis project Ga0068714, IMG submission 62988) | Enrichment culture microbial communities from rom New York Harbor, USA that are MTBE-degrading - MTBE-NYH (New York Harbor Sulfidogenic)... | ecosystem: Environmental > Aquatic > Marine >...
GCAATCCCGAACTTTTTACAGGCGCAGGTGCGGGCCAAGGCGGCCCGAGCCGTCAGCGAATTACATACTTTGGCGACAGCCCTCGAAACCTATCACGTTGATCAGAGTCAGTATCCCTTTGACGGCGGGAATTGCTCCAATTCGGCATCCCGGCCGTACTGGTACATTCCCTGGGACCTGACCACCCCGGTGGATTATGTCAGCAGCAACCTGCTGATTGACCCGTTCCGGGAGCATTTTTATACCACGACGAATCCGCTTTATGAGCGGTACCGCTATCAGAATGTGGACAGCACTTGGGGCGGGCTGGGCACCCTGCCGGTCCCCTGGGTGCCGGCCGGCTATTGCGAGCCGGTCCAAAATGGTTCTTCCTACTACTCGAACGTGATGTGTATCGTAGGACACTGGTGTTTGCATTCCCTGGGTCCGGACCGGGTTTATACCGGCCTTCCCAGTTGGGAGTGGGCGCGCACCGTCTGTGGTTATCCGGAATGGCCGGTGCCTTACGATCCAACCAACGGGACGGTGAGCCGGGGCAACATCATGAAATCTCAAAAGGTTCAAGAGGTGAAATAACGGATGCGCCGGAGGGTGGGGGAAGAGGATTCTTCCCCCACCCTTTTGACTTTGGAGAGAGCGAGCATGGGAATTGTCGAGCAGGTGAGCGGGGATTTAACGGCCGCGATGAAAGCCAGAGACGCCGTGAGGGTCGAGGCGCTGCGCCTGATCCGCGCTGCCGTGCTGAAGAAGCAGAAGGAAAAAGGGGCCAAAGAAGTTGATGATACGGTCATGGTCCAGCTGCTTCGAACGATGGCCAACCAGCACCGGGAGTCCATCGAACAGTTCGAGCGGGGCGGCCGGGCGGATCTCGTCGCGAAGGAACAGGCGCAGCTGGCGATCATCGAGAGTTACCTGCCCCCGCCGGTCGACGAGGGCTTGGTCGAGCAGGTCCTGGAGGAGGTCATCGCCCAGACGGGCGCGACCGGGCCTCGAGACATCGGGAAGGTCATGGCGGGCGTCATGAAGAAACTGAAGGAATCCGGCGGATTGGTGGACGGCGGCGCCGTCAAAGCCAAGGTCCAGGCGCGGCTCAGCCCGACTGGGGGGTAGCGGTTTATCGCCTTGCCCGTCGTTCACAGGCGTCTCAGAGACGCCCTTTTACTTTCCTGCGCATGGAGCCGGTCAGCTCGGTGAGCTGGCCGGGGTTCGTTTGGGGGAAGCGCCGGAAGCCGCCAAGCCGGCGATCTGCTCGGCCTTGCGCTGTCGCTGCCGTTTTTCGCGGCGTTGCCGCCGCCGGCGAATTTCTTTCTTCCGCAGTTGTTGGCCCATAGAAATCGGTTCACCTCCTCTGTCAACCCTGCTATAATAGCAAAAAGCCAAAGCGGAATCCATCGCCAAGTTGCATTCCCGCAGGCAATGCCGGTTCGGGAGGCATGCGTGTTCCTGATCGAAGTGCGACAGAGTCTGGGGATCAGCCGCTATGCCCGCGGGAGCAGCTCCCGGGAGTGGTTGGGGGAGTACGAGCAGATTACCGTCCGCCTGCGGGCGGCGAGCGACCGGATCTCCGAACCTGTCGGCAAAACGGTGGAATTCAGCCTGCTGGAGCAGGTTCTGCACAAGGCGACCGCCGACCTGGAAGGCAAACGCCTGGCCTCTTTGGATCTCTTCGGGCGCAAGGCGCCCTCCTTGGAGCAGCTGGCCCAGTTCATCTTTAGGAAGGCTGAGATCCTGCTGGAGCATTTTGGCGTCCGGCCTCAGGAAGTGATTCTGGAGCTGCCGCAAGAGCGGCAGGTTATTTACCGCCAGTAACAGGAAGACCTGCGGCTCCTCTGGACCGAAAAGAGGAGAACCCCTCGGAAGGGACGCGGATGAAGATCTATACCCGGCAGGGCGACGAAGGAATGACGCGGTTGTCCGGCGGCCGCCGGGAGAGCAAAGACTCGGCGCGCCTCGAGGCGGTCGGCTCGGTGGATGAATTGAATGCCGTCATCGGAAGGGCGCTGGCCGGGGGTGTGGATTCCCGGCTGAAGGAGCCTTTGACGGTGGTTCAGGATTGGCTGTTTTGCCTGGGCTGCGAGCTGGCCCGGCCGCAGGGGGGCGGGGGAAGCCCGGCCGTGGATTCGGGATCGGTGGAAAGGCTGGAGGCTTGGATTGACCGGTTCAGCCGGGAGTTGCCCGAGCTGAAGAACTTTGTTCTTCCGGGCGGCACGCCCTTGGGAGCCGACCTGCATTGGGCGCGGACGGTCTGCCGCCGGGCGGAACGCCGCGTTCAGACTCTGGTGAGTCGGGAATCGGCCAGCCCCGTCGTGATTCCTTTCCTGAACCGGCTGGGCGACCTGTTGTTTACCCTGGCGCGATGGGCCAATCATCAGGCGGGCCGGGAGGAGACGCTTTGGGAACCGGGGTTTCGAGACGACGATGAGTGATTTCTTGAGACAGGGCTTGTCGAAGGTGGAGGCCTATGTTCCCGGCGAGCAGCCGCCGGGCGAGGCGCAGTTCGTCAAGCTGAATACCAACGAGAACCCCTATCCCCCTTCGCCGGTGGTGGAACATGCGGTGCGGCATTTCGACGCCTGCTCGCTTCGCCTCTATCCCGACCCGGTTTGCACCGAGTTGCGCACCCAGGCGGCGCGGGTCTACCGTGTGTCGCCCGAGCAGATCTTCGTCGGCAACGGCTCCGACGAGGTCCTGGCGCTTATTATGCGCATCGCCATTGATCCGGGCGACCGGGTGGTTTATCCCTACCCGACCTATGTGCTCTACCGGACGCTGGCACAGATTGCGGGGGCCGAGCCGGTCGAGGTCGAGCTGGAGGAGGATTTTTCCCTGCCGGCGGACTTTCCCGCTCAGGCGGGCCGGGTCACGTTTCTAGCTTGCCCGAACTCGCCGACGGCGAATCTCTTTCGCCCCGAACTGATCGAGGCAACCTTGGACGAGGCCAAAGGCCTGGTGGTCGTGGACGAGGCTTATGCCGATTTTATCGGGGTTTCGATGCTGGACCGCTTGGAGCGCTATCGGAACCTGGTGGTCTTGCGGACGCTGTCGAAAAGCTATGGCCTGGCCGGGTTGCGCGTAGGGTTCGCCTTTGCCAACCGGAATCTGATCGAAGCGTTCTACCGGGTGAAAGATTCTTACAATGTCAGCCGATTTTCCCAAGTGGTCGCCCGGGCCGCTCTGTCGGATGCCGGGTATATGAAGGCCACGGTCGCCCGGATCATCAACTCGCGCCTGAAGGCGGTGGACCGGCTGAAGCAGCGGGGATTCCGGGTCTATCCGACAGCGGCCAATTTTCTCTTTGCCGAACACGAACGGCTCAGCGGCCAGCAGGTTCAACAGGGTTTGAAAGCGAAGGGGATCCTGGTGCGCTACTTCGACCAGCGCCGGCTGCAGCAAGGCGTGCGGATTACGATCGGGACCGAAGAGCAAATGGAGCGCCTTTACCAGGCGCTCGATGAAATTCAGTCGGCATAGGAGGAATCGGCTCATGGCTGCGACCCGAACAGCGATGGTGGAGCGCAAGACGACCGAAACGGAGGTCCAACTCGAGCTCGGCCTGGATGGGAACGGCCGTTATGAGGTGAACACCGGCGTGCCGTTCTTCGACCATATGCTGGAACTGTTCACCAAACACAGCGGCATGGACCTTCGGCTGACCGCGCGCGGCGATATCGAGGTGGATTTTCACCACACGGTCGAGGACACCGGGCTGTGTCTGGGCGAGGCGCTGCGCAAAGCCATCGGCGACGGCGGCGGCATCCAGCGCTACGGCCAGAGCCTGGTGCCGATGCAGGAGGCGCTTTGCCAGGTGGCGCTGGACATCTGCGGCCGGGGATACCTCGTCTATCACGCCGAAGGGCTGGGGCATAAGGTGGGGCAGTTCGACGTCGAGCTGACCCGGGATTTCTTTCAGGCTCTGGCCTCGAACGCGAAGGTGACCCTGCACATCAACCTGCTGTACGGGGAGAACCAGCATCATATGGTGGAGGCGATCTTTAAGGCAGTGGCGCGGGCCTTGCGCGAGGCGATCCGGGTCGTGGGCAGCCCCGAGGAGGTTCCTTCGACCAAGGGGATACTCTAGTGCCGTTTGCCCCGAAGTGGAATCACCTGAGAGGTCGCCCTTCGATACGCTTCGCTACTCAGGGCTTCGGGGTACCGAGCTCCCGAGTATCCCGATTCATCGGGAGTATCGAGGGACGAGGAAGACACAACACAAGATCAAACGGCACTAGGCTTCGGGGGCTCCGATTCGGCGGCCGGCTCGACGTCCACCATCGGGATGCCCTGAGAGTACTCCGCGCTTTTGACTTCGTGGGCCGAGGCCAGCTTGAGCAGCACGGTGTAAATCTGGTACACCGACTCGTTGATCATTTCCAGGACTTCCACCACCTTTTCCGGGTTGTGGATGTTCTTTGAGATGATCTGACAGCAGGCCATAATGCCGGCGAGAGGATTGTTGATGCGGTCGGCCAGCGTTACCGACATCTGGCGCACCGTGTCCACCTTGGAAGCCTCGAAAGTCTTCTTCAGCAGCCGCTGCCGGCCGAGAATGTTCCCGATGCGGGCCAGCAGCTCCTCGTTGGGAAAGGGCTTGGTCAGATAGTCGAAGATGCCCAGGGAGAAGCCCCGGATCTTGTGCTCGGTTTCGGTCAGCGCGGACAGCAGGACGATAGGGATGGCGGCCGTTCGCGGGTCATGTTTCAGCGCGCGGCAGACCTCATAGCCATCCATACCCGGCATACGGATATCGAGCAGGATGAGGTCGGGCACCCGCCGGCGGCAATGTTCGAGGCAGTCGGGGCCGTTCGAGACGACCGCCGCGTCGTAACCGGAATCCGACAGCAGGTCGCGGACCATGTTCGACAGGGATGGATCATCGTCAACGACGAGAATGTGCTCGCCGGCGATCGCAGCGGGCGCTTCGTTCGGTGAGTCTGCGCTGAGCGGAGACGGCTCCCGGTTCATGGTATCCCCGGCGTGGAGCGGCGGCCGACGACGCATCGCCTCCCCTGACCAACACCCTATAAGTCTACTCGCTGGAGCCCTTTTTGTCAACTGCTGGGGCCGGGCCGGGGGGGTCTGCCTGGCGCTGATGCTCAGCCTGAGCGTGGGGGCCGAGGGGCCGTTTCGGGTCGGGCTGTGGGCCGCCGGGAGCGTCCCGCAGCGGGTCGAAGCGGTGCAGAAGGGTCTGGAGCGGGCTGTCGGGCCTGAATTGCGCCGGGCGGGCTTTGAGGGCATCGAGGTCGAATGTTCGGCCGACTACGAACGCCGCTTTGCCGACCTGCGCCAAGGCCGCTTTGACCTGCTCGAAGCCGAGCCGGGCACTTACTTCCTGGCGCAGCGGCGATGGCTGGCCTACGACCCGGAGCGTTGGCGGTACGAACTGATCTTTCAGCGATTGTCCGCGGCGTCGCAGCCCTCGACCATTTACGGGACGATCGCCTCGCGCTCCCGGAGCGGCCTGATGAGTCCCACCGACCTGCGGGGCAAAATCCTGGGGATTCTCAGTCCTTACGGCCTTGCCTCGGGCGGCATCCAGCTGCTGGCCCTGGAGCAGTTGGGGCTGGAGCGGGAGCGCGATTTTCGCCTCGTGCAGGCCGACTCGGAGGACAATCTGTGCAAGTGCCTCTACTCGGGTCTCGTGGATGCAGTGGCCCTGCCGGACGGTCGGGTGGAAGCGTTCCTGGCCCGGCACCGGACGGAACATAGCCGGCTGGACGGGGTGGACGTTTTGTACCGGTCGGAGCTGCTGCCGGGGCCGCTCTGGTGCATCCATCAGCGGCTGGTCGAAGAGAAGGCCGACCTGGCGGCACTGCTGAGGCAGCGCCTGCCCGCGGCCTTGCCCGAGGAGCGGTTGATGCCGACGCGCGACGCTTATTATCTCACGACGCGCGAGCGGGTGGCGCGCCTGGAAGAGCTAATGTAGGGGCAAGGCTTGCCTTGGCCTCTCGGGTTTCGCTATCCCGGGACGCGGGGCGAGGCTTGCCGCACCGAGCGGGGTCAGGCTCAGGAGAAGGTCGGGTTGGTGAAACGCACTGTTCGCGGGACCGGCGGAACCAGCATTGTTCTTGCGGTCGTCCTGTTCGCCGCTTTGTCGGTCGTGCTGTCGTTGCTGTTTATGCTGCGGGATCGGCTTCGCGCGGAAACGGATCGCTTGCCCGAGAAGGTCGCCGCCGGCCTGCGCCCCGATATGCTGCGGCCCGCGGACGAAAGCCCGCGCTTTGAACAGATCGAGGACTTCGCCCGGCGCGTCCGGGAGAACTTTCCCGGCCTGGAGAGCCTCTACGTCACGAAGTTCCGGCCGGACAATGTCGAGTGTTGCATCTATCCTTGGACTTTCGATCGCCTGCCTCCGGCGAATCTCCAGAGCCTTAAGATCGAACAGGCGGGTTTTGTATTGGGCTATCTCTATCTGGGCCTCGACACCGGCCGGGAGCAATTCCTGCAAGGCCTCATTGATGTCCTCATTCCACTTCTGATCCTGGCGGCGTTCGTCTCGGCGGCGCATGTCTGGCGACAGGAACGCACCCTGGCAGCCACCCGCTTTCAACTCGAGGAGCGCAATCAGGAGCTGGCCCGCTTCGAGCGGCTCTCCCTGGCCGGGCAGCTGGCGGCCAATCTGTTGCACGATCTCAAGAAGCCCGTGCTCCACATCCGGGACGAACTGCGCCAGGAGCGGGAGGCGATTGACCCCCAAACGCTGAATGAGCAGGTGGATCTGTTTCTCCAGATGCTGCGGGAAACCAACCTGGAGAAGCTCGCCGGCGGCGGTGAGGAGCGGGAAGAGTACCTGGACGTCGAAGAAGTCCTGCGCGTCTCTCTCAACCTGGTCAAGTATGAGCGGGGCCAGGTCGAGGTACACTTCGAGAGCGCGCCAGGCCTGCCCTTCGTTCGGGGCTACAAGTACCGGCTCGTGCAGGTCTTCTCCAACCTGCTGCTCAACGCCTATCAGGCGCTTCGGGGCAAGGGCCACCTGTGGGTGAGGGCCTTTCGTGAAACGGAAAGCCTCGGCGAGCGTATCGGCGTAGAGATCCGCGATGACGGTCCCGGCATCCCGCCGGAGCACCTGCCCCATATCTTCGAGCCTTTCTATTCCGCCAGCGGGCGGACGGACGCCTCCGGCCTGGGGCTGTATATTACCCGGACGATCATCGAGGAGATGGGGGGCAGCCTGGAGGTTAACTCCTCGGCACAGGCGGGGACGAGGATCCGCGTTTGGCTTCCGGTTGAAGCCGGCCCGCCGGTATAGTTCCAGGTGGAGGCCATCTGAAAGATGGACTCCACCCCAGCGCTTCCCGGTGGAGTCCACCTCCAAGGTGGCCTCCACCTTATCCCCCACAATCCTGCCAAGCAGGCAGCGCGTTGGACACGCCGCCCACTCATGGTATACTTCGAGAAGACTGGGCGGGGAGGTTTGTTGCCGGAATGCAGGCGGTTCGTATTCTGCTGGCCGAGGACGACGAGCGCTACGCGCTGCGGCTTCAGAAAAATCTGGAGTCGGAGCGCATCGAGGTGGAAGTGGCCGCCGACGGTCAAGCGGCGCTCGAACGCCTTCAGCGGGAGTCCTTTGACCTGGTGCTGGCCGATATCAAGATGCCCCGCATGGACGGGCTGGAACTGCTCAAGACGATTAAGGGCAACAGCGTGGCGGGCGTGGACCGGGATTTGCCCGTCATCGTGCTGACCTCGGTCGATTCGGTCAGCGCGGCGGTGGAAGCGATGCGCGCCGGGGCCGAGGACTACCTGACCAAAACGGCCGAGTGGGGCGAAATCCTGGTTCACCTCAACCGGGCGCTCGACCACTGCCGGCGCTCGCGGGAGAATGAGCTGCTGCGCCGGCAGGTGGCGGCGCAAAGCCCGTTCAACGAAGTCATCGCCCTCAGCGAATCCATGGGAGCGGTGCTCAAGCAGGTGGAGGACATCGCGGCGACCCAGGCGACAGTGTTGATCACCGGCGAGACCGGGGTCGGCAAGGAACTCATTGCCCGGGCGATTCACCAGCGCAGCCCTCGGCGGGAGGGACCTTTTCTCGAAGTGAATTGCGCCGGGCTGCCGGACGACAATATGTTTCAGTCGGAGCTGTTCGGTCACGAGCGGGGCGCCTTCACCGGGGCCTACGAGAAGCGCAAGGGGCGCTTCGAGCTGGCCCACGGAGGAACCTTGTTTCTGGACGAAGTAGGGGATCTGTCGGTGGACTCGCAGGCGAAGATCCTCCGGGTGCTGGAAACGCGCACCTTCGAGCGTCTGGGAGGAAGCCGGAAGATACAGGTGGACGTGCGATTCATCTTGGCCACGAACCGGCCGCTCCAGAAAGAAGTCGAGGCGGGGCGCTTTCGCCGGGATTTGTACTACCGGATCAATGTGGTCCACATTCACATTCCCCCGCTGCGGCAGCGCCCGGAGGATATCGAGGCTCTGGTGCAATACTATGAGGAACGGTTTCGGCAGGAATACCGCCGCCCGCCGTTGCGGTTTACCCCGCAGGCGATGAAGGTTTTGCAAACGCACCCCTGGCCCGGCAATGTGCGGGAGCTGCGCAACGTTCTCGAACGCCTCGTGTTGGTCGGGAAGGGGGGAACAATCACCGCTCGGGACCTGGAAGCGCTGGGGCTGGGCGCGCCGGACGCCGCGCAGGAGGAACTGGTGCGTATGCCGGAGGAAGGGATCTCTCTGGAGAGCCTGGAACAGGCGGCGATTCTTCAGGCGCTGCGCCGGACCGATTGGGTCCAGAAAGACGCGGCCGAGCTGCTGCACATCTCGGTGGACCGGATGAACGCCCGCATTCGCAAGTACGGGATCACCCATCCAAAATGGAAGAGGCACCGGGGAGAGTCGCCCGGCGAATAAAGGATGCTGAACAAACTGAAACAGGTGGAACAACGGCTGGCGGAACTGGAGCAACTGCTGGCGGACCCGGCGGTATCCCGCGACCGAAAACGCTATACCGAGCTGACCCGGGAGCATGCCGACCTGCAGGAGGTCGTCGGCGTGTCGCGCGAGCTCGAGACGGTCGAGAGCCAGCTGGCGCAAGCCGAAGAAATGCTCGACGACGCCGAGCTGGGCGAGCTGGCCCGGGACGAACGGGATACTTTGGAGCAAAGGCGCGAGCGGCTTCAGGACCGGCTGGACGAATTGCTCTTGCCCAAGGACCCGGACGACACCCGCAACACGGTGGTGGAGATTCGCGCCGGTACGGGGGGCGAAGAGGCAGCTCTGTTCGCCGCGGAGCTGTTTCGGATGTATTCCCGCTTTGCCGAGGAGCAGGGGTGGAAAACCGATCTGATTGACGTCAACGCGACCGGCATCGGCGGCGTCAAAGAAGTGATCTTCTCGGTGCAAGGCCCCGGGGCGTATGGCAAACTGAAGTTCGAGAGCGGCGTCCACCGGGTGCAGCGGGTGCCGAGGACCGAGGCCAGCGGCCGCATTCACACCTCGGCGGTTACCGTCGCGGTGCTGCCCGAGGCTGAGGCGGTGGACGTGGACATTGACGAAGAGAAGGACATTCGCGTGGATCGCTTCTGTTCCTCCGGCCCCGGCGGGCAGAGCGTCAACACGACCTATTCGGCGGTTCGCGTGACCCACTTGCCCACCGCGATGGTGGTCTCCTGCCAGGACGAGAAATCCCAGATTAAAAACCTGGCCAAGGCGATGAAGGTCCTGCGCAGTCGCTTACTGGATCGCAAGCGCCGGGAGCAGGCCGAGGCCCGGCAGGCCCAGCGCCGCAGCCAGGTCAGCTCCGGCGACCGCAGCGCCAAGATCCGGACGTACAACTTCCCCCAGTCTCGCGTCACCGACCACCGAATCGGCTTGACGATGCACAACCTCGAACAGGTCCTCGACGGCGAGCTGGACGAACTGCTCCAGGCGCTTCAAAAGGAGGATCGGCTCGAGCGCCTCCAACAGGGAGCGGGCGTTGAGAAACAGCGCGAACGCTAATACTCCGGCGTGCGCTCGGCAGCGGCTTGCCGGGACGGGGTTTATGTTTTATGTGGAGTGCAGAAGCGAAGCTTCTGCAGAGAGACCTGTTCTGCGAAAGCTGCGCTTTCGCACGCCATAGGGGAGTTGGCTGAAGGATTTTTTCTCGCAGGGAGGGGATATGGAAATCGAAAAGCGCAAGATGGGGGGCGATTACGTGCTCTTCACCGTCACCGGGGAGATTACCCTGAAGACCGGCAAGCGGTTTATCGATCCGATTGTGCGGGAAATCGCGACGGGCAAGGCGCGAAAGATCGGCATTGACCTTTCTCGGGTACACTATATTGATAGTTTCGGGATCGGGTGCCTTCTGAAATGCAACAGCGCCATGGAGGAACGGCGCGGAGTCGTGGGCGAAATCATTCTCATCATCACCGAGCACCTGCGAAAGAAACTCTCGGTGGTCGGATTGGACCGGCTGCTGAAGTTCCAGGTGGTTCCCGAACCGGCGCCGGTCGGCCAAGCGACCGAAGAGGAGTCGCCGGAGAAGGAAGAGTCCGGGGAATCCAAAGGCGCGGACGCCGCGGGTTCTCCATGATCCCATGGCTGCTGCATCCTCCGGTGAATCCTTAACGGTCGGCGAGGCCCTGCAAAAGGCGACCGCTTACCTCGAATCCAAAGGGCGGGAGTCAAGCCGGCTGTCGGCCGAACTGCTCCTGGCCTATGTCCTCGGCACCGACCGGCTGAATGTCTACCTCCGCTTCGAAGCGCCGCTGGAACAGTCCGAGATCGAAAGGCTGCGCGAGCTGCTCGCCCGGCGCGCCCGAGGCGAGCCGGTGGCCTACCTGGTGGGCGAGAAAGAGTTTATGGGCCTGCCCTTTGAAGTCACTCCCTCGGTTTTGATTCCGAGACCCGACACCGAGTTGCTCGTCGAGCGGGTGAGCGCCGCGATTGGACGCGAAGCGCCGGCGCGCATTCTAGACTTGGGCAGCGGCAGCGGGAATATCATCGTCTCGCTGCTGCATCTTTGCCCGCAGGCGACGGGCGTCGCGCTCGACCGCAGCGCGGCTGCTTTGGAGGTGACCGAACGCAACGCCGTCCGGAATGGCGTTCGGGAGCGCCTGAGCGGGGTCCAGGGGGATTTGTTCGCAGGCTTACAAGCAAGGGACCGGGGGCGCTTTGACTGGCTGGTGTCCAATCCCCCCTACGTCTGCGATGACGAGTGGGGGGATTTGGCCGTCGAGATCCGGCAATACGAGCCGGCCGAAGCGCTCCGGGGTGGGCCGGACGGCCTGGCGGTTTACCGTCCTCTGATCCGGGAGGCTTGCGAGTGGTTAAAGCCCGGCGGGCGTATTGCTTTGGAAATCAGTCCCCGCACGCGAGATGGGGTGCTCGACTTGCTGCGCCAGGCCCAATTCCAGGACATCGAGGTGCATCAAGACCTTGGCGGCCAGAGCCGGCTCGTGCTGGCTGAGGCAAGGGCCTCGTGAGCTCTGCCGGGCAGTAGCGCTGCGGGTGCAATGTAGGCCTCCCGGTTTGTCCCGCCGAAACACCCCCGAGAATGGATGGGACATCAAGAGTATAAAGCACTGCGCCCGGTGAAAAACCCGCTCCCGCCTGTTGCCAAACCGATCTTTTGTGATACGTTATGAGAGGGAGGTTCGGGCGAGGCGCTCTTCGGGGGCAGGCTCGACCGAGCCGACCGGTTGACACGCCACGCTCACTCCAGTGAACAGGGGAACCTCGATGGATCGAATTGTCGTTCGCGGAGGAAAACAGCTCCAGGGCCGGGTGCGCATCAGCGGCGCGAAGAATGCCGCTTTGCCGATTATGGCGGCGGCGCTCATCTGCAACGAGCCGGTGACGCTGAAGAATGTTCCCGCCCTGCTCGACATTGACGGTATGGAGCACCTGCTGTTCAGTATGGGGGTGGTCACCTCGCGCCAACCGGGCGAGGTCACCATTGACCCCCGAACGCTGCGCTGGCCCGAGGCCCCCTATGACTTGGTGCGAAAAATGCGCGCCTCGTTCTTTGTTCTCGGCCCCCTCATCGCCCGAGCCAGACACGCCCGGGTTTCATTGCCCGGAGGATGCTCCATCGGCAGCCGGCCGGTGGACATCCACATCAAGGCTCTTCAGGCACTGGGGATTGACCTGACGGTCGAACATGGGTACGTCGAGGCCCGCGCCGAAGGGGACAACCACCTCATCGGCCAGCGCGTCACCCTCGACTTCCCCAGCGTCGGAGCGACCGAAAACCTGCTGGCCGCGGCGGTGATGGCCAAGGGGACGACGATTATCCACAATGCGGCCTGTGAGCCTGAGGTGGCGGACTTGGCCAACTTTCTCTGTGCCATGGGCGCTCGGATCGAGGGCATCGGCACCTCCCGCTTGCAGATCGAAGGAGTGGGGTCTTTGCACGGAGGGGAGTACACCATTATCCCCGACCGGATCGAGTCGGGAACCTATCTGGTCGCGGGAGCCATTACGGGCGGCGAGGTGACCCTGGAGAATTCCTGTCCGAGCCTGATGACCAACACGCTGGAGAAACTGACCGAAGCGGGAGTCGAACTCCAGGTCAACGGGGATGAGATCACCGTGAGAGGGCCGGCGCGACCCCGCTCGGTGGCGGATATCACCACGCTGCCCTATCCCGGCTTTCCCACCGATATGCAGGCTCAGATGATGGCGCTTCTCGCTTTGGCCGACGGCACGAGCGTCATCCGCGAGACGATCTTTGAGAATCGCTTCATGCACGTGAACGAACTGACCCGGTTGGGGGCTAATATCTCACTTGAAGGCAATACCGCTATCGTTCGAGGAGTCAAGTCTTTGAGTGGTTCCCCGGTGATGGCCTCCGACCTGCGGGCCAGTGCCGCTCTCGTCCTGGCCGGGCTGGTAGCCGAGGGGGAAACGGAAGTCCTTCGGGTCTATCACATTGACCGGGGGTATGAGAAAATTGAGGAGAAGCTGGCCGCCCTGGGAGCGGATATTCAACGCCTGAGCCATCCGGCGGCCCGACGAGCCGTGGATTCCCCTCCGCTGGATGCACCCCCAAGCTCCGCTTGAGGGTGGCACAACCGGGCTTTCCCTGTCCTCTCCTGTACCTGTGTACCTGCGCTTACTGATAAACGGCGAGGATTTCTCGGAACGGGCCTGTTGCCAGGGCCAGGTGAACCACCTGGTGCGTGTTGAGGAACTCCTGGAAGTGCTTTTGTTCCTCCTCGGTGTCGAGGGGGAAGAGCGCCGTCTTGAGGCGATGGCCCTGAGCAGAGGGGAAGGTGCCGCAGCGGGGCGTTCGAATGTGAGCTTTCAAACGGGGGGCCGCCACCTCAAGCGCTCGCCGCACGGTGTCCCGCGAGAAGCCGAGCTGCTCGCCGATCTCGGTATAACTGTCGCAACCTGAGAGAAGGAGCAGGAGACACTCGCGCGGGCGGCCGTCGATCTTCTGCCGGGCGATGGCGCGCAGTCGGTTGATTTGCTCCTTCTTCTCCTCGGCCAGGCGAGGGTCGAGAGCAAGGCTTCTCAGGTAGTTCGGACTCTGGGTAACCAGTAGGGTATCAATGATGTAAGGGTCGAATAGCACTTCATCCTTGTTGGCCTTCAGGGTGACCTTGTCCAGGATGCTTTCCCAGTCGGTTGTTCCGCGCTGTTTCGAACGTGGCATAGCGTTTCTCCCTCCGCAGGAGTGGTGGTCCGCGTCGAGTCGGATTGAATTCGTCGGGTAAAGGTGCAAGGCGCGTGCCGAATTCGAGGTGCGGCCCGGAGTCCCCGGCAACGATGAACCGGCTCGCCTCCGGCCCGGCCATCGCTCTGGCGAATCTTGCCCGTTCGTGTTAGAATGAGGGGACTAGCGGCACAGCCGCTGACCCCTGAAAACAGGAGAATGGATCTATGGTTTCCGCCCGTATGCGCGCGATTTGGCTCCCGACCGTCATCCTCTTTCTGCTGCCGGCCTTTGCAGCTAGGGCCGACAGTCAGCCGGGCGCCCCGCCCGAACTGCGCGGGGTCTGGATCACCCGCTTCGAGTGGCCGGATCGCGACCCCGAGATCTGCAAACAGAAGATCCTTCGCCTCATGGAGGAATCGGCCCGCAGCGGGTTCAACGCCGTCTTCTTCCAGGTTCGCGGGCAGGCCGACACGCTTTATCCCAGCCCCCTGGAACCCTGGTCTCCCATCTTCGGCAGCAAGGACCCCGGATTCGATCCCTTGCAGTTTGCCCTCGATGCCGCCCATTCGAGGGGCCTGGAGTTCCACGCTTACATCAACGCCTATCCCGTCTGGAGCGGCAAGGGCGAACCGCCCCGCACCGAACCGGAGCATCTTTACTGGACCCACTGCCAACCCGGCACACCCAACCTCTGGCTCTGCTGTGATGAGGAGGGGCTGCCGATGAGCTTGAGTGAGTACTTCTACCTCAGCCCCGGCATTCCCGAGGTGCAGGATTATGTGAGGACGGTGGTGCTCGATGTCGTGCGCCGGTATGACGTGGATGGCATTCACCTGGATCGGATCCGGTATCCGAGCCGCAAGACCTCGCACGATCCCATCAGCCTCGCCCGCTTCAACGGATACGGCAATCCCGACGCCCTCGAGTGGGCGGACTGGCAGCGCGACCAGATCGGTCGAATGCTGAACAACCTTTACGGCGCTTTGCTTGACCTGAAGCCCCGGGTCAATCTCAGCTGCTCGGTCTGGGGGATCTACGACCGCACGCGGATTCCGGGCTATGGGCGCTTCTCCAGCGGCTATCATGACTACTACCAGGACAGCCAGCGCTGGGCCGAGATGGGCGTGGTGGACGCCCTGGTGCCGATGATCTACTGGGATATGGCCGACCCGAAGCCGAACTACAATGAGCTGCTGGACGATTTTGTTCGCAATGCCTCGAACCGCCACCTCTATGGGGGATATCACGCTAAGTATGAAAACTTTGGCGAGATCGCCAACGAGATCCTTTACACCCGGCGGGCGGGAGGGCAGGGCACTGTCGCCTTTGCCTCCAGCTATCTGGATCGGCGAGGACACTGGAAGCATTACCGGGAGTCGGTCTACGAGGCGACGGCCGAGACCCCGACGATGCCCTGGAAGCAGTCAACGGACAGCGGCGCTATTCTGGGCCACGTCTTCAGTCAGGATGGCTCGCCTGTGGTGGACGCCCGGGTCAATGTGCTCGGCTCGAGCTACAACTGGCTCTCCTCGGCGGATGGCTTTTTTGCCTGCCTTCACCTGCCGGTGGGCGAGTACCTTATCACCGCCGAGCGTGGCGACCTGGGGAAAACGGTGGTGGAGCGGGTGGCCGTCCGCCCCGGGAAGATCACTCACATCGAAGTCGTGCTTCCGCGGCCGCTGAACCTGCCGGCTACGCAATAGAATCGTCTTCGTCAGACTTTTTCCGCGTTCTAAGAATCGTCTGTATTCGTCTATAATATCAGGAGATAGCGCTACCTGCCTCATTTGATTTCGAGTATACTCTCCGTATAAGCGGGGAAAGAAAGCTTGACGCCAGCTCGATTATGAGCATGTTCTCATATTAAATCGCTTCGAGGCGGTCTCAAGTATGCCCAGGCCTTACAAATGCCGGTGCGTCAGTGCGAAGCCGAAGGCGGAGGGCTTCAAGCCCTTTGGTCTCGTGGCCCCGTCGGAAGGCAGCCCGGTTGAGATTCCATTGGATGAGCTCGAGGCGCTTTGTCTGGCTGATTTCAAGGGGATGCATCAGGAGGAGGCCGGCGCCTGCATGGGTGTCTCGCGGGCCACCTTCGGCCGCCTGCTGGGCGGTGCACGTAGGAAGGTGGCGAATGCGCTGGCCAATGCCCGGCCGCTTGTTTTCAAGGGAGGCGCGGTTCGCCTGGTCAGTACGGCCTCTTTCGCGTGCGCCGACTGTGGGCGTCGCTTCGAGTTGCCTGTCGGGGCCTCGCCTCCCGATCAATGCCCATTGTGCCACGGAACCTGCATTGTTCCCTGTCGTGAGGAGAGTGGAAGCCGGCGTTCAGCCGGTTGACATTCTGAATCGAATCAGACGACAATAAGCAGCCGCCTGCGTCCGGGCGGCCATATCCGGGTGGATTCAAGAGACAGGCTTGACAAAAGGGAGCCACAGAAATGAGAGGGTGGAAAAGGATCGCGCCAGCGATACTGCTTCTGGGCGCTGTTGCCACTTGGAGCCAAGAAGAGGAAAAGACGCTGACCTTGAAAGAGGCGGTGGCGCTGGCCGTGCGCCAGAATCCCACGGTCGAAGCGGCGCGCCAACGCCTGGAAGTCTCGGCAGCGGCCATTGACCAGGCCCGCTCGGGATTCTTTCCCCAGCTGAGCGCCCACGAACGCTACACCCGCACGGACTATCCTTCGCAGGCGTTTATCTCGGTGCTGTCGCGGCGGGAGCTGCGCATGGACCCGTCGGTGGATTTCAACCATCCCGACTGGGAGGACAATTTTAATACCGAGCTGCGCTTGCAGCTTCCCCTGTATCAGGGCGGGCTGACGCGGGCCGAGCTGCGCGCCGCCCGGTCGGCGCGGGAGGCTGCTTCGGCGGAGCTGGAAGAGGTTCATAACGCGCTCATCTTCCAGGTGGTGGAGGCTTATTTCCTGGTCCTGAAAGCGCAGGATATGCTCGCGGTTCAGGCCGAAACGGTCCAACTGGTCGAGACTCAGCTCGAGCTGGTCCGGGCGCGGTATGAGGCGGGAACCGTTGTCCACACCGACTTGCTCAACGTGGAAGTCCGCC